>Ga0209373_10000028_pt1 | contig 357309 bp, 359 predicted proteins | sample Higcelweek5metaG_FD_187173 | JGI IMG/M metagenome (GOLD analysis project Ga0209373, IMG submission 187173) | Freshwater pond sediment microbial communities from the University of Edinburgh, under environmental carbon perturbations - High... | ecosystem: Environmental > Aquatic > Freshwater >...
TTAGTCTTCCTTTCTTAATACTAAAATAGAAAACAATTGATTGATGATATATTAAACATCATTAAAAGACTAAATGCAAGTTTAAAAAAATAAATAAAAAAACTTGCATTTACCTCTTTAAGTAACATTGATTTAATTAATAATTGACAATAAAATTTGATGTGCTATAATAATATAATTATTAAGGGAGGTTTTTAAATGTTTGTACCATATAAACCAGAAAGTATATTTGAAGTAGAAAGACATAATGATAGATGTATTTGTGGTAATTCTGCTATTGTAAGTAATAATGGTTACTGTCAAAGTTGTTTAGAAAAAAAAGAAAAGTTTATTAATTACATAGTAGGTAATTTAGAAACTAGTGATGAGAGTTTAGATTACAATCTTTATATTAAACAAATTGATGCAATGCGAATTCTAATGTTAAGTCAAACCATATCAACTTTAGTAGATAATTATTTTATTGATTATGAAAAAGATAATGGAAACAATGTAAATAAAAATAAGAGATATGATAAGTATTTATATGTTAGTTGTTTTGAAGAAAAAATAAGACTATCAAATATGTTTTTAGAAGTGATTAAACCTGAAGAAAAAACAAGTAAAACATTTTCAAAAATAAGAATAATTGATTTTCAAAAAAAATATTATGAACATATTTTATTACAAATTAAAATAGATACAGAAATTAGAAAACTAATTTTAGATAGTTTTGATAGTTTTGATAATTTAGACTTTGTTGTTGAAAAAGCTAAAGTATATGTAAAAGATATTGATAATAATAAGAGTTAAGTATTAAATAATCTTACAAGTTTATATTGCAGATCGATTCTTGTTTTTATAAGCGAAAAGTTTGTAATTTGTAGGATTTATAAACCAATATTATAGGAGAATTTTAAAATGATAAAAGAAGAATTAATTTGGAATGTAATTGGGTTGCCAAATTTTAAGGAATTAACAAAAGAAGATAATGATGTTCAAACAAAATTAATTTCTAGTGGAATAAGTAAAGAAGAAATTATAACATATTTCGAAGTAAAGAAAGAATGTTTAATTAAGAATAAAGAAAAAGTAGATAACGCCATATTATTATTTTCTTCATCTGTTCCTTTTATTTTAGGAGGAGTTAAATTATCATCAGATTATATAATGTTATCATTTGGTGTTGCTTCAACTTTAATTATAGGTGGAGCATATACTTTAGTAAAAGAGAATAAATATGCAACAAAATTTAAAGATTTAAATAAGCAATATCAAATCAAATCAAATATAGGAAAAAGTACTAGATAATTTAAATTGAATAAAGATGTAGTAATAATTTTTATAATATATATATATAGATTATAAGTAATTATAACATTTTTTTTTCAACAATAGAAAATAAACGAACTATATATTTAGCTCGTTTTTTAGTGTATAATTTAGTTAGGTGATGATCATGGAATTGATAAAAGATATTATAAAAAATAAAATTATTTTATTTGATAATGATATTGAATTAATGAAACTTGAATTTAATTCAGATGAATTTTGTTGGATTTTTAATACTAATGAAATAATTAATATTACACGTAATTTGGATTCTGATTTTTATGACGGTTTAGATAGAATAATGAATAACCAATATAGATTTGAATTTCCTGAAAAATTAACTTACAAAACAAATGATAAATTATGTTGGTATAGTGATTCAGCAGGTGATATTGAAGATGAAACTATAACAGATAGTTGTAGTAGATTAAATATAAAATTGGAAGATGGAATTTTCAAAATTTGGGTTGAAAAACCGATATATATAAAGTACAAATCAAATATAAATTATCATTGTATTGTTTTTTCACCAGGAGGAAATGGACAAGGCGCAATAGATATACAATCTGGTCATAATTTACAAGACGATATTGTAATTAATTTATTTTCAAATATATTACATCCTGAATGTCGTACAAAAATGTTAAAATAAAGTAAAATATGTAAATAAAATAAAAAAAGTGTAAAATTATATATTAATATTTAAAAGAAAATAACGGATTATTTATTTGATTCGTTTTTTAGTGTATAATTTAGAAAGGTGATTATTATGAAAATATTAATTTTAGGTCAACCCCGATCGGGAAAGAGTAATTTAGCAAGAATAATTAGTAAACAAATAAATTTTCCAATAATTTGTACTGATTATTATAGAAAAGAATGGAATTATCACGAAGATCATCATGGTTATGATACAGAAATAAATCCATCGAATCAAATGAATTTTTATAATCGTTTAAAACAAGTATATGAAACGTATGATAATTTAATATTAGAAGGTAGTGCAATAAATCCAAAAGATTCAAATTTTTTCAATCCTGATATTGTAATATTATTAAGCAGAAAAAATATTTCGGTTGAAGAAATGTTTAAAGAAACTAGAAAATATGATAATGATTGGACTAAATTTAGAGGTGATGAATATCTTCTTAATCTGTTTGAAACTTATCTTGATTATTCAAAAAAATGGGCAATAGAAAACAAAGAAATTTTAGTTGATACAACAAATTATCTTGAAGGTTTAAATAATGCAAAAAACATTATACTTTCAAAATTTAATGATATTAAAAACAACCAAGTAGCTTAGCAAATAATCTATAAAATAATTTCAATTAGTTATTATTGTGATATTATATTCATTAAAACAAGGTATCAATTGACTATTTACTTAGCGTGATTTTTGGTGTTTTATTTAAATAATGATTTAATTGTAGTTAGGGTGTTTAAAATGAAAAAAATAATGAGTAGAAATGAAATTAGAATATTAGTGATGTTAGCTTTTTTTAGCTTAAGTGTTGGTTTATGGAATAGTTTTAGGGAATTATGGTTACAAAGTAATAATTTACGTGTATCAGATATTAGTAACTTATTAAGTATTGCATCATTAATAAGTGCTGTTTGTATATTTTTTAGTGCAACTAAAATAAAACTTTCAAAAATACAAAAATTTATAATTATATCTTTAATTTTGAAAATAATAGTAATGTTATTACTTTTTATTATAAATAAATCAAACAATAATAATATAATGTTAGTTTTAATAATTATGGATGTTGTATTAGAAAAATTTGTTATCATTGGAATATATCCATTTATAGTAAATATAAAAAAGGATGATTTATTATATTCAAAAAGAAAATTAGTTGAATATTTATTTAGAGATGTTGGAATATTAATAGGTGGAATATTTATTGGAAAACAAATTTTCTCTTTAATTGTTGATTATAATGTTTGTTTACTTATTTCAATGGCTTTTTTAATTCTTTCAACATTAATGTTTATTAGTATTAAAAATGTTGTAAATAATAAAATTTCTAAGGTATCATTTAAATACATTTTAAAGGACAAAATAAATGTAATATATTTAGCATATTATTTTTTTGGGAATATAGCGTTTTATGTAGGTCTTGGTTTAAAAATGTTGATGTTAACAAACAAGTTAAGTTTTTCAATTAATAATGCATTAAATTATTTGTTGGTAGTTGGATTAGTAGCAGATATAATAGGGATTATTGTATTAAAATATTTAACTCCTAAAAACGATTATCTTTCAATATCAATAAAATTTGGTATTAGATGTATGTTTTACATTTGTGCATTTTTAACAAATAATTTATTTATTATATTTTTAGCAATTACATGGTCACTTCTCATATCAACAGCTTATGAAAATAAAACTGATGCTCCGTATATTAATATGATTGAAGATGAATATCAATTATTTTTTACAGATATTAGATACGTTGTAGGTATGGTTGCGGCATCAATTGGAATGTATTTAGCTGGATTAACATATAGTTTTGGAATTAATTATATGTTAGGACTATCTGCGTTATTTATGTTAGTTCAAATTTTATTAGCTTATTATCTTGTATATTTAAGAAAAAATAGAATTAACTAGTAGAAATAATTAAGATTTAAAACTTACAAACTAAGAAAAAATGACTAGATATTTTGTTCTTTTTTAGTGTATAATTTAGAAAGGTGATTAAAATGATAGATATGCATACACATACAACATATTCTGATGGACACAGTACATTATCAGAATTACTGAAAGAAGCAGAACAAAAGAAAATTGAGTTATTATCAATTACAGATCATAATACTGTAGCTGCATATCAAGAATTAGAAAATTTAGATATACGTAGTTTATTTAGTGGTGAAATAATAAATGGAGTAGAAATCACAACAACTTATAATGGTGAAGTTATAGAAATTTTAGGTTATGATTTTGATCTAAATATTATGAAAAAATTATTAAATGAAAATGTTTTAACTTTTGAACAAAAACAAAGAGAAGAATTTATCCTAATAAAGGAAACTTATGAAAAAATTGGAGTAGTTTTTGATATTGATAATATAAAATATGATCCTAAAAAAGAGTCTTGCCGTATTTCTTTTGTTAATGAAATAAAAAGACATCCAGAAAACAATAAGCATTTTTTATTTAATGAATCAATTGTATCAAATACAGGTTTTACAAGAAATGAAGTTTATAATCCAAAAAGTCCTTTATATGTAAATCAGTCATCTCTATATCCAAGTTTAAATAAAATAATCGAAATTATTCATGAAGCAGGAGGATTTGCTTTTTTAGCGCATACTTTCGCTTATTCAGATACTATTGCAAATAGTTTAATTGATATTGTTTCAAATAATAAATTAGATGGGTTAGAATGTTACTATACAACATTTACCAAAGTACAAACAAATTATTTATTAAATATTTGTGATACTTATAATTTGTATAAAAGTGGTGGAAGTGATTTTCATGGAACAAACAAAATAAATCATAATTTAGGTACGGGTAATGGAACGTTACTTATAAACAAAGAATTAGTTCAAGAATGGATAAATCGAAAAAAAACAATATAAATTAAATAAAAAAACATACTTAATAAAGTATGTTTTTAAATTATTAATTACTACTGTTAAAGATAGAATTGATATTATTACTTGAATTGATTTCAGGTATTTTACCTTTATCAGATTAAGCTTTATAATTTTTTCAATTATGTTTATTTTTCTAGCGACATAACATATCTCTAGCATAAATAATAAAATGCAAATAATAAAAGTGTTTCAAAAAAACTAAAAAAATTTAAAAAATTTATTATAACGAAAATAAATATCACAAATTTATGATATAAATTTGTTTTTAGTGTATAATTTTATTAAGGTGAAATATATGAATTTAAAAGAACAAAAAAAAGATGAAAAATTAAAAAATCTTATAAAGAATAAAAAATATAATGAAATTTATTTAGAGTATGGAAAAAAAACATATCACAAATATGCTTCTAAAAAACACAAAAAACAGGATATTATTAATTTATTTAAAGATGGAAGATACGAAGATATTCATACAAAATATGGTGATGTTATTTATGATAATTTGACTTTAAAAATGATGAAAAATGAAATATTACTAGAGAATAAAAATAAATATAAAGCAGATTTATATAATATTAAAATTAAAATAAAAAAGACAACTATATCTGTTAGTCTTGTTATGGGTGGGTTAGTTCCTATATTATCTTCTTACTTCGATTTTGAAAAACATAAATTGTATAAAGATAATGAAAAAGAATATTCAAAAGAATTAGATATATATAATCAAAGGGTAGAAGAATATGCTGAAAATATAAGTAAGATGAATTTATCTGATTTAGAAATATTTATGAAAGTTATGGATGATATGTGGAACGATATAGAAGGTTATGGAGAACCTAATTTAGATGTACCTTTTTTTTGGAGATTAGACTTCCAAGAAACTAATGGAGTAGGTGTTTGTCGTAATATGGCTGATGATGTATCCTCTAAACTTAATGCTATAAATCCTTATTATAATGCGAGAGTAGTTCATGTTTATTTAGAACATTGTCCTAGAGATTATGCTGATATTAATCGAGAAATTATTTCTAGCGGTTCAGAAAATGAAAATTCAACATCTGATTCATCATTAAAAAATATAGTAGGAAATCACGCTGTTGTCGCAGTTGATATAAAGGATAAAGGAATAACTTTAATTTTAGACCCTACAAATCCTAGTATTTCAATATTACGTGATGGTGAAATATATACTTTTGGTTCAGAAGATGGAAAAGGTCTTAAATATAAACCTATTGGGGATTATGCATTAGGATTTGAAATATTAAATAATAGCCTTCCTATTTTATCCACTAAGTTTATGAATTCTGATTATTCAATTGAAGAATTAGAAAATATGTATGGAATAGAAGCTGAAAATGAGGCCTTAAAAAAAGTAAGAAATGATAATTTTAAAATACCAGAAAGTATAAATTTAAATAGTGAAAATACAAAAAGAGTGGATGCATTAAATGAATTGAAAAATTCTATAACAAATGAAAATATAGAAGAAAAAAACATATATAAAAAGTAAATCTATATTATCATTTAACGCATAATTTGATTAGGAGTTGATTAAATGAATATAAATATATCAAAAGTAAAAATAGTTGTTACAACACCAATAGAAAATACAGAAAAAATAAAAAAAGCAATAGGTGATGCTGGAGCGGGAGTCATTGGAAATTATTCCCATTGCACTGTTTCAACAAGATGTATTGGTACGTTTAAAGGTAATAATGATTCTAATCCATATATAGGGGAAAAGAATATATTAAAATCAGTTATTGAAGATAAAATTGAAGTACAATGTGATATAAGAATAGTAAAAAAAGTTATAAAAGTAATAAGAGATGTGCATCCGTATGAAGAACCTGCTATTGATATCATTCCATTAATTAATGAAGAAGATTTATAAAGTATTAAAAAATATAAATTTAAATATTTTTAAATTATGTATTGACAAGTGTATATAAATACACTTATAATGTAAATAGGTGATAATTATGGAATTAAACAATCCACTATATAAGAAACAAGGAATACATGTTATATCTGCTATATTTACTGTAGAAAAAGGTATTACAAAAGTATTATTGATTAAAAGAAATAATGAGCCATTTAAAGATATGTGGGCATTAGTAGGTGGTGCTTTATATAATAATGAAACAATTGATCAAGGAATAAAAAGAGAAGTAAAAGAAAAAATAGGTATAAATATAAAACATATTGAAATGTTTAATGTTTTTAGTAAAATAAATAGATCACCATTAATGAGAATGGTTGCGATAGGTTATATAGGTATAATTGATTATTCAAAAGTTGAATTAATCAAAAAAACATTAAAAACTAGTGATGCAGATTGGGTTTCAATTGATAAAGTAGGAAGTCTAGCATATGATCATAATGAAATACTATTAGACGCGATAGAAACTTTAAAACAAAAAATAATTAATACCGATATATTAAAAAGTTTATATCCAACTGGATTTTCTCTTCCAGAAATACAAAAAACATACGAAGCTATTTTAAACAAAGAATTAGATAGAAGAAATTTTAGAAAGAAAATGCTTAGTCTAGATTTAATCTATGATACAGGATCAACAAAAAAATTTAACGGTACAAAACCAGCTAAAATATATATGTTTAATGATAATAAAAAAAGTAAGAATGTATTTTAATACATTTTTATATAGATTACACAAGTGTATGTTTATACACATAAGAAAGGTGATGGAAATGGTAATAAATTTAAAAGAGGGAAAACTAACTATATATAATTTGATAGTTAGTAAAAGAATAACCCCCGTACTTAAAAAAATATCTTTTGAAGGAATAAAGGAACATAAAACACGTGCAGGAATATATTTTCCTGAAGAAGGTAGAACTTTAGATGATAAAATACTTAGAAATCTTTACTATAAAAAAACAGGAAGAATAATTGAATATAATGATTTTTATTCAGAAAATAAAGATGAATATCAATTTGATTATGATTTATATACATTACCAGATATCTATTTAATAATAGAGGGTTTAATAAATAATGAATACAAATTATTAAATGATTTATCAAAATATAATACAGGAAATATTTCAAATATTACTGAATTACAAATATTCAAAAAATATCAAAAACAAATTTATAGTTATATATATTTAAATAAATTATTTGAAACAGAATCTACTTCTTCTTTAGAATTATTAAATTTATTTAAAAAAAGCAGTGAATTTGGAAATGATATAGTTATAAATCAAATGAATTTAGAAGGTATAAAAATAAAAGATAAAACAATAAAAAAGGAGAATTAAAATGATTTATTTATTAAGACATGGTCAGGATGATGAAACTTATATAGGAGGGCATTCCAATGTTGAACTTACATCTATAGGAATTAAACAAGTATTAGAAGTAGGAGAATATTTGAAAAACAAGGATTACAAAATAAATAAAATTATATCAAGTGATATAAAAAGAGCAAAACAAACCGCAGATATTATTAATAAAAGTTTAGAAGTACCGGTTGAATATACAAAATTGTTAAGAGAACTAAATAAAGGTGATTTAAATGGAATGCCCGTCTTAGAAGCTAATACACTTTATCCACAATTTACAAACTTAGATGATATAAATATTTATTATCCAAATGGAGAATCAATGAAAGAATTCTATTTAAGAATTCAAAATGATATAAATAAAATATTAAGTTACGATAATTGTTTAATTGTTACTCATCGGGGAGTAATAAATATGTTATATTTTTATTTAAAAAATATAGAACTTAATATGGATAAAAAACAATTTGGAGTAGACCATGCATCAATCCATCAATTAAATCCTAAAACAAAAACAATAAATAAAATTAGATAGGAGAAAATAAATATGGGAAAAATATTTGCAAAAGTTGTTCTTACAGGAGGTCCTTGTGCAGGAAAAACAAGTGCTCTTACAAAAATAGAAGAAGAATTAATTGAAAAAGGTTACAAGGTATTTATAGTAAGTGAAAGCGCAACTGAATTAATTAAAGGAGGAATTAGACCTTTTGGAAATGGAGCGCTAGATTTATTAGAATTTCAAAAATTGATATTAAAGTATCAATATGAAAAAGAAAAATTATATGAAGAAGCAGTTAAAAAAATAGACGAAAAAGAAAAATGTGTAATTATATACGATAGAGGTATGATTGATAATAAAGCATATGTTAATCAAAAAATATTTAGTGAACTTTTAGAAAATTTAAATTTAAACGAAATAGAAATGATGGACAATTATGATATGGTTATTCATTTAGTAACAGCCGCAGATGGAGCAGTAGAAGCGTACACTTTAGAAAACAATGTTGCTAGAACAGAAACTATAAATGAAGCTATAGAATTAGATAGAAAAACAATTGATGCTTGGGCAGGACATAGTAATCTAAAAATAATTGATAACTCTAGCGATTTTACTACAAAACTTGAAAACACAGTTGATTTGATCAATAATTTACTTAGAGAACCTATTTCATTAAGAGAACAAAAGAAATATTTAATAGATTTAAATTCATCAGATTTATCATTTCTTAATGAAGATAATTCTACATGTATTCATCTTGAACAAAGTTATATAAATGAAAAAAATGATATTGAAACAAGAATTAGAAAAAGAACCTATTTAAATCAAGATAGTTATTTTCTGACAAAACAAATTAAGGAAAATAATGGAATATCAAAAGTTTTAATAGATAAAAAAATAAGTAGAGAAGATTATAATATATTAAAAAACTCAATTTCCGAAAAAGCTTTAATTAAAGATAGATACTGTTTTACAAAAAATAAACAATATTTTAAATTAGATATATTTGAACAAAATGAAAACTATGCAATATTAGAGATAGACCCAACTTATGAAAATATGATTATTGAAATTCCTAATGAATTAAATGTAATTGAAGAAGTAACGAACAATCCATATTATGACAATCATGTTATTGCGGAAACAGTAAATAGTGTTAAATCTAAAAAAATTACAATATATAATTTAGATTTTATAAAAACATATAAATAAGTATAATTTAAACATTATATTTAGTGTATAATTTTAATTGGTGATAATAATGAATTTTAAAGAAGAAATATTAAATGCTGAATCATTTTATTTATATCAAGATTTTATATACAAACAAGGCAATAAAAAAGTAATAATTACTTCTGTTCATAGTATGATTCAACATAAAGAAAATACAATAAAAAAAAAGAGAACCGTTTACTAAAGGAATAGCAAAATATGTATCTGATGAAACTGATTGTTTTCATTATATAAAGTTAAGAGAAACAGAAATAGATTCAAATTCATTAGAGATAGATGAATTTAAATTAAATCTTCTTAATTATATAAAAAATAATAAAATCAAATTATTAATTGATATCCACGGAGCAAGTTCTGATAGAAATTTTGATATAGAATTTGGTACTTTAGATAATTTGACAATGGATACAAAAACTTTAAATGAATTAATAGAATCATTTAAGTTTAATGGAATACAAAATATTAAAATAAATGATCCATTTTTAGGTGGCGGAATAACTCAATTTATATATTCAAATACTGATATAGATATTGTTCAAATAGAAATCAATTCGAAGTATAGAGATTATGATAATATTTCAAATATAGAAAAGATATGTAAAAGTTTAATCTTTTTTATAAATCAGTATAGTATGATTACTGAAAAAAAATAATTACTAAATTTTCAATTGACTTAAGAAGATGAAATTTATTTCTTCTTTTTTTAATTAAAATATATAATTTGTTATTCAAAAACATTATAAAACCCCTTAATATTTATTTTTAAAATATTTTAGTGTATAATATAAATTATAAAAAGACATATAAGTAGTTGTAATTTGCTTTTTAATTAAAAAGAATTGAGGAATTATATGGAAAATGTATTATTATTAAATAATAAAGAATTTTTAGAATATCTATATAATAGTGAAATAGATATTAATGATGAAGTAGTAAACAAAATAATTAATTTTGAAAATCATTTACTTATTCTTTTATCAAGTAAATTAGATAAGGAAAAATTACTTAAAATATTAAATTTTTCAGAATTAATTAGCTATGATAAATTTCAAAAGTTATATTTACCATCAAAAGATCGCATAACAACGGAAGTTATTAAAAACAAAAAATATTTTGAATTTATTACAAGAATTGATTCAAGCAATTTTAGAGAAAGTATATTTGTGAATCTTTCAATACCTTTAAAAAAATTTATATTAGATCAAAGAGAAGAATTGGATAAAATTGATTTAAATTTATATTTAAGATTATTACAAAGTTTAAGAGAAAAAGAGTTTAATCAAATTGCAAATTCAATTAAAGATAAAAAATTATTTTTATCACAACAACAATTAGAACAATATATTAATAGTAAGAATCTAAATTTAAATATAAGTGATAATAATATAAATTCAGTATATCTATTAAAAGTAAAAACACAAGTTCAGTATGAAATGTTAAGTAAATTTAATATATTTTTGAATGTTAAAGAAGAAGATGAATATATTGTATTTGATAATGATGTTAGAATTAAAAAAGAATTTATAGAAAAATTAAAAGAAAAACATCTTAAAAGTCTAATAGAAATTTTTTCTAAAAAAAATCCCAACGGAGAAAATAATACTGAATTATTTTTAGCAACTTTATATTGCTATTCTATTTTTGGATATTCAAATGCATTAAATATAATAAATGATAAGTACACAGATATTAATGATAGTACATTAAAGAAAGCTGCGGAAAGTGATTATATTGATTGTAGAAGACAATATAGGGTGGAAAATCAAAGTAAATTTTTTAGTTGTGCACTATTAAATAAAGTTTGCAAAAACTTTAAAAATCAAAATTATGAATATATTTTGTCTTTATCAAAAAATCTTGACAAGATAAAATATACAGAGATGTTAGATGAACTATATGCAAGTATCAACATAAACGATGATATTCAGTTAAATAAAAAATTAGAAGAAATTATTAAAGAAATTATAGAAGAAAGAGAAGAAATATATAAGGATCAAAAAGTCAACGAATATGTAAAAAATTATAAAAAAACGAGTACTGAAAAAAGAGGAAAACTATTTCCAAGTGAATTATATATACTTTTTGAAAATATTGATTTAAAAGAAATTGAAATAGCATCAAATGGGGAACCAATATTAAATGATAAATTGCAAACCTTTTTATTAGGAAATAAAAAGAGAAATAATGATTGTTTATTAAGACTAATTCTAAATCAATTAGCTATGGGATTAAATGATACAATTGATGAAGTTATAAACAACTTCAAAATGATAGAAGAAATAACAAAGAATTCAAAAGGTATATTATCAACAAATAGTATGTTAGATGTTATAGATATGTCTAAAACTTTTTTATACAAATTAAAACCAGATGAACAAGATATTACTTTAGGTGAAATTGCAAAAATATTGAAAAATAGAAATCATTGTAATGAAGCTAGTGAAGATTTAATTTTTAAAACTAAAGAATTACATAAAGAAAGAAAAAGAAAAGTAAGTTCTACGATTCCAACTGTTTCAGGAACAATTGATAATACAAGATTTGAAGTAATGAAGTTTGATGACCCTTCTTTGCTTACTATAGGAATAGATACAGGAAATTGTTTTAAGATTGGTGGAAAAGGTGAGGATTTTTTTAGATACTGTTTATTGAATAAAAATGCAGTAATTGTAGGTATTACAGATAGAAATGGCAAATTTTATATGTGCCCTATTGTAAGAAATGGAAATGGAATATATGGAAATGGAATTGATCCAAAACCAGAAACAGATGAGTTAAAAAAAGATGTACTTAGAGCTTTAACGGAATGTTCAAAAAAAATAATTAAAGATAGTAATTATAATGAAAAAATTGAATTCGCGGCAGTTATGGATTTGCATCAAGAAGATTTTTTTAAAGAGCAAGGATTAAAAAAAATAAATATTGAAGATAACTTAGCTATTGAAGATTCTTTTTATGCAGATTATTATAAAAAAGATAATAGTTGTTATGTAATTGAATCTATTAATAAAGATGAAATTATTCAAAATAGTTATAACGCAAAAATGGAGTTTAAGCAAAAAAGATTTTCTAATTATGAATACAAAATAAATGATAATTATGATAAAGAGAGAATAGAATTGATAATAAATTCAATATATTTTGCAAATTTTGATTCTATAATTAGTAAACAAATTGAAATAGATTCAATGAAAAGGAAGTTTAAAAGAATTTGCTTAGAAGATTATGAGTTTGTTATTGGAAATAAAGATTGGTTTATTTTAATAGGTAAAGACATGAATATAATTTCATATCGTTTAGATTATGATAGTAGAGCTGTAGATGAATATTTTAAAGCTTTAAATTATATTAAGAAAATTTACTTATCTAATTGTATGGAGGAATCAAGAAAAAATGGAAAATGAAATAGTGGGAATAATAATAAAAATATATAATAACAAAGGTGTTATTTTAGGAACAGATGGAAATGATTATATTTTTTCGAAACTAGATTTCTTACATGATATTAAATTAGAATCAAAAAAAAAGGTGATATTTAAACCAAGTGTTTTTAAAATAAAAAATACTTTAATTTATAAAGCAACTTATATTAGTTATATCGATTAAAAAAAATTATAAAACAGTATCATCAAACATTAAAATCTTGTAGAAAATTTCTATAAGATTTTTAATATATAAAATTTAAAATAACAAGTTAGTAGAAAAAGAAATTTTTTGATATACTATTAGTAGGTGATTATATGTTAGAAAAAATATTGAAAGAAATAATAGAAGTATATGATAATAATACTGATAACGATATTAGGCATAATTTGGCTAGTTTATTATGGACAGAATATTATAAAATAAGTAGAAAAGAAAATAGAACTTTAGATGAGGCATATAATTTATATATGATGTTGGAAAATGAAAGTTTTATTATAAATCAAAAACCTGATTTTAAAAAAATAAATGACGAAGAAATAATTAAATTAATAGATGAATTAAAACTTGTTTTAGAAAAAAATAATGATATGTTTAAATATGGCATAAGCAATGAATGTGCTAATACTATTTTGGATTGGATTGTATACAATACAAGAAATAACTTTAAAAAAATTGGTGTAAATTTAGAAAATAATTCATTAAATGGCTATTGTGAAATAGGGCAATTAATATCTATATTACCTTTAGAAAAACTTGGATTAAAGGTAACAAAAAATCAAGCTAATATATGTTTTGATTATCCATATAATCATTGTTTTGGAACGGTTAGATTACCTATTTTAGAGAATAATGAGATAATAGAAAAAGAATATTTAATTGATACAACATATAGACAATTTTTTACAACAGTTAGATGTAATGAGGGAAGATATTATACAAAAGAAGAAAACACTTTGCAAGAAACTTCTCCCGATCCAGGATATTTTAATATAAACAAAGAATTTGCACAAGAGCTAATGAAAAAAGGGTATGTTTTTCTTAATGAAAAAAATGCTGAATATTATGCAAAACCATTTTATTTATCTTCATTAAAAAAAGAAGAAATTAATAAAAAATGTATAGATATTGATTTTTATGAAAAAATAATTAATGATACAACAAGAGAATATAAGTTAAAAGAAGAATATTTAGAAGAATTAAATATTGAATTTCCAAAAGCAAATAGTATTATGAAATAAAAATGAAAATTTAATAATACCTATAGTAAATATAGAAATTTAATTAATCATATGATATAATATAATAGTTGTAAGGAGAAGATTATGAAAAAAAAATATTTGTGGTTATTTGGAGAAAATAACGGAAATACTATGAATAATAATTCTTTTTATTTTTGGAAACAAGTAGTAAACAGTAAAGATGAAATAGAAAAGTACTATGTTGTTAGCAGAAATACTATAAATAAAAAAATTATAAAAACATTATCAAGACATGAAAAAAAATATATTGTTTGGCAAAATAGTTTTGCACATTGGAAATTATTTTTAAAATCAAATTTATTATTTGTGTCTTTAAGTTATAAAGATGTTATGCCAAGTAAAATATTATTTAAATCATGTGATATGAAATTAAAAAAACCTTTAATATATTTTCAACATGGAACTTTAGCAATGAAAAAACTAGGTTATGATGGTAAAAGTTATAATAATAATATGTTTAAATTTATTATATATAATAAATCAATATTGGAACAATTTTCAAAAGAAAACGACTTTAATCCATATCAATTATATTATGGTGAATATCATCCTAGATATAAAGAATTAGTAAAAAAAGAAGAATTATATGAAGAAAAAAATCAGATATTGTGGTTTATAACTTGGAGAGAAGTTTTTGATAAAAGTTATGAAACAACTAAATTTTTAAAAAGTATTAAAAGAGTAATAGAAAACGAAAAAATCAAACAGTATCAAAAAGATAAAAATTGTAAAATTAAAATATGTTTGCATACACTATTTGACGAAAAACAAGTTAAATATTTAAAAGAAAATATAAATTGTAAAGATACAGAAATAGTATATTCAAGTAAGATTGATGTAATGGATGAAATTGCAAAAAGCAAACTACTTATTACTGATTATTCTTCATTAGGATTTGATTTTACCTTTTTAAATAAACCAGTAATATTATATCAACCAGATTTAGATAGTTATCTTGCGAATAGAGATATTTATTGTACAATTGATGAACTAAATGAATATAATGTTAAAACACCAAAAGATTTAGTGGAAAAATTACTAAAAGACAAATTTGAAATTAATAATTTTTTTAGAAAAAGACTTCCTGAAAATTTAGATCATAAATACGTAAAAGAAGGAAAACATATTGAAAAAATGTATGATAGTTTTAAAAAAATGCAAATAAATAATATTGTTTTTTTAGGATATAATTTTTATGGTAGAGGAGGAACTATTTCAGCTACTTTCTCACTAGCGGAGGCTTTACTTGAAAAAGGATATTTAGTTCAATTATTATCCTTAAAACAAACAAATACTGTTGAAAATATAAGTATTCCATATGGATTAAATCTAAATTCAATTTATATGTCAAAAAGAAAAAGAAAAATTGAATTATTAAAAAGATTATTTAGGTTTAAGTTTCATTATTCATATTTAAACTATGATTCAAATAGAGCAAATTTGATTCCATATACAGGATTTGGATTGAAAAATTATTTAAAAAGAGTAAAAGCAAATACAGTTATTTCTACAAGAGAAACAATTCATATGTTTTTAAAAACAACCAAATCAAATAATATAAAAAATAAAGTTTACTTTTTTCATACTGATGGTAATACTGTAAACAATATATTTCCAGGAGTAATAGATAAAATCAACAAAATGGGTTTAGAAAAATGTGCTTTTGTAACGGAAGTTAACAGAAAAGTATATGAAACTAAATTAAATTTTACTAATTATGAAAAATACTCTGTTGTTGGTAATTCTTTATCTAGTACTTCAATTATAAAAAAAGATGAAGTTGAAGAAGTTTCAAAAAAAGATAAATATAATGGAATATATTTGTTAAGAATTTCAAAAGATAGAAAAAATGATTTACTAAAATGTGTTGAATTTGGAATATATTTAAAAGAAAATAAAATAAATAATATAAAAATCAATGTTTTTGGAACAGGTGATTATGTTGATGAATTTGAAAATATGTTATATGATAATGACTTAGATGATTACATAGAATATAAAGGATTAACAACTGAACCAAAAGAAGAAATGAGTAAAAATGATTTTCTAGTTGATTTTTCATATAATCAATCATTTGGTATGACTTATATTGAAGGAATATTAAATGGACTAAGTGTTTTTGCATATAAGAATTATGGCTCAACAGAAGTATTAAAAGGTATTGATAATTGCTTTATTGAATCATTTGAAGATTTAGTAAATAAAATTAATAATATACCTAGTATAAGTAAATCACAACTACAAAAAAATTATGATATAATTATAAAAAAATATTCAAGAGAAATAATTGCAGATAAAATTATAAAATTAATAGAGGAATAAAAGTGATAAAAAAAAGATAATTTAAATTTTGAATTATCTTTTTACTTGATTATTTTTTAAAATCTATAAGTAATTTTTAAATTCAGACTAACTTATTTTTTTGAATTTATTATAAATAATTGTATTAAAATATGTAAACTTTTTATCTGTTTCATATAATAAGTCTATTTTAAAAAGAATTTAAAGTTAATTTTAAAGATTTAAAGATGTTATAGAATGAGTATATTATCAATAATTATTCTTTAAAATAAGACAATTTTTATGGATATAACCTTGCTATTTAATCATGTGTTTGTTATAATATTTAGAGGCAGGTGTGAGTATGGAAATACTATTGTATATTTTTAAAATACATTTAAAAATTGTATATATAATTATAAAATTGATTTTTAGACAAAAAGATGAAGTGTTTTTTTTGAGTAGACAGTTTAGTGATGTTTCATTAAACTATCAAAGAATAATGGATAAATTAGATGAAAACAATATTAAATATAAGTGTATTTGTAAAAAAGTCGATACATCAATAAATGATAGTATTAGAACTCAAGGAAATTACTCAAATAGTAAGTCTTTTCTAAAAAGGCTTATTTCAAATATAAAATCGGCATTATCTTATTATTTTAACCTATACTTACAAATGAAGTATTTGGCACAATCAAAAGTAGTAATAATAGATGGTTACAATTTATCGGTTAGTGTATTAAAACATAAAAAAGGAACAAAAGTAATTCAATTATGGCATGCTCTTGGAGCAATAAAAAAATTCGGTTATCAATCAGTTGGATATAAAGATGGTATAAATCCTAAAGTAGCAAAAATATTAAATATGCATGCTAATTATGATTATGTAATTTCAGGATCAGATGGTATGAATAAATATTTTTCAGAAGCTTTTAATACACCAATGGATAAAATGTTATCTATAGGTACACCAACAATTGATTATATGTTAGAAGATAATTCTAAAGAAAAGAAAAAGATATATAAAAAATATCCTCAATTAAAAGAGAAAATTAATGTTCTTTATTCTCCTACCTTTAGAAATGATAAAAGAACACAAACAGATGAGATAATAAAAAACTTTGATTTTTCAAAGTGTAATTTATTATTAGCTTTTCATCCGAAAATTGAAATGAAAAAATATGATGATAGAGTTATTTGTGTAGATGCTAAAGACTTTTCTATATATGATATAGTAAAAACAGTTGATTATGTAATAACTGATTACTCAGCTTTAATGATTGATGCGGCAATATGTAGTAAAAAAATATTATTATATGTTTATGATTATGAAAAATATGATTTAGAAAACGGATTAAATATAGAATTATTAAAAGAATTCCCTCATTTATCATATAAAGACGCAAAACCATTAATGAATGTTATTGTTAAAAATAAATATGATGAACAAGAATATAAAAACTTTAGAGATAAGTATGTTACAAATAGAGACGGCAATAGTGCCACAAAACTATTAGAATTAATTAGAAGGTGTTTAAATGAAAAAAATTAAAAAAATAGTATCTGATTTAGCAAAAAAAAGTAAAACATTTAGAAAAATTGTAAGAAAAGTATTATTAAATACAAAATCATTAAAATACAAAAAAATATACAAAAAATATAAAGTAAATGATAAAACAATTTTGTTTGAAACATTTGGTGGAAGAAATTATGCATGTTCTCCAAAAGCAATATATGAAAAAATGATAACAATGAAAGAATTTCAAGACTATAAAATGGTATGGGCTTTTTCAAACCCAGCAAAACATGATGTAAAACCATTTAAAAATCTTGTAATAGTTACTTCAAAGTCAGAGGAATATTATAGATATTGTTCAGAAGCAAAATATTGGATGATAAATTCAATAATGTCTGAAGAAGTTATAAAAAAACCAAACCAAATATATATTCAATGTTGGCATGGTACACCTCTTAAAAGATTAAGATATGATATTGAATTAGATGGTGCAGTATTAAATACTGTAGAAGAAATAAGAACTAGAAATGATATTGATGCAAAAAGATTTGATTATTTTATATCTCCTTCAAAATATTGTACTGAAAAATTTACATCTGCTTTTAATTTAAAAGCATTAAATAAATCAAATATAATGATTGAAGAAGGATATCCAAGAAACGACTTTTTATTTAATAAAAGTAATGAAGAAATCGAATTAATTAAAGAAAAATTAAAAATACCAAAAGGAAAAAAAGTTATATTTTATTTACCAACTTTTAGAGATAATCAACATACATCAGGAGTGGGTTATACTTATCAAGTTGAAATTGATTTTGATTCATTGTCAAAAAAATTCAGTAAAGATTATGTAATGTTATTTATGCCTCATTATTTTATTGAAAATAGTATAAATTTAGAAAAATATAAAGGTTTTATAATTAATGTTGCAGGACATGATGAAATTAATGAATTATACTTAGCTAGTGATATTATTATGACTGATTATTCTAGTGTTTTCTTTGATTTTGCAAATCTAAATAGACCTATGTTATTCTTTATGTATGATTATGAATTATACCAAGGAAAGCTAAGAGATTTTTATATTTCTTTAGATGAATTACCAGGACCAATTGCAAAAAACCAAGAAGAATTAGAATATAATTTAGCAAATATTGATGAAATATCAAAAACATTTGAAAATAAATATAAAAAATTTAACAAAAAATATAATTATTTAGATGATGGTAATGCAAGTGAAAGAGTAATTAAAAAAATATTTAAGGAGGTAATTAAATGAAAAAAATATTAACTTATGGTACATATGATTTAATTACACCAGGTCATATTGCTCTTTTAAAAGCAGCAAAAGAAATGGGAGATTATTTAATTGTTGGTGTTTCAACTGATGAATTTAATATAATTAAACATAAAAGATCATATTTGTCTTATGAAGAAAGATGCTTTATTATTGAATCATTAAAATATGTTGATGAAATTATTCCAGAACATGATTGGAATCAAAAAATAGATGATATAAAAAATAATAATATTGATGTCATAGTAATGGGTGGAGATTGGAGAGATGACGAAAGGTTTGAAAGCTTAAAAGAATATTGCGAAGTAGCATATATTGATAGAATAGAACCTTGGTCATCAACAAATTTCAGAAAACACGTTAATGACTATGTAGAAAACATTGAAAGCAATATATAATTAAAAAAATCTTCAATTTGAAGATTTTTTTTATTGAGTTTTCACAAATTCACCAACAAAATCACCAGTTGGATAAAAATCATTTTGAATATTATTTTTTATTAATACTTCTTTTGCATAATTATATTCTTCTTTTGTTCTTAAATTCCAAACAGCAATATCTCCGCCTTCTTCTGCTAAATATTCAAATGCTTTTTTATTTGTTCCTGGAACATCTAAATCTAAATGATTATATACTAATGAAGCTCCATCTAGACCATAAGTAAGTTTTTTATTATCATTTCCATTATAAATACCAATTACTGGAATACAAGGTATAGATTGATTTTCTTGTTTTATTTTTGTAAGAGTATTAGTGTCTCTTCCTATAATAGAAATATTTTCTGCATTAAATTTTTTTAATGTCGCAACTAATAATTTTGCAAATTCTGTACTTTCAAGTGATTGATTTTCACTATAATCTGTTTTAATTTCAATAAATAGATGTTTATCTTTTCTAGGAAGTACAAGAAGTTCATCTAAAGTTGCAATTCTTGAATGATGAGGATTATTTTTAATTCTTTGGTAGTAATTTAAATATTCTTTTTTAAATCGTCCAAATTCTTTTCCTTCACTTAAAATAGCATCCTCAACTTCTTTTAGGTTTGCATGAAAACTCATCTTGCTTAATTCATAATATGTATAATCAGAAACTTTATTCTTAGTTTCATCCTTTAATTCAGTCATTTTTTCGATTGTTAATGGATTCATTAAAATAAAAATTCCGTCCTTTGTTAATTGAATATCTGTTTCAAGGGCTTGAATTTTTTCATTTCTAATAGCAGCTTTTGCTGCTTCGATTGTATTTTCAACTAATGATGATTTTCCAAACCTAAATCTATGTGCTGTTATAAACTCTCTCATATTCATCTCCTTTTTTACGGTTCTTTTTTTAATATTATCATTTATAAAAATACTAGTCAATAAAAGCAAAATAATATTAATTTTTAATTTAATAAATATGTAAAAAAGTGTAAATTATTTTACAAAGATGATTATAAATATTTATTGTTATAAATGATTTTACAATAAAAAAATCTTCATATGAAGATTTTTATTTAGTTTTTCCAAATTCACTTACGAAATCACCAGTTGGATAAAAGTCGTTTTCAACTCCGTTTTTTATTAGAATATCTTTAGTATAATCGTATACTTCTTCTGTTCTTAAATTCCAAACAGCAATATCTACGCCTTTTTCTGCTAAATATTCAAATGCTTTTTTATTTGTTCCTGGAACATCCAAATCTAAATGATTATATACTAATGACGCTCCATCAAACCCATAAGTAAGTTTTGCGTTATCATTTCCATTATAAATACCAATTACTGGAATACAAGGTAAAGATTGATCTTCTTGTTTTATTTTTGCAAGAGTATTAGTATCTCTTCCTATAATAGAAATATTTTCAGCATTATATTTTTTTAATGTAGAATTTAACTGTTTTGCAAAAATTGTACTTTCTAATGATTGATTTTCATTATAATCAGTTTTGATTTCAATAAATAGATGTTTATGTCCTCTAGGAAGTACTAGTAATTCATCTAAAGTTGCAATTCTTGAATATTGTGGATTATTTCTAACTTCAGTATAGTAATCAAAATATTCTTTGTTAAATTTACCAAATTCGTTTCCATTACTTAAAATAGCGTCTTCAACTTCTTTTAAGTTTGCATGAAAATTCATTTTACATAATTCAACATATGTGTAATCTGAAATTTTATTTTTTGAAACATCATCTAATTCAGTCATTTTTTCAATAGTTAAAGGATTCATTAATATAAAAACCCCATCCTTTGTTAACTGAATATCTGTTTCAAGTGCTTGTATTTGTTCATTATTAATAGCTTCTTCTGCCGCAGCAATTGTATTTTCAACAAATAAAGATTTACCAAATCTAAATCTATGAGCTGTTTTTATTTCTCTCATATAGCATCTCCTTTTTTTTATAATATCATTAATAAAAACGCAAGTCAATATTATAAAATAAAATTAAATTTTTACTAAATTAATATGTAAAATAACGTAAATCAATTATAATATTAAATTTTAGTTTATTATATCTATGTTATAATTTTAGTAGAGTTATTTGTTTTTAATATATGAAATAAAAACAGAAATATAATAAATATAAAGTAAGAATAATCTTATTTTACTGTCTTAGGAGGTTAATATGAATTTTGAAAAAAGAAAAACTATTTTATTATCTTTAATAATTGCATTAATTGGTAACTATCTTATTTTATCAATTTTACCTAAGGTATTTGGATATGTATTATCTCTAGATAGTGATAATTTGACGTCAAGATATGTAGTTGGAATAATAGTAAGATTGATAGGATTAATATTAGGTATTTTAATTATTAAAAAATTTAAAATATTTAAAAAAATTAATTTAAAAATAGATAAGAAAACTATTCTTATTAGTTGGTTATTTATAATATATATACTATTTAATATAGAAATTGTGAATATAAAAAGTAATATGATTTTAAACTTGAATTTAATGATTATAGAAGGTATATGTATTGGTTTTTTTGAGGAAATAGTATTTAGAGGAATAATCTTATCATTATTTTTAAAACAATGGAATAATAATAAAAAGGAAATATATTTTTCTGTTATATTTAGTAGTGTATTATTTGGATTAATTCATTTATTAAATATTTTATCAGGAAATAGTATAATTGAAGTTTTATATCAAGTAATATATGCATCAATTATAGGAATCTATTTTTCAGTCTTACTTATTAGAACTAACTTTAATATAATATGGTGTGCTATTTTACATAGTTTATTTGACATTGCTAGTGGATTTGGTGATTTAGTAGTAAATACAACAGTAAATACACCAAGTAGTATACTTCCTTATATTATTAATTTGTTATTTTTCTTACCATTACTTATATATGCTTTATTAAGTATTAAAAAAGTAAACTTTACACAAAAAATACAAATATTTAAATAAAAATAAAATAACAGTTGATTTTAATAAAAAATATAGTATAATAATGAATATTAATCGAGGTGAATTATGGCATTTATAGAAATAGTAAAAGTATTGGTATTAGGTCTTGTCGAAGGAATAACCGAATGGTTACCAATAAGTAGTACAGGACATATGCTTTTGGTAGATGAATTCATTAAATTGAATGTTAATCAAGAGTTTAAAGAAATGTTCTTAGTAGTTATCCAATTAGGCGCTATAATGGCAGTAGTATTACTTTATTTTCATAAATTAAATCCATTTAGTCCTAAAAAAACAAAGGAAGAAAAAAAATCAACATTTACACTATGGTACAAGGTTGTATTTGCTTGTATTCCAGGTGCAATAATGTTCTTATTATTTGATGATATTATTGATGATCTATTTTTTAATCCAATTGTTATAGCAATTGCGTTAATCGTATATGGAGTATTATTTATTGTTATAGAAAATAAAAATAAAACAAGAAAAGAAACTTGTATAGATATAAGTAATCTTAGTTATAAAAATGCTTTTATAATAGGAACTTTCCAAATTTTATCTTTAATACCAGGAACTTCAAGATCAGGTTCGACAATATTAGGTGGTATATTATTTGGAACATCAAGATTTGTTGCGACAGAATTTACCTTTTTTCTAGCAATTCCAGTTATGTTTGGAGCTAGTTTTCTAAAATTAATTAAATTCGGTTTTGATTATTCATCATCTGAAATAATAATTTTATTAGTAGGTATGGTTACAGCTTTTGTAACAAGTATACTTGCTATAAAATTCTTACTAGGTTATTTGAAGAAACATGATTTTAAAGCGTTTGGATATTATCGAATTATATTAGGAGTTATTGTTTTACTTTATTTCCTATTTTAAAATATTCAATTAAATATATGAAGCAGGTAGTACCCCTGCTTTTTTATGTCTAAAAATAGGAAATAAACAAAAGGAGGTTTAGTATGAAAATTGAAATAAATGATATAATTATAAATTCGTTAATATTATTATATGAAAAAAAGGGAATAAGAAGTGTATCAGGAAAAACAATAAATAGATATAGTATGAAAGTAATAAATTATTTAATTGAACGGCGCAAGGAGGATAGTTTAGAAATAAATTCAGAAGATTGGGAAAAGATTAAAATGTCAAAAAAATTGCCTTATGCAGTAATAGAAGAAAATGGGAGAAAAATAATTATGATAAAAGAAAACTTTGCTGTAGAAGATTTAAAAGAAATAAGAAAATCAAAAGGAATACCTTCATTAGAAGAAATGTTAGTTTTTAATAATGAGGAAGCGTTAGAAGCACTAGGAATTGTTATAAATAAAGATAAAAGAGAACCACTTGATGAAACAGATTTTTTAGAATTATTTTTTGCTATACTAGCAAAAACAGGTAATGAATCAAATAATAATCCAAAAGCATATCTAAAAAACAATTATTTAAAAATATTTGGAATTATTTTAGAACATAATATGGATTGGAAAGATGAATATTCTTGTTTATTAAATGTTAAAAAATATATTTCTGATTTATATAAATTTGAAACAGATTTTGAAAAAGCTTTAAATATATATACTTATAACAATGAAGGAAAAGTTGATTTTGAAATATATAATAAACAAAAAACAATTAAATTAAGTAATGAAGAAATATCAAAAATTGTAAGCAAATACGATGAAGAAACAATAGAAAAAATGACAAACTTTGTTTTACTGTATAATAATATTATTTTTCAAGAAGAACGAAGAGAAGAAATGATGATTATTCAAAAAAGAATTAATCAAAGATATGGATTTGATTCTAATCATGAAAAACAAAAAGTAAAAATAAATTAAAGGTAGTATAAACTATCTTTTTTTGTGGAAAGGATTCAAAAATGAAAGAAGTGAATAGTTTTAAATATAAATATAATAAATTAATAAATAAAAATAAGTATATTGGTTTAAAAAAACATGAAGATTTTTTAGTAAAAAATCAAAAACAAAAAAAACTACATATATATAATTTATTAAAAGTAAATAGTTATCTTTTTACAAGAAAAATATATAAAGGTAGTTTAAAATATCTAAATAGACATAATGATTATATATTAAATAATATGTTAGAAGAAAACAAAATATATTTTAATAATATGTTTAAAAAAATTGATAAGTATATTAAACTAGATTATAATCAAAGAAAAGCAATACTAATAAATGATGATAATCTTTTAATAATCGCAGGCGCTGGATGTGGAAAAACAACAACTATGGCAGGAAAAGTAAAATATTTAATTGATAAATGTAATATGAAAGAAGATAAAATTTTAGTTCTTTCTTTTACAAATAAAGCAACAGAAGAAATTAAAGATAGAATAGTAAATCAATTTGGATATAAAAAAGTAAACATTTCTACATTTCATAAATTAGGAATAAAGATATTAAAAGAAAATAACATTAATTTTAATATAATTTCTGATGAAGAAAAGTATCAAATAGTAAACAGCTATATTGAAAACAATATACCTATTAATGAATTTAACAAATTGTTTTTTGATAAAAATATTGTATCAAAAAAATCAAAAAAAGAAAAAATAGAAAGATTAATAATTCCATTTATTCAAATTTTAAAAAGCAAAAATTATCAGTTAAATGATTTTAAAAAAATAATTATTAAACAAAACCAAAAAGAACAAAAACAGTTATTGATGATTGAAAAAATATATATACATTACAATGAACAATTAAAAAATTATTCTAAAATAGATTTTGAAGATATGATTAATATAGCTTATAATAAATTAAATAAAAAAAACACTAAATTTAAATATGAATATATTATTATCGATGAATATCAAGATATATCTCTTCAAAGGTATAATTTAATTAAAAAAATGGTTGATTTATTTAATTCAAAAATTATGGCAGTTGGTGATGATTGGCAATCTATATTTAGTTTTGCAGGTTCAGAAATAAATTTATTTACTGAATTTAAAAAGTATTTTAACTATTCTAAAACAATAACTATAGATAATACATATAGAAATAGTCAAGAGTTATTAGATACTGCTTCTACATTTATACATAAAAACAAAAATCAAATAATAAAAAAATTAAAATCAAATAAAAAAATTAATAAACCAATAGAAGTATATGTATACAAAGATAGTGAATCAATTATAAAAGAACATTTAGTTGAAAAAATTATTCTTGAAATATATAAAAATTATCCAAAAGGAAATATTTTATTAATGGGAAGATATAAAACAGATATTGATTTTCTATTAAAAAACAAAAAATTCGCTAAAACAAATCAAAAAATAACATATAAAACAATACCTTCTATTCAAATAGATTTTCTAACAATACATAGTTCAAAAGGATTAGGATATGATAATTGTATACTATTAAATGCTTCAAACAATGAATTAGGATTTCCTTCATTAATAAAAGATAATAATTTAATAAGTTTAATAAATAAAAAAAGTAATGAAGGTATTCTTTATCCAGAAGAAAGAAGACTTTTTTATGTTGCTTTAACAAGAACTAAAAACAAAATATATATATTAGCCCCTCATAATAAAATGTCACCATTTCTAAAAGAGATAATAAAAAATAAAAATGTATTAAAACACAAAAAAATTCAAAAAGATTAGGTAAAAATTGATATCTATGATATACTATTAAAACGTGAAAAGAAAATAGAGGTAATTATGAAATTTAGTGAATTAGGTTTATCAAAACCGTTATTAGAAGCAATAGAAAAACAAAATTATGTTGAAATGACACCCATTCAAGAAATGGCCATTCCACATATATTAAACAACAAAGATATTATAGGTGTAGCTCAAACTGGAACAGGTAAAACTGCTGCTTTTTCGCTTCCTATATTAGAAAAATTAATATTACAAAACAATCCAAATAAAAAAATTAAAGTATTAATACTTAGTCCAACTAGAGAATTAGCTTTACAAATAAAAGATAACATTAGAAATTATTCTAGTCAAACAGATTTTAAATGTAGTGTTATTTTAGGTGGTGTAAATCAACAATCTCAAAAGGATGTATTAAAAAAAGGTGTTGATATTTTAGTTGCGACACCAGGAAGACTGTTAGATTTAGTAAAAAGAAATTATGCTAATTTATCAAATGTAGAAATGTTAGTATTAGATGAAGCAGATACAATGTTAGATATGGGTTTTATAAAAGATGTTAAACAAATTATAGCTAGAACTCCATCAACAAGACAAACAATGTTGTTTTCAGCAACAATGTCAAAAGAAGTAAATGAATTAGCAAATGATTTTTTAGTTAATCCAGTTACAGTTAAAGCTTCTCCAATATCTTCAGCTGCACCTAAAATTAGTCAATTATTATATTATGTAGATAGAAGCAATAAGTGTAATTTATTAATAGATTTATTTAATAATTTAGATATGAAATCTACTTTAATATTTACTAGAACAAAACATGGAGCAAATAAATTAGAGGATCAATTATTACAATATAAAATTAAATGTAGCGTAATTCATGGAAATAAATCACAAAATGTACGTGTTAAATCATTAAATGATTTTAAAACAGGACAAACAAATATCTTAATTGCGACTGATATAGCTGCAAGAGGGATTGATATAAATGAATTATCACATGTTATTAATTATGATATGCCCGATCATCCTGAAGTATATGTTCATAGAATTGGACGTACAGCAAGAGCAGGTTTAGAAGGAACAGCAATATCACTTTGTAGTCATGATGAAAAAAAACAATTAGCTTTAATTGAAAAATTAATTAAAACTCAAATAGATATTGAAGATGATCACAATTATCCATTAAAAGATTTTACAGAAGCTGTTAAAAAAGCACCAACAAATAGACCAAGAAGACCAATTTCAAGTAAAAGTAGTTCAACAAAAAAACCAAATGAATATAATAAAAGAGGAACTGCAAAAACAAATGAATTTGGTAAAAAAAGTAGTTTTAAACCAAAAGAATATGGTAAAAAAACAACAAGTAAATTTGGAGCATCTAATAGATTTAGTAAAAACAGTTCTTCAAAAACAAATATGTATAATAAAAAAAGAGGATAGTATTATTATCTTTTTTTTACTCGTAAAAGTATGTTAAAAATAATATCAAATTATTTAAAACATTAGAAAGGAATGTGAGTATATGAATAATATAGTTAAAAAAACAACTGAAACAGAAAAAATAGAATTAGCGATGCTTAAATATAAGTTTGCTTTAGAAATGCTTGAAACAGAATTAAATATTTTAATAAAAGAATTTGAATTCAAAAATAAATATAATCCCGTTGAGCATATTAAATCAAGAATAAAATCAAAAGAAGGCGCAATAATAAAACTAGAAAAAAAAGGATATGATATAACTTTAGAAAATTTAGTTAATCATGTTCATGATATGGTTGGTGTACGTATTGTTTGCTCTTTTTTATCAGATGTTTATAATATTGCAAATATATTAGAAAATTCAAAACAAATAGTAATAAAAGAAAAGAAAGATTATATTTCTACTCCAAAAGATAGTGGTTATACAAGTTATCATTTTATTGTTTTAGTTCCAATTTATTTAAATAATGGAACTGAATATATTGAAGCAGAAATTCAAATAAGAACAATGGCTATGGATTTTTGGGCAAGTTTAGATCATAAAATTCAATATAAATTTTCTTCTGCAATTCCAGAAGAAGTTAAAAAAGAAATGTATAATTGTGCTGTTTCAATAAAAAAACTTGATAATAAAATGATGGGATTAAATGAAATAGTAAATAAATATAAAGAATAAATAACACTTTTTTATAAATAATTAAAATTGTGGTATAATTAATGAGGTGATTTTATGAGATTAAGTAATGAATGGAAAGAATATGAATTAATAGATGCTGGTAACGGTGAAAAATTAGAAAAATGGAATGGTGTAGTTTTAAGAAGACCAGATCCTCAAGCAATATGGCCAATAGATAAAGAAAATCAAGATTGGAAAAATGTTGATGGTTATTATCACAGAAGTGCTAAAGGTGGAGGAGAATGGGAATTCAAAAAATCTATCGCAGAGTATTGGAAAATTAATTACAAAAATCTTACTTTTAAAGTAAGTCCAACTAATTTTAAACATACTGGATTATTTCCAGAACAAGCAACTAATTGGGATTATATGATTGAAAAGATTAAATCAAGTAATAGAGAAATAAAGGTATTAAATTTATTCGCATATACTGGTGGAGCTACAATGGCTTGTTCTTATGCAGGGGCAGAAGAAGTTGTTCATGTAGATGCCTCAAAAGGTATGGTTGCTTGGGCAAAAGAAAATATGAGTTTATCTAATTTAGAAAACAATAAAATTAGATTTATTGTAGATGATTGTTTAAAATTTGTAGAAAGAGAATTAAGAAGAGGAAATAAATATGATGCAATAATAATGGATCCTCCATCATATGGAAGAGGTCCAAATGGTGAAGTATGGAAATTTGAAGAAAACATATATAATTTAATTAATTCTTGTATGCAAATTTTAAGTGATAAACCATTATTTTTTCTAATAAATTCTTATACTACAGGAATATCTCCTTTTGTACTTGAAAATATTTTAAAAACTACAATATTAAATAAATATAAAAATGGTATTGTAGAATCAGGTGAAGTAGGACTTCCGATAACTAGAAATAATCTTGTCTTACCATGTGGAATATTTGGAAGATGGGAAAGTAAATAAAAGTAAAACATATATTTTATTAGGTGATTAAATGCTTAAATATAAAATATGTGTTTTATTTTTTTTATAATAGGATTGTTAAGTTTTAATATAATAAAATATATTTAAGCGAAAAACAATATAAAATAAAATAAAAAAATAGCGAAAAATATCATATTATGTTATAATTAAATTGCAAAGTTAATAGATGATAGTATATCTAAATTTCTATAAGGAGGAAATATGAAAATAGTCAAAAATATTTTAGCAGTATTTATACTATCTATTTTTTTAGGTATGGTAGGGGTTAATGCATTAGGTGAACATCTAAGTTTTGTTAGTTTTAAATTGAAAAATAATTCTGGTATTAGAGCTACAGAAGTGGTAGATAAGAAAAAAGATTGTCTTCAATATATGTATACGTCAAATGCAATAGATAATATAACAGGAGGACAAAGAGCTGTTTCTGTTCAAACTGTTGGAAAAGAATATTCGGATTTTATATCTGCACCAAAAGGATCATATGTTGCTTGGGCTGATAAAGATTCAAAGAAAAAAGGTGGATATTATTTAAGAATTAAAGCTACTAAAGATACATTTGCTACGGTAAGCTATAATGGAACTTGGTTTCTTGATGATGCACTAATAAATTAATTAAATTAGTTAATTTTTAAAATAATTGTTGTATGTTGTAAGTTGTAAGTTATAAGGTGTAAGTTGTATACTGTGATTTTAACATAGATATGATTAATTATTTTATTAATTTTGCAATTTTTTTATAGAAAAGTGGTGAATATGAAGAGGATATTTAAATACAATAAAATAACAAGTATAATTTTAGTATTATTATTTGCTTGGGTTATTTTAAATGTAATAAGATTAAATAATGATTCTCAATTAAGAGAATATGATGCAATAACTGTATTTTTCTATATTTTGGCAAATTCAAATTTAAGCATTTTACAAATAATATCTCCGATGTTAGTAATTATTCCAACTATATACTTTTTTCATAAAGAATTACATAGTGGTAGTATAAAAAATTTTTTGATGAGACAAAACTATAGTTGTTATATGAAAAGAATACTTTTATTTTCAATTAAGAAAATTTGGATTTTACCATTAATGATGATTGTTCTTTTTTTGGGAAGTATAGTAATATCAAATGGCTTTGATTTTACTAAAGCAGTTCCGAAAATTCTTGGTTATTCAAAAGATGGAATTCCTATTATGATTGGAACTATTAGTCCAATAAATCCTTCATTTTATAATGTTCCATTACAATTAATGATAGTATTTTTAACAACTATTTTATTACATTCTATACTATATGCGAATATAGGTTTAATAACATCTAAAAAAAATAAAAATATTATTGTTTCAATAATATCTGCTTTTTTAGTATATATAGGTTTAAATATAATATCAGAATTAATTTTAGGTAAATTTTTCTTGCAAGTATTGAATTTTAGAGAGTTAAATGGAGTTTTTAATTTATTTGGAATATGGATATATTGCGATTATATTAATTTAATTGGTGTATTAGTATATTCAATTATTCTTGTTATAATTTCGTACATATTCTTATATTTTACATATAAAAATAAAGAAGAGGTTATAATTAATTGTGAAAAATAATTATATATTATTTAATATAAAATACTTTGTTGGAACTCAAAAATTCAAAATGATAATACTGGTACTGATTATAAATGCTCTCTATGGAGGATTTGTTTTAGCTCAACCAGGTATAACAAAAGGATATGTTAATGCTTTATTTGCAATTTATACAAACCCATATTTTTTAATGATATTATTATCTATGATTTTATTAAACACGATGTATATTAGGAGTTTGATAAGCGAAAATTTCGAATATAGAATTCGTTTAAATGATGAAAAAAACTATCTAAGAAATCTTGTTAAAAATGTGACAATTTGTAATTCGATTATTTTTATTGTAGAACTTATATTGATATTAACAATAATTAATTTATTCTATAGTTCGTCAAGCGGAATATATCTATTAAAGAATGGAATTAATAGTTTATTATATATAATTTTCTTTATAAGTAAAGTATATATCTTAATATACTTCTTAAATACTATAAACATTTATATATTAAAAAATATAAATCAGTATATTGTTGTTATTGTTAATCTTATTTTTTTTGTAAGTTTACCATCGGATATTGATCTCTATATTTTTAAAAATAATTTTATAGAATTTCCGCTATATATATCAACATATTTTAGAATATATCCATATGAAAGTTTTATGGCCGAATTATCTTCAACAATATTATTTGTTGCGATTTTAAAAATAATAATATTAGTAATTAAGAACATTAAATTTAATAAAAATAAGGAGTAAAAATGAAATATATAATAATCAATGACTTTAAAAATATGTTTATAAAAAACAGAAAATATGTTTATTCTTATTACATAATAATATATTTAATGCTTTTTGTATCTTTTCTTTTTAATTATAAATATAATAATTTACTTTTTTATAGATTAATTGGATTAGATTTTAATTTATCAAAAGGAGAGGTTTTATCGGTTTTAATGTTCCTGTTTAATTCAACTTTTATTGTATATGTATCTATTTGTCTATTATTAAATGACATACAATTTGGAGCAGAAAATATATTTTTAAGAATAAAATTAACAACATGGATTATTTATAAAAAGTTATCAATTTTGTGTAATTTAATATTGTTAAGGATAATATTATATGTTCCATTAATGCTGTTTTTTTATAATAAAATAGATATTTTAAAAATTTTCGGACTAGATATTTTATATATTTTTACATTACAAATCTTATCGATTTTTATTTATATTATATATGTAAGAAATAAAATAGTCGCAGGAACTTTTGGAATTATTTTATTAATTTTGTTGTTAAAAATAAATATATCAATTAATATATTAGAAAAAAATTATTATATAATATTATTATTAATTATAGGGTTAATTGTGTCAGTAACCAAATTAATTAATAATAAAATATTTGAGTATAAGTAGAAGGGAAAGTAAAATGAAAATAAAAATAAGTGATTTAAGTAAATATTTTAAAAAGATAAAAATATTAGAAAATATAAATTTGGAGTTTGATGATGGAAAAATTTATGGAATTATTGGAAGAAACGGTAGTGGTAAAAGTGTATTTTTGAAAATGATATGTGGTTTCTATTGTCCAAATAGTGGAGAAATTTTATTTGATGATTTTAATGCAATAAAAAATGAATCATATCCACCAAGTACCAGAGCATTGATTGAAAAACCAAATTTTATATCTGATTTAAGTGGGTATGATAATCTTGAATTATTAGCAAATATTCAAAAAAAAATTGGTGAAAAAGAAATAATTGAAACATTAAAAAATGTTAACTTATTTGAAGATAAAGATAAAAAATACTCAGAATATTCTTTAGGAATGAAACAAAAACTAGGTATTGCGCAAGTTTTAATGGAAAATCCTAAAATAATAATTCTAGATGAACCGTTTAATGGTATTGAAGAAAAAACAGTAATTAAATTAAGGGAATTATTGTTGAAAAAGAAAAAAGAAGGACATTTAATTATACTTGCATCTCATTTAAAAGAAGATATGGAACAACTTGCAGATGAAATATATATGTTTGATAACTGTACTTGTAAAAAAATTTAGATATATTTAAATTATCAACAAGTAGAAATATATTTATATATAAAATTAAAAAAATCAGAACTATTAATGAAATAGAACATTTTATGGATACAAATATTGGTAAATGGTTTATTTCTATTAATAATTAAATACTTAAGTAAAAACATTTTATATGTTTTTTTTAATTTTTAAGAAATAATTATCACAGTTTTAAATAAACTTAGTTAGGTGATTAAATGCTTAAATATAAAATATGTGTTTTATTTTTTTTTATAATAGGATTTTTAAGTTTTAATATAGTTAATTCAAAAGAAAAAAATCTATCTTTATTAGGAAAAATAATATATTTAGATGCTGGACATGGTGGTCTTGATCCAGGCACAATATATAAAGATATAAATGAAAAAGATATTAATTTAAAAATAAGTATAGAATTAGAAAAAAAATTAGAGAGTCTAGGCGCAATAGTATATCAAACAAGATATGGAGACTATGATTTATCCTTTCCTGGTGTTAGAAACAGAAAGAAAAGTGATTTATCAATAAGGAGTATTATTATAAATAAAAGTAACTGTGATTTATTTATATCTATTCATTTAAACTCAGAAGAAACAGGAGTATGGAGTAAAGGACAAGTTTTTTATGATAAAAGAAATATAAAAAATGAAGAGATTGCTAAAATAATGCAAAGGGAAATAAATAAAAATCTAGGGGGAAAAAGAAAATACAAAAATAATAATAATTTATTTCTTCAAAAAAGAATAGAAAAACCAGGTATATTAATTGAAGTTGGATTTTTAAGTAATATAAATGATAGATATTTGTTAACAAAAAAATCATATCAGGAAAAGGTATCAAAAACAATTGTAAATGGAATTGTCAAATATTTCATTTATACAAAATAAAAAAGAAAAATAATTAATAACGTGATATAATTATAATAAAATATGGAGGTATAAGTTATATATGAACAAGATATTTAAAAATTTAGATGAACAAATGGATATACTTAGATCAAGAAATTTAATTATAGAAGATGAGGAAACAGCAAAAGGAATTTTACTTAGAGAAAACTACTTTTTTATAAATGGATATAGACATTTATTTTTAATGTCACCAAAAGATAAAAGTTTCATACAAGGAACTACTTTTGAAGAATTATATGGTGTTTTTATTTTTGATAGAAACATAAGAAATATCATGTTTAAATACTTATTAATTATTGAAAACAACATGAAATCAATTATTAGTTACCAATTGTCAAAAAAATATGGTATAAAAGAAAAAGATTATTTAAATCCTATGAACTTTACACAAGATAGTTTAAAAGTAAGACAAGTTAGAGATATTTTAGAAAAAATGAAAAGACAAGTAAGAATAAATGGAAGACAACATTCAGCAACAATGCATTATATTAGTAACTACGGATATATTCCTATGTGGATTTTAGTAAAAGTTTTATCATTTGGAATAATCGCAGAACTTTTTAACATAATAAAAAATGAAGATCAAACTGCGATTTCACAAATGTATAATTTAGAATCAGAAACTTTATCTTCATATTTATATATATTATCAAACTTTAGAAATTTATGTGCTCATGAAGATATTGTATATGATCATAGAACACAAAAAGAAATAACAAATAATAAATATCATTATTTATTAAATATAGAAAAAACAGAAAATCATTATGATTATGGAAAAAACGATTTATTTGCAGTGATAATAATATTAAAACAAATGCTAACAGAAAAAGAATTTCAAGAATTCATATATGATATAGGTTATGAAATTGATATATTAGATGGAAAAATAAATATAGTACCTTTAAATGTAATTTTAAATAAAATAGGATTTCCAAATAATTGGCGTGATATTGAAAAAATAAAAGGTGATTAAATGAAAAAAACAATAATATATATAATTACAGTAATTTTATCAATATCAATTGGTGTATGTGGAACTTTATTTACTTTAGATTATATAAAAGAAGATAAACAAGAACCTATTGTTAGTACTATCAATATAGAAGAAGAAAATACTTTAAAAACATCAATAAATAAAATATATGACGCTGTTGTAGTAGTTCAAACATATGATAAAAACAATAAACTTATTAGTACAGGAACTGGTTTTGTATATAAAAAAGATACAAAATATGGATATATTATTACAAATCATCATGTAATAGATGATGCTGTTTCAATTAAAATAGTAAATACAAATAGTGAAATAATTGAAGCAAAAAAAATACAAAGTGATGAATTTTCTGATATAGCTGTTTTAAGTATAAATAAAGATAAAGTTTTAAAAGTTGCGGAAATTGGTGATAATTCTAAAATGAATATTGGTGATACAGTATTTGCAGTTGGAACACCTATGGGTATTAAATATATGGGAACTGTTACAAAAGGAATATTATCTGGAAAAGATAGAAAAGTAACTGTTTCATTATCAAATGGTAAATTTATAATGGATGTTTTACAAACTGATACCGCAATAAATCCTGGAAATAGTGGAGGACCTTTACTAAATATAAATGGTCAAGTTATAGGAGTAACTTCATTAAAACTAGTTGAAGATGAAATAGAAGGAATGGGATTTGCTTTACCTATTGAAATAGTTATGTCAACTGTTTCACATTTAGAAAAAGGTGAGCAAGTAGTAAGACCATTATTTGGAGCTCAATTTTTAGATGCAAGTGAAAAAAATAAACTAAGTAGTTATAATATAGATATAAACGATAAAATTACTAATGGAACAGTTATTGTTAAAGTAGAAAAAGATACACCAGCTGATAAAGCAGGGTTACAAAAAGGTGATGTTATTTTAGAATTAAATGATGAAAAAATAACTGATACTAGTCATTTTAGATATAGTTTATATAAATATAGTGTAGGACAAACAATTAAAATAAAATATTATAGAAATAATGTAGAAAAAGAAGTAAAAGTAAAATTAACAGCAAATTTAAACAATTAGTTTACAAACAAATGTAAAATAGTGTAAAAACAAATAAGTTTTATTGACTTGAATAATTTGCTATGATATACTTAATTTAATGATAGGAGGTTTTAAATCATGGACAAGAAGAAAAATTTAATAATAGGAACTTTATTAGCAGCAATAGTATTAATGTCAGTTGGTTATGCAGCATTAGCTCAAGTACTAACAATTAATGGTACAGCTAATGTAACAGGTAAATGGGATGTTCAAGTAACTGGAATTACAGAAGGTGCAACAATGACTGGTGCAACTACAAAAACATCAACATACAATGCTACATCAGCTACATTCGCAGTAGATTTAGCATATCCTGGAGCAACTGCTACATATGAAGTTGCTATTGAAAATAAAGGTACAATCAATGCAAAACTTGAAAGTATTACTGGTGTAGATGCAGCTAATGCAACTGCTCCATCTGAAATTCAATATACTGTTACAAACGTAACTGTAGGAGACGCTTTAAATGCAAGTGCAACAACAAAAGCAATTGTTACTGTTAAATGGGTAGCAAGCGCTGGAAATACTGATACAATTCCTACAACAACTAGTAAAACAGCAACAATCAATTTAAATTATGTTCAAAATACATAAGAGATAGAAATAGGAGCATTTTATGTTCCTTTTTTATTTTAAGAAAGTAAATCTTGCTTTTTTAAAATAGAAAATATTATAGAGAAGGTTGATAATATGAGAAAGAGAAGAAAAGAAAGAAAAATATTTGGTTTTAGAGGTATAATTGCTGCTTTTATAATTACAACTCTTTTTATAAGTGTTGGTTATTCTCTTTTAGCAGAACAATTATCTGTTTCAGGAACAACTAATTTAGTAGTAAATAATTTAGATGATGAATTTAGAACAGCTAATTTATCTTTAAAATATAAAGTTAAACAATGGTATAGTAATGGAAAATATTATTATCAATATGATTTTACATTAACTAATATAGGGACAGCTAATATATCAAGTTGGAATGCTGTTTTAGATTACCCAACTGGAGTTAGTATGGTATCAGGATGGAGTGCTGGGTTTTCTTTAACAGGAAATAAATTAACTATTTCAAATCTTGATTATAATGGTGCTTTAACACCTGGACAAGTCATAACTTTTGGGGTTCAATTAACTATGAATACTGATTCATTTGATTTATCTACTGGAGTATTAACTGCAGTAATTCCTGGTACTGAACCTATCAATACAAGCAAATTAAGGATAAATGCAGTCTTAACTAGTTCTTGGGGAACAGCCGGTAATTATTTTTATCAATATGAATTTACAGTTACTAATAAAAGTAAAGTAAATTTAACTTATTGGAAATTTGCTTTTAATGTTCCAACAGGAACTACAATAGGTAGTTATTGGAATTGTAATTATATAAATGCTAATAATGTAGTAACTGTTTCAAATGCAGCGTATAATGGAAATTTAAGTCCAGGTGCGTCAGCTTCATTTGGTATGATAATTAATACACCTCAAGCAAATTTTAAACCAGTAGTAAAGTAGTAGGAGGTTTATATGAAAAAAATTGATAAAAAAATAATAGTATTATTATTAATGATAACGCTATATGTATCATTGTTTTCTATGTTGTTTATTAACGATATTATTAACAATTACGCAATGATTATTAATCCAATCTCATGGATTATAATGTTCTTAATTACTCTATATGTTACTAAAAATGATACAGGCAGATTTAAAGGTAAATTTGATAAAATACAAACAGTTTTTATTATAATATTAATGTACCTTATTATATATTTTATATCTGGTTTATTCTTTGGATATTCAAGAAGCCCTTATTCACATAATATAATTGATGTTTTTAAAAATATTTGGGCTTTTTTATTAATAGTTGTTTTTCAAGAATATATAAGATCTGCTTTAGTTAATAATTGCAGTAAATCAAAAATATTTTACGTAATTGTTACTATTTTATTTGTATTTATAGAACTAAATTTTTATAATTTTCAAAATAATTTTATATCTGGAGAAGAATCTTTTAAATATATAAGTTCTGTATTATTTCCAACTATAGTTAGTAGTGCTTTATGTACATATTTATCTATTATGGGAGGTTTTAAAACTTCATTAGCTTATAGATTACCAATTATATTTGCGACATTAATTCTACCAATTTTCCCACATTTAGATTGGTTTATTACGGCATTACTAGATACTTTAGTACCTTTTATTATCTTTTTATCTATCAATTATCTACATACTAAAAAAACAACTAGAGATTCAAAAAGAAAAATGAGAAAAGATAAACCTACAAAAAGTATTCCTTTAATTATATGTTTGTTGCTGTTTGTTGGTTTTGTAGGAGGTTTCTTCAAATATATGCCTATCGCAGTTATGTCAAATAGTATGTCTAAATTAATTAATAGAGGAGATATTGTTGTTATTGAAAAATTATCAAAAAGTGATGTTAAAAAGTTAAAATTATATGACATTATTGAATATAGATTAGAAGATGATGTTATAATTCATAGAATAATTAAAATAGAAAAGAATAAAGAGGGCAAAATAAAATATATAACAAAAGGTGATAACAATAGTTCAAAAGATAATAAAAAAGTATCTGAGGAACAAGTTATGGGATTAGTTAAATTTAGAATTCCAAAAGCTGGTTATCCAATTGTTTTATTAAATGATTATTTCAAAAGTACAAAACCTGATGTAGAAATGGGTAAAGTGTAAATAGGGATGTAAATTGAATTTTATTTTGTTGCTTACTTTAATCTTTATATGTTATAATTTTTATAATGATAGGGGTCTCATAATATTAGAAATTTATTATTAAATTCTTAAAATGTCTTCTTTACGTTTAAAATATAAGAAGTAGGTGATTAAATGGGTAATAATGTAACTTTTCATAGAAGAAAAGTATTGAAAAAATGGGTTAGATTTACTCTTTTTGTGATAATCATAACTTTTTTTGGACTTGCTATATTTTTAATGTCTAGTAGTATAAATTCAATAGAAAAAAGTAAGAAAAAAGAAGTATTATATTCATATAATATTAATCAAGATTTAGATTATAAAGTTAGTTTATATGATAATAGTTTTATTGAATCAGATTATTTAAAAAAAGATGAATTATATATTTCTGATTTAGTTAAATCAATTGATATAAATTATATATATAATTATTCAGGTTCAAAAATTAAACCAATTAATTATACTTATAAAATAACTGCGACAATAAATGGTGAATATCAATTAGATGAAGAAGAAGAAGAAGGAAATTCAAAAGTTTGGACGAAAAGTTATACTTTGTTAGAACCACAAATTAAGCAAATAACTGATAGTACTTCTATTCAAATAAATGAACCAATTAAATTAAATTATAAACTATATGATAATATTGTTTCTAAATTTAGACAAGAATTAAAATTACCTATTACTGCTTCTTTAAATGTAGTGTTTAGTATAAATATTACAGGTGAAGAGTCAGGACAAATGATTAATGATACTAAGGAAATGGTTTTAACTATTCCTTTAAATCAACAAGCTTTTAGAATGACTGAAACAATTGAACCTTTATCTACTAAAAATGTAGAAGCTTTAAAAACTGTTAGTGAAAAAAGTATTACTGTTAATAAAAGAAAATTACTTGCGGGTATTATATTAATTGGATCTTCAATTTTCTTATTTGTTTTATTTTTTAGAGAAATATTTAATATTCAAAAGAAAAATGCATATACAGTTAAATTAAATAAATTATTAAAAGATTATGGTGATGTTATTATAGAAATAGTAACACCAATTAATGATGAAAATTTAGACATAATTGAAGTAAAAAATTTCAATGAAATAATGGATTTAGAAGAAGAGTTAAGAGTTCCAATTTTATTTTATGAAACAGTAGAATATGAAGAAGGAGAATTCTCAATTGTTCATGGTAATATAGCATATAAATATGTACTTAAAAACGAATAAATAATATTCGTTTTTTAAAAATAAGGAGATTTTAATATGAATAAGGTTGTAAAATTATCCACATTTTGCTGTATATTATGTTTAATGTTTTTAGAATTGTTTAATTCAATTGTTAATGAGGTATCATTAAATGGATATGATATTTTAATACTTTTATGTATGATATTAAATCCAGTTACAAATGTATGTAGAATTAATAAGAAAATAATTAATAATTTTATATATCATTTATTAATAATTTTAACAACTATTTATATTTCTTTTTTATCAATTAATTCACTTTTAATTTATAAAAAGTATTATAAAATGTATGATAGCGATTTTATTAATAATGCAGTTAATTATTTTGGTAATAGATTTGTTTTTGTTATTATTATTGTATTTATAATAATGATAAGTTCATTATTTTTAAAGAAAGAAAAAATTTCATTTGAAAAAGATAATTCAAATATATTAATATTTGTTGCATTACTAACAACTATAATTCCATTTTTTGGAGGAGTAAGTAATTCAATTGGAAATGTAATTAATTTGAGCAATTTTATATTTATAATTATTATTTTTTTAAGAAAAAGAAATATAAATATTACTAGTGAAATGCAAAATTATTATTTTATATTATTTGTTTTATCAATAGGTTCTTTTAATCCAATCTCTATGGTATTATCTATTTATTTATACTTACAATTAGATAAATTTGGTATTAATGTTTAATTAATAATATAACATTGAAATAAATATTTTTCTTTGATATACTAGTCAAAGGAGGTTTTTATGAATAAAAATGATATTGAATTAAGAATAGAAGAAATAAAAAATGAAAAAGAAATTAATAATGAGGAAATAAATAATTTAGAAAAAAAATTAATGGAGTGTGAAAGTTTTTTTGACAATAATAAAAATATTAATAAAATTAGATTAATACTAGTATTATGTGGTTTAAGTTTACCTGCATTTATGGTGCTTACATTTGTTTTACCATTACCATTACCAATTATAATGCTTATTATGACAGGAACTCCGGTTTTAGGAATTGGAATGGTTGCAAATAATTTTAAAAAAATGAGAAAAAGAAATAATGTTGATTGTAAAATTTTTTCAATTAATACTGTTGAAAATAGTAAGGAAGAAGTTAGACTTAATATAGAAAAAGAAAATATACATATAAGAAATATGATTTTAGAAAAAGAAGAAAGTGAATTAAGAAATTTTAATGATTTAAATGATTCTATTGATTTTACTAATAAATTAAATGAAAATAATTTTGTGGAAAATATAATTGAAAAATCAGATATAGATATTACAAAAAATGTTTTAATAAAAGAATGGTTTAAAGAACCAAATTATAATGAGATGCCTATTGCTCTTTCAATTGCATTACTTAATCTTGCTACTTATGGTTTATCAATATATATTTGCACAGGTTATATGTTTGATATAATTATTCCAATATCAAAGTATAGCCAAATTATATTTTTAACTTCTCTTGGTGTATTCGGCGCAGTAAACATTGCTTATGCTAAATTTGTAGATATTAATTTAAATAACAGAAAAAAAGCAGTCGATGATATTATTGTTGAAAATAGTTTTTCAGATACTTATGAAAAGATAAAAGAATTAGAACCAATGAAAATACAAATGAAGTATGTATTAGAAAAAATAGATAATAAAATGATTGATAATATAAACTCATTAATCTATGAATGTTATGTTGAAAAAGATACAAATATTTCAGAAACATACACTGAAATAAATAATGAAAATACTATTTTAGAACAATCTATAGAAAATGAAAAAGGATATGTATTAACAAAAAAAATTAATCCTTATAATAGTAGAAAAAACTTTTTAAAATAAATAAACGTACTTAAAAACGAATAAATATTATTCGTTTTTTTGTTAACAAATATAGGCTTAATACATACAATGATTTAGAGGAGGTAAACTATGACAAAAATTGTAATTGATCCAGGTCATGGAGGCGTTGATCCTGGCGCAAGTGGAAATGGTATAATTGAAAAAAACAAAAATTTAGATATATCAAATTATATGAATAATAGATTTAAAGAACTTGGAATACCAGTTCAAATGACTAGAACTACCGACGAAACATTAACTCCAACAGAAAGAACAGATAAAGTATTATCAGCGTTTGGTAATAATAAAGATGTTATTGTAATATCTAATCATATTAATGAAGGAGGAGGAGATGGAGCTGAAGTAATATATGCACTTAGAAATAGTTCTACTCTAGCAAATAAAGTACTAGATGAATTAAATCTAGTTGGTCAAAATAGTAGAAAAGCTTATCAAAGAAGACTTCCATCAGATACATCAAAAGATTATTATTTTATTCATAGAAATACAGGTGTCACACAACCTATAATTGTTGAATATGGATTTTTAGATAGTCCAGGTGATGATGTAACTAATTTAAAGAATAATTGGAATAAATATGCAGAAGCAGTAGTAAAAGCAGTTGCGGAATATAGTAATGTTCCTTATGATCAAAAAGTTGAAAATGTATATATTGTTAAATCAGGAGATTCATTATGGAGTATTGCAAAAAAATTTAATATATCTGTAACTCAGTTGAAAAATTTAAACAATCTAACTTCAAATACTTTAAAAATAGGTCAACAATTAAAAGTAAGTGAAATAACACAACCATTAAAAGAAAACCAATATGTTGTTAAGAGCGGAGATAATTTATACGATATTGCTAGAAATTATGGTGTTACTGTTGATAATATAAAGAATGCTAATAATCTTACAACTAATTCATTAAGTATAGGACAAATATTAACTATACCAAGTAGTGAAATAAAAAACGTAGAAGATTATATTACTTATACAGTAAAAGAAGGAGATAACTTATATTCAATTGCTAATTCATATAAATTAACACCTATTGAATTAATGAATTATAATAATTTAACAAATACTAATCTTAGTATAAATCAAATTTTAAAAATTCCATATACAAATGTAAAAACAGAAGAAACTGTAACAGAATATACAGAATATATAGTTAAAAACGGGGATAGCATATATTCTATTGCAAGTAATTATGGACTTCAAGTAAGTGATATTATGTCATATAATAATTTGGTAACTAGTTTATTAAGCATTGGTCAAATTTTAAAAATTCCAGTAGCAAAAGAAGGTGTAGTAACATATATAGTAAAATCAGGTGATTCATTATATAGTATTGCTAGAAATTATAATACGACAGTTGATTCTTTAAAGAATAAAAATAATTTAACTTCTACTATTTTAGATATTGGTCAAATTTTAACTATATAAAAAAGACATAGTCTTTTTTTTAATGTATTTGAGCACATATTCCAATATCTGGTTTATAAAAACAATGGTTTTTATATCTTCCGGCAATATCTTGTTCATACCATATAACTTTACATTCTTCATTTATTTTAGGTGCATAAAACCATAATGAATTAGTTGCAGGATAGTAGTATTCTCCTTTGATAATTCTATCTGCTAAATTTCTTTCTGCTGTAGTTGGACTACTAAAAAACAAAGTACCATTTATTCCTGAAAATTGATTAGGTTGATAAATAGAATCAGTTATAGTTGTTATGTTTTTAAATGTAAGACAATTTGCTAATACTCTATTTACAACTACATTACCAACCATAAGCATTCCTAAATTACCTTCACTTAATGCTTCTGATCTCATTAATCTTGCTAATAAATCTCTTTCTTTTGTTGTATATTTTACTATTGACATATAATCACCCCTTAAATTATATGTTTATAATAATTAATTATTGAATAAATGATAATTATATGTTATAATTTATTTGTCTTATTAATTTATAGGGGCGTAGTATAATGGTAATATGACGGTCTCCAAAACCGTGGATGGGAGTTCGATTCTCTCCGCCCCTGCCATAATTGAAATTATGCAAACATTGTCTATTTTTAGTTTGTTTGCTATTAATATAAAGAAGAAGTAGTAGGTTTTTTTGACTTACTTCTTTTTTTAAATTAGGATATAATTTGTATGTAGATTATGAATGAAAAAAAATATTAAGAGTTTTTCAATTAGTAGTGATACATAAATGCATAATAATTAAGAAAAGGAGAATTGATTTAATTATGGGAATATTTAGAGACATAAAAGCGATGAAAGATTTACAAAAAATAAAAAAAGGTGGAACTGCAAAATTATCTATATCACAAGTTACAGGTTTAATTACAAATATGATGGATGCTAGAAAAAATCTTAGTGTAGAACAGTTTAACTGTATATACAAATTATTTAATGAATTACGTAAGTGCAATACTAAAATAGAAATGGATAAGAATGAGTATTATGAAACCGCTGTTGATATTATAAAAAGATTTGATAAAATTTCTCCGTATATTAAATATAGTGGTGGAAATGAAATGGAATTTTTGTTTATAATGGAAGATATATATAAACACGATAATACACTTAATGAAGAATTGTTTGAATTAAAAGAAGAAGATATTCAGTATGTTAATAACTTAATTGCTTCATCAAACGGAATAATTGAAAGAGCTGAGGCAGAAGAATTCATTCAGGTGATATATACTTATTCTACATTAGGAAAAGAAAAATGTTTAAAAAGTTTCGATAGTCTTGCAATTAAATTAATACATAATAAACCTGTTATGGCAATAATGAAACTGTCTTTATTAAATGGTGCTTTAAATGCTAATGGGGTTATCGACGAATTTGAAATGAAAGAAAATTGTGATTACTATAAAAAAATTATAATGGATATAATGTCAAAGGAAAATGGGAAAAAAGACTAAGAAAGCTTAAAGTTTTATATTAAATTATTTATTCTACCAATTGGTTCATCTAATATGTTTTGAAAAATAGAGGTTAAATTTGGAGAGTTAATTTGTCTGAAATAAAACAATTGATTTTAGAACCATAAAATATAATCAATAATATCATATTTTAAAAATTTTCCAAAATTTATTATTTGCATTTGAGATAGTATTACATATAGGGTAGAATGTATTTTCGTGTATTATGTTATTTTCTATATGAAATAAGGTTAAAATAAAAATTGAAGTTCACAATTGACCTACAATTTAGTGCACAATTTACCTTAAAAATTTGCCACAATCTTTCCACTCCATAAAGACTTTGCAAGTGTTATAATATAGTAAAATGAGATAACTCTATATTGAGCTATCTCATTTTTTGTGCGAAAGGAGGAAAAGTAATCATTTTGGTAATTTATAATTTATTAATTTTTCTTGTTAACAAGCCTTTTTGTGATGAAGATAAATTTATAGTATTGTTATCAACTTGTTCCTTAATATATAAAAGTACATCAGCATTTTTGAAATGTTTATCATTTATCATATTAATCGCAAACTTGTCTGATAATCCTATTTTTTTTAAATCATCCACTATTTTTTTTATATAATTTGTATCCATATGCTTGTATAAATATTCAATTTTCCACATGTTTTTTTCTAATTGTTCAATTTTTGATAATTCCAAATTTTTACAAATAAATGCTTTATTTTTTTCATCAAAATTAATTTTAAAATAACTTGAATTGTTATTTTTATAAAAAATGTTTAGCAAATCAATTTTATATTGTTTTTTGTTATTTAATTTAGAATTATATTTGTAAATTTTAAATTGGTTACCATTTGAGTGTATATATGGTTTGAAAAATTTATTTTTTTTGAAAAAGTCTAGTATATGCGAACTAAATATTTTATCTAAATTAGAATCACCAAAAATTTTAATGATTTTAGTTGATAGATTATATTCATTCTTATTAATAATATTGAATATATCAGGATCACTAATATATTTAGTTATAAATTTATCTAAATTTGAATTATAATTGAATTTTTCTAAAATAAATATTAATTTTTCTAATGATATTTCATCGAAGCTATTTAATTTCTCAAATATTTCTAATGATTGAATCACCCATGAATTATATTTTAATATTGAGAATACAATTTCAATATCATCTGAGTCATTAAATAATTTTTTACCAATATTGTCAATGAATTTTGTATCTATGTTAATGTTTAATAAATTATCAAAAAAATCATTGCTTAGTACTTGCTTAAATGAATCAAATGGTAATCTATTATTGCTATATAGAATATATCCAATTCCTATATTATTCTCTCTATAATGATTGAAAATTAAATCATATAATTTATCATCTAATCTCAGATAATTATATAAATCCATGAAATCAAAAAGTAAAGCTTTCTCTTTTGCATTTTCTAAAAATACAAGTATCAAATCAATATAGTTCTTTTCTATAGCTAAAAATGTTTCGTTTTCCATATCTAGTGGATACATACCATATTGCTTAATAAGTTCTGCATGCTTACTATTTATATCAAATAAAATTATGTTACTCAATTCTCCAAAATTGTTTGATAATTTTTTAATTACATCTAAAACATAGTAAGTAAATTTAAATTTATAAATGTTTTTAAGTGTTAATTTATCAAAATTGTTTTCTAATAGATATTTAAAGAAATACTCGTTTTTATAAAAGATACTTTTGAATTCTATTGATGGTTGAGTTAAATATATATTTTTATGTACAAAATTAAATCTGTTATTAATAGAAATCTTATCTAACTCCAAATAAAACTTTTCTAAATCAAGTTCATTGATATTGCTACATTTTATTAGCATGTCTTCTAAAATTATTTCATTAGGGAAATATATATCGTCCTTATCTATGAAATTATAAACACATAAATAATAATTTTTATCTATTATTTCTTTATCGATACAATTACGAATAATTTTTGCAATATCATTATTTTCAGTTTTATATTGCGTCTCATTTTTATTGCTAAAAGTATTAAAGTCAATCACACTATTATTTAGTAGATTTTGTATTAACTCGCATATGAAACTGTCATTATTTTTTTCAGTCAATATAGACATTATAAATAATTGATCATAATTATCAAATTCTACATCTTCTCTGGACTTCAAATAATTGTATTTCGCTATAACTCTATTCAAATAATGTTTAAAATCTCTTATAGTTTGATAGGAACGCAATATTTCAGCAATGATAAATTGCTCCTCCTTTAACTGAAAATTTTTGTCAGAAAAGCTAGAAGTAATGCTGTCCTTAATATATCTCTTCATTATATTAGGTTGATTATTAGCAATAGGTAATATATAATCAAAAATTTTATTATAATCTAATTCTGACTCTGACTCTAATTTTTGTTTTAAATCTATCATAAAAATAAATTTAATTGATATATTTTTATATTTACCGCTTAGAGGCAAATATTCATTATATAGCAATGATATAATTCCGTCTTGAATTTTTTGATTTGTTTTATTTCTGTCTAAATCGTCGATTATAATATATATAGTTGATTTTCTATTTAATGACGTTAGAATAACTTTAATTAAATTATTTCTGCATTTATCTATATTTAACACTGGACTTTTCTTTAGGTCTTCAGGCTTGAAAATATTAAATCCATACATAACTGAAAGCAAGACAAAAAGGAAAAAACAAGTAAAAGATATTACGTCAATATTTATTGGTAATAAAGAAAATAATTCTTTAAACATTAAAGTCAATCCCTTTAAAGTGATTGAGACAGATATTAATATAAGCATCAATTTATCTATAACTAATTTTTGCCATTTTTTAAATTTTTCCCATTGTACCCCATAGCTAACTGAATCATAATAGAATAACTTTTCTTGATTTATCGGACTATTTAAAATATCCCCTATTACTTGATTGGTAAAAAAACGATTATATTTTTCAGTTATAGTTTCTTCGTTATCTTTTTCTTTTAATAGATCAGCTCCAATATTTAAAAAGTTGATTGTTATAAATTTAGCCTTTTTATTTTCAGTTTTAAAAAAATACAAAAATCTCTTTTTACTAATATTTTCTTTAAATAAGTTTATAATACTAGATTTGCCAGTTCCATGACTTCCGTTTATTGCTATAAAATCAGCACCTGCATCACAGGCGTCATTTAGTGATTCTGCATAGGAAGTTATTTTGAATTTATCCTCATCTTTCGTTGATATCGGTTTTTCTAATATAATTTCTTTGTTTCTTAATGACATAATACACACCACCTTAAATTTGCTTATATTATTGCACAAAATAAACAAATATACAATCCTTTAAACTAAATAAAATAGAAAGAAGGTAATAACCTATGGAAGAAAAAATAAAAGTAGCAATCTATATTCGTGTATCAACAGAAGATCAAGCTAGAGAAGGTCATTCTTTAGATTAACAAGAATGTAGATTAAGGAAGCTAGCAGACTATAAAAACTTTGAAGTATATAAAGTATATATGGATGCTGGAATAAGCGCTAAAGACACTAATAGACAAAATTTCCAGCTATGATGAGAGATATAAGAAAGAAGAAGTTTACTAATATTATATCTTATAAATTAGATAGAGTAACCAGATCAGTACAAGACTTAGAAAACTTAGTTAAATAATTATATAAATATGAATTTGGACTAGAATGTGCAGTAAATGAAATAAATAAAAGAGATTATTATAGAAGTAGAATATCTTTATTTAAATGTATTGATTGTAGAATATATGTAACGGAAGAAGGAATTGAAGAAAAATAAATATTTGATTCAAATGAATTACTAGAATTATATTACATATTAGGAGATAACTTTATATGATAAATAAAGATATGTAAGAAGACATTAATAATTGTAAATTAAATCATAATATAAGATTTATAATTGATGAGAGTGTTATAAGAGACTATAAATATTGTGATGGATATGAGGGACTTAATGAACTTTGGAAAATGTTATTATATGAAGAAAGTTGTAAATTTATATATGAATTTATTGATAGTATAGAAATTAAGAAAATAAAGAATAAAAAAACTAGTAAATATGATATCGAAATAACTGATTTGAAAATCATGCCTAGTCAAATGAATAAATTATTTGAATAAAAATATAATAAATTACTTGATGAGAAATTCGGAGATGGTAAATATTAATTTAGTATGACGAATTTTAGAAATGAAGAACATGCATTAAAATATATAGCATTGTAAAAAAGAAATACAATATAGAAGCAAAAGAGATTAAATCAAATGATGCCAAACTTTATTTTAAACCAGAATTGTTTAAAATAATAAATATAGTACCAAATAGGGCAGTAGAAAAAAGAAAAATACTTGGTTTATATTTACTTGATTAATAATTGAAATAAATCTAATTATAAGTATATTATTTATCATTAATATAAGAGTAAATATTATTTGTATTCAAATGTATAATAATGTATAATAATCTTATATTTAAAAGAGGTGTAAGAATGAAAGAAATGGTAATATCTATACTAGCAGCCTTAATATCTTTTGGTTCGGCAATATTTTCTTTTTCTCAAGCAAAATGGGCTAATAAGTCTTATAAATTACAGAAAATGATATATGATGATGGAAAGGAAAATATTTATTTAGAAATAAATAATAGTTTTTTGGAAAATATTAATAATAAGGTTAGATACTTTTTAGAATTCAATATTATAAATAAATCAGATAAAAATAATTCCATAAAAGATATTTACTTTAAAATTGAAAATCATGATAAATCATCTATAAAAATAAAAGGTACAAAATCGGAAAAAAATGAGCATGATTTTTTAAAATTGCCTATATATATTGAAGCACACTCTTCTAAAAAAGGGTGTATGGTATTTGATATAGATGAAAAGGTTTTTAATGAATTAAAAATTCAAACACATTATTTAGAAATCATTGACATAAATAATAACCCTTATACAGTAGAAGAAATATTTGTAAAAAGTGGTGACTTACATGGTTAAGAAAATGCTTATAGACGAGAATGTCCTTGTTGATGCCGTTGGAGAGGGTGTTATTATAAATAAGGACACTTCATATGGCAGATTAATTCCTGTTATAATATTAGATGTTCAAAATAATAAACATATATTCGACATTATATTATTACAGTATAAAATGGGACAAGGAAAAGTTACAACAACTTGGTCAATTGATAACAAAATCTCTAAAGCAAAAAAAGTGATATTAGTTGTTAATTTTACAGAACCAGTTAATAAAGAGTTTGCTATTTCTTTTGATATTGAAAATTATAAAGCACCAATAGATTGTATAGTTAATAGTCAACTATTATATATTCAACCGGGAAAAAAAGGGGATAAAGTTAGTGATACAATTAATAATCCTAAGATACTTATAGAAGTTCCTTCAAAAGATTTTAAAGATAATTGGATTAAAATATTAAAAAGAAATTTCAAAGGTTCTCAAGGGCAATTTGATACGTTCTATAAAAAATGGTCGTCATTTAGGAATTTTAGGTTTAAATAGTAAATTAAAAAGAAAATTAATAAATTTCTGAAAATCCGACTTAAATCCATGTCATATTGGAATTTAAAAACTTGTATGAATTATCGAACTTTTTTGATATAATTTAAATAGAGGTGATAGTGTTGGAATATCCACAAATTGATAATGAAAAAAAATATAATGAACCATTAAATGTTAAAATAATGTTTTGGTTACCACCTGATTCACCATATGGTAACTTGCAATTAAAATTAATGGATATAATTCAAAGAATAGACATAGTAAATGAAAAAATAATTGATACATATGATGTTTGGAATATTATAATAAATCCACAAGGGTTTGCTTCTAATGCTTTAAATAAGCACCACAGTTTAAATAAGCACCACAGTTTAAATGAAGAGATTATTTATCATATTAGAAGAATTGGCGATGATTTAATATCATTAGTTTATGTATTAAATTATTTTGATATTAATAGAAAATACCCTGATAAGATTAAAATCGATTGTATTGGTTTATATTTGGGAAACAAAGATAAATTGCCAATGCTTAGAGACGGTGTAGAAGTTTTAGAATGTTTAAACAATATCTCTAATGCATATAAACATAGTTTTATGAATAGTGATATAAATGCAGTTATAGGTAAATTGGAGCCTTGCGTATCCTCATTATATTTGCCAAACAACAATTTATTATATGAATTTATTTTTTCTAATGTATCTTTGAAAACTCAAATAGTTATACCATTCAATATATTTTATAAAAATGCAATTTATTGGTTAAAAGAATTCAGCAAAAATAATTTAAATTAATTGAAGTTAAAATAACTAAAATTTGGAATTCCCATATAAATCCCTGCCAAATAGTAATTTAGAAGAAGTTTATATTTTAAATTTCTTTTTATATTTTATAATAATTCTATTAAATTTAGGAGGTGCTTATGTGAGGGAATTTTTGAAAGGCAAATGTTGCGCTACTTGTGTTTGGTGTTTTACTGAAGATGATGAAATGGATCTTGAGGGATATAAAGAAGATGATCATATTAAACCACAAGCAGGTGATTGTGTGATTGGTATAGATCATGAAAAAAATTATGTATGTGAAAAACACGATTATTTAGATTATTATAAAGATTTAGAAAATGAAAATAATATAAGTATTCAAAAAGTATATAAAAAATAAAATAAAAGAAATACATAAACTAAAAAAATTATATTAGTTATTATTTTGAAAATAACGCATATTACTGGATGATAAAGGTAATATGAAATTAAAATTGGTAATTCCTTGAATCGCAGTGCCATAATTGGAATATAAAAACTTGGTATGAGTTATCAAGTTTTTTGATATAATAAATTTAGAAAGTGATTATATGAAATTTATAGGAACAAAAGAACTAGAATGAGAAAGATTGTTTTTGGGAAAAGTCAAAAAGAAGATTATATGTAAGCTTATAGTAATTGGTGTAGCAGATGAATTAGCATATTCAACAGCAGCATAAAAAGCAGTCATTTAATATTTACATTTATAATTAAATTGTCAATTAATATAAAAATTTGACAAAAAAGATTAAAAAGCATATAATAAACGACATTTAAAGGGGGAATTTAAATGTCTAATGAATCAAAAGTAAATCATTTATTAAGTTATTTTGATCTTATTACAAAAGAATGTTTTTTGGGTTATCAATATAGAAAAGTAAGACATCAATTGTATATTGGTGATGATGATGTTCCAACAAATTTATTGAAATTATATTTTTCTAAACCATTTGAAGGACGTGCTGATTTAGATTATTTAAAAGCAGCCTTTATTCACAAATATATTAAAAATGAATCTGCTTTAGAACTAGTTCATAATAATGTTGAAAAAGAAGGAATAAAAGTAATGTATGATTATATGCATACAACCGAAGATGAATTTAGTGTATATTCAATATTAGATTATCACAAATGCTTATATTCATTTTCTCCATTCCCTGAAAATGCAGGGCGTATAAGAAATAATGATGTTTATTTACCTGGTACAGGTACTGAATTAACTGAGTGGAGATATATATTCCGTGAGTTAAGAGAATTAAAAATCGAAACTGAAGAATTATTCGAATTAGGTATTAATTTAAAAAATGTTTTAGAACCAGATGATACATATTTAAATAATTTGTTTGATTATATCGAAAAATCAGTAATATTAAAATGTAAATTAATTAAAGTTCATCCTTTTATAGATGGTAATGGTAGAACAATTCGTTGTTTACTAAATAAATTATTTGAAACAGCTGGAATCCCACCTGTTTATATTAGAGAAAAGGAAAGAACAGAGTATCATAGAGCTATGAATCAAGCAAATTGTGAAGGAAATTACGATGAAATAATACAATTTTATCATTATAAAATATGTGATTCTATAGTTGAATTAGATATTAATGAACAATTAAAAGAAGAATTAAAATATGGAAAAGTAAAAAAAATATTATAGTATTGGTATGTATGAGTTAAAAAAAGATTGAAGTAGTTATTTCAGCGTGAAAAATACTCAATAAATACATTAAAATTATATCAGTAATTACTGGTATTTTTTTTATACATAAAATACATTTACTTTTTCGGAATAGTAGTGTTAACTAAACCTACTTCATATCTCGATTAAATAATAATTGACTGTCATAAAATTATAATAATTAGATATAAATTGTATATCTAATTTTTTTTTGTTATAATAAAACTGTTATAGGAGGATTAATTATGGTAATAATTAAATGCGCAGTAATTATCTTTATTTATATGAATATTTTATATCTAATAGGTAGAATTAAAAATAATAATTCAATAGTAGATATAGGGTGGGGAATAGGATTTATATTAGTTAGTTTATCAAGTTTATTAAGTAATAATTTACTAGATAATATAAATATGAGAATTATAATACCTAATATTTTAGTAATATTATGGGGAAGTCGTTTAGCAATCCATATATTTAAAAGAAACTTTGGTAAAGAAGAAGATTATAGATATAAAAAAATGAGAAATGATTTCGGTAAATATGTAAATATTAAATCTTACTTTTTTATCTTTATTTTACAAGGATTTATAATGTTTATAATATCTCTTCCATTAGTATTTAATAATATAAGTAATAATAATTCTATTTACTTAACTGATGTAATTGGTTTAATAATATGGGCAATTGGTTACTATTTTGAAGTTATGGGTGATTATCAATTAAAAAAATTTATTAATGATAATAATAAAGAAAAAATAATGAAATATGGACTTTGGAAATATACAAGACATCCAAATTACTTTGGAGAATCAATAATGTGGATAGGAATATTTATTATGACAATTCAATCTAAATTAGGAATAATTGGTATAATAAGTCCAATACTAATAACATATTTATTACTATTTGTTTCAGGTGTTCCATTACTTGAAAAAAAATATGAAAATAATTTAGAATTTATAAAATATAAATCAAGGACAAATAAATTTATACCTTGGTTTAATAAAGGAGGAAAATAATATGAATTATGTTAAGATGTATTTAATTGCTTTAATTGTCTTTGTAATAATAGATGGTATTTGGTTACTCTTTATTTCTAAAGATTTATATCAAAAAGAAATAGGTCATTTGTTATCAAGTAATCCTAATATAATAGCTGCTATAGCATTTTATTTGTTATTCTTAGGAGGATTAGTATACTTTGTTATTAATCCAGGAATAGATAAAGAAAGTATTAAAACGATAATTATATCAGGTGCCTTATTTGGTCTTATAACATATGCTACATATGATTTAACAAATTTAGCAACCCTAAAAGAGTGGCCAATTAAAATAACTATTATTGATCTAGTATGGGGTTCTTCATTATCTTGTTTAGTATCAGTAATTACATATTACTTATATTTGCTTATTAAATAATTATGTATAAAGATTAAAATACTATAAAGTAAAAACTAGATTTCATGAGTTTATTCACAAATTTAATAAAAAATATTCTATATATCTTACATGTAATTTTACGCGGTAAGTATTTGCAATTTGACATAATATAGATTAATAAGATAAGTTAAATGTAATAACTATGGGCATTTTTAATATGATTATTTGAAATATAATATCGTATGTGCCGTATTGGAATATAAAACTTGGTATAAATAGTCAAGTTTTTTTTATGTATTTGAAATAACTTTTATATATGTTATAATTTGATAAATAGAAGATTCGAGGTGATAATTAATGCCTTATAGTGAAAGATATAACGGAACTATTGCTGATAGTTTATTGCCAACATTTGAAAATATTGCATTTGAGTTTTGTGTTACAACAATGAGTGATATTTTGCTTAATGATAAAAAAACAAATTTTAATTTTGTGTTTAGACAACCGGAAGCTCTAAGATTTATAGAAGGAATATTTGAAAAGTATATTGCTAATTATGGGAGGAGTTTCAAAGAGGAAGCATCCAAAATAATACAAGCACTAAAACAAGGAAATGATATAGAAAATGATTTGCCATCATTAGTTATAAATGATTATCAATCATTCTTTGAGTTATTAAGACAATATTATGATAAACATATTGAATTATATTTTCAAAGAACGAAAAACTCTGGTTTTCCAGTATATGAAATGAAAAACTGTTTTCGAGATATTTGGTTAAGAGCAACTCCTGAAGATTTTAATAATCCAGAACAATTTTTACAAAAGCAAGTTCAATTTATAAACGATACTACTTTTATAAAATATGATAATGAGACTGAGGTAGGATCAACAAGTTATTTTAACGACCATATTGTTTGTGTTAGTAATGGAATTGCGAGAATTTGGGATGAAATGCCACGAGAATTTAAAATTATAATTTATGATAAACAATATTATAACAAACCTGAATTATTTTATAGACCTCATTATAATTTACCTGTTGTAAGGTATGGAATATATGAAAAAGAAGGTAAGAAAATTTGTGTTATTGGCTCTATTCAAAATAGAAAAGAAGATAGTTCAAAAGAAGTATCATCAGTATTTAATAGAACACGTTATAAAGTTAATAAAGATGTGCCAGTTGAAGAAAATATTTATGGAATTGAGCCTTCAAATGTAATAACGTTGAGTATGTTTATTAATTTTTTACATAATGAGGGAATTACAGAAATAGAAGTTCCCAGTATGTATGTTTTAGACTATCAATATCATCAAAAAAGAAATATTGAAATTATTGATGAATTAAATAGTAAATGGCCAGAGTATAGCCAACAAGAAAAACCTGAGAAATATCAAATAGAAAAAAAACGTTTTGAAAATATGTTAAATAAAGAAGATACAATAATTCAAAATAAGACAGAACGATTTATGAACACTTTTATGAGATTAGCTTATCATTATCCAAAAACTGAAATAAGAAGCTATGCAGGAGAACTAGATAACTATTTGCATATAAATATACCAATAGTTCAATCTGAAAATGATATTAATGGTGATTTATTAAAAGAAATGCATACATTAGTAAATGGAGTATATACAGAGAAGAATAGTGATATGAAACGATAGAAAAATTGGGGATAAATATATTATAGCTAAAGTAAATATTGACACACAAAATATAAATTTTGAACTTGAAACAAGCGAGAAAGACCAAACTTTTTATAAAGAAATAGCAGAAAAAAACTTATTGGAAATTCTAGTGATATAATTCAACTTATTAGATTTAATAATGCAATGAAAGTGTGGATGTTGAACCAAAAGTAGGTCATCTGATTTATAAAATGGATTATAGTTTGACATACACCATATAAATATATTAAAATGATATCAGTAATTACTGGTATTTTTTTTACGTTGTTATTTGAGATAGTAATAACGTATGTAACATTATTGAAATATATAACTTGGTAATTATCAAGTTTTTTTGATATAATAAATATAGAGGTGAATTTATGAAAATGAATAAAAACTTAAATCAAATTCAAATTGAAATAGATGAATGGGCAAGTCAATTTGTGAAACCATATTTTGAACCATTATCAAGAATGGCTGCTATGACAGAAGAAGTAGGAGAGGTTGCTCGCGTTATAAATAGAATGTATGGAGACAAAAAAAGTAAAGATAATGAAAATATTAAAGATTTAGAAGAAGAACTTGGAGATTTATTATTTACTTTGGTTTGTATGGCTAATGCTGAAAAAATCGATTTAACAAACGCATATAAAAGAAAAATGGACAAAGTATTAAACCGTGATACTAATCGTTTTGAAAAAAAATAAAAATTTATAAATCATAATTTAATCCATGCTATAATTGAAATTTAAAACTTGGTATTAATTATCAAGTTTTTTTGTTATAATTAATTAGGTGATAATGTGATAAACATAGAATTAGACAATTTAAATAATAAATATAAAAAACTACAAAATAAATATGGTGATAAAAATTTAGATTCTATATTAAATGGAGGTAAAACAATAAATCCTGATTTATGTTTAATATTTATGAATCCAACTGGAAAGAATATTGCTTCTAATAAAAATTGGACAGGTATTAAAAGCCCTTGGATTGGATCAAAAGTAATATGGAATTTATTAAATGAATTAGGTTTAATAGATGATGATATTTGTTTAAAAATAAAAAATATAAAAGGTAAAGAATGGACACCTGAATTTGCTAGTGAAGTATATGATGTAATAGAAAAAAGAAACATATATATAACAAACTTAGGTAAATGTACACAAACAGATGCGAGACCTCTAAAAGACTCCCAATTTAAAGAATATTTAGATTTGCTTGATAAAGAAATAGAAATAGTAAATCCAAAAAAAATAATATGTTTTGGAAATCAAGTAAGTAGTTTATTCTTAAATCAAAAAATATGTGTATCACAAGTGAGAAAAATTAAATTCAACAAAATAATAAATGATAATAATTATGAAACATATTCAGTATATTATCCTGTAGGAAATGGTAGGTTTAATATAGATAAAGTAATGGAAGATATGCCTTATATTTTAAACACATAAAGAGTATAATTATAATACTTTTTTTGATATAATATTAAAAGAGGTGATTTAATGGAAAAGTTTTATTTTGAAGAACCAAGCATTGAAAGAAAAAATCAAGCAATTGATTATATAGAAGAACATTTAAAATATAAGTCAAATATTAATGGTTCAGGTAGTTTAGACAGTTCTTATTTAGAATATGAACAATGGTTAAAAAAAATTGAAAGTTATAAAGATGAAAATACATGTCCTGTTAATAAATGTCCTGGATATGAATATTTTTTAATAAGAGAAAATGATGATAAAATAATAGGAATGATAAATATTAGATATAAATTAACTGAATACATGCAAAAATATTGTGGTCATATTGGATATGGAATAAGACCTACTGAAAGACAAAAAGGATATAACAAGATAAACTTATACTTGGGTTTAAAAAAATGCAACGAAATAGGTTTAAATAATGTATTACTAACGGCTTCAAATGATAATCCAGGATCATATAAAACAATATTATCTTTTGGAGGAATACTTGAAAACGAAGTAATTGATGAACAAGATAATGATGTAATTGGAAGATATTGGATTGATGTTAAAAAAAGTTTAGAAGAAAATAAAAATAAATTTGAAGATAGTTTATATGATAAAGAGGTCAATAATGGAATATAAAGAATTCGCAAAATACTATGATTTATTTTATCAAAAAAAGAATTACGATTTAGAAACAAATTTTATAGCTAGTTTAATTTTAAAAAAATGTAAAATTCTTGATATAGGCTGTGGTACAGGAATACATGGATCAATACTTGAAGAAAAAGGATTTAAGGTAGATGGTGTTGATATAAACAAAGAAATGCTTGAAATAGCAAAAACAAGAATGTTTGGAAGTTTATATTGTCAAGATATGCTTAATTTAAATATAAATAATAAGTATGATGTTATTATATCTATGTTTGCGGTTATTAATCATTTAAAAAATAAAACTGAATTAATTGAAGTATTTAAAAATATGAATAATATATTAAATCAAGATGGAATTATTATTATAGATTTACATAATCCAAAAGCTTCAGGAGAAAAGATAGAAGAATTTAATGGAATAAAAAGAACAATGAAATGGGAATATGATGAATTAAATAAAACTGAAAATAGTATAATAACTTTTGAAATTGATGATAAAATTTATAATGATAATCATAAATTTAAAATATTTGAAATTACAGATATTATAGAATGCTGTGAAAAAGCAGAATTAAAAGTATATAATATATTTGAAAATTACGATATAAATAAAAAAGGAACAAAACAATCAAAAAATATACAGTTTTTAATAGGAAGATAATACTTCCTTTTTAATTGCAATAAAAAAACATATTAAATATGTTTATTCTTTATCTTTTTTAATATTAGATTCATCTAGATTTTTTAATGCAAATTCAATACAAACAGTAACTAATTTATTTACTGAAATATCATTATTTTTTGATATATCTTCTAATTGTTCTAATAATTGATACTTTAATCTAAATGTTTTTGTAATTGAATACTCTTTATTCATATCTGGTAATTGAAATTTTTCCATGCTTCACCTTCTAATCTAATTATATAACATTGTACCTTTTATTGTAAGTAACACATTTTGTGGTACATTTTGTGTTTTTTTGTGATATAATTTATTTGGAAGGTGATTTATATGAAAAAAATAGTTATGGTAATATTAATAATTATCTTAATTATATTTATCGGTTTATTTGTAAAAAAAATAATAAATAATAATAATAGTTGGAGAGTAAAAATCAAATTAGATTCTATTAACGTTCGTGAAGACCCAGATAGATATAGTTTAAAAACAAATGTAGCGAGTAAAGGTGAAGTATATAAGGTAATAGAAGTAAATCTAGATGATTCTAAATATGTATGGTATAAAATAAAAATCAATAGTCAAGAATCTGGATGGATTGCTAGTGAGAGAAATAATCCTTATGTAAAAGAATATAACAATCCAAAAGCATCAGATGAAAATAACTATAGTGTTGATTATGCAAATCCTGTTATAAAATATAATGATGATGAATATGCTGTAGATAATATTAAAAATATAAAATATGATCATTTAGATATAGAAGAAAAATCAAAATATACTATTAAAAGTAAGGTTTATATTGAAGAATGTAGTGATTATACTCAGTATTGGATTGAATACATTGTAACAGATTCATCTAATAATACATCAAGTAAAATGCAAAAGATATCTTTTGAAACTACACCAAGTGAAGATGAAGTAACAGATTTAAGTACAATAAGAAATGAAATTTGTTCTATAAATGCTAATTAAGCATTTTTTTATTATGCTGTTATAATAGATTTATATACGTTTTTTTGGTATAATATATTTAATAAATATAAAAAAGAGGTAAGTATGAATAAAATAATTAAAGTAATGAAAAAAAGTTTTATAACAAATTTAATTCTATCAATTATGAAAATTCTAGTTGGTTTAATTGGAAAATCTTCTGCATTAGTAGCCGATGGATTTCATTCTTTTAGTGATTTAATAACAGACGCAGTTGCGATATTTGGAATTAAATTTTCTGAAAAAAGAGCAAATAAAAAACATCCTTACGGATATGGTGAAGCGGAATATATCAGTAGCTTATTAATGGGTATAATTGTAATAGGTTTAGGAATAGGTATTATTTTAAATACTGCAAATAGTAAAATAGAAAAACCAGAAATAATTGTAATAATCGTAAGTATTTTTGCAATCTTAATAAAATATGTTTTATTAAAATATTTAATTAAAAAAGGAAAAGAATATAATGATGTAGTTTTAGTATCATCTGGTGAAGAAAGCAAAGCTGATGAAATAAGCGCAGTAATAGTTCTTATAACTAGTATATTAAGTCAATATTCAGATAAAGTAGAGTTTTTAAAATATGCAGATTTAGTTGGATCTATTATAGTTGGTCTTTTAATTATAGTAACTGGATTTAAAATATTTAAAGATAGTATAAGTATGATACTAGGTGAACAAGAAACAAACAAGGAAATACTTGATAAAATTAAATACATTGTTCTAGAAGATGATAGAGTAAAAAAAATAGAAAAGTTAATTGTTTTAAAATATGGACCTTATTATAAAATATCTTTAGAAATATGTATGGATGGAAATACTAAATTAAATGAAGCTCATATAATAAAAGAAAAAATAGAAAACAACTTGGAAAAATCAAAATTAAATACAAGATATATTGATTTAGATATAAATCCAATAAATTAATAGGAGGTTTCATGAAAGAATATATAATTTTAGAAATAATTCCTACATCAAGTAATCCAGATAATGGAGAGATAATTCAATTATCTGCATTAAAAATAAAAGAATTAAATTTAATTGATAGATTTGATTATAGATTAGTAGAAGAAAAAATTATGATAAAAGATTTAGTTGATCTAATTAGTTATGATAAGGAATCTTTTACATATAAAAAAACTACTAAAGAAATATTAGATGATTTTATAAAGTGGAGTAATAATTTAGATTTATTAATAATAGACAATTCTTATACTTTAGGATATATAAGTGATTTAGATAATAAAAAAGAATCAATATTTAATCATTTAAATATGAAATATAATGATAATATAATTGAAGAAGTAATTAATAAATATCAATTACAAAATAGTAATTATATTGTTGATTTATTATATGAAGCACTAATATATGAGACAAACAAAAAGATATAACTAATTATATCTTTTTACTTTTTATATCAAGATCTTCTTTTATTAAAGAATCACTAACAGTTACATTTAAATGACTAGCTAAATCTATTTCTTTTCCATTTTCTAAAATTATTATAGGTCGACTAATTTGACCTCCTGTATGATTTTCTTTTACTACTCCATATGATCCGTTTGATAATAGAACAGTAGTTCCTTTTGGATATGGTGGAATTAAATTTAAAAATAATTGTAAAATTCCTTCATCAAATTTAGTTCCTAATAAAGTCATTAATTTTTCTCTAGCTTCTTGTGGTGAACAATATGCTGTTATTTTTTTTCCTTCTTTATAATCAATATATTTTCCTGATATAACATCTACATATTCATCAGCAACACTTATTAATTTAGAGTGAATAGGAATACTATCTGTATTTTTTTGAAATGGTCCGTTACCATCATTTCTTTCACTGTGGTATAAAATTATATTTTTAGAAGAAGAACTAATTTTAGGATTCATAGATGCAATACTAAATGAATAAAATGAGTGATATTTTCTTCTATCGTTTAATAATTCCATAGCATCAATATGTAATAATTCTATAGAATGTCTATTTATGCTAATTCCTCTTAATACGTCCTCATTAGTGGCAAGCTTTCCAAAATCATGAAAAATAGTTTCAAATGCAAGCTCTTCTAATTCATCAATTTTCATATTCATTTTTTTCCCAACTAGTAATGCTAATTCCGTTGCCGCAATACTATTAGTAAAAACATTATCTCCCTCACCTTGCAAATCAAACAAATCAAAACTAAATTCTTTATTATAAAAAATACTTTGTGCCAATTTTTTTGAATTTGAGATAATGCTATCAATACATTTTATAATAGATGAATTGGTATTTATAAAATCTTTACTTGATGTATAATTTTTATTTTGTTGATTATATGCATCAAAATGTATTTTACCAAATTTGATTAATAAGGTTTCTAACTGTTTTAAATCATTTATAATAGAAGCTTTCATTGTTTCTTCAATTAAGTCAGCTATAATAATGTCTTTAGTAAGTTCATCATGTATATATATTCCTTTAAAATTTAGAATATCAAGTTTATTTATATTGAAGGAGTCTAATGCAACATTCTTTGCTACTAAAATCTTATTATCCATACTATAAAGATTACGAGCTACAGTATATCCTGGTTTTAAATCTTTTATTTTTACATATCTCATAAAAAACCTCCATACTACTTATAATTAATATACCAAAAATTGAACACCTAATATAATATTTATACTAAAATTTACATTTTTTTACATAAAAAAACTAGTTTTTACTAGTTTCTTTAAACTTATTGTAATTAGGAAATAATAATTTTAAAACTTTTGGTAAATTATTATTATTATTATTTAATACTTTATTTTCTTCACTTTGAATAATAATTGAACAATCATCAAGATTTTCAAATTCTTCACTTAATTTTGATTTATCTTTACTCTTTTTAATTTCATCTATTTTTTTTGATTCTATAGATAAAACATATTCTTCGTTAAATTCTTCAATTAATTTTTTTGCTCTATAATGACCATAATTATTATTATCTTTACTAGAGTATAATAAACCTAGTGCGGCTAATTCAATTATTTGATTTCTTAATTCTAAAACTTCTTTTTGATTACAAATACATTTTTTTAAATCACTATAATCAATTCTTGGATTATTTAATTCATCTAAAATATTTAATAATTCTTCTAAAGTACAGTTTTCACTGATTTTAAAACCAATTTTTGTTAATAAATTGATAGATTCATTTTCTATTTTTCCATCTACACTTGAAGAAATAAAATATCCTGGTTTAATATTTGAACGATTAGAAAAATTATGATTTTTTTCTTTTTTATGATCTTGTTTTTCTTTTAATTCAACTGTTAAAATTTTTCTAGAACTTGAAAAAAGCAAATCATCTGTTCTATACCATCCGTTCATAACAAATTGTTCATCTTCTGTTAATACTAATGTATCATCGAAATTAATACAATCATTTAAATCTTTATTTAGACCTTTAAATAAAAATGTTAATTCTTCATTTGAATATTTTTTTTCATAAAAAACAATTATTTTATTAATCAAATTTTCTATTTCATGAGTACTTAAGGAATTTGAATATTTTTTACATTCACTTCTCTTAGTCCATGTGCTTATTATTTTTTTCTTTTCTTCGTTATATTTTTTCTGACAATAACTACTTTCATCATCTTTTGACACAAAATTACCTCCCGTTGTGTTTTAATATTATATCATATCTAAAATAAAAATATACAATTTTTTTAAAAAAACATTAAAAATATTGACATAATATATCGAATGATGATATATTATATATCGAGAGGTGATATATTTGAATAATTTACCCTTAACAGAATCAATATATTATATTTTAATATCTGTTGTTGAACCTAATTATGGTTATGGAATAATGGAGAATATTAAAAGAATAACAAAAGGTAGAATTAATATGGGTGCTGGAACATTATATGGTGCGATTAATACTTTACTTGAAAAAAAATATATAGAACTATATAGTGAAGAAAAGGATTCAAGGAAGAAAAAAGAATATATTATTACATCAATTGGAAGACAAGTTTTAATTGATGAAATAAATAGATTAGAAGAATTATTAAAAAATGGAGGATTTTTAAAATGATTAAATTTAGATTATATTATGATATTGATAAAGAAGAAAAATGGTTAAATAATTTAGTAAAAAAAGGATATTCTTTCGAAAAAATGATTTTGGGATTTTACTATTTTAAAAAATGTGATCCAGGAAAATATATTTATAGAATTGATTTAAAATCAAAAGAAAACTATCCAGTAACAAATCAAAAAGCAAGTGAATATATAAGTTTTATTGAATCTACAGGTGCAAAACTAGTATGTACATGGAGTTACTATGCATACTTTAGACAAGAATCAGTAAAAGGTAATTTTGAAATATATTCTGATAAAGAATCAAAAGTTGAATACTATAAAAGAATTAGAAAATTATTTATTTCGTTATGTTTTATAGAAATGTTTTGTTCTAGTATTGAATGGATGTGTTTTTTCAATGTTAAAGCAATAATGTTTATGTTTTTTGGAATTTTTCTAACATCACTAACAGTTTTATTCTTTTATCAAGCAAGTAAATGCAACAAAAAAATTAATCAGCTTAGTAATGAACTATAGGAGGTAAAAATGAAACAAGAAAAATCATGTGGAGCGATTGTTATAAATGATAATAAAGTTTTAATAATAAAACATATAAAAGGTCATTATGATTTTCCAAAAGGTCATGTTGAAAAAAATGAAACAGAAAGAGAAACTGCAATTAGAGAAGTAAAAGAAGAAACAAATATTGATATTGAAATTGATCAAAATTATCGATATTCTATAAAGTATAAACCAAAAGAAGATACAATAAAAGAGGTAATATATTTTTTAGGAAAACCAAAAAGTAGTATATTAAAACCACAATTAGAAGAAGTAGAAAAAGTAGAGTGGATATCTATTGAAGAAGCTCAAAGCATTTTAACTTATACTAATTCAAAAGAAATACTAAACCAATTGCTAAAAGCTTTAAATAAAACAGTTTAAGTCTTTTTTTGTAGTAAAAAACAACTAATTTTGTTATAATAAACAAAGGTGATTGGATGAATATTATATCTTGTAATTTAAATTCAGAATTAATAGTAAAAATAAAACAAATTGATGATAAATACTATAAGAGTAATGTTTCAATTGATTGGTATAATAGGTACAATGAAAATAATAAAGTAACTATATTATTAGATAAAGATGAGATTGTTGGATATGTAATAATCGCAGGAATAGAAAAGAATTTATATAAGGCAATTAAAAACAAATTAATTGTCGGAGATATATCAATAAATCCTAATAAATTTAACTATAAATCAAATTATAAGTACTTAAGTTCTATTGTAATATTAAATCATTATCAAAAAAAAGGATATGGAACTAAATTAATAGAAAAAGCTTTAGAAAAAGAAAAGGGAAGAATAATAGCTATAACTATATCAAATGATGGATTTAATTTATTAAAAAAACATTTTATACATCTATCTAAAATTAATGAAACAACAAATATTTTCGAAAAAAAACTATAATATTTTAGGGGGTAATAAAATATGGGAAAAGATAATAATTTAATTGACCCATTAAATTGGAAATTAAAAGAAGTTGGTCGAAGAAAAGAAAATGAAAAAGATATAATATATTTAATGGAAATAATTATAAATGAAGAAAAAATAATTTACTTAAATATTTCTAAAAATAACTATGAAAATATACTAACAAAAAAACTAGTAGTTAAAATTAATCTAGAAGAAGAAATAATCAATATTTTATATAATGGAGAAGAAATAAATCCAATAATTGAAATAGAAGAAGAACTTCCTAAAATAGAAAAAGAATTTAATCAATTTGATTTTATTAGTTGTTTATTTGCTAATCTTAAGAAACAAGTTTTATATTCGTTTATAATGGATGACTTAGAAGATTATTTATATAAGCAATTAAAAAAAGAAGCAATTAGAAATAATTTTAATAATATAAATTTTGATGAAATAATTGAAAATGGAATAATTAAATATGCGGATTTAGATAAAATAGAAAATGATATTCATAGCTCAGAACAAAAGATTAAAATTTTATATAATCAAGAAGAAATAGAAAAGATAATAAAAGAAACATCTATTGAAAACAATAAAATAATAGAAGAAATTGTTTTAAAATATAAAGAAAAATTAGAAGAAGAAAAAACAAAAAAACTTATAAAATAAAGGTTAATAAGGAGATTTATGAATATATATGCACAAATATTTGGACTAATAGCTTTAATATTATTGTTTATTAGTTACCAACAAAAAAACAAACAAAAATTTTTATATATACAGATCTTTGCTAACGTGTTTTATGCAATTCAGTATTTTCTTTTATTTGCTTTATCAGCTATGATTTCAAGTATTATATCAATAATAAGAACAGTTATATTTCATAATAATGAGAAAAAAGGAAAAAGTAATTCTATATTATTGTTATTGTTTTTTGAATTGATTATAATTATCTTTGGAATATTTACTTATAACAAAATATATTCAGTAATTCCAATAATTTGTGCTTGTTTATATACATTTGGAACATGGCAAAAAAATTTAAAAACAATTTATATAATTGGTATAGTAATATCATTTCTTTGGGGTTATTATAATTTAATTGTAGGAGCTTATGTATCAATTATAGGTAGTTGTGTAGAATTATTTGCAAGTACCTTAGGTTTAGTTAAAATAATTAAATATAAAAAACAACTAAATTAAAATATTGATTTGAAGTAAGATATATGATATTATTTAAATACAAAAACATGGAGGAACTTATGCAAGAAATTATAATTGATACATTAATTGATTCAATAAAACTGTTACCTTTTTTATTTGTAGCATTTTTAATAATTGAATACATTGAACATAAATTAAATAATAAAAGTAAAAATATAATAAAAAAATCAGGAAAACTTGGACCTCTATTTGGTGGTATCTTTGGAGCTTTTCCTCAATGTGGTTTTTCAGCAGCCGCAACTAATTTGTATGTAACAAGAATAATTTCACTTGGAACGCTTATTTCTATTTATTTATCTACTTCAGATGAAATGTTGCCAATTCTTTTATCAGAAAAAGCAGAAATAAAAACAATTCTTTTAATTATTATATTAAAAATAATAATTGGTATGATATTTGGATTTGTAATTGATTATGTACTACGTAATAAAAAAAATAATACTGAAGAAGAAATAAAAGAATTTTGCAATGATGAACACTGTCATTGTGATCATGGAATTATTAAATCAAGTATTAAACATACTATAAATATTTTGTTTTTTATAATGCTAGTTACATTTATATTGAATTTAGGAATGTTTTATTTAGGAGAAGATAGACTTAGTCAAATATTTATGAAAAATCAAATATTTGGACCTTTTATTTCAAGTTTAGTTGGTTTAATACCAAATTGTGGAGCAAGTGTTGTAATAACAGAATTGTATTTAAAAGGAGCAATAACATTTGGTTCTGCTATGGCAGGACTACTTACAGGAAGTGGTGTTTCTTTATTGGTTTTGTTTAAAATAAATAAAAATATTAAAGAAAATTTAAATATATTATTTATGGTTTATATAATCGGTGTAGTTTGTGGAATGATAATAGATATAATTAATTTTATAATATAAAAAAATGAATAATTTATTCATTTTTTTTATTAGCTAAATCTAAATAGTATTGAAATCTATTCATAGCTTCTTGTTTATTTCTTTCCAATAACTCTTTATAATTATCAGGATTTATTTTTTCTAACATTTTATAACGATCTTCTCCGTTTATAAAATCTTCATATTTATCAAAATCAGGTTTACCATCTAAACTAAATTGTTTAGTATCTGGATTATATCTAAATAAAGGATAATAACCAGATAATACAGCTTTCTTTTCTTCTTCTATACAAGATTTCATACCACTTAATATTCCTTGAGCAATACAAGGAGAATAAGCAATAACAATAGATGGACCATTATAGTTTTCTGCTTCCATCAATGTTTTTACTGTATGTTGCATATTAGCTCCAAGGGAAATACTTCCTACATATACATGTGGATATGTAAGCGCTATTTTAGTCAAATCTTTTTTAGCAGTTTCTTTTCCAGTAGAAGTAAATTTAGCAACACTACCAATTTTACTTGATTTAGATGATTGACCACCTGTATTAGAATATACTTCTGTATCAAGAACTAAAATATTAACATTTTCATTATTTGCTAGAACATGATCAATTCCAGAGAATCCGATATCATAAGCCCATCCATCTCCACCAACAATCCATATTGATTTAGGTTTTATGTATTCTTTTAAATTAATTAATTCTTTTATATTACTATTTTCAACATTATCATATAATTTAGTAGCATTTTCAAGATTTAAATCATTTAAATAATTTGTATACATTTCTTTATTATCCAATTTATTTATATTTTGTTTTATTATATTTTTAATTCTATTTTTCATAGTATTATCCGCTATTTTCATACCAAATCCATATTCTGCATTATCTTCAAATAATGAATTAGACCAAGGTATTTTATAAGCAGTTGAAGGCATACTAGCAGCATATATTGATGAACAACCTGTTGCATTACTCATAATCATATTTTCACCAAATAATTGTGTTAATAATTTTAAGTATGGTGTTTCTCCACATCCTGCACAAGCTCCTGAAAATTCAAATTTTGGTGTAATAAATTGACTTCCTTTTATAGTGTCTTTTTTCATTACATTTTTTTGTGTAACCTCATTAAATAAATATTCTGCTTCTTTTCTTTCAATTTCTAATTCTTCAATAGGTTTCATTGTAAGACCATTTTCATTTTTATTTCCAGGACAAATACTAGTACATAAATTACATCCTGTACAATCTGAAACTGAAACAGAAATAGTATATTTTAAGTCATCACTTATTTTTGAATCTTTTAATTTTGCTTTTAATGATTCTGGTGCTTTTTCTTGTTCTTCTTTATTTAGTAAAAAAGGTCTAACTGCCCCGTGAGGACAAACTAGAGAACACATATTACACATAATACAATTATCTTTGTTATAACATGGAACTATACTACTAGCATTTCTTTTTTCTAAACTACTAAGTCCAGCATCCATAGTACCATCAGGTATATTTTTAAAAGCACTAACTTTTAATGAATTTCCTTCTCTTTTTGTAATAACATCAAATAAAGAATTACTTTCAATTATAATATCATTGTTGTCTTGAAGATTATCTAAATTAACAAGCTCTATTGAATTAATAGTCATATTGATTGCTTCAATATTTTTTTCAATTAAATTATTTCCTTTGTTTAAGAATTTAATAGATAAATCTTCTTTAATTTTATTGATTGCTAAAGTAGAATCTAATATATTACTTACAATAAAAACAGTAGTTTCCATTATTGTTGAAATTTTACCAGTTATTCCAACACTATCAGCTATTTTATTTGCGTCAATTATATAGATTTTAATATTTTTTTCTTTCAAAATATTTTTATCTTTATCAGTAAATAAATTAGATATTTCTTCTTTTTTATTATTTGTATTTAAAATAAGAATACCGTTTTCTTTTAATCCATTTAATATATTATATTTTTTTAAATAAGACTCTTTTGTACAAACTATTAAATTAGGATGTTCAACAAAATAAGTTGATCTAATTTTATCATTTGAAAATCTTAAATGTGATAATGTAACTCCACCAGATTTTTTTGAATCATATTGGAAATAACCTTGAACAAAGGCTTCAGTAGAATTACCAATTATTTTTATTATATCTTTTGATGCAGAAACCATACCATCTGATCCATATCCATATATTAAAAATTCAATATTTTTTGTATTAATATTTATATTAATTGGTTTTAAACTTTTATTAGTTACATCATCATCAATACCTATTGTGAATCCATTAAATTTGTTTTCATTGTCTAGAAATTCAAATACTGAAAGAATTTGTTTTGGATCAGTATTTTTACTTGATAAACCATATCTTCCACCAATAATATTGATTTCTTTATCTTTTAAACAGTTTACTACATCTAAATATAAAGGTTCTCCATTTGAACCAGGTTCTTTTGTTCTATCAAGAACAGCAATATTTTTAACTGTATTTGGTAATACATCAATTAAAAATTTGCTTGAAAATGGACGATATAAATGAACTTCTATTAAACCAACTTTCTCACCATTTTGTATTAAATAATCAATTGTTTCTTTGATTGTTTCACAAACAGAACCCATTGCGATAATTATTTTAGTTGCGTCACTACTTCCATAATAATTAAAAGGTTTATAGTTTTTATTTGTTATTTTATTTATTTCTTCCATATAATTATTTACGATATTTGGAAGTTCATCATAATAAGGATTTCTAACTTCCATCATTTGAAAATAAACATCTTCATTTTGAGCCATTCCTTTTGTTTTAGGATTAGCAAGATTTAAACCTTTATTTCTAAATTCTTCTAATTTATCTGTATCAATCAAATCTTTTAATTTGTCGGTATCAATTAGTTTAATCTTTTGTAATTCATGACTTGTTCTAAAACCATCAAAGAAATTAATAAAAGGAATTTTACCTTTTATTGTTGCTAAATGAGCAACTCCTGTTAAGTCATGAGCTTGTTGAGGTGAAGAAGATGCAAGTATTGCAAAACCTGTCATACGCGTTGCATATATATCTTGATGATCACCATATATTGATAAGGCATGAGTAGCTAGTGATCTAGCCGCAACATTTATTACACAAGGTAATTGTTCACCAGCTATTTTATACATATTTGGAATCATTAAAAGTAGTCCTTGACTTGCAGTATAGGTAGTTGTTAAACATCCTAATTGAAGTGATCCATGAACCATTCCAGCTGCTCCTGCTTCACTTTGCATTTGGACTACATTAACAGGTGAATTAAAATAATTTAATTTACCTTTACTACTCCATTCATCAGTTAATTCAGCCATTGGTGAGGCTGGTGTTATTGGATATATTCCCGCTACTTCTGTAAAGTTATATGAAACATAGCTTGCTGCTTCATTACCATCCATTATTTTATATGCCATAATATCATCTCCATTATTATAATTATATACTAAATAATTTAAAAAATAAACATTTGTTTGAATAATAAAAAAACTAGATTTCTCTAGCTTTATTTATTTCTTCAACTTTACTAACAACATATTCTCTACAATCATCATAACTCATATCAAGAGCTAATGCTAATTCGTTATATAATACTTTTTCAGCATTATTAAAATAGTTATTATCTCGTTCACTTATTTTTTTACCATCATTTAATCTTATTTCATTTCTTAAATATGTAGTTTTAATTATCTTAATTAAATCTTCTCTTTTACCTGTTTTCATTAAATTTTTATATTCATATTCCATAAGTTTATCAGGAACATCAATAGCTACAATATTAGGTATTTCATTAATTAAAGATAGAGCTTCTTCTTTATTCATAACAGATCTTAATAATCCTAATTTATTTTCTGTTAGAATATTAATAGTTAGTGATTTATCTTTAATTGGAATTAAAGCATAATATTCACCATTTTCTTTTTGTATAATATCTTTTATAGTACATACATCACTTTTGTATACTGCATAGTCTCCAATTTTAAACATATTATTTTCTCCTAACTCAAAATAAAAGAACAAGAGCTAGTAACAACTTGTATTGTCGTTACAAAGCTTCTTGCTGTAATATAATTATACCACAAAATCAATAAAAATGTAAGTATATAATTAAAAAAAATAATTATACTAATTATATGAAATATAAAGATAAAGTATTGCAAAAAAATGGAAAAATGTGTATTCTTATAATAGAAGATAAAATATATATGTATTAAAAAGGGAGAGTAGTATGAATAAAAAGGGATTTACATTAATTGAGTTATTAGCAGTAATTGTTTTACTAGCAATAATAGCTTTAATTGCGACACCAATTGTAATTGGAATGATTGAAAATACAAAAAAAAGTGCTTCTGAACAATCAGCATATGGATATGTAGAAGCAGTAGAAAAAAGAATAGCTTTATCAGATGTAGATGATGAAAAATATCCAAGTGTCTTTGAAAAAAATATAACATATAGTATTGGAGAAGCATCATTGAATTCTGTTAGTGTAAAAGGAACAAAACCAATATCAGGTACTGTATCTGTTGGAAGTAACAGAGCAGTAGAAAGTGCAACACTTTGTATCAATGGTTATAGAATAATTTATTCAGATAATAAAGCATATGCAAGTGGAAAATGTAGCACAAAAATATATACTGAAGGATTATTGAATGGAACAGATCCTGTTCTTGGAATAAATATGATACCAGTAACAATCAGTAATGATGGAACTGTAAAATATGCAGATGTATATGAAAAATGGTATAGTTATGAAGATAAAAATTGGGCTAATGTAGTTATGTTATCGGGTGGAAAATATAATGTAGGAGATACAATTCCAGAAAGTTCAATAGAATCATACTTTGTTTGGATTCCTAGATATAAATATAAAATATTTGATTTAGGAAATTATACAAATATTTTAACAGGTAAACCTGGTTCTAGTAATTCAAAAACAATCGAAATAGAATTTGAGAGTAAAGATAAAACTCCATCAACAGGAATAACTCTTAATTCTTGGATAACACATACAGCCTTTAGAACACTTGATACAAATGGAATATGGGTTGGAAAATATGAAACAGGCTATAAAGGAGCAACCTCAACTGTAGCTGCACAAGTTACAAGTGCTGATGCAAGTAAGATTATAATAAAACCAGATACTTATAGCTGGAGAAATAACACAATATATAATATGTTTGTTTCTTCATTAAATTATAGTTCAAATAATGGTTCTCATATGATGAAAAATACAGAGTGGGGAGCAGTAACTTACTTATCAAATTCAAAATATGGTATTAATAAAGAAATAAATATTAATAACAATTCTAGTTATAAAACAGGTTATAGTGCAACTGAAAGTGCTGTTCAAAGTACAAATCCAGGAGTTAATGGAACAACATCTAGTGTAACTTTAGGATATAATACATCAACGGGATACAAAGCAAGTACAACAGGTAATATTTCAGGAATTTATGATATGTCAGGTGGGGCATGGGAATATGTTGCTGCTTATGTAAGTGGAAGACTTGGAACAAGTGGATTTACTACTTCAGGATCAACTAATATTTCTCAATATAATTCAAAATATTTTGATATTTATCCAGCAGATTCAACAATTTCTTCATATAATAAGAGAATACTTGGTGATGCAACAGGAGAACTAGGACCATTTTATAATTACGCAGATTCAGATGGTTATAATAGATATCATAATAGTTGGTATTCTGATCTTTCAAATTTTGTTGATTCAACAAGTTCTTGGTTTATAAGAGGTAGTGGATATGATAATGGAAATCTTGCAGGACAATACTACTTTTATGCTTTAGGAGGAGTTAGTTATTTATCTCTAGGGCATAGAATAGTTTTATCAAAATAAAATCATAACAAAGGGAGATTTAATATGAATAAAAAGGGATTTACATTAATTGAATTACTAGCGGTAATTGTAATTCTAGCGATAATAGCTTTAATTGCGACACCAATTGTTCTTGGAATGATTGAAAATGCTAAAAAAAGTTCAGCAGAAGATTCAACATATGGATATCTAGATTCTTTAGAAAAAAGAATAGCATTATCAGATATTGATAGTGATAAATATCCAAGTGTATTTGAAAAAAACAAAACGTACAATGTTGGAGAATCTGAATTAGATTCAGTAAGTGTTAAAGGAACAACACCAACATCAGGAACTGTAACAATTGGAAGTAATGGAGCAGTAGAAACTGCATCGTTATGTATTAATGGTTACAAAATAGAATATGCAAATCATAAAGCAAAATCTAGTGGAAGTTGTGATGCAACATATCCAGTGTATAAAACAGGTTCTACAAGTGAAGTGGGTGTAGTTTATTTTAATCCAGTTACTGGAACAAAATGTACATCATCTGAAGCAGTAAGTACAACCGGAACAAAAACAGGATGTATGAAATGGTATGTAATAGAAAATAGTGATAAGACTAAATCTTCAGTTGATGTTATATTAGATCATAATACAACAGCAACAGTAGCATATAATTCTACTGGAACAAATGCAAGTATGAAAGAAATAGCAACAGCTATGTCAACAGATACTTCAACTTGGATAAGTGGTTTAAATGCAAGATTAATATCTGCAGATGAAATAGCAAAAATCACAGGTAATACAACATTTACCCCATCAACTTCAGATAGTAATAGTTGGTTTTATTTTGATACCAATGGTCAAACAACAAATGTTAGTTCATCACAAAAATCAAATTATGCTTGGTTATTTGATTATACTAATGGTTGTATTAATAACGGATGTAACTTTAATGATGTAAGTACATATGGTTATTGGACAAAAACATCACTTATTGGTAATTCTGATGTATATGTTTGGATTGTTGCTCAATATAGCGTTATAATTACGGACTTTGTTGGAAATAGTGGTAGAGTAGGTCTTCGCCCAGTTATAACAATAGAAAAATCAAAATTATCATAAAAAAACATGGAATATTATCCATGTTTTTGTTTGAAATATTATTAAAATGGTATTGTCAAAATATAAAATAATGTGTATTATTATATTAGAAGATATAATATATTTTTAAAATAGGAGAATTAATATGAAAAAAAAGGGATTTACATTAATTGAGTTACTAGCAGTAATAGTAATTCTAGCAATAATTGCTTTAATAGCAACACCAATAATACTTGGAATGATTGAAAACGCTAAAAAGAGTTCAGCAGAAGATTCAGCGTATGGATATCTAGATTCGTTAGAAAAAAGAATAGCTCTGTCAGATGTTGATAGTAATAAATATCCAAATGTATTTGAAAAAAATAAAACATATAATATTGGAGAATCAGAATTAGATTCAATAAATATTAAGGGAACAAAACCAACATCTGGAACTGTAACAATTGGAAGTAATGGTACAGTTGAAAGTGCATCATTATGTATTAATAATTATAAAATAGTATATATGTACCATAGAGCAGTTATTAGTGGTGGTTGTGATGCAGTTTATAAGGCTTACAAAACAGGTACTACAAGTGAAGTAGATGTTATTTATTTTAATCCAGAAAGCGGTACAAAATGTACATCATCTGAAGCATTAAGTACAACAGGAACAAAAACAGGATGTATGAAATGGTACGTAATTGCAAATAGTGATAAGACAAAGTCTACAGTAGATGTTATATTAGATCATAATACAACATCAGGTGTTGTAGCATGGAATTCAAGTGGAATTAATGAAAATGGACCACAAACTTTATTAAGTAAGTTATATGAAGACACAAGTTCTTGGGCTGGTGTAACTAACAGAAATGATGTTTATAGATTGAGTAATGCCGCAATAGAGTATACTATAGATTACTACGGTAAAAAAGCAAGGCTTATAACAGCAAATGAATTAAGAAGTATAATTGGAAATACTGAATTCAACGAAAAAACAACAAATGTTTCTTTTGATTTTTCAAATGTATCTTGTTCTGCAGGTAATTGTGATTATAGTTGGATATACAGTAATAATATAAATAATTATTGGACAGCGACTGCAACCTATGAAAATTCAGGAAGTAAATTTTATGCTTGGGGAATTTTTAATTCTGGTTCTATGTTTGGTTTATCGAATGTAGGAAGTACAAGAATTGCTTCAGTCCGCCCAGTTATAACAATAGAAAAATCAAAATTATCATAAAAAACATGGAATAATATCCATGTTTTTTTTATCTAATTACTTCCATAATTTCAGGAACGATTTGTTTTTTACGAGAAACACAGTCTTTAATATAATAACCTTGTTCAAAATTATCAATATTAAATGCACTTTCTAAAATAAGTTTACTATTTTCAGTATATAAAATATATGAACCGTTTTTAATAATATCAGTAATACATAAAATAACAATAGAACAATCTTTATTAATTTTAACTTCTTCTATTATTTTAATATATTCATCTTTTTCATTAATAATTGTATCAACATTTAATGTAAATACTTGTGATATAGCAAATTTTTTATCATCATATGGAAATAATTTAATATCTTCATTAACTATTTCATATTTTGTTTTACCATCTAAAGTAGTTCCAGCTTTAAACATTTCAATAGCATAATCATTATAATCAATACCAATAATATCTGCTAATTTATTAACAACTAAAATATCTTTATCAGTTGTTGTTGGACTATTTAGAGCTAAAGTATCAGATAAAATACCTGATAACATAACACCTGCAATTTCAACTGGAATATCTATTTTATTTTCTTTGAATAAGAAATATACAATAGTATTTGTACTACCAACAGTCATATTTCTAAAATTAATTGGTTGATTTGTTGTTAAATCACCTATTTTGTGATGATCAACAATTTCTACAATTTCAGCTTCATTTAATCCTAAAATACTTTGAATTTCTTCATTATGATCAACTAAAATAACTTTTTTCTTATTTTTTTCTGTAATTTCAGTAATTCTAATTAGTCCATGACATACACCTTTTTTATCAATTATAGGATAATTGTTATGTCCTAATTTACTACTTCTAATAACAAAATCATCATAATAATCATTTTCATCAAATGTTTCAATACTATCTTCACCAATTAAGTTTTTAATATAATTACTTAAATTGATTAATTTAGAAGTATGAAAACTATCATATTCTGTTCTAATTACATTTACATTATTTTTTCTTGCTATTTGTAAATGTTCTTCTTTTATTTCTTTATTACCAACTATAATTAATAACTTAATTCCAAAATTAACCGCATGTTCAATAACACTATGTCTATCACCAATAATTAAAATCGTATCTTTTTGTAAAGATAAATGTTCTAAAAATGTTGTACTACGGTAAGTAGCGGCTAGAATAGAACCTTGTATTTCTTCTTCATTTTTAACTAAAATTTCAGCATCAAGAATTTTAATTATATTATCAAGAGATGTATTTATTTTAGTAAAATCATCACTTATTAAACTACGACACAAATTTTTAATAGTAACTAAACCACTAAAAACATTGTTTTCTTTTACAATAGGAATCCCTGTAACGTTTTTTTCAATCATATAGTTATAAACTTCTGAAATAGAAGAATACTCATTCATGAAGAAATCTTTATGATAATTTAAATCCTTTATTTGTAATTTTACATCATTTAAATATTTTGGTGTTTTTACATTAAATTTTTTTAATACATAGTCTGTTTCTTTATTAATACTACCAAGTACCATTGGATATGTATTAAATCCTAATTTATTTTTTAAATATGATAAAGCAATCGCAGACGTAACTGAATCAGTGTCTGGTTTTTTATGTCCAAATATATATGTTTTTTCCATACATTCACTTCCTTTATAAGACTTTATTATTATATAAGAAAAAGCTAATAAAATAAAGAAAAAAAGATAAAATAAATAAAATTTTATAAATTAATATAAAAATATTAAATAAATATTGACATATAATATACATATAGTATAATGGTTAGGTGGCTAACTAATTTATTAAGGAGGTTTTGATAATGGAAAAAACTATTAAAGAAATTCATTCAATTGCTAAAGAAATAGCTTTTATGAGTTTTAAGAAATCTTTTAGTGAAATAAAGGAAATTGGTCTTCATCCAGGTCAAAAAGCAATTATTTCAGCTATAAAGAAAAATGAGGGAATGAGTTCAAAAGATCTTGTGAAATTATCAAAAAGAGAACCAGCTACAATTACAAAAACACTTCAAAGATTAGAATTAAGTGGATATGTAATTAAAAAGGTTGATTCAAATGATAAAAGAATATCAAGATTATATTTAACGGATAAAGGAAGAGAAACTTATAAAAAAATTAAAAAGTTTGAAGAAGAACAATTAGAAAAATTCAGTAAAATATTAGATCAAGAAGATATTGATACATTATATAATGTTTTAATAAAAATAAAAACAAAATTAGAAGGAGATAAAAATGAAAAAGATATTTAAAATTTTAAGTAAATCAACAGTACCAATTGTTATTGTATTTGTAATGTTAGGACTACAAGCTATTTGTGATTTAACATTACCAGAATACACATCAAAAATAGTTAATGTTGGTATTCAACAAAGTGGTATTAATGATAAAATACCAAAAGCTATTACAGAAAAAGAATTAAATAATATATTACTATTAGTAGATGAAAAAGATAAAAGTACTGTATTAGATAATTACAAACTAATAAATAAAAATGATCAAAAATATATAAAAAAATATAAAGCATTAGAAAAAGGAAATGTTTATATATTAAATAAAATATCAGATAGTAAAAAAGTAGAAATAAGTAAAATTATAAAAACACCTTTACTTATTAATATGATCGCAACTTCTGATAACGCAAACATAAAAAAGGAATTAAAAATAGGTAAGAATATTGATGGTCCAAAACTAATTGCTTCTCTTCCAAAAAATGTAAGAGATAATATTATTAAAGAAGTAAATACAAACCTTGATAAAATGGGAGATACACTTGTTAATCAAATGGTAGTAGAATCAATAAAAAGAATATACGATAATGCAGGAATGGATTTAAATAGAATTCAAGTTGAATATGTAGCTAAAATAGGTATTCAAATGGTATTAACGGCTTTATTTGTTATGATTTTAACTATAACAGTAACATATTTATCAGCTCGTATAGCTGCTCGTTTTTCAAGAGATTTAAGAAGTAGAGTTGTTAGAAAAGTAATGAGTTTTTCTAATAAAGAATATGATGAACTTGGCGCTTCTTCATTAATAACTAGAAGTACAAATGATATACAACAAATTCAAACCTTAGTAATTATGTTACTAAGAATAGCAGTATATGCTCCAATAGTTGGAATAGGTGCTTTCTTAAAAGTAAGAAGTAGTTCAATGTCATGGGTAATTGGTGTAGCAGTTCTTGCAATACTTTGTTTAGTAATAGTATTGTTCACAGTAGCGTTACCAAAATTCCAAGTGATTCAAAAGAAAATAGATAAAATAAATTTAATTGCAAGAGAAATATTAACTGGACTGCCAGTTATTAGAGCATTTGCTAATGAAAAACATGAAGAAAAAAGATTTGATGATGCAAATAAAGATTTAACAAAAGTAAATTTATTTGTAAATAGGTTAATGTCAATTATGATGCCATCTATGATGTTTATTATGAATGGTATATGTGTTTTAATTATATGGGTAGGTGCAGAAAAAGTTAATGCAGGAAATATCCAAGTTGGAACATTAATGGCTTTTATAACATATACAATGCAAGTAATAATTTCATTTGTTATGATATCAATGATATCAATTATGGCACCTCGTGCTTTTGTATCAATGAAAAGAGTTGCAGAAGTATTAAATAAAAAAGTAAGTATTAAAGACAAAGAAAATACATTAGAATTTAATAAAGAAAAAGAAGGAATAGTTGAATTTAAAGATGTTTATTTTAGATATCCAGATGCAGAAGAAGATGTACTTGAGAATATATCCTTCACAGCAAAACCTGGTACTACAACAGCGTTTATTGGTTCAACAGGAAGTGGTAAATCTACTTTAGTAAATTTAATTCCAAGATTTTTTGATGTAACAGGTGGAAAAATATTAATAGATGGTGTAGATATTAGAGATGTTAAATTATTTGATTTAAGAAAAAAAATAGGATATGTACCTCAAAAAGGAATGCTATTTTCAGGTACAATTAAATCAAATATAGCTTTTGGTTTAGAGGATATTAATATTAATGAAATAAAAGAAGCTTCTAAAATATCACAATCAATTGAATTTATTAAAAATAAAAAAGAAAAATATGATTCAGAAATTTCACAAGGTGGTACAAATGTATCAGGAGGTCAAAAACAAAGACTTTCAATAGCAAGAGCAATTGCTAAAAAACCTGGTCTGTTTATATTTGATGATAGTTTTTCAGCTCTTGATTATAAAACAGATTATAAACTAAGAGATGCCTTAAATAAATCAACAAAAAACAGTACAATATTTATTGTTGCACAAAGAATAAGTACTGTTATAAATGCTGATCAAATAATAGTATTAGATGATGGTAAAATAGTAGGAATTGGTAATCATAAAGAACTCATGAAAAATTGTGAAGTTTATAAAGAAATCGCATCATCACAATTATCAAAGGAGGAACTAATAAATGAATAATCATACACCTAGTATTGAAAAAGTAAAAGATTTTAAAGGAACCTTAAAAAAATTAGTAAGAGAACTAAAAGTTTATAAAAAATCAATAATTATTGTTATTATATTTGCTTTAGGAAGTACAATATTTTCTATCGCAGGACCAAAAATACTTGGAAATGCAACAACAGAATTATTTGCTGGATTAATGAAAAAAGTAAATAATACTGGTGGAATAGATTTTAGTGCAATACATAAAATATTACTGACTGTTTTGATATTATATATAATTAGTGCAATATGTGCTTATATTCAAGGATATATAGTATCAGGAGTTACTCAAAAATTTACATATAAAATTAGAAAAAATGTAAGTAAAAAAATAGATAATTTACCTATTTCATATTTTGATAAAAAATCACATGGTGAAGTATTATCTGTTATTACAAATGATATTGATACAATAAGTCAAAGTTTAAGTCAAGGAGCAGCCCAAATTATTACATCTGTTACGACTGTAATAGGTATTCTAATTATGATGATTACAATTGATCCTATAATGACTTTAATATCACTTACAATTTTACCTATATCAGGTATTATAATATCAAAAGTTGTTAAAAAATCACAAAAACATTTTAAAAATCAACAAGATTATTTAGGTCATGTTAATGGTGAAGTAGAAGAAATGTTTTCGGGACAAAATATTATAAAAGTGTTTAATGCTGAAGACAAAATGATTAGTCAATTTGAAAAAGATAATGATATTCTACATGATTCAGCGTGGAAAAGTGAATTCTTATCAGGTTTAATGCAACCTATTATGGTATTTATTGGAAATATTGGATATGTAGCGTTTGCTATTGTAGGTGGATATTTTGTAATAATTGGTAGAATTAGTGTTGGGGATATTCAATCATTTATTTCATATAGTAAACAATTTATTCAACCAATGGCTCAATTAGCTCAAATATCAAATATGCTTCAAGCTATGATGGCATCATCAGAAAGAGTATTTGAATTTTTAGAAGAAGAAGAAGAAACTGCAAACATTTTAAATCCAGTTTCAACTGAAAAGATAAAAGGAAATGTTGAATTTAAAAATGTAAATTTTGGTTACAAAAAAAATCAAACAATTATTAATGATTTTAGTGCTACAGTAAAAAAAGGACAAAAAATCGCAATAGTTGGACCAACTGGAGCAGGAAAAACAACATTGATTAAATTACTAATGCGTTTTTATAATGTTAATGAAGGATCTATTTTAATTGATGGTAATAATATTAATGATTTTAATAGAAGTGAACTTAGAGAAGTATTTGGTATGGTTTTACAAGATACATGGTTGTTTAATGGAACAATTATGGATAATCTTCGTTATGGTAAATTAAACTCTACAGATGATGAAGTAATTGAAGCAGCTAAAACTGCACATGTTCATCATTTTATACAAACCCTACCAGATGGTTATAATATGCAACTAAATGAAGAAGCAAGTAACATTTCAGGTGGACAAAAACAATTATTAACAATAGCTAGAGCTATTTTAGTTAATCCAAAAGTTTTAATATTAGATGAAGCAACTAGTAGTGTTGATACGAGAACAGAAATATTAATTCAAAAAGCAATGGATACCTTAATGAAAGGTAGAACAACATTTGTTATTGCTCATAGATTATCTACAATTAAGGATGCTGATTTAATACTTGTTATGGACAAAGGAGATATTGTTGAGCAAGGAAATCATAATGAATTAATAAAAAAAGATGGTTTTTATGCCAATCTTTATAACTCACAATTTGAGAAATTAAGTTAAAAACATTTATATGTTTTTTTCTTTAAATTTTTATAATTATGTTATATTCTTTTATCCATAAATCAAATTGATATAGATATGCTATTAACTGTGGTTTAGTCATCAATTGTCCAAACCATGGAATATCATAATCCTCTTTACTGTTTAACAATTTATTAATTTCTTCTATATTAAAGATAGTGTATAATATGCTATCTTTATTTTTTAGTCTTTCTTTTAATAAATTACTTACTATTTTTAAATACTTTGGATTATGAGTTTTAGGATAAGGATTTTTTTTGCGATATAATATTTCTTCTGGTAATAAATCTTTAAAAGAATCTCTTAATAAATATTTTTCAATATTATTTCTATATTTATAATTAAAAGGTAAATTCCACAAGTATTCAACTAATTTTGTATTCGCAAAAGGTACTCTTGCTTCTAAAGTGGCTCCCATAGTCATACGGTCTTTTCTATCTAATAAGGTAGTCATAAAATGAGTCATATTAATATAAAATAATTTTTTATATTTATTATGTTTATCTTTATAATCAAGTTCACTAATTGTTTTTCTATATTCTTTTTTACATATTTTTTTTAAATTAATTTTTTTCTTTATTTTTTTATTTAATAAATTTTGTCTATAATTTAAATTATTAATCCAAGGGAAACTGTTTTTATTTTTATTTTCTTTATAAAACCAAGGATAACCACCAAATATTTCATCAGCGCATTCTCCACTAAGTATTACTTTATATTCTTTTGATATTTCTTTTGAAAACCATAGTAAAGATGAATCTATATCAGCCATACCTGGATAATCTCTTGCGTACAATGATTTTTTTAAAAACTTTGCTACTTCATCTTGTTTAATTATTTTGTATTTATGATTAGTATTAAATTTTTTACTCATTAAATTTATAAAATATTCATCAGTAGAAACAGTAAAATCATTTTTTTTAAAATACTTATCATTTTCTTCATAATTAATAGAAAAAGTAGTTAATTGTTTATTATCAACTTTTAATCTTTCCGCAATAATACCTGTTATTATACTTGAATCTAAACCACCACTAAGAAGAGTTGCGATGGGTGTATCAGATACCATTTGACTAACTATTGATTCAGTTAATATATTTTTAACATTATCACTTGCTTCTTCAAATGTATCTAAACATTTTTTTATTTTTAATTTCCAGTATCTTTTAATATATATTTTATTTTTTTTATATATTAAATAATGAGCTGGTTTTAATTCTTTTATATTTTTAAAAATACCACTACCTGTTTTTTTAGAAGGACCAAGCGCTAAAATTTCTCCTAGTTCTTTTTTAGTAAGTATTGGTTTAATAATTTTACTTTCTAAAATAGGTTTTATCATTGAAGAAAAAATAAAATTATTTTTTTTATTTAAATAATATAATGGTTTAACACCAAATTTATCTCTCGCTAAAAACAATTCATTTGTTTCACTATTCAATATAGAAAAGGCAAAAATTCCTTCTAATTTATCAAGGATTTTTTCTTTGTAGCAGGCATATCCTTTTAATACAACTTCAGTATCACAAGTGGTACTAAAACTATAACCTAAATCTAATAGTTCTTCTTTAATAGAATCTGTATTATATAATTCACCATTATAAACTATTGTATATTTATTGTAAGTCATTGGTTGATTACCATTTATAATATCTATTATTGCTAATCTATTATGACCAAGCATAACATGTTTATCAAAATAATAATCCGTATTATCTTGTCCTCTTGAACTCATTAAATTAAGCATATTTTTAAAAATTTCTTTTTTGTTTTCTAAATTATTTTTAGAAGACCAACCTAAAATCGCACACATATAATCACCTAATATAGAATATGAAATTATAAGATAATAGTCACCCTTTTTTAATATTTAAATAAAATAATTTGAATGGAGGATTTTATATGAATGTACTTTTTATAGGAGGAGACAATCGTTATATAACTATAATAGAAGATTTTATAGAAAAAAATTATAATATAGATTTACTAGGTTATTCTAAGATAAAATTTAATAAAAATGTTAGAAAAATAAATAAATTAGAAATAAAAAGATATGATTTAATCATTCTTCCTATAAGCGGAATTGATGACGAATTTAATATCAAAAGTATGGATGGAACAATCAAAATTGATGAATTTATTTTTAAAAAAATAGTAAATACAGTAGTTCTAACAGGTATTATTACTGATTCAATAAAAGATATAAAAAACATAACAAGTTTTTTTGAAGATGAAGAAGTAAAAAGAATAAACAATAATATAACAGTAAAAGGGATTGTAGAAAATATAGAAAATAAACCTAAAAAAAACATTTGTATTTTAGGATATGGAAATATTGGAAAAGAATTGTATGAAAATCTAAAAGAAAAAGATATAAATATAATGATTGGAGTAATAGATACTAATGACTTTAATCAATTAAAAGAAAATGCTTTTTATACAAATAATATTGAACAATTTAAAGATATTCTTAACAATTCAGATGTTATAATAAATACAGTTCCAGAAAATATATTAGATGATTATTTAGTAAAAGATATACAAGGATATATTTTAGATATAGCTTCTTATCCACATGGAATTTCTAGTGAAATTGTAGAAAAATATAATCTTAATTATAATTTATATTTAGGAATTCCAAGCAAATTTGATCCAATTAATTCTGGTAAAATCCTTCTAAAAAAGATAAATGAAAAGATAGGATGATAATATGAAATTAGGCTTCGCTATTACGTCTTCCTTTTGTACCTTAGATAAAGTATTAATATGTTTAATTGAGTTAAAAGAATGTGGTTATGATATATATCCAATAATTTCAGAAAACATTAAAAATTTTGATACAAGATTTGGTAAAAAAGAAGATTTTATAAATAAAGTTGAAAATATAACTGGTAAAAAAGTAATTGATAATATAGTTGATGCAGAAAGTTTTGGCCCTAAAAATAAAATGGATATAATGGTAGTAGTTCCTGCTACAGGTAATTTTATTGCTAAATTAGCAAATGGTATTACAGATAATCCAGTTAATTTAGCAGTTAAAGCAACTATTAGAAATGGTAGTCCTATTGTTATAGCTGTTTCAACTAATGATGGATTAGGTTTTAATGGAGAAAATATTATGAAATTAATCAATAGTAAAAACATATATTTTGTTCCTTTTGGTCAAGATGATTATATAAATAAACCAAATTCTTTAATTTCTCATTATGATTTATTAATACCTACAATACAAGAAGCATTAAGTAAAAATCAAATTCAACCAATATTAAAAGAATATCAAAAAACAAAATAATAATTTTGACATCATCTTTTTATTAATGTTATAATATCAATACAGGAGATGTTTTTATGGGTTTTAACTGTTGCGAAAATTGTGGGGAACCATTTATTTATAGAGGTGGACCTGAGTTATGTGATGCGTGTGATAAAAAAGTATTTGGTCCTATAAAAGAATATTTAGAAAAACATCCTAACGCAACAATCGCAGAAGTTCATTTAGACACAAAAACACCAATTCCAAAAATTTTAAGTTATGTTAGAGATGGTAGAATAGATGTTTTAGGAAAAAAACGTTAATACATTGTATAGAATAGTAATTACTATTCTTTTTTGTTGAAAAAACATGTATTATATATTATAATTTAATATAGGTAAAAAGGTAAGTTAGAAATGTGGTGTTTTAGTATGAAGAAAAAAGGTTTTACATTAATTGAACTTTTAGCAGTTATTGTTATACTTGCTATAATAGCTTTAATAGCTACTCCAATTATTTTAGGTATAATAAATTCAGCGAAAAGACAAGCTTTTTTAAATTCAGCAAATGGACTGTTGGATGCTGGTGAAAAGTTTTTTGCAATGCAAGAATTAAATGATGAAGAAACAAGAAATTATATGTTTACTTTTGAAGATGGTGTTCAAACATCTGATGATAATAATAAATTAGTTGGATTTAAAGGAAAATCTCCAGATAGTGGATCTTTAGTTATATCAAAAGATAATAAAGAAAGAATTGCTATATGGTCAGATGAATTAAAAAAATGTGCTTATAAAGGATTCAGTGATGAAACCGCAACTTTTAATGATTTATTAAATACAAAAGAATCATGTTATGTTGATAGTGCAGGAGTAAAATCTACCTGGTTTTGGGTTAATTATAATTTGAGTTATGAAATGGCATATATAACTAATAAAGAAAAAAGAGAAGCTGTAATTGATCAGTTATCATCATATGGAATAAATACACTTTATTTAGTAATGGAAAAAAATCATATAGAAGATACATATAAAGATTTTATATTATATGCGAATAAAAAAGATATAAGTATTTATTTGTTAGAAGGTGATCCAACTTCAATAATGGAGTCAAATTATACAAAAACAATTGATGATAGAATTGATGAAATTGTTGATTTTAATAATAAAATGAAAACACAAAATATTAATGCCAAAATAGAAGGAATTCATTATGATATTGAATTTTATGGTGATGGTTCTAATAATATGGATGGTCTTGGACCATGGATTGGTGGGCAAAGTGAAGCCGCAAAAAGTAGTGGAAGAAGAAGAGCCTATATTAATTTTACAAAAGAAGCTTGGAAATATGCAAAACAAAAACAAATTCGAATTGAATATGATATAACACAAGAGTTATCAAAATTTACTTATTATGATGAATTAGGTATAGAAAAAAACATGGCCGAAGAATTACTTAAAAATTCAGATGCTGTATCAATAATGTACTATGTAACAATGTATAAATTTATCACAACTAATAATCAATTAACATTTACAGGAACAATGGATGTTGATGGATCATCTGTAAATGTAATAAATTCAACTGTTGAATTTATAAATAAGTATCATAAAGAATATACTATTGGTACTGAACTAAGTCAATTTAGAAAAGATGAAAGAAAAGTTGAAGCTTGTAAAGATAGTAGACCAAGTTTTGTTAATGAACTAGTTCCAACATATATTGATGTAGACTTAAAATATAATTTAACATATTTAAGGGATTTCCATAAAAAACAAAGAACTGAAATAGTTAAATATCAAAACAGTAAAAATTTTGATGCAGAGATAGGGATAGCTTATCATGATGTTTGGGAATTTTTAAATTTAACTGGATATAAAACTGAAATTGTTGATATGCGTATTAATAATTTTGAAAATGATTACATTAAAAATACTTATAACTGCGTACAATAAAAACTAGTTTAACTAGTTTTTTTGTCGAAAGAAATATATTCTAGTATATCGTTTATCCTAATAAATTTAACTATAGGAGGATAATCGTATGCATACTAATATAAATACAGGTTTAAATGATAAAGAAGTTGAAAAATCAAAAGAAAAATATGGAAAAAATACTTTAGAAAAAAAAGAAAATACAAGTTTTCTATCTAAACTAATAGATAGTTTAGGAGATCCTATTATAAAAATTTTATTAATAGCACTAGCGATAAAAACTGTTTTTTTATTTAAAAACTTTGATTGGTATGAAACTTTAGGAATTGTAATCGCAATCTTTTTAGCGTCTTTTATTTCAACTATATCTGAATATGGAAGTGAAAAAGCATTTGAAAAAATGCAAGAAGAAGCAGCTAAAATAAAATGTAGAATTAAAAGAAATAATACATTAGAAGAAATAAACGTAGAAGAAGTTGTTGTTGGTGATATTATTTTATTAGAATCAGGAGATAAAATACCAGCAGATGGAATAATAGTTGAAGGAAATATAAGTGTTGATGAATCATCATTAAATGGTGAAACAAAAGAATCATATAAAGAAACAGTAAAAAATAATTTAATAACAAATAAAAACAAAGTATATAGAGGTAGTGTTGTTTATTCTGGAATAGCAAAAATGTTAGTTGAACAAATTGGAAAAAATACAGTATATGGTAAAATCGCAGAAGAATTGTTAGAAAAAAGTCCTGATAGTCCATTAAAACTAAGATTAAGAGAACTTGCTAAAATAATAAGCAAAATTGGTTATATTGGAGCTTTTTTAATATCAATATCATATCTATTTTCAGTTATAATAATCGACAATAATTTTGAACTAAATAAAATAATAGAAACAATAACTAATCCAGCAATTATGTCAGGACATATTTTATATACTATGACTTTAAGTGTTACTATTATAATTGTTGCAGTACCAGAAGGATTACCAATGATGATTACTTTAGTTCTTTCATCAAATATGAAAAGAATGCTTAAAAATAATGTATTAGTAAGAAAATTAGTTGGAATAGAAACCGCAGGTAATATAAATATTTTATTTACAGATAAAACAGGTACCTTAACAAAAGGTAAGTTTGAAGTAATTGGTTTTATAAGTGGTAGTTTGAAAGAATATAGTAGTCATTTAGAAGTAAAAAAATATCCAAAACTAAATGAATTACTAGAAATGTCAATTATATATAATAATATGAGTAATTACAATAATAATCATAAAGCTATTGGAGGAAATATAACAGATAAAGCAATACTAGGTTTTATCAATAATCCTTTAATAAATGAATTAAAAATTATAAATAAAATACCTTTTAATAGTAAAGATAAATACTCTACATCAACTGTATTAAATAATGGAAGAAAAAAATTAATAAAAGGCGCTCCAGAAATAATTTTAAAAAGTTGTAAATACTATTATGATGAATTTGGAAATAAAAGAATTCTAAATAATTTAGAAATAAATAAAAGAATCGAACAAAATACTAGAAGAGGTATTAGAGTAATCGCTCTAGCTATAAATGATAGTGATATAAATAATAACTTTAGTGAATTAAATTTAGTTGGAATATTATTAATAAAAGATGAAATAAGAGAAGAATCAATAAGAGGAATAGAATTAGTAAATAGTGCTCATATTCAAACGGTAATGATAACTGGTGATAATAAAGAAACCGCAATTTCAATTGCGAGAGAAGTTGGCTTGTTAAAAAATAATTATGATATTATTTTAACAAGTGAGGAATTAAAAAAACTTAGTGATGAAGAATTAAAAAAAATACTATGTAATTTAAAAGTAGTATCTAGAGCTTTACCACAAGATAAAAGTAGGCTAGTTCGTATTAGCCAAGAAATGAATTTAATTGTTGGTATGACAGGTGACGGTGTTAATGATGCACCAGCTTTAAAAAAAGCAGATGTTGGTTTTTCAATGGGAAGTGGTACTGAAGTTGCAAAAGAAGCTAGTGATATTATAATATTAGATGATAATTTTTTATCTATCTCAAAAGCAATACTATTTGGAAGAACAATATTTAAAAGTATAAGAAAATTTATTATTTTACAATTAACAATAAATTTATGCGCTTTAAGTTTATCATTTATTGGACCATTTATAGGAGTAGATACACCAGTTACAGTTATTCAAATGCTTTGGATAAATATGGTAATGGATACTCTAGCGGGACTTGCTTTTGCATTTGAACCTCCATTAATAGAATATATGAAAGAATATCCTAAGAAAAAAAATGAATCAATTATTAATAAATATATGTTTAATGAAATATTATTTACAGGATTTTATTCATCGATTTTGTGTATTTTATTTTTAAAAATACCTTTTATAAAAGAAATATATAAATATAATGATAAGTATTTATTAACGGCATTTTTTGGATTATTTATTTTTATTGATATTTTTAATTGCTTTAATGCAAGAACACATCGTATAAATATTCTTGCTAATATATTTAAAAACAAAATATTTATTTTTATTATTATATTTATAACAATAATTCAAATAATATTAATTTACTTTGGAGGAAGTGTTTTTAGAACATTTGATCTAACTTTATTTCAATTAGAAATAATGATACTACTAGCGTCCACTGTTATACCAGCTGATTGGATTAGAAAACTTAGTCTAAGAAGAAAAGGATGTATTAATGGAGTTTAATTATATGTCGGTACAATGTTGATTTATTTATTAATTGTGGTATAATTTATCTAGGTGATAAAATGATTATTAGACATAAAGAACTTGTTAAACAAGGAAAAAGTCCTTATCAAATAAAAAAAATGGTAGATAATAAAGAACTTTTTTTTATAAGAAAAGGCGTATATTCAACAGATGAAAGTCTTAACTATTTTGAAATGATAACAAAAAAACATCCTAATGCTGTATTTACACTAGATACTGCTTGTTACATATATCGTTTAAAAAAAGACTTAGGGCAAACATTTTATATTGCGACAAAGCAAAAAGATAGAAAAATAAAAACAGAATATATAAAACAAATATTTACAACTGATGAATTATATAATATTGGAATAAGTAATATAACTTATCAAAATGTTAATATAAAAGTATATGATTTAGAAAGATTATTGATTGAAGTAGTTAGAAATAAAATAAATATAAAATTTGAAACATATAAGGAAATTATTGATAGTTATAGTAAAATAAAAAAATTACTAAATACAAAAAAATTAGAACTTTATTTATCATATTTTAAAAATCCTAAAATAAGTGAAAGAATAGAAAAAGAAGTTTTTAAAAAATAAGAATAAATTAAAATTTTGTATTCTAAAATTATAAGTTTTTTTTCAATTAATTGCAAAATTAAAGAAAATGTGATAACATTTGTATAGTAGTTAACTAAAAGTAAACATAAAGGAGAGTTATATGATTAATTTTGTAATATATGATGATCAAGAAGAGTTTAGATCAATAACTAGACAAGCAATTGGGAAAATACTTAAAAACTCTAATATGGAATATAATATAGTTGAATTTTCTAAATTTGATGAACAGTTTTCTAATTTAATTAAAACAAGTGAATCTAAAATATATATAATGGATATTGAAGTTCCAAATAATCCTTCTGGTATAGAAGTTGCTAAAAAAATTAGAACAGAAGATTGGGAAAGTATTATTATATTAGTTACTTCACATGTAGATATGGGTTATGATGCTTTAAAAGCACAAATTATGTTACTTGATTTTATTTCAAAATATAATGAATGTGAAGATAATTTATTAAAGACATTGAAAAAAGCAATTTTGAAAGTAAATAGTAAAAAAACTTTGATATTTCAAAGTAATAGTGTGACACATAGAGTATATTTAGATGATATATTGTATATTGTTAAAGATAGTGTTGAAAGAAAATGTATAATAAAAACTACATATAGTGAGTTTACGGTTAATAAAACAATAAAAGAAGTAGTTACAAGTTTAGATAAAAGATTCTTTTTAGCAAATAGAAGTTGCCTAATAAATACTGAAAAAATAGATGATGTTAATTGGCAAAATAATAGTGTAACTTTTAAAAATGGAGAAAAATTAGATTACTTATCAAGAAGTAAGAAGAAGGATTTGAAAAAGTATGTTGAAAATATTTAGTTGGTTTGTAATAGGTTTTGTACTATATATATTAGACTGTTATGCACTTACAAAAATAGTAAATATTAAATTTAGGTTTAATCCTAAATTGATTATTACTTGTTTAGTTTGTTCATTATGTAGTTATATATTGTTATTTTATATTAATGATAGTATTTTAGCAAAAATAATAATAACAAATTTATGTGCTTTTACAGTTCTTAAAATTAATTTCAATGAAGGTATTTCAAAAACAATATTAATAACTTTATTTATTTATATATGCTATGTTTTTTCAGATATTCTTTTTGGAACTATTGCAATTAATATATTGGAAGTAAATAAACAATTTTTACTTGAAACACAAATAGGTTTTATATTATCAAATTTTGTAATAATGTTTATATGTACATTGCTTTTTAAAATTAAAAGATTAACTTCATTTTTACGTGCTATTGTGGAATGGTATAATAACAATGATTTCTTAAAATTAATAACAGTTACTTTATTTACTGTTTTCTGTATTACATTTTTGTCATATTGGACTTTTATAGGAATAGATTCTAAAGCAGCGCTTGGGTTAGTAACTTTATTATTTTTTATAGGTGTGCTTGGATTTATTTTAGGTTATTTTAGAGAAAAAACAGGTAATAATAAATTAACAATTGAGTATGCGGAATTACTTGAATATGCAAAAAATTATGAAAAAATTGTTGTTGAAAAAAGTAAAAATCAACATGAATATAAAAATCAATTAGTATTAATAAAAGAAAAAATATCGGATAAAGATATTGAAGTAAAAAAATATATAAATAAATTACTAAATAGTGATGATAAAGAGGATAAAAATTATGCATGGTTAGGTAAATTAAAGAATATTCCAGAAAGAGGATTAAAAGGATTAATTTATTATAAAATTCAAAGAATGATTGAAAAAGACATATGTGTGTACGTAGATATATCAGATAAGTTAAGTGATGAATCTCTATGGATAACATGTAATGATAATTTAGAAGATTTAAGTAGAATAATAGGTGTTTATCTTGATAATGCTATTGAAGCAACACTTTCTGCAAATGAAAAATATATTGTTATTGAAATTGATTATAATGTAAATAAACTAGTCTTTTCTTTTTCAAATACATATATTGGAAATATTGATGTTAGTAGGATTGACAAAGAAGGTTATACTACTAAGCAAAAAGGACATGGCTATGGATTATCTTTAGTAAAAGATATTATTAGTAAAAACAATTTGTTAGAAAATAGTAGTGAAATAAATGGAAAGTTTTTCATACAAAAATTTGCAATAAAAAATAAGATTTAAATTAATTAAATCTTATTTTTTTAATATTTTTATTTTTCAATTACGCTTCTTGGCATTTTTGGTTCATCGAATATAACAAAATAACATGCTTTTGTACCAGAAGAACCAAAGCTTCCGATTAAATTAAATATTGCTGCAAACATCTGACAACCTCCTTCCTTTTTATTCTTTTATAATTAAACAAAATATGTTTAATCCATTTTTAACGGATATGTTTTATAATTATTGTAACTTAATTTGAATAATTTATAAGTAAAAGGGGAAATAAGGGTTACTTCTATCCAAATTGACAATATAATTAAATTCGATAATAGCTCATTACTTATAATTAGATATAAGAAGGTTAGTAAGATACAACTTATTGTTGAAATAAATTTAAGTTTATCTCTTCTTCTTTTTCTAATTATAGGAGCTTTTATTGTATCTGCAGGAGCATATAAATATACCAAAATAATACTAATTATACCAAGTATTATTTTTATAATAAAAGGTATTATAATTATTTTTGCTATAAGTGGAACACCTATAAATACAATTGTTGATGATATAAGACATATCCAACTTTTAGTAGCATGTAAACCAAAGGCAGAAATTCTTATTATATTAAAGAATATCATTACAAGCATCATTTCTTTAAATAATCCTAAAATTATTGAAAGGGGTATAATAACAAGTAATTTGGTAAAAGTTAAATAAAATCCTTCAAGTCCATACTCTAATTCTTCAAGTTTTATTTCATCATATTCAGGATATTTTTTCTTGATTTTAATTAAAGCAAAATCTAAAAATTTTCTTTTCATTTTACCACCACCGCTACTATAATTATACTATCATAAATAGATTATTTAAACAGTTTATTTGCTTCAACTGTTACAAATTTAACCTTAAATGTAAAAAAAACCAAAAAAAACAATAAAAAATTACCATTCGAGCAAAAAAACATACCGTTCGAGCAAAACCTATTGTAAGGATTTTAAAGATTTGTTATCATAAATGTGTCCTAAAGGATATTATCTTTAATAATTAATTATGTCGAAATTTTTGTTTTAAAAGTTCTTGATTTAAAATTATTTGAGGGTTATATTATTAGTGTAGCAATTGTAGAGAAGGGAGCTTTTTATATGAGAGGTAAAGTTAAATGGTTTAATAATGAAAAAGGTTTTGGATTTATTGAATATGATAATGGAGAAGACATTTTTGTTCATTACTCTTCAATAATGACAGACGGATTTAAAACATTAGTAGAAGGCCAATATGTTGACTTCGAACTTGTAAGAACTGATAAAGGATTACAAGCTAAAAATGTTGTTGAAATCAAAACTACTTTGGTATAGTAGTTTTTTTTGTAAAAAGAATTAAAATGTGCTATAATTAAGACAGGAAGGATGATATTATGAGATACAATATTCATGGAAGTAAAGTAAATGTTACAGACTCTATTAAGAAATATATTGAAGACAAATTAGGAAAATTGGATAAATACTTTGAAAGTCCAGAAGATATTACAGCAACTGTTCAAATTAAAAAAAGTGGAATTTATGATAAAGTAGAAGTTACAATACCAATTAAAAAAGCAATTTTAAGGGCAGAAGATTCGAATAAGGATGTATTTGCTGCTGTCGACTTAGTATTAGACAAACTTGAAAGACAAATAAGAAAAAATAAAACCAAACTACGTAAGAATGAAAAAGAAATTGGTAATAATGTTTTTATTGATTTTGAAATAACAATTGAGGAAGAAAAAGAAGAATCAATTGTAAAGAGAAAAGAAATAGAAATGAAACCAATGAGTGAAGAAGAAGCAATTCTTCAAATGAATCTAATTGATCATAATTTTTTCATATTTAAAAATGTGAACACAAATGAAATATCAGTTGTATATAAAAGAAATGATAATCAATATGGAATAATAGATGTCAAATAAGAAAGCTTTTTAAGCTTTCTTTATTGTTTTTTTATAAAAATCACAAAAAAAATATAAAAATATAAAAATAATATTGATTTTTTTTATTAACAATGTTATAATTGTCAAGTCAGATGAGATCTTGCGCTCGTAGCTCAGCTGGATAGAGTGTTTGGCTACGAACCAAAAGGTCAGGGGTTCGAATCCCTTCGAGCGCACCATTATCGGGAAATGGCTCAACTTGGTAGAGCACTTGGTTTGGGACCAAGGGGTTGCAGGTTCAAATCCTGTTTTCCCGACCATTTAGAATATAAACTCTTGTAATTCAAGGGTTTTTTTATGCTTTCATTTTTCATTCTCTTCATATTCTCTTGTATTATTCCATTCTTATATTGTTTATTAATGAAACTGCCTTATTTTCATCCTCTGGGACAAGATGAGAATAGGTATTAAGTGTCATTGTTAAGTCTGCGTGTCCTAACCTTTTACTAATTACTGTAATAGGAACTCCTTTTGATAAAAGTAGGGTAGCATGACTATGTCTTAAATCATGAATCTTAATTCTTTTAACATTTGATTTTTTACAATACTCATCTTTTCTTCTTCCTATTGTAGTAGGTGCTAATGGATTAAGACCACCGAAGACAAACCACTCTTTATTAAAATTTATAAAAGTTTTATAGTAATCATTCAGTTCATTTAATAATTGAATAGTTATGTCATCAAGTTGTATAAGTCTATTTGAATTTCTAGTCTTTGGTGTATTAAAAATATAATTACCATTATTTTTTGTTTTAGATATAGTTTTACATACATTTATTTTATTTTCGGTTATATCATTCCAATTTAATGCTAAACACTCTCCAAGTCTCATTCCAGTGTAATATAAAGTATTATATAAACATTTATAAACATTATCATCTATGATTTTAATAAATTGATTAAATTCTTCATAAGTCCAGAAGTTTACTTTTTTGATATATTCATTTTTTGGAAAGTTTCCAAGTTTACTTGCAATATTCTTTTCAAGTTCATAAAAGTCCATAGCATAGTTTAATATAGAAACCATGCAACCGTGTAAATTGGAATTGTACTTATATGATAATTTTTTATTTAATATTGTTTCTTTCCAATTCATATATACTTTTTGATCTATTTTATTAATTTTGTAATCTTTAAAATATGGTAATATGTGATTCTTATATCTATTTTCTAAAGAAAGATAAGATTGATATTTTAACTTTTGTTTTTTATTCATCATGAATTCAATATATAATTCACTAAAAGTTAAATCATTATAGTCAACATTAACGTTATTAAGAAATTCGTGTTCCGCTTCCTTAGCTTCTATTTTAGTTCTGAAACCGCTTCGTGTTTTTTGTTTTTGATTTCCAAATTCATCAATTATATAAACTCTAAAATACCAAGAATTTCTTTTTAAATCTTTATATACCGGCATTTTATAATCTCCTTTCATTTATTTGAATTTCATTTTTTGCCATATTTGCAATATAGTCAATGTCAATATCTAGATATTCAATAATACTTTTCATTGGCACAATTTTTTCTTTAGCATTTGGAATATTTTTACCACTTTTTAGAATATCATTTTTAATTTTATTTCTAATTTTAGTTGCAGAATCTTTGCCACAAGTTGCAATTTTTTGAATATCAGTTACACTTGCCCATGGTTTAGATATTAAACTAAATAATTCAATACTTGTCATATATCCTCCTTTCGTGTTAACAAAGTTAACATTACGAATATACCACTCTCTGTTAACTTTGTCAACAATTGATTCAAATTTTATTGAATTGATTATAATTTTATGTTAATATTAGTTCAGAGGTGTTACTAAATGAATAATGAATTTGCTGAATTAGTTAAAAATGCTAGAATAAAAAATGGTTTATCTCAAAGAGAACTCGCTAAGATGATGGGTGTTAGTAATGCAATAATATCAAGAATTGAAAGTGGTATGATAAAGAAAACTAATTATCTGATTTTAACAAAGCTATGTATAAATTTAAAAATTAATTATAATGAGTTATTTAAAAGTGCCAATTATGATTATGAAGATATTATTGCCTTACAACACATTGATGATTTTTTTCATCTTGGAGGTATGCCAAAAGAAAAGTTTGAAAAATATATAAGGAATAATGAAATTAATATTGAAAAAGTAAAAAATGATTATCAGGATAGTGAACTTAGTGAACTTGAAGCAATAGAAATTTTTTTGAAATATTTAAATATACCGGTTGATTAAGAAAAATTCTTATGATATATAAAAGAACTTTAATAAAGTTTTTTTTATATAGCGAGAATATTTTTTTTGTATTCCTTAAATTCAATTACCTCTCCAAACTTGTCTAAATATTGATTTTCATATAACATTTCAAATTCTAATATTTCATTATATTTTTTTAATTCATGTGAATTAGATAAGTTTATATAAGAAACGATAGGTTGAATTAAATTTCTGCTATATAAATATCTTCGTTTGCCAAATAATCTATTATCTATATTTTTATTCATATATTTAGTAATATAACCTACAACATTCATATTTTCTAAATTATAAACTGAAGTAAATCCTTTATTCCAGTATTTTACATCATACATTTTCTTTTTTCCTCTTTGTGAAAATATAATATTTTTATCTTTTTTAATATCTAAATTTGTTAATAAATGATAATGAACTGCTCCTCTTTTTTGAAACTCTGGCACACAAACATATTTAAAATTTGCCTTTATTCTTTTAACACTTCTTCTCCAATTATCAAACATTTTATTTGCCTCTTCAATAGAGGTTATATTATCTGCAAAAGTAAGAGTTATAAATGTTTTGAATTCTGATTCATTTGATTTCACAAGTCTTTGGAGTTGAAATTTACTTCTCATTATATTTCTATATTCAATCTCTTTAATTTCAATATTTTCTTTTTTATTATTATTTTTAGTTAAATTATCAGTGTCAATATTCATTATTTTATCATTTTCATTCATTAAGTTAATATAATTATAATTTAACATTTTATCTTTTATTCTTTCTTCTTTTTTATTTTTTTTGAATTGCTCCTCTGCATATTTATATATTTGAAAATGTTCACCACATTGTATAATTTTAATTGTATAACCCTTATAGTTTGTCCGAATTATGAGACTACTATCAAGTAATAGTTCACCAAACGAGGCGCAAATAGCGCTCTTCGTTTGGTATGAGTCCAATATATTCATTTTTACCTTCCTTTCTTTTTAATTTTTTCTATGGTAAAATATATAAGAGGTGTTTTATATGTTAGATATTAAATTCACTAATGAGGAATTACAATCTCTAAAAATTGAAAATCAAGAAAATTATGCTTCTTTTGATTTTCAAACAACGAAAGACTTGTTTGAAAAAATGAAATATGATTTTAATAAGTTAAGCAATAAAAATTCTAACCCATACGATATTTTAAATTTTTGCTTTGATGCTAATCATTTAAAAGATTGGGTATGGAGAGAAAATAAATTAAATATAGTACAAATGAAAAGGTTTAAAAAAATTATTATGAAAAAGGTTGATAATTTATATCTTAATAAAGAATTTGGTGTTATTGTTTCTGTATGTAATAGAAGCAAACACTTTACGTTAGATAAACAAGAATATGAAGTTAAAAAGATTAAAAAAGTAGCTGAAGACAAAGACTTTCATTATTTTTTAGGTAACGGGGATAAAGCAGGAATATATTATTATGTTAAGATAGATGGTAAAGAGATAGATTTTTATTCAATTTGTAATAAGGTTTATATGGATTGGATAGAAGTATTTGAAGGGAAAAAAAACAATATATTATAATTGAGAAACATGATTTTTATTCTCTTCATATTCTCTTATAAATGGAAATAAAAACATAAAAAAGACTTTCTATAAAAATAGAAAGTCATTTATTTAAATGATTAGAAATAAACAAACACTTTATTTTTTGTCCTGTTTTCCCGACCATTATGTAAATTACCGTTGCGTATCAACGGTTTTTTTTAATGCTCAAATTTATTCCCTTTAAAAAATGTTTCTAAAAGTAAAATATATATAATGATTAATAAAAGTTTATAAAAAAATGTTCATTTAATGTTAATTAATGATATAATATAAAGCATATTTGATGCAAAGGTAATATTTTAATTGACTATTAAAGGTGGTGTATTATAATGTCTAAAATAAGTAATATATTAAATATGATAGAACTATTAAGTGTTGGAAAAAAATACAGCATTCAAGAATTATCAGAAAAGCTAGAAGTTACTCCAAGACAAGTTAGAACTTATAAAGATGAAATAGAAATGGCAGGAATTTATATTGATACTATAAGAGGACCTTATGGTGGTTATATATTAAATCAAAATATAAATGTTCCTAAAAGATTTATTACTCCAATTCCTTTAAAAATTGATAATAAAAATATTTATAATACTATAAATAGATCAATAAAAGAAAAAAGAAAATGCTTAATTGAATATTATTCAAAAAATATTGATAATAAAGTTTCTAATAGAATAATTCATCCATATGATTTAATAATATTTGGTGAAGAATGGGGTATTGCCGCATTTTGTGAACTTAAAAATGAAATAAGACATTTTTATATCAATAGAATTAAATCAATAAAATTATTAGAAGAATATTTTAACTGACAACAATACTACCTCTACTCTTGTTATAATTAAAACATGAGGGAGGTTTTTTTATATGATAAATCATAAACATACTGATAATTATAAAATAATTTTTTCAAAACTAGAAGAAATAATTAAATTAATTAATTACACAGTGTCTTTACAAATGACATATTTATCAAAGAAAATAGTAGAGGATAAACAAATTGATTTAACACAACCAAAATATAATCCTAATGTTTTAAAAAAATTATATAAATATAGGGGGAGTATGTAAAATGGATAAAATAGTATATGTTACGGGTAATTATGGAAAATATATTTCAGTTAAGGAGTATTTTGAAGAAAATGAAATAGATATTGATTTTTTTAAATATGATTTTAATGAACCTGATGTTAATGATATTGAATTTGTTTCAAAAGCTAAAGTACTAGAAGCTTATAAACTATTAAATAAACCTTGTTTTGTTGCGGACAGTGGATTTTATATAGAAGATTATCCAAATGAACCAGGATATCCAGGAGCTTTTGTTAAAAGAAGTGGCATAAGTTCAAATGTTGAACAATTACTAATTGATATGGAAAATACTACAAATAGAAATTGTTATTTTCTGGATTGTTTGACATTTTATGATGGAATAGAATTTTATACTTTTTTTGGAAAAAGTAGTGGGATTATATCTTTTGAAAAAAGAGGAAATCAAATGAAAAAAGCAAAGTCTGATCTATGGTATGTATTTATTCCAAATAATTATGATAAGACATTAGCTGAAATGACTGACTTAGAAAGAAAAAATAGAAATGATGGAAGTACTTCTGCAACAGAGCAATTCACAAATTGGTATAAGAATGAATATAAAATAAATCAAAAAAGATTAATAAGATAGAAGTATAAATTTATTAAATAATTTTAAAATAATCAATTTGTTCATAATATTAATCTCTTAATCAATTGATTATATTTATGTTATAATATAACAAAAGGAGTGATAAAATGTTTGAAAAAATTAAAAATGATCCTTACATAATTGATTGCTACTTAAAAGCAGATGATCCAAATAGTGAAGATGGATTTTGGGTATATCATGGTTTAAAACATATTAATAATGTAGTAGATATGGTAGAAAAAATTCTAATTCAATTCAATTATGATACTGAGTATATTGAAAATGCAAAAATTGCAGCTCTTCTTCATGATGTTGGTTTCTTAGGAATAAAAGAAGATCACGAAATACGTAGTTATGAAATGACAAAAAAATATTTTGAAGAAAATAATATTGATATAAAATATAAAGATGAAGTTTTAAATGCCATAAAATGTCATAGGGATGGATTTGATAGTGACAGTTTTATGACTTTAGTTTTAATACTTGCTGATAAAATTGATATTAAAAAATCAAGATTAGCTCCAAATGGGTACATGATAGATGGATTAAATGAATATAAATTTATTGATGACATAAAAATAATAAAAAATAACGATGAAATAGTATTTAAATTTATTATAGGTAGTGATTGCGATAAGAAAAAGTTAGAGGAATTTTATTTTACTGCGAAAGTTTTAAAATCTATTAAATCATTTTCAGAACATCTTTCTCTAAAATTAAAAATATTATGGAATGATGAGGAATGGATTATTAATAAATAACTTTAAATAGTAATATTTTAAACAAATGAATTTCCATTTGTTTTTTAAAAATTAAAACTTGAACCACAGTATATTTGGTCTAATCACGATATAATTACCTACGAAAATATACCTTTTATTGGAAAATTTAATAATAAAAAAAACTCTATTTTAATTGGAACCAGTTAAAATACATGGGGTATGACAAATGGAACTATTGTTGGAAAAATACTAAGTGATATTATTTTAGAAAGAAAAAACAAATAGGAAATTCTTTTTAATCCGAGAAGAAAAAATATAATAAAAATTTTTAAATACCCAATTAATCTGAGTTTTACTGCTAAATCATTTATTGAAAATAAAATTAGTAAAAATAAACCATGGTACAATCAAAATGTAGTATTTAAGAAAACAAAAGGAAAAAATATTGCTATATATAAAAATGAAAAAGGTGAAAAATATATTGTTTATAGTAATTGTCCACATATGGGTTGTAGCTTAAATTTTAATGAAGAAGAGAAAACATGGGATTGTCCCTGTCATGGATCAAGATTTTATATTGATGGTAAAGTAATGAATGGACCTACTAATTATGATATAAGTTATAAAAAAAAGTAAAATCAAATAGTTTTACTTTTTACAATATTTATCAATTTTTATAGGGTCATTTAATACTTCTTTATCAACATATAAAGTCCTATTTTTTTTTACTTTTATAGACCATTTTACTAAAGAAATCATACCTTTATTTATTTCGATTCCGGTTATATAATTAAGGTTAGTACAACATCCATCATTGAAATATGAAGCTTCTTTATCGTTTGAAAAAACAGGTTTATGGGTATGACCCGCTACTAATAATACTTTGTTTTCTTTTGACCAAGACATTAATTTTTTTTCAACTGAATCTCTTTTTTTTCTACTATTTGATAAATTTATTGGATTATTTATACCTATTTTTTCAAGAGGGTGCCATAAATATCTAATTAAAAATTTTGTAAATACCCACATATCATCATTTAAGAAATCTCCTTGATGACCATGTGTTAGTAGTATTTTATTATTATTATATTTAAGAATTAGTCCTTCATATATTTCAATATTAGGAAAAAGAGAAATATTCTTTTTTTCTTTTTCATTGTTGTAATTATTTAAAATATTTTTTTTGATATTTTCATTTTTTTTTGAAATATCATGATTTCCATATAACATATAAAAACGATTTTTTTTATAAAATTTTGATAAAAGTTCAAATACATCAAAATTAGAGTCAATTATATTTTTTAAAGAATTATTTTCCCATAATTCATCACCGTCACCAAGTTCAATATATGTATAATTTTCAATATAATAGTAATTAAGCGCAGAAAGAAAAATATTGGTATTTTGATAAAAATTATCTCCTAATGCATTATCACTTCTATGACAATCACTCATAATAATAATTTTTGATTTATCATCTATATTAATTTCTTTTGATTTATTAAAAAGTTTTGATAATTTTTTGAATGTATTCATATATATTATCCTTTCATTTTAGAATTTCTTGTAAAAAAAATACTTGTTTTTCCAAAATCAACTATTTGATAATATAGTATAGGATATCTTTCTCTTATATAATTTATTTTATCAAGTGAATTATTATAATCTTTTGTAATATAATTAAAAAGTCTACAATTAAATTTATTGTATTTTTGTACAAAAAATTTAGTTATTATATTTTTAGTAAAAGGTTGTTTAGTATGTGGTTTTTTGAATGTTAAGTATACTGTCATATTGCTTGTTTTTATTTCATCATCTTTGTATCCAACTTTTTTAAGTCCTTTAATAAAAGATTCACACATTATATTATTTTTAAAAGTTATTCCAATATTCATAATCAATTTTGATGGTTTTGAATAAGTACCTAATTTAAATCCAGTTAACCACCAATGTAGATCACAGTTTGCTAGTATAATATTTTTTTGATTTTTTAAAGTATAAAACATATATAGTCTTTCACTATCACTAGCGCTATTATAAATAGAATCTTCTTTTACATTAGAATGATTATTAATTATTTCATATATACCAATTTCACAACCAGTAGTCATTCCATATTGACCTTTCCAAAATTCAATAAGCCAGTATCTGTTATCGTATTCAAAATGAATTGGTTCAGAATCAATAATCATACCTAGTAAAGGTGATGCTTCATCATATGTTTTACAATAACCATACTTTCTTTGCCAGGGATTCATGATTGAATAAAAATTATCGTTTTTTAAATTATATGCAAAACCATATGGTTCTATAGTCTCGTTTAATTCATCAACATTTAAAGGTGAATTTTTTTTAATAAGCCAAATCATTTGTTTATTTAAAAATAAGAAGATAAGTGATAAGAAAAGACAAGACAATATAAAAGAAATAGACAAAAATATTAAACTAATTAATCCCAACATATAGTTTCTCCTTTCAATTTATTTTATTCAAAAAACAAATTATTGGAAAGGTTATAATTTATAGATTATAAGATTAATAAAAAAACCGTAATTAACGGTTTAAACTATTACAGCAATGGTGATGGCATTTATAACATGTTTTATTAATTACTATTAGTATAATTGAATTAATAATAATTGAAATGGATAAACCTATAAAAAAATCAATTATAGATGAAATTAGTATTGCAGAAATAAGTAATCCAATAGTTAATCCTATAAGTAAACCTAACAAAGTAATTCCTATATAAAATAAGAAGATTGGTAGTATAAATCTATTTATGCATTGTGGCAAAATATCATCTCCTTTATTTAATATATGTATCTATCAATTAATGGATTAATTTTAATAACTATTATTATTTATAAACAATTGAATATAATATTATGAATTAAAATGTCAAATTTAGTGTAAAGTTGTTAAAATATACAATATATATTTTTTCTTTTATTAAAATTTAAAAATATATTTGCTATACTAAAATTGGATAAATATTACTTAGGAGGTAATAAAATGGAAATAAAAAAATACACAATGTCAGAATTAATTGAAAATAAAGAATTTGAAACAATAAGAAAAATTTATCAACTTAAATATCAAATGTCATTATATATTGCAAAAAGTAAGTATAGTGAATATTGTAATAATAAAATTGATAATGAATTTGATTCAATGCCAATGTATGAAAAATTTATAGAAGCTTATCCAAATATTGAAGAAGCAAAAATAATGGTAAAGAAATTTCTTAATACCACAACTAAATTTTATAGCCAAATGCTTGAAGAAATAAAACTTGAATGGAACCCATTATTTGAATGTATAGATAATAAAACATTTGATTTAAATAGTGATTATTCTTATGTTTGTTGTATGGATGAAAATATTATGGTTGGTTTTTGTGAATATAAAGAAGAAGATAAAAATATTAATGAAGTATATTCTTCAAGACCTGGAAAAGGAATTGAAGAGCATTTAGTTAAAAGTGTAGATGAAAGTATGAATTTAAATAGTATAATAGGATATAGTAGATTACTAATGTATAAACCAATTATACAAAAAGAAGGAAAATAGATATGGGTATAAAACTTTTTAAACCAATATTTGATAAAAAAGGTTATAAATGTAGTAGAAATTTAAAATACAAAACAGCATATTTAAAAGAATTAGCTAAAGAAATAGATGAAGTTGGATTTATAAGTCAAGAATTAGGTATTGAATTAGAATCATTATTTGATGAAGATTATGTAATTGGTATTCATCGAACTGGTTATTCAAATATTACAGGAGAAGTTATAGAGGATGTTTTTAATAATGGTTTAATTAATAATCAAGACAATATGCTTGGTGTTAACAATTCAAATAAAGGAATAAATACTGAAAAAACTATTACCTTTTTACAAAGTAATTTATTACTTATTAATCAACTAAAAGCTGCACATAAGTATAAAACATCAGAGGGGGTTTTTCTTGTAAAAATACCAAAAGCTTCTTTAGATAGAGATTCTAAAGACCCAAAACCAATATATTTTGAAAACCGTCTTTTACCTGAATATATATATGGATATATTCCAGTAACTGGTTCAACTGTTCATGACATAATAAAAAATGATAATTATCAAGATATACATGACTATCAAAATGATGGTTTAATCTTTGATTCTAATGTTAATATAAGATAATTATTTAATTAATAAAAGTAATTGTTCAAATTATATTTATATAGTATAATTTAATTGAAAGGAGTTTTTTACATGAAAAAATATTTTACAGTAGCAGCATTAGTTGTTTTATTAGGTTTAACAACTGGTTGTGGTAAAACAAAAGTACTTAAATGTTCAATGACTAGTGATGAAACAGGAGCAACTGTTGAGGATTCTATAAACGCAACATTTAAAGGAAAAGAATTATCAAAGGTTGATTTTATTTTGAACTATATAGTTGAAAAAGATTATACTTCATATATTGATGAAATGATGACTGATACTTCAGAACAATTTGAAAGCGAATTTGGTGATAAAAAAGGTGTTGTTATAAAAAGTGATAAAACATCTGAAGGTTTTTCATACAAGGTTAGCGTTAATTTTTCAAAAGCTGATGATGAAACTATAGACGGTTTTGGTCTAGGTGATAAAACAGCTAAATATGAAGATACTAAAAAAGAATTAGAAGAACAAGGATATACTTGTAAATAACATTTAGTAAACTAAATGTTTTTTTTATAAATATAAATAACAATTAATTGTTCAAATTATATTTATATAGTATAATTAATTTGGAAGGAGTTTTTTACATGAAAAAATATTTTACAGTAGCAGCATTAGTTGTTTTATTAGGTTTAACAACTGGTTGTGGTAAAACAAAAGTACTTAAATGTTCAATGACTACTGATACAACAGGAGTATCTGTTGTTCAATCTTTAAATGCAACATTTAAAGGAAAAGAAGTAACTGACATGGATTTAATTTTGGATTATAAAGTTGAAAAAAATTATACTTCATATATTAATCAAATGATGAGTGGAGCAAAAGGACAATTCGATAGTACCTTTGGTAATAAAAAAGGTATTGTTGTAAAATCTGATAAATCATCTTCAGGTTTCACATACAAGATTAGTATTGATTTTTCAAAAGTTGATGATGCAACTAAAAAAGAATTAAATCTTGGTGATACAACTGGTGATTATAATGCAACTAAAAAAGAAATTGAAAAACAAGGATATACTTGTAAATAACATTTAGGAAACTAAATGTTTTTTTATAAATAAAATAGTTTATTGTCCAAAATCAAAATGTATAGTATAATAAAATAGAAAGGAGTTTTTTACATGAAAAAATATTTTACAGTAGCAGCTTTAGTTGTTTTATTAGGTTTAACAACTGGTTGTGGTAAAACAAAAGAACTTGAATGTTCAATGAGTACTGACTCAACAGGAGTGTCAGTTGATCAAAAATTAACAGCAACTTTTAAAGGTAAAGAAGTAACAGATGTTAATTTGTTTATGGACTTTAAAGTTGAAAAAACTTATGCAGCTTATATTGATCAAATGATGAGTGCAGCTTCAGGACAAATTAAATCATATGAAAATAAAGATGGAATTGTTTTAAAAACAAGTAAAACATCTGATGGATTTACATATGACATTAGTATTGATTTTTCAAAAGTTGATGATGATACTAAAGATGAGTTAAATCTTGGTGATACAACTGGTGATTATGACGCAACTAAAAAAGAAATCGAAAAACAAGGATATACTTGTAAATAACATTTAGGAAACTAAATGTTTTTTCTTGCCTTTTTATCTAAATATCTATATAATGTTTATACGAGGTGACTTTATGGAAAGACTACAAAAATTTATATCAAACTGCGGATATACATCAAGAAGAAAAGCAGAAGAATTAATATTAGAAGGTCGAGTTAAAGTAAATAGCGAAACTGTATATGAACTTGGAGTAAAAGTGAACACTAATGATTTAGTTCAAATAGATGGACATGCATTAAAAAATGAACCAAAAGTATATTTCTTACTTTATAAACCTAGAGGTGTTATAACATCAACTAGTGATGACAAAGGAAGAAAAACAGTAGTTGATTTAATAAATACTCAAATTAGAATATATCCAGTTGGAAGACTAGATTATGATACAACAGGATTGTTAATTTTAACTAATGATGGAGAACTTGCTAATTTACTTATGCATCCAAAAAACAATATTGATAAAGTATATATTGCTAAAGTAAAAGGATTAATAGGAAAAGAACAAATATTAAAACTTAAAAGAGGAGTTTATATTGATGGAGTAAAAACATCAAAATCTCAAGCAAGAATCAAAAATTATGATAAAAAATCTAATACATCTATAGTAGAATTAATAATTCATGAAGGAAAAAATCATCAAGTCAAAAAGATGTTTGAAAGTATCGGATATGAAGTATTAAAATTAAAAAGAGAAAGAATTTCTTTCTTAGATTTAACTGGTTTAAACTCTGGTGAATATAGATTATTAAATCCAAAAGAAATTAAAAAATTATATAATGATGTAAATAATGAAACAAAATAAAGAGTGATTTTAATCACTCTTTATTCGTTTACTTTTTCAATAGCGTTAGTAGGACAACCCTCTATCGCATCTATAACATCATTTTTTAAAATTTCATTCATATTATCTAACAAACTATTTTCTTTAATAACTTCTGCATATCCTTCATCATTAAATTCAAATACTTCACCAGCAATTGCTGTACAAGCACCACATCCAATACAAGCTTCATTATTAATTACAATTTTTTCCATATTACATTCCTCCTCTAACCATTATAAAAAAAATATAGGGCAAATGCAAGGAAAGAGTTTAAAAAAAGCTAAATATATGTTATTATAATTACAAGGTGATAATATGGCAAGCAGAATGGAAAAATATTACAATACTAATAATACAATAAAACAAAGAAGTCAAAAAAATCAAGATTTATATCGTGATATATATGATTTAGTTGAATATTCAAATATTGAAGGTATTGCTACTATGGAAAAAAGTAATGAAATAGATATCACAAAGATAAAAAAAATGCTAAAAAATAGAGAAGAATATAAAAAACAAAAAGAATATAGAAAAATAATAAATAAAGAAGATGAAAAAGAAATTATAATTCATTCTTCTTCTCATAAACAAGAAGATAAGAATTATGATATAAGAGATATTTTAAATAAAGCAAGAGATAAAAAACCAGAAGAAAATTCATATCGTAGTTTAGATGATACAAATTATAATATTTTAAAAAATTTAAAATTAGATAATTTAAAAAATTATGATTTAGATGAAGATAATGAAGATGATTTAAAAGAATTAATAAATACAATAACTAATACAAGTATGCTAAATAAAATGAATGATCATGAATTAGGATTAAATATGTTTGATTTAGAATCAAATAATAATACTATTCTAGCAGGAAAAAAATCAATAAAAGATTTACTTGAACAAGCAAAAGAAATTGATGAAAATAATATAAAACATACAAGAGAATTAGATAAATCATTTTATTCAAATAGTTTAAATTTTAGTAAAGAAGATTTTGAAGATATAAATGAAAAATTATCAAATAAAAAAACAAAAAAAATAATTTTAAAAATAGCTTTATTTTCAAGTTTGTTAATAGCGACAGGAATAATAATATTTATTGTATATAACCTAATAAAATAATTAGGTTTTTTTATGTTTAATTTTAATAAAAATAATAAAATATATAATAAACAAAGGAATTCCAATTATAAAAGGAAGTTTATAAATAATAAAATCATAACTTTGTATTGTATTATAAAAGATAGTTAAACTAAGAAAAGAAGCTATAATAATTAATGATGAAATAAAAATATGATTATTTTTTTTATAAATAAAAGTACAAGTTTCTTTTATATAATAAAAACAAATAGCTAACATAATAAAACAATCAATAATCCAAATAATCGCTAAAATACTATCTATTCTTTCAAAAAAACCACCAATCATAATTCTTCTGAGTAATTGGAATTCTGGAAAATCATATAAACTTGCTAAATCAATACCAAAAATAGTTATTAATAAAAAAGTTAAAACTATTTTAGTTATATTAGCTATTAAGTAAAAATAAACAATCATTTTATTTGTATTTTTCGTTTCATAATTTTTTTTAGGAATAATTAATAAAATATATAAAGGCATTATACAAAGAGAAGTATGGATCAAACCTCCCTTTAATGGTCCATTTAAACCGTGTTCTAATATAGGTAAAATATTTGTCATATCTACTTGAAAAAACAAGCCTAAAAAACAAATAAATATTAAAAATATAGATATATAAAACAATAAATTACTTGTTCTTAAAATATATTTTAACTCTTTATTTACAATATATATCAAAGGAATACAAAAAAATCCGAGTATAATATATTTAGAAGTTTGGTCTAAATAATTAGATGATATGAAATTTGTTAATTCTAACATTAGAACAATACAAATTAAAAATACAATAGACAATAAAATCATATTAATAATAAAACCAATTTTATTACCAAAAAGAAATATATTTTTTTCATTTATGTTTAAATTTTTTTTATAGTTTAAATATTTTAAAAATATAAACAAAGGAATAAACCCTATAACAGTTCCAATTATAGGAGATAAATATCCATCAACTTTCCCAAAAGTTAAATAACTACTCATTACTATTCCAAGACTTGTAGAACGAATCATAAAAAAAACTAAGGTACATATTTGAAACTGATTAATTATTTTAGTCTTCATTTTTAGCCTCCTTGATAGTTTTCTTTATAGAACCTGAACTTACTATTTTTAAGTCAACATCTATATCAATATCTAATTTACTAAAATAATCATTCCAATTTTTTACTTTATTATAAAAATCATAATTTTTTTTATAAACTAAATTACCAAATCCAAAAATATCTGTTTTATAATATTTAGCTAGATTAATACTTTTATTTGTTATATTTTCTATTTCTTTAATAATTTCTTTTTTTAATTTTTTTAATTCTTTTTTATTATTTAAATCAATATCACATATTGCTTCTACAATAGATGATTTTGCTTCTATTTTTATTTTTACAATTGGTTTATTATTTTTAAAATATATATTTCTTTTAACTTTTATATTATAAATGTTATTAGTTATTTTTTTATCATTATAAATAGTTGTTATAATAGTTTTATTTATTTTGTTATTTAAAATATTAATTCCTTTACTTTCTTCTTTTGTAGAGTATCCAACAAAATTATCATCTTTATATAAAGCCATTGAACTTAATTTAATGTTAGATTCTTTTTTTAAATTTGATAAATTATTATTTATACTTTCTTTTACATCCTCTTCAATTGTAATAGTTGGAAGTATTGGTTCTATTCCTTTTTTTAATTCTTTTTCAATAAATTCACTATATGTTACATTAGAAGAAATGTCTTGATTTCCATAATTTTTTTGAATTTTATTAATAATATTTTTAGAAGAAAAAGATTCTAATGGAGATATTATAGATAATATATCACTTGCTTTACTATTTTTAGCTTGAATTAAATTAAATCTTTTAGTTGTTTTAGATATTCTAAAAAAGTATTCACTTATATTATCAATTCCTTGCTTTCCAATATCTTCTGAAATAACTATTACCGTTAAATGACCTAGATATAATTCTTTAGATAATTTTAAACTAATTGATTTTAAAGATTCTGAAATAGTTTTACCTCTTCCTTCATATAAAATTATTTGTGAACTATTATCATAATTAGATTGACTATTTTGAATATTATTTATACTTGTATTAACAATATAATAATTATCATCTTTATCAATAGAAATACCAGTCACAATCGCGATATCATTTAATTCTTTGTAATTAGCGCAACCACATACTAAAAATACTAAAACAATGATTAATTTTTTCATTTGTTATCTCCTATTTTAAATTTATTTTTTTTACTTAAGTAGGGAGCTCTTGTTTTTTGTTTAAATCTATTTAGTCTAATAAAACTATCTTTTAATGATTCAATATAAAGAGGTGATATTGGAGATAGATATGGAACATTAAGAGATTCTATACTACATAAATGAATTATAAAAATTAAACCCGCAATTATAAAACCAAATAACCCAAGAATCATTGAAAATAATATAAAAATTAATCTCCACCATCTTATTCCGTTTATAAAATCCATATCATTATATAGAAAACCTGATATTGAAGTAATCGCAACAACAATTATTATTATAGGTGAAACAATACCCGCACTAACAGCAGCTTCACCAAGTACTAAAGCACCTACTATTCCAATAGCGGTTCCTGCAGTGCTTGGAGTTCTTAAATCAGCTTCTCTTAATATTTCAAAAACAGTAACCATTAATAGCACTTCTATTGCGCTTGGAAGAGGCATTCCTTCTCTTTGTTTTGCTAAACTAAGTAGTAATTCATTAGGTATTACTTCATGATTCCATGTTGTTAAAGCAATGTAAAAAGCAGGTGTAATTATTGTAATTAAAAAGGAAATTAATCTAAGTATTCTTGTTAAACTAACATTCATTGGTTTTTGATAATAGTCTTCAGAAGTATGCAAAAAATCAATAAATATTCCAGGTAATAATAAAACATAAGGACTATTTTCTACTAAAATAACTATTTTACCTTCTAGTAGAGAACCACATGTTAAATCAGGTCTTTCCGTACTAATTATTTGTGGAAAGGAAGATGAATTATCTATTTTTAAAAATTCACGAATATAACCACTATCTAAAATACCATCTACATCTAATCTTTTTAATTTCTTTTTAAGTATTTCAACTTTATCTAAATCCGCAATATCATTAATATAACCAATTGTTATTTTTGATTTAGTTCTTCTACCAACGATGATATCATTAAACCATAAATTATTATCTTTTATTCTTTTTCTAATTAAACCCAAATTTTTAGAATGACTTTCTGTAAAACTATCTTTTGGTCCTCTTATTACTACTTCACTGCTAGATTCACTAACACCTCTATCTAAAGATACTTTAGTTTCAATTAAAATTGAAGTATCATTACCTTCAACAAAAATGCAAGTAAAACCAGAAGAAAGTCTATAAAATAAATCATTATAATTATTAATAACATCTAAATTACTATTTGGAATTGAATTTTTTAAACTATTAAATAAATCATCAAATATAATTTTCTTATTTAAATAATTACTTATATTTTTCATAAAAAAATTACTTATTTTTTCATCACTACTAACGCTTTCTAAATATACATACGCAATAGTAGAGTTACCAATATTTATTATCCTTTTTACTATATCACTACTATTACCATATTTATCTGTTATATTTTTAAATATATTGTCAATATTATTATTTAATTTATCCATTTTATCCCTCTTATATATTGTTTACAAAAATCAATAAACTATAATACATATTAATAAGGTTTTTAAAATTTATGATATAATTATACTAGGTGATAAAATGGAAAATATATTAATAGAAAAAATGGATCATAATGGTAGAGGTATAGCGAGAACTGATAATAAAACAATATTTGTATCAAATGCATTACCAAATGAAGTTGTAGATATAAGAATTACTTTTGAAAAGAAAAAAATCGCAGAAGCTGAAGTAATAAAATATATCAAAAAAAGTGAGGATAGAATCAATCCAAAATGTCCTTATTATGGTAAATGTGGTGGTTGTGATTTAATGCATATAAATTATGATAATCAATTAATGTATAAAGAAAGTAAAGTAAAAGAAATAATGGAAAGATATGGTAATATAAGTTGTGAAATAATTAAACCAATTGTCGGTGGAGAACAATATAATTATAGAAATAAAATAACTCTTCACGTTAAAGATAAAGCAGGATTTTATTTAAAGAAAAGTTCTAAAATAATTACTATTGAAAAATGTGATATAGCTGATAAAAAAATAAATGAAATAATAGAAAAATTAAATAATATAAATTTAGATGGTATTTATGAAATAGTAATTAGAACAAGTAAAAATAATCAAAGTACAATGCTTGTTTTAAAATTATATAATGAAATAGATAATAATAAATATATAAATGATTTTAAAGATTTAGTTGATACAATTGTTCTTTACAAAAAAAGACAGTTTGAAACAATATATGGAAATGGATATATTTTAGAAAAATTAAATAATTTTAATTTTAAAATATCTCCTGATTCTTTCTTTCAAGTAAATACAAATCAAACAATTAAATTATATGATAAAGTAGTTGAATATGCAGATTTAAATAGAAATGAAAATGTATTAGATTTATTTTGTGGTACAGGAACAATTGGAATATATTTAAGTAGTTATTGTAATAAAGTTTTAGGAGTAGAAATAAATAAATACGCAATTGAAGATGCAAAATTTAATAAAAAATTAAACAATATTAATAATATTGAATTTAAATGTTTGGACGCTGTAAAAATTAATCAAGTAACTGATTCATTTGATGTAGTAATTATAGATCCTCCAAGAACAGGTTTAGAAAAAGAAACTGTTGCGTATTTAAATGAGCTATGTCCAAAAAAAATAGTATATGTTTCTTGTGATGCGATAACGCTGGCTAGAGATATTAAATTATTAAGTGAAAAATATGATGTTATAGAAATCACACCATTTGATTTATTTTCAAATACAGAACATGTTGAAAATGTTTGTAAATTAGTAAGAAAATAAATATTTTAATTAATGTAACATAGAAGGAGAAAATACATGTTAGAAATAATTAAAAACAAATTATTAGAAATTAAATATTCTTCAAAAATAAGAAAATTAAAAATATCTAAAAATTTATTTAAAATTGTAATAAATGGAACTAATTATAACTCAAAAGATCACCATGATTTTTTAAATCTAATTATAAATAGTTCAACAAAAGATCAATTTAAAAAAAATATAATTAAATATTTTGAAACTAATGATAAGAATATATATGCTAATATTTTATTGTTAGGAAATATAACAAATTATTATAATTTTAATTCTTTTAGATTTGAAAATTTACAAGATAATTATATATTAGAAAATTTTAATCATGATATTAGTGATGTAGCTTATAATAATTTAAAAAATAATGTTTTAAATTATATATATTCAAATAATGAATTTAAAAATATTTTTGCGCCAAAAATTGAAAATAAAGAAATACGAGATTTATCAAAAGATTTTAATGAGGAAGAAATTTTATTGATTTTTGAAAATATAATAAAAGATAAAATTGAATTTAATCAAAAGGATGAGGAAAAATATAAAATAATAGGTGATTATATTTTAAATATATTTTTAAATTACGAAATTAATGATATAGAAAACAATTTTGATTTTATAAAAAGTGATATAGATAATATTAATTATAATAATAATTTGAGTTTAAATGAAAGAAGAAATAATTATGAAAAAACTAAATTATTAACAAATGAAGAACGAGAAAATATAAAAAATATTGATGTTTTGGTTGATAAATTAAAAAAAATGAATCATCCAGAATCTCTAGAATTAATTGAAAGAATTAATATAATTAAGGATAATTTAGAAGATAATATTATGGAATTAAATGATATTTATTTAGATTTTCAAATTTTATTTAGAAATGAAATAGTTAATTGTTTATATGTTTCAGATGAAGATAAAAGTCAAATTATAGTAACAAACTTTGAAGATTTGAAACCTCAATTGTTGCATATGTTTATAAGAAATCCAAATAAAATAATAGAAAAAATAAAAGAAAAAACAAATAATGAAATAATCAGTGAAAGAAATAATAAAGATAATAATTCAGATTTAACGATTAATGAAAAAACAGAATATGAAAGAAGAATGCAAAGTTTAGAATCAATGGTTGACCAAACAAAAGTGAATTATTCATTTGAAAGTCTTGGTATTTATTCTGATTCTAGTGGATTTGATCACTATAAATCAGATACATCTAATCAAATATCAACATCACTATATAGTGAAAACTATTTTCTAAATCATTATCAAAATTCCGGATTTATTGGAATAGGGTTTAATAAAGAAGGATTACAACCAGAAGCCATTATTCTATCTTCTAATTATTATATAACAACTAATAAAGGAATTAATAATTTAGAATATAATGAAAATAATGAATTTGATATTATGAATTCGACTTATAATGAATTAAAAAATAATGATGGAAAATCAGAAATTTTATTATATAGAAGAAATATTGATTATGATACAAAAGCATCGTATATGTTTTGCACAATAGATAGTAGTAATAAAGAAAAAAGTTTAGAAATTATAAATAGATGTAACGATTTATTAGAAAATAATGATATACCATTAGTTGTTTATGATTTATTTTTAATCAAGAAAAGTTATGATGATTTTATAAAATCACAAGAAATCAATAAAAATAATGATAATGACTTAGATGAAAATAAAAATAAAAGTTTGTAAAAACAATTAAATATTTATAAATAATAAAAAAGAAAGAGGTTAAAAATGAAAGTACCTTTAAGATTTCAAATTACTGAATATGATTGTGGGTCAGTATCTTTATTAAATGCAATAAGTTATTTGTTTGATAGAGAAAAAATACCCGCTGAATTTGTTAGAGCGATATCTATTTATTCTTTAGATTGCTATGATGCTGAAGGTAACTTAGGAAATGCTGGGACAAGTAGAGATGCAATAGAAAACTTATCAAAATGGATGCTTGATTATTCAAATAGGAAAAAAATCGGAATATCATGCACACATTTATTAAAAGGTTTTGTAACTATTGAAGAAATTAATAATCATATGAAAGATAATACAGTTATTTTATTAAGAACATATTTGTGTGATGACCATTATGTATTGATAACAGGAATAGAAAAAGACTACGTTTATATGTTTGATCCATATTATGTAGATAGTGATTATTTTGAAAACGATGAAGAAATTGAAATAATATTGGATAAACCTTTTTCTTATAATAGAAAAGTTAGTATTAAAAGATTTAATGAAAAATTATCACTTAATTTTTCATTAGGTCCAATAGATAAAAGAGAATGTTTAATTATTTCTAAAATTGAACAATAATATTATTGAATTATAAAATAAAAAATGATATTCTTAATATATAGATAGTAACAAGAGGTTAGCTATTTAAAAGGAAAGAGGTATAGTTATGGGTTTTATTAAAGCTTTTTCGGGTGCTGTAGGAGGTACCTTTGCAGATCAATGGAAGGACTTTTATATTCCGAAGCAAGATGTTCCAGGAACAACTGCTATTTTTCAAGCAGTACCACAAGGACAAAATGCAGATAGAGGAGCAAATGTAAAAGGATCAGAAAATATCATTTCAAATGGTAGTAAAATAGTAGTACCAGAAGGAACTGCACTTATTACATTACAAGATGGAGCGATTACAGGATGTATCGCAGAACCAGGTGGATTTATTTATACATCTGATAATATTAATTCTGAATCATTCTTTTCAGGAAATGGTATTTTATCATCAACAATTGGACAATCTTGGGAAAGATTTAAATTTGGTGGACAACCAAGTACACAACAATTAGCGTTTTATGTTAATTTAAAAGAAATACCAAATAATAAATTTGGAACACAATCAGAAATTTATTGGGATGATGCATATTTAAATGCACAAGTTGGAGCAGTAACAAGAGGAACATATACTTTAAAAATAGTAGATCCTTTATTATTTGTTAAAAACTTTGTACCAGTTAAATACTTACAAGCAGATGCGCCAATATTTGATTTTGCAGATATGGATAATGATGCAGGAGCACAATTATTTAATGAAGTAGTTAGTAGCTTAGGAGCAGCATTTTCAAATTATACAAATGACCCAAGTAAAGGAAATCGTATTTCTAGAATACAAGGAGATCAAATAGGATTTGCTCAATCTATGTCAGCAGCAGTTGATCAAGGATATCAATGGAAAACTGATAGAGGATTAGAAATTGTTAAAGTAGCAATTCAAGCAATTGAATATGACGAAGATACAAAACAATTATTAAGCGATGTTAAAAAAGCAGATGCTTTATCAGGAAGTCGTGGTAATTCATTTATGCAACAATCAGTTGCTCGTGGAGTTCAATCAGCAGGAGAAACTGGTGGAGGAGCAGGTATGGCATTTATGGGAATGGGAATGCAATCAGCTGGAGGTATGATGCAAGGTATGCAACAACCAACAAATACGCAAGAAAATCCATTTATAAATACCCAACCACAACAAGTTCAAGAAAACACAACTCAACCTACACAAGAAGATCCATATGCAAAATTAACTGAAATGAAAAAATTACTTGATGCAGGAATAATATCACAAGCAGATTTTGATGCATTAAAGAGTAAACTATTAGGAATTTAATATGGAAGAAAATAATTTAAATTCATTAGATGAAGTAATTGATATTATAGATGTACCTGTTGAAAAAATTGTAGAACCAATAATTGTTCAAACTGATATAGGTTCTAAAGATGGTCAAACAAAATGTCCAAAATGTGGATCAACAGATATTTCACTAAATGTTAATAATGGACACTTAAGATGTAATTTTTGTAGACATGAGTTTGAACCAGAAAAAATTGATGGATTAGATAGTGATATAACTCAATTACAAGGAAAAATTATATGTTCTGGTGCTCAAAATATTGTTGCAAATACAGAGGATATATTGACTTTTAAATGTACCAGTTGTGGAGCTGAAGTAGTAATAGATACTAATGAAACAACACAAGCTAGGTGTCATTGGTGTAGAAATATTTTATCAGTAAATTGCCAAATACCAAACGGTAGTATTCCTGATATAGTATTACCATTTACCTTAAAAAAAGATGATGCAAAAAAAGAAATAGAAAAATTTGTAAAGAAAAGAAAATTTTATGCTCATCCAAAATTTAAAGAAGAATTTACTACAAGTAATATAATGGGAGTCTATTTTCCATATATGGTAGTAGATATAAATGCTCATTCATCATTTAATGGACAAGGTGAACATTTAATTAGACGTTATTCAGCCGGTAGCGACAGAGATAGAAGAACATATTATGATGCAGATTTATATAATGTAGAAAGAGAATTTGATATTGCTATTGAAGGATTAACTGTAGAATCAAATTCTGATAAATTAAATAAAAAAGCATCAGATAAAACAAATAATATTATAAATTCTATCATGCCATTTGACATTGAAAATGCTGTAAAATGGGACGCAAATTATTTGAGAGGTTATTCATCAGAAAAAAGAGATACAAGTATTGATAGTTTAGATTCGTTAGTAGAAAATCAATCAAAAGATATTGCTAGATTTGCAGCAAACGAAAGTCTTGAACAATATGATCGTGGAGTTTCTTGGGCAAATGAAGATTTTCAAATAAAAGGACAAAGATGGAAAGCAGCATATTTACCTGTTTGGTTATATAGTTATCAACAAATTAAAGGTAATAAAAAATTATTACATTATGTTGCTGTTAATGCTAGAACAAAAGAGACTATGGGTAGTGTACCTATACATATACCAAAGCTTTTTCTTATTTCTTGTTTCCTAGAAATTTTAGGAATAATAGCAATGCTATTTGTTGATTATGATTCTGATTATAAATTATTATTTTTATTAACAGGGTTTATATATTTCTTTTTAATCTATAGAAAATATAGAAATTCAAATGCAAGACATAATCATGAAGTTGAAACAAATAAAAAATTAGAAAACATTAGACAAGTTGATGAATTTGTAAAAAAAGAAAAAGGTCTTACTAGTAGTAAAATTGATAATGTAAATAATAAAATTGTTTCTGGAAAAAATTTAGATGATGAATTTTTAAATACACTATTTACAAAAACAGATATTAGTAGTTTCTTTAAAAAAAATAAGTAAAAAAATAAGGTTATACCTTTTTTTTTATAAATTAAATAACTTGTGTCCTATTTGAATATAAACTACATCAATATTATTGAATTATAAAATAAAAAATGATATTCTTAATATATAGATAGTAACAAGAGTTTATCTATTTAAAAGGAAAGAGGTATAGTTATGGGTTTTATTAAAGCTTTTTCGGGTGCTGTAGGAGGTACCTTTGCAGATCAATGGAAGGATTTTTATATTCCGAAGCAAGATGTTCCAGGAACAACTGCTATTTTTCAAGCAGTACCACAAGGACAAAATGCAGATAGAGGAGCAAATGTAAAAGGATCAGAAAATATCATTTCAAATGGTAGTAAAATAGTAGTACCAGAAGGAACTGCACTTATTACATTACAAGATGGAGCGATTACAGGATGTATCGCAGAACCAGGTGGATTTATTTATACATCTGATAATATTAATTCTGAATCATTCTTTTCAGGAAATGGTATTTTATCATCAACAATTGGACAATCTTGGGAAAGATTTAAATTTGGTGGACAACCAAGTACACAACAATTAGCGTTTTATGTTAATTTAAAAGAAATACCAAATAATAAATTTGGAACACAATCAGAAATTTATTGGGATGATGCATATTTAAATGCACAAGTTGGAGCAGTAACAAGAGGAACATATACTTTAAAAATAGTAGATCCTTTATTATTTGTTAAAAACTTTGTACCAGTTAAATACTTACAAGCAGATGCGCCAATATTTGATTTTGCAGATATGGATAATGATGCAGGAGCACAATTATTTAATGAAGTAGTTAGTAGCTTAGGAGCAGCATTTTCAAATTATACAAATGACCCAAGTAAAGGAAATCGTATTTCTAGAATACAAGGAGATCAAATAGGATTTGCTCAATCTATGTCAGCAGCAGTTGATCAAGGATATCAATGGAAAACTGATAGAGGATTAGAAATTGTTAAAGTAGCAATTCAAGCAATTGAATATGACGAAGATACAAAACAATTATTAAGCGATGTTAAAAAAGCAGATGCTTTATCAGGAAGTCGTGGTAATTCATTTATGCAACAATCAGTTGCTCGTGGAGTTCAATCAGCAGGAGAAACTGGTGGAGGAGCAGGTATGGCATTTATGGGAATGGGAATGCAATCAGCTGGAGGTATGATGCAAGGTATGCAACAACCAACAAATACGCAAGAAAATCCATTTATAAATACCCAACCACAACAAGTTCAAGAAAACACAACTCAACCTACACAAGAAGATCCATATGCAAAATTAACTGAAATGAAAAAATTACTTGATGCAGGAATAATATCACAAGCAGATTTTGATGCATTAAAGAGTAAACTATTAGGAATTTAATATGGAAGAAAATAATTTAAACTCATCAGAAGAAGTTATTGATATTATAGATTTGCCTGTTGAAAAAGTTGAAGAACCAAGAATTGTTCAAACAGATATAGGTTCTAAAGATGGGCAAACAAAATGTCCAAAATGTGGATCAACAGATATTTCACTAAATGTTAATAATGGACACTTAAGATGTAATTTTTGTAGACATGAGTTTGAACCAGAAAAAGTAGTTGGTTTAGAAACTGATTTATATAATTTAAAAGGACAAGTCTTTGCTTCAGGAACACAAGATATTGAAGCTGATTCAAAGGATGTTGTTACATTTAAATGTAGTAGTTGTGGAGCGGAAGTAATAATTAATACTGCTTCTTCAACTCAAGCAAGATGTCATTGGTGTAGAAATATGTTATCTATTAATCAACAAATTAAAAATGGAAGTATACCAGATGTTTTATTACCTTTTCAAGTTTCAAAAGAAGAAGCAAAGAAAGAAATAGAAAGGTTTGTTGGAAAAAGAAAATTTTATGCTCATCCAAAATTTAAAGCAGAATTTACAACACAAAATATAATGGGAGTTTACTTTCCATATATGATTGTAGATGTTAATGCTCATGCAAATTATGCAGGGCAAGGTGAACATCAAGTTAGAAGTTATACAGAAGGATCTGGAGACAATCAAAGAAGATATTATGATGCTGATCTATATTCTATTGAAAGAGAATTTGATTTAGTAATAAATGGTTTAACGGTAGAATCAAACTCTGATAAATTAAATAGTAAATCATCAGATAAAACAAACAATATAATTAATGCAATTATGCCTTTTGATATAGAAAATTGTGTTAAATATGATTCTAACTATTTAAATGGTTTCACTTCAGAAAAAAGAGATGTTAATATTGAACAATTAAAAACAATTGTTGAAACACAATCAAAAGATATAGCTCGTTTTACAGGAAATAAAACATTAAAATATTATGATCGTGGTGTTGCTTGGAAAACAGAAGAATTTGAAGTAAAAGGTCAACAATGGAAAGCAGCATATTTACCAATCTGGTTATACAGCTACCAACAAGTAAAAGGTAATAAGAAAAAACTACATTATGTCGCAGTTAATGCAAGAACAAAAGAAACAATGGGTAGTGTTCCTATTCATATGCCTAAATTAATATTTATATCATTTTTAGTAGAATTATTAGGTATTTTATTAGTTGCTTTTGTTGATTTCGACAAAAACTGGATATTCTTAATACCAGGTGTTGTATATTTTGCTGTACAATTCACAAAATATCGTAATTCTAATGCTAGACATACATATGAACTAGAAACAAAAACAGAAATGTCAAATGTTAGAGAATTTGATGTAATGGTAGATACAAAAAGGAAATTATCTAGCCCTAGAATGTTTGGTTCAAATAATAAAATAGTCCATGGAAAAGGTAAAACTAGTGAGGTAGTAGATAAATTGATATCTGGTACTGAATTAGGTAAATTTTTAGGTAAATAAAACTATTTAAAATAGTTAATATTTATTTATGAAAGGAATTAAAATGAATACAAATATATTTACAAAAATATTATTTTCTTTTCCTATAATACTAGTATTATTATATTTTCTACCTTTTTTAGGTATATGTTTAATCATTGTTAGATTATTTATTTATGAATATAAAAAGAATCTTTTTATTCCAATATTTCTAATTAGTATAGGTTTACTTATATTAATATTTAATAAAATATATAGTTTATTAGATTCAATTACATTTATTAAAGAATTTAAAACAATTAGTGATAATTTAAATTTAATTAAATTTGGTACATTTATTTTATACTTAGGAGTTATTCTTTCTATTATAATTATTTGTTTAAAAGAATTATTTGAAAAAATAACAAGTCTAATTAAAACATATATAGAAAAAACAGAAAATTTAAATGAAAAAGTCGCAAAAGAAAATGATATGGAAATCAAACTTAAACAAAACAAAGCAAAAAATTCCCATGTAGTACATTGTCCACATTGTGGGGCATCAAATATACTAACTGAAAAAACGGGAACTTGTGTATATTGTAGAAGAGAACTAGAATAATTAAAAAGATTAAGGAAATACCTTACTCTTTTTTAAATTTAATAGATAAATATGATATAATTACATTATAAAATCTAGAAGATGGAGGTTTATTATGAATGGTCAGCATAGACAAAATATAAAAATAGGTGGAATGGTAGATATTGTACTTAAACAAGATCAAAGAACAAATAAACTTACAAGAGGACATGTTAAAAGAATACTAACAAATAGTCAAGTTCATACTAGAGGTATTAAAGTTATGTTAGAAGAAAACAATCAAGTAGGAAGAATAGTTAATATATTATAGAAAAAAGAGGTGAATAATGAGAAAACATTACATTGATAATATACGTTTTTTATGTGTTTTATTATTATTTATATATCACACTTGTATGATATATAATTCCTTTGGTGAAAACTTTTATATTCGTGGTCCTGAAATAAAAAGTTTAAGCAATTTTGTAGTAATATGTTCACCTTGGTTTATGCCTTTAATGTTTGTAATCGCAGGAATTAGTTCTTCTTATGCATTAAAACATAGAAAACCTATTATTTTTTTAAAGGAAAGATTTAATAAATTATTTATTCCATTAATATTTGGTTTATTACTATATATTCCAATTCAAACTTTTTATGCAGAAAAATTTCATAATAATTATAGCGGTAATTTTTTTGAACAATATGGTTTATTCTTTACAAAAATTGGTGATTTAACAGGTTATACAGGAGGATTCACACCAGGTCATTTATGGTTTATATTATATTTGTTTGTTATTTCTTGTATTTCATTACCGATAATACTAATAGTTAAGAAAAAAATAAAACCTATTGATGGTAAAAAAATAACAATTTTAAAAATACTTCCTCTTTTTTTACTTATTGGATTTTCAAGTGACTTAATAGTAATTGGTGGAAAAAGTCTATCAGAATACTTAATTTTATTTTTAATAGGATATTTTATTTTAAGTGAAGAAAAAATAATAAAAAAACTTGAAAAAAATAGAAATATATTTTTAAAATTAAGTATAATATTTATAATCTTTTTACTTATATTTATTAAAGTAGGAAATGATCAAGGATTAATGTTTGATATTTATTATGTATTTCTAAAATGGTTTTTAATATTAACTATTTTAGGTAATGGAAAACATTATTTAAATTTCAGTAATCCAGTAACAAATTATCTATCAAAAGCTTCCTTTCCTATTTATTTCTTTCATCAAAGTTGGCTTGTTTTAGTAGCTTTTTATGTTTTTAAAATAACATCTAACGTATCAATTCAAGTACCATTAATTATAATAGGAAGTTTAATATTAACATTATTAAATTATGAATTATTTAAAAGAATTCCAATTACGAGGTTTATGTTTGGAATAAAAAATAATTAAGGAGAATTTATGAATATAGGTTATGCTTGTTTATTAGTGGATGTTTTAAATACAAAATTAAGAACTTGTAATTTAAAAAATGCTACAGAAGAAAAATTTAAAGAATTAATTTCAAATAATTTAAATTCTTTAAATAATATGATTGACTATAATATAGAAAATAATATTCATTTATTTAGAATAAGCTCAGATATTATTCCTTTTGGATCAAATCAAATTAATAAATTAAAATGGTGGAATATATTTGAAAAAGAATTTGAAATAATAGGAAAAAAATTAAAAGAAAATAATATAAGAGTATCAATGCATCCTGGACAATATACTGTTTTAAATTCAATTAAAGAAGATGTTGTAAAAAGAGCTATTGAGGATTTATTGTATCATGTAAGAGTTTTAGATGCTTTAAAAACAGATAAAACAAGCAAAATAATTCTTCATATTGGAGGAGTTTATAATGATAAGGAAGAATCAATTAAAAGATTTATTAAAGTAGTAAAAAAATTACCTAAACAAATAAAAAATAGATTAGTAATAGAAAATGATGATAAAAATTATACAATTGATGAAGTATATTTTATAAGCGAAAAAACAAAACTACCAATTGTATTTGATATATTTCATCATCAAATAAATAATAATGATAATAAAAAGAGTATTAATGATTGGATAATTAAATGTAGTAAAACATGGAACAAAAATGATGGAAATCCTAAAATACATTATTCTGAACAAAACATTAATAAACAAAAAGGTTCTCATTCAGAAACAATAGATGTAGAAAAATTTATAGAGTTTTATAAAAATTTACCAATTAGTGTAGATATAATGTTAGAAGTAAAAGACAAAAATATTTCAGCAGTAAAATGTATAAAAGCTATTGAAAAAATATGACATTGTAAGGAAGATGATAAAATGTTATGTCCAAATTGTAAAATAGACTTAAAAAACAATTGTTGTTTAAGATGTGGATATATGTCAAATGGAAATTATTCAGGTTCATATAATATAGAAGATAAATATAAAGATATTGAATTATACAATGATTCTTATAATAATATGAAGAGAAATGAAGGAAGTTTTTTAATATTCATATTAGGAACCCTATATTTATCATATACAAATCATTTTCTGTTTGGTATTATAATTGGACTAATCGATTTATTATTAAATATATTTATATCAATAAAACTTAGTAGTTTTTTCAATGGGTTTGCTCCTTTAATTTTATATTCTCTATTAATTATATATTTTTTTATTAATAGACTTATATATTCAATGTTCTTAAATATATTATGTCTAAAACTTGATACATTAAAAATAAAAATAATCAAATCACACCATAAAAATTATAAAGATATATTAGTAAATCATAAAGATAAAAGTATTTTTTTACTAGTACTAAATGTAATAATTTATATATTATTGTTAATAATCATTATTTTATATAGAAGAATTGAAAATGGAACAATTAATATTTAATAAAATGAGATTATCAAAATGATAATTTTTTTTATTGACAAATAATAATATTTATTATAAAATAAACATAACACTGTTATAAAATGTTTAGATAGGAGGTAAAATGGGAAGAGAAATTCAACAAAAAAAATGTGAAACTACAAAACAAGCAATAATTGATACAACTTTAGAAATAGTTAAAGAAAAAGGATTCAATGAAGTATCGATTAGAAAAATCGCAACAAAAATGGGTTATTCGACAGGTGTTATATATTATCATTTTAAAGATAAATTAGACATCATTGATACTATTCATAAACAAGCTAATATTGAAATAGAAAAAATAGTTAAAACAAGCTATAAAGAAGAATTAGGTTGTTTAGATAACATTAAAAATATTTTTCATAATATAATGTTACTAGCAGTAAATGAAAAAGATATGTTTGATTTAATTGTTATGGATAAATATTCAGTTAGAAAAGAATCAATTAGTAAATGGGTATTATATATAGAAGAAGAATTAAATAAAGCCATAAAAAAAGGTGAAATCAAAAATATAAATACTCATGAAACATCATTTTGTATATGGAGTTCATATCTTGGATTTCATTACATGCTTGGAAAAGATAAAAATATAAATTTAAAAGAAGCAGAAAAACTTTTTAATACAATGTCTATATTATTATTAGAAGGTTTAAAGAAGGAGAAAGGATTAAGTGAATAAGATGTTAAAAATAATATTAATAATTATCGCAGTTATAGTAATTCTATTTATTGCAATGATAATAGATATACTTAGAATAAATACTAAAGAATTAAAACAAAAAGAAATAATACTAAAAGGAGAAAAAAATAAAAATGCATTAGTTTTATATCAAAAATCAAAACATAAAACCGCAACTAATATAACAAATGCATTAGCTGAAGAATTAAATCAAAACGGTTATACCGTAACAATAAATCATCCATCAAAAAAATTAAATTATAATATAAATGATTATGATATTTTAGCTTTTGGAAGTGCTGTTTATATGGGTCAAATTTCAAAACCATTATTAAAATATATGGATAAAATATCTTTAAAAAATAAAAGAGTAATTGTATATGCTATTGGTGACGCAACTGATGTAACAACAGAAGTTGATCTATTAAAAGAAAAAGCAAAAGATGCTTTATTAGTAGATGGAATTAAAGTAAAAACAGGTCAAGAATCAAAAATAAAAGAATTTGTTAAAGAATATTTAAAAAAATCATAATAGATTTTTTTTTTGAAATATTTAAATAAAAAAACATACAAAAATACGACTAATTTTGTAATAGTTATGGTATAATAAATTATAGACAAATGTTAATTCATTTAATAGACTGGAGGTAAATTTAACTATTATTTCAAAATACAAACAAAGAAAAATTCAAAAGAAAATATTATAAAGTAATAAGATCAAAAAATTTAAAATTGTTAATAAGGAGAAAAATATGGTTGAAAAAAATATAACTGTAATTAGTATAAAGGACTTAATTGTAAATGCATTGCTGGAATTAAATGATAATGACATTAATGAAGTATCATATGAACAAATAAATGCTTATATGAATTCAGTACAAAATGAAATTATAAAAATTAATAGTGAAGAATATATAAAAGTAGATAATAGTCATGAAGCTTGGAAGAAATTATTAGATCAAAAGCATGTGAAAATTATAAATAAAAATAACCAGTATAGTTTTGAAGCAACAGTAACTAAAAAAGCTTTAATATATTATGCAGGTAACTTATCTTTATCATCTTTAATTATGTTTGCTAACCCAAATGTAATACAATCATTATATAAAGGATTTTATAATGAAGATGAATTAAATAAATTTAGAATATCTTCATACTTTAAACCATCTAAACAATTAGAAAAATATAGAAAAGCAGATAATAAAAAAGAACAACAAGAAAAGAAAAAATTAAAAGAAAAGCAAAAATTAAAAGAAAAAGAATTAATAGCAAAACCAAAATGTAAAATATATACATACAAAAAAAGAGAAGAATTTATAAGCCAAAATTATAGAAAAGAATCTATTAATTAGATTAAAGGTAAACAAATGGAACAATTTAGCAAATATAAGTTATGTAAAGAAATAATAAAATCTTTAGATTTACTTAACTTCAAAGAAGCAACTAATGTACAAGATAAAGTAATTCCATTAATATTAGATAATAAAAATGTTATTATAAAATCACAAACAGGAAGTGGTAAAACCGCTTCCTTTGGAATTCCAATATGTGAATTAATTGAATGGGAAGAATTTAAACCTCAAGCTTTAGTAATTGTTCCAACTAGGGAACTTGCTTTACAAGTAAAAGAAGATTTATTTAATATTGGTAGATTTAAAAGAATGAAAGTAGTATCTGTTTTCGGAAAATCTCCAATGAGTATTCAAGAAAAAGAACTAAAACAAAAAACGCATATTGTTGTTGGAACTCCTGGTAGAATAATTGATTTAGAAGCAAGAAAAACACTTGATTTATCAAATATAAAATACTTAATTATAGATGAAGCCGATAAAATATTAAATATGGGTTTTATTGAACAATTAGACGCTATTTTAAGTGTTTTACCGACAAATAAAACAAGTATTTTATTATCTGCAACATATCCTGAAGGGATAAAGAAAATAACAAATAAATATATTAAACAAGCAACTACTGTTGAAATAGAAGATACAAATAAAACAAAAACAAATATTATTGAAGAAATGTATAGAACAAAAGAAACTGATAAAATTAAATTATTAAAGGATTTAACTATTGTAGAAAATCCTGATAGTTGTATATTATTTTGTAATACTAAACAAAAAGTTGATACAGTATTTGATGAATTAGAAAAAGCTTTATATCCAGTAAAAAAAATCCATGGTGGAATGGAACAAAGTGATAGAACTAGTGTTATGGAAGACTTCAAAAGAGGAAAATTCAGATACTTAGTTGCAACAGATGTAGCCGCTCGTGGTATTGATATTGAAGATATATCTTTAGTTATAAATTACGATATTCCAGTTGAAACAGAAAACTATGTTCATAGAATTGGTAGAACAGGTCGTATTGGAAAAATTGGAAAAGCTGTAACTTTTGTAACGCCATTTGAAGATAAATTTTTAAAAGCAATTATTAATCTTAGAAAAATTGAAATAATAGAAAAAGAAATACCTAGTAAAGAACTAGTAAGTTCTTTAAAAAATGAATTCAAAGAAAAAATTTATAAAAATATCAAAATAAAAAAAGAAAAAGGTTCTAATTTAAATAAAGAAATCTTAAAAATACATATTAATGCAGGTAAAAAAACAAAAATGCGTGCAGTTGATATTGTTGGAACTATTTGTAGTATTGATAATGTTGACAAAGATGATATTGGAATTATTGAAATAAGAGACATATCTACATATGTTGAAATATTAAATAACAAAGGTGAATTAGTATTTAAAGAACTTCAAGACAAACAAATCAAAGGAAGAAATAGAAGAGTTAGTAAAGTAGAAGATAGCAAATAAAAAGAGTATTCAAATACTCTTTTTTAATTTTCTTTTTTACTAGTTTTCTTTTTATAATATATAAATATTCCAACTATAAATATAAAAGCTAAAACAACAAGTGTAACTTTTGAATATGCATCAATTGCTCCGGCAATCTTATTCCAAGATTTTCCAGCAACGCTTCCAAGAATTACTAAAACTGTATTCCATATTAGAGAACCAATAGTTGTTAAAATGATAAATAATGATAACTTCATTTTTGTCATACCTGCTGGTATAGAAATTAAACTTCTAATAATAGGAATGAATCTACAGAAGAAAACAGTAAATGGTCCTCTTTTATCAAACCAACCTTCAGCTTTTTCAATATCTTCAATTTTCAAACATAATAAACGACCTATTTTACCGTTTACTAATTTTTCAAGTCTTTCTTTATTCATAATACGTCCTATATAATATAATATAAGAGCTCCAATTATTGATCCAATAGTTGAGGCAATTATTACACCTACAATATTTATTGAAGAAGAAGACAAAGTAGTTAAAAAACCACCAAATGTTAAAATCACCTCAGATGGAATAGGTGGAAATATATTTTCAACCGCTATTAAAGTTGCGACACCTATATATCCAAAATTATTTATAAAATCCATAATAAATTGTTGCATTAATTTACCTCACTCTCAAAAAACATTATATCATGTATAAATAAAGATATAAATAGTTTTTAAATTTTAAATTTAATTTTCTTTATATAATATTATTTTCCTCTTATTTATGGTAATATAATATATAGTTAATAAGTTAGGAGATAGTTTATGATTTATTTAGATTATGCATCTAATAGTCCTGTTGATAAGGAAGTATTAGATTTATTTTATGAAACAACAATTAAATATTACGCTAATCCTAATTCAGTCCATAAATTAGGTTTAGAAGCAAAACAATTATTAGATAATTCAACTAAAAATATTGCAAAACATTTGAATATATTAGAAGAAGAAATAATATATACAAGCGGAGCAAGCGAATCAAATAATTTAGCTATTAAAGGAGTTTGTGAAAGATATAAAAATAGAGGTAAACATATAATTATTAGTTCACTTGAACATACTTCAATTATTGCCCCAGCAACTATTATGCAAGAACTTGGATTTGAAGTTGATTTAATAAATGTAAATAATGATGGATCAATTGATATTAATGAATTAAAAAAATTAATTAGAGAAGATACTATATTAGTAAGTATTTGTTCTGTTGATAGTGAACTTGGAATTAAACAACCAATAGAAGAAATAGGTTTGTTATTAAAAGAATATGAAAATTGTATTTTTCATAGTGATGCATCACAAGCTATAGGTAAAGTAAAAATAGATTTTACAAATGTTGATTTAGTAACAATCGCACCTCATAAGTTTTATGGATTAAATGGCTTTGGTGCTTTAATAAAGAAAAAAAATACAAATTTAAAACCTTTAATTCATGGAGGTAAATCAACTACTGTTTATAGAAGTGGAACTCCAGTACTAGCTAATGTAGTTGCTTTTGATAAAGCTCTTGATTTAGCGATTTCTAATTTAGATAAAAGAATTAAAATAGTAAAAAATTATAATAAATTATTAAGAGATAAATTAAGTGCATATAAAAATGTTTATATTAATAGCCCTATAAATGCTATACCTTTTACTTTGAATTTTAGTATAAAAGGTGTTAAATCATCTTTATTCGCAAATACTTTAGAAAACTTTGATATTTATATTTCTACCAAAATAACTTGTTGTCCAACAAATACACCATCTAAATTAGTATATAGTGTAAGTAAAGACAAAGCTCTAGCTACTTCATCTTTAAGAGTAAGTTTATCTCATCTAACAAAAGAAGAAGAAATTACTCAATTTTTAGAAGCTTTTGATAAATGCTACAAGGAGTTAGTTTAATGGAAAAATATAAAGAAATAGAAAAATCAATTATAAAAAAATATCGTAAAGAAATATGGAGTAGATTTGTTAAAGGTGTTATTGATTATAAATTAATAAATGAAAATGACAAAATAATGGTTTGTATATCAGGTGGGAAAGACTCTTTCTTAATGGCAAAATGTATAGAAGAATTAAAAAAACATGGAAAATTTGATTTTGAAGTCCATTATGTAGTTATGGATCCTGGATATAATGATTATAATAGACAGTATATAATAGATAACGCTAAAACATTAAATATACCAATTGAAATATTTGAATCTGATATATTTGATGTTGTTTCAACAGTTGAGTCAAAAAGCCCTTGCTACTTATGTGCTAAAATGAGAAGAGGTCATCTATATAGTAGAGCTAAAGAACTTGGTTGTAATAAAATAGCGCTAGGTCATCATTTTGATGATGTTATTGAAACTATTTTACTTAGTATGTTTTATGGCTCAGAAATTAAAACAATGTTACCAAAATTACATAGTGAAAATTTCCCTGGACTTGAGTTAATTAGACCTCTTTATTTAGTTAAAGAGGAAGATATAATAGCTTGGAAAACAACTAATGAGTTAACTTTTATTAATTGTGCTTGTAGATTTACTGAAGGTTGTTCTTTAATAAATGATGGAACTAGTAAAAGAAAAGAAATAAAGGAATTATTAAAAGATTTAAGAAAAACAAATCCAAATATAGATAATAATCTATTTAAAAGTATAGATAATGTTAATATTGATTGTATATTAGGTTATCGTAAAGATAAAATAAAATATAGTTTCTTAGATGAATATGATAGAAAACAGGAGTAAATATGAGCAAACAAATAAATTTAGAATTTAAAATAGAACAAGAAGCTTTATTGTTAGAATTTTTATATCAAAATATCAAAGATAAATCAAAAAATAATATTAAATCACTTTTAAGTAAAAAAAATACTTATGTTAATGGTAAAAATATTACAAAATTTGATTATCAATTAAAAAAAGGTGATTTAGTTGAAATAAAATTATTTAGAATTGATAATGAAAAAACTAAAATAGATATTTTATATGAAGATGATGGAATTATAGTTGTTAATAAGCCAAGTGGTTTATTAAGTATATCTACTCTAAAAGAAAAAGAAAAAACAATGTATCATTTAGTTTCAGATTATATTAAAAAAAATAATCCTAAAAACAGAATATTTATTGTTCATAGATTAGATAAAGATACATCTGGAATAATTATGTTTTGTAAATCAGAAAAATTAAAAAATATATTTCAAGATAATTGGGATTCTTTAGTAAAAACAAGAGAATATATTGCGATTGTTGAAGGAAATGATATAAAAGAAAGTGGAACTATAAAAACATTTTTGAAAGAAAATAGTCGTATGCTTGTTTATGCTACAAATAAAGAAGAAGGTAAAGAAGCTATTACTCATTATAAGAAAATAAAACAAAATGAAAAATATACTATGTTAGAAGTGAAATTAGATACGGGTAGAAAAAACCAAATAAGAGTTCATATGAACACTATTGGAACGTCTGTTATAGGAGATCCTAAATATGGATCAACTACTAATCCAATTAAGAGATTGGGGTTACATGCTAATGTACTAGAATTTATTCATCCCATAACAAAAAAAGTTATGAGATTTGAAACTCAAGTACCAGAAGAATTTAATAGAGTATTTAAAAAGTAAGGAGATAGAATATGAAATTATATCGTTGTAATATTTGTGGAAACATTGTGGAACTTATCGTAAAAGGTAAAGGAACTTTAGTTTGTTGTAATGAAAACATGGAAGAATTAGTTGCTAAAACAGATGATGTTGGTAATGAAAAACATGTTCCAGTTGTAACTTATACTAACAATTTATTAACAGTTAACGTTGGTAGTATTGAACATCCTATGGAAGAAAATCATCATATTGAATTTATTATTATTTCTTATAATAATAAAACAAAAAGAATTGATTTAAATCCATCAGATAAACCAGTAGGTGTATTTGAAATAGATGAAAATGTAGAAGAAATAGAAGTATATGAATATTGTAATGTTCATGGATTATGGAAGAGTACATTTAAGAATAATATTTAAGACCTATAAGGTCTTTTTATTAACTCATCTATTAGTTTGTTGTTTTTTTATTGATTAAATTGTATACTTAATTTAATAGAAGGAGGCATATATGGATTATCAAAGAGTTGGAAATTTAATTTCAGAGTTAAGAAAAGAAAAAGGAATGACACAAAGAGAGTTGTCAGAAAAACTTGGTATAACAGATAGAGCTGTATCAAAATGGGAAAGAGGATTAGGTTGTCCTGATGTATCTTTATTAGATGATTTATCTAGAATACTAGATATTTCTATAATAGAAATATTAAAAGGAAGAAGACTTGATAAAGATGAAATCGCAAACAATAAAAATATGATTGAATCTATGACCTATTCAAAAGAAACATATAAAAATAGAATTAAAAGAAATATTAATATAGTAGTAATTTTAATTATATCAATAATTTGTTTTTCTTTATTACTACAAAATCTAAATGCATTCTACTATGGTAATATAAAAACATATTATAATATATATTCAAATGATGATGAAAATAATATATTTGATGAATTTGAAAAAAACATTAAGTTAATAAAAAATAACCAAGGAAAATATAGTAATAAAGATTATCAAATAATACTTGATTATGTGAATAAAACAGATAAAAAGTTAAACCAAAAAGAAGATAAGTTTTATTTAAATAAAAAGAAATATAAATGTAATGAATTATTAAAATTTATAAACAAAAAAATGGGTAATATTGATTTTTATACTCAAAATGAACATGGAAAATTAATATATAAAATACTTATAAAGTATAATACAAATTTAATTGATAGTTTAGGAATATATTATTCATTTGAAAATCATGAAAGTAATGCTAGGGCTAGTTTAATGGAAGAAACTACTAATATATTAAAAGGACATTCAATTAATATAGAAAACTTTCCAAATATAGAAAGTATTATATATTTGAAATATGAAAGAATAAATATGATTCTAAATAAAATAATAGAAACAGGTGATATTAATGAATAAAAGAGCTTTATTAAAATTTATAATTGTTTTAATTGGATTAATTATATCCATAGGCTTTATAATTAGTTACAATGGATATTATGATAATTCTAATTTTATATTTGTAGTTGATTTAATGGTTGCGATAACGGTTATTATGTATAATTATAAAGAGAAAATTAAAAAGAATAATTTTATATATGATGTCGTATTGTTATTGCTTATGTTTTTTTGCTTTTTATGGATAGGTTTTTTAATTTTCATAGAAATACAAATGATTTTTAGTGTAAATCAAGTTCAAGAATACTTTTTAATATTAGAACCAATATTTCCAACTTTCTTATTTTTAATAGCTATATTTAGTTTTATTGATATTTTTAATAAAACAAATAAAACAAATGATATTTTATGTATAGTTGTTTTTATTGTTTTAATTATAATATATTCTAGGATGTTTCTCGATTTAAACATAAATTTTTCATATTTTGAATCTATAGATTCTGATTCAATTAAAAAAATATATATAAATAATAATTATTTGTGGTTTATTATTATGATTATAATATTACTAGTTCATCATAAAATATTTAATGAAAATAAAATAACTAAAAAATTAAAATGAGTTTATTTATTATAAACTCTTTTATTTTATTTTGTTTTGATATATACTATATATATAATAAAGGGAGCTGTTAATGTGATATTAAAAAAACCATATAAAATATTGATTAAAAATTTTAGAATTATTCATTTAATATTAGCAATAATGAGTGCTTATTTAATATATAAAACAAATAGTCTTGTAAGTTTCTTTAATGAATATATGAGTTCTAGTGATACAGTAATTGGAACTGATGTGACAGGTAACTTATTTAGTAGTTTAATGTTTATACTTCCATTTATAACTTTACTTGGAATAACTGTAATAGTTTTATTAATGAAATGGAAAGATAAACCAATTATTCTTTATTTAATTAATATACTTATCTATTTAGCTGTTTTAATTGTATATACATATGTTAAATCAGTTACGGAAACAATGGAATTAGAGCTAGTTGATATACGAACACTTAAATTAGTAAGTGATTCATTATTTGCTATATTCTTTGTTCAAACTCTAAGTATTATAACTTTTGTAATTAGAGCTATTGGATTTGATATTGAAAAATTTGATTTTGGTAAAGATTTAGATTTAGATATTTCTGAAAAAGATAATGAAGAATTTGAATTTGAGGTAAAAGTTGATACTGGTAAAATAAGAAGAAATATTATAAGAAATTCAAGAAATTTCAAATATATTTATAAAGAAAATAGATTTCTAATTAATATATTTATAGGTGTTGGATTATTATTTACTGGTTTTATAGTTTACTTAAATGTCGGAGTTTATAATAAAATATATAAAGAAAACAAGATGTTTTCTACTAATGAATTCTCTATGAAAATAGAAAACAGTTATATAACTGATAGTGATTATCAAGGAAATAAAATTGTTAATAATAAATTAGTCGTTGTTAAAATTAAAATCAAAAATAATAGTAATGATGATTTAAAATTAGAAACTGCTAGACTTTCTCTTAAAATAGGTAACATTTCATTTCATAATAAAACTAAATATAAATCAAAACTAATTGATTTAGGTAATACATATACTAAAGAAGAAATAAGCAAAGACAATTTTCAAGAATATTTATTAGTATTTGAAGTACCAAAAAATTACAGTAGTAAAAAAATGATTTTAAGTTATGAAGATAAAAATGATAAAAAAATTAGAGTAAAATTATCTCCGTATGTATTTAAAGATACAAAGGTAGTAAAAAATTATAAAATAGGTGAATCAATAAATTTTAAAAATAGTATAATAAAAAATACTTCGTTAAAAATATATGGATATGAAACTGCTTATAGATTTAAAAATAATTATGATTTTTGTTTATCAAAAACAGAATGTATAAGTTCATATGAATATTTAGTTGCTTCTTTAACAGGTAATAAAACAAAAGCTTTATTGAAATTAAAAAGTGATATTACTTTAGATAAAGATAAATATTCAAATAAATTAGATTCAACATATAAATTAATTTCTACTTTTGGAACAATCACATATAAAGTAGGTAATGAAACAAAAACAATGAGATTAGATAATAATGAAGTTATTCCTACAGAAAATAGAAAAGATAATGAAACATTTATTGAAATATATGGAGAAATAATGTCATCAAGTTCAATTGTTTTAAATTTAAATGTAAGAGATAAACAATATAATTATACTTTAAAATAAAAAACTATTTATAGTTTTTTTTTGTTAATTATATGTAAAATATTAATATATATAATTAATAATAATAATAAATAATAAAATATATGATAATATAATTATATAAGTAGTATGGATTTATTAGTTACATATTAAAAAACGTTTGATTCAATTAATAATAAAAACATAAATAAAAAATATTAATTAAAACAATTTATAAATAAGTAGAAAGAGGTTGAATAATTATGGATTTTTCAAGATTTCATGGTATAGGAATTATAGATGTAAATTGGGATTATGATGAATTTTCATCTTCTTGGAAAAAAGCATTTATAAGTTTATATTTTCCAAAAGAAAAAGGATATAAGCAAGGTGAACAATATTGTATAAAATATTATTTTTTAGATAATGACATTGTAACGAATGAAGAAACATTTGAATCAAATATTTTTGATTTAGAAGTTTTAGAAGAAAAAGAAGATTATGTATTAATAACTATGCTTGGTGTAAAACATAAAACTTCTAATAAACAATTAGAATTAATAAAAATAATAGAAAATATTAATTATTAAAAAAATTCAAAAAAATGTTGACATTTATATTTCAAAATAGTATTATTTAATCAACAAGTGAGTATGTATAATCAATTATTGAGAGCTACATAGGGATAAAACCTACACGTTACACACGGAGTCACTATCATTTTGATAGTTTCTGCGTGTTTTTTTATTGAAAAACATAAAACTTAAAAATGATCTAAAATTTATAGTGAGGAGTGATAGTATGAAAATAATCAAAGTAAATAATTTAAATAAGGATTATAAATTTAGTGTTAAAAAAGAGGAAAAAGGCTTTTTTAAAAAGATGTTTAGTAATAATACTAAAGTAGTAAAAGCTGTAGAAAATATTTCTTTTGAAGTACAAGAAGGAGAAACAATAGCATTTATTGGTCCAAATGGAGCTGGTAAATCAACAACAATTAAAATGCTTACAGGAATTTTATATCCAACAAGTGGTAGTATTGAAATATGTGGTTTAACACCTATTAAAGACCGTAATAAACTTGCATATAAAATAGGAACTGTCTTTGGACAAAGAAGTCAATTGCTTCCAAATTTACCTCTTACCGATAGTATGGAAATGTTTGGTGCGATGTATGATATGTCAAAAGATGAAATAAAAAACCGTATTAATGAATTAGTTGAATTATTTGATTTAAATGAATTTATAAACCAACCAGTTAGAAAATTATCACTAGGACAAAGAATGAGAGCGGAAATTGCGACTTCTTTAATTCATAGACCAAGAATAATCTTTTTAGATGAACCAACTATTGGATTAGATGTTGTTTCAAAAAAGAATCTTAGAGATTTACTTGTTAAAATAAATGAAGAAGAAAAAGTAACAATATTTCTAACAAGTCATGATACTGAAGATATTCAAAGTATTTGTAAACGATGTGTTATTATTAATGGTGGTAAAATAATTTTAGATATGCCTACTAAAGAATTAATTGGTTCATATGTTAAAAATAAAAATATAACAATTACTCCAGAAACTATATTTGATAAATTTATTGAATTACCATCTGGAATAGAATATATAGAAAAAAATAAGGATCAAATTAAATTAAATGTAAATACAAATATTATAGGTACACAAGTTGCGATTAAAGAATTAATCAAAATCTTTAATATTGATGACATAAATATTGAAAATGAATCACTAGAAAATATAATTAGAGGTATTTATGAAAAAGATTAAATTTCCTTTAACTGTAATTAAAATATTTATGAAAAATCAAATGCAAAATAAAAGTTATATATTTTTAGATATATTTAATATGTTTTCTAGATGTTTATTATTGTTTTTTATATATGCTTATATATTTGATTTAAAAGATGGAGTAATTAGTGGTGTAACATATGAAACTACATTATGGAGTATGTTTATATACTTTGCATTAATGACTTTAAATATAAGAAAAGTATTTGGTTTAATAATGGATGATGTTAAAAGTGGTAATGTAGAAATGTTTATAAATAAACCTGTTAATTATGTATTACTTAGTGTTTATAAAACAATTGGTCAAGGATTATATTCTTTTCTAATAATAGGTTTTATTGGAACTATTTTAATGATTATATTTGTTGGAATTCCAGTATTAAACTTATCTATTTTTATTCCAAGTTTAATTATAACTATAATATTAGGTCAAATATTATGTGCACTTATATATTCAATTGTTGGAATACTTGCTTTTTTTATGCAAGATGTTCGTCCAGTATTTTGGATTGTTGATAAATTTGTTATGATTCTAGGAGGAAGTTATCTTCCTATTGCAATGTTTCCAAAATTTTTGAAAATTATTGCTTATATTAGTCCATTTGGCGCAGTTAATTTTGCATCAAGTACTGTATATAGTAGTTGGAATAATGAATATTTATTTAGATTCTTGTTGCAAGGGATTTGGATTGTTATTTTTAGTATATTGCTTGTATTAATCTTTAAAAAAGCTAAAACAAAAGCAATGGTAAATGGAGGTTAGATTATGAAAGGTTTGCGCTTTGGACTATTAAGTATTAAAAAAAATTTCCAAAATGCTAAAGAATTAAAAAGTGCATTTATTACTTCAATATTTGGTATGATTTTAAGTAATGGATCTTTTATATTTTTATGGTTTAATTTTGGTTTAATTGTTGGTAATATTAATGGTTGGGGAAAATATGATATTATTGGTCTTTATGGATTTACAATGACATCATATGGATTAGTTTGTTCATTTCTATATGGAATAATTAATCTTCCAAAATATATAAGTAGTGGTAATTTTGATAAGTATCTTTTAACTCCAAAAAATATTCTTTTAAAAGTTTCTACTTCAGCTATATCAACTAGTGCTATTGGAGATTTATTATTTGGTATAATATGTGTTATTTCTTATATATTTTTAAATAATTTAGATTTATTACATATTCTTAGTTATATTTTATTATTATTTGTTTCTTCAATAGTATTCTTTTCATTTGCTACTATTTGTATGAGTTTATCATTTTATTTTATGGAAGGTGAAAATATATCAAATGGATTAATGCAATTATTTATTACGCCATCTTTATATCATGGAGGAGCTTTTAATAAAGTTTTAAAAATAATATTTGTTTTTGTTATTCCAGCATTGATGTTTGGATCAATACCAATTGAAATTATTAACGATATTACTTTATTAAAATTAATTGGTGCTATAGTATTTGCGATTATATGGTTTATTATGGCAATATTGTTTTTTTACAAATCATTAAAGAAATATGAAAGTAATAATTTCTTTGGATTTAGTGGTTAGAAAAATAAAAAGTTTAAGTGAGAATAGATATATTTTAAATATCTATTTTTATTTTGGATTGGAAGAACTAAAATATATTAATAATATTGAAAACAAAATTATAAAAAAATCATATCTTTTTCCTGAAATTATTGATGTTTTATTAAAATCTAATAAACCTCTCATTTAACAAAATATTTATCTTACTTAATCGTAATAAAATATGTAGAAAATTTAAATTAACATTAAAAATATTTACCAAATTATTTTATGATATAATAAATATAAAAAAATAGTTGTGTGAATTATTAGTAATTAAAAAAGGAGATGAAAGAATGAAAATATTTATGATAAGACATGGTAAAGCTGATTATAGTTATGGAGACAGTCATAACTTTATAGGTCATGGTCATGATTTGGCAATATTAGATGAAAATTATATTCAGGATGTAATTACAACATCAAAAGATGAAAGGTTAAAAGAAGCTGATTTAATTATTTCTTCACCATATACGAGAGCTTTACAAACTGCCGCTATAATATCAAAAGAAACAGGTTTAGATATAAAAATAGAGCATAATTTAAGAGAATGGGAACCTGATTCAAAGTATTTATATAAAGCAAATGAAGCTAAAGAAATCTATAAAGATTTTATAAAAAATGCCGGAATTTATCCTAATGAACGAAATGTAGATTGGGAATCAAAAGAACATTTGAAAAATAGAGTACTTAGTGTTATTGAAAAGTATAATGGAAAATATGAATGTGTTATTTTTGTCTTTCATCAAATGGCAATTCAGTCAGTCACAAATAAGGAAAAGGTTAATCCGGCTGAAATAGTAGAATATTTTGTTTAAACAATTAATTAAATCCTGTGTATAGGATTTTTTTATTATATTTATATCTTCCATATAAATATTATAGAAAATCAAAATATAAATAATTAGTTAAAATGTAAAGTTATGTATGGTTAATTAAAAGTATAAATAATAATATATATAATACATTTATAAATGTTATAATATACATGGTGATAAAATGAATATATTTAATAGTAGTAAAAAAGAAACTGTTTTTTATAATCAAAATAATTGTATTAAAAAGACACTTGAAGAATTAAATGATATGTTAGAAAAAGTAAATGAAGATGGAAAAAAGTTAATAGAAGAAAAAATCAAATTAATTAATTGTGGTATATATGGTGAAAATCAAATTGATTATGAACTTAAAAACAGTAATATTCCAATGTATATATTAAAAAACATCAGATTACAAAAGAATGAAAAAGAATCAGAAATTGATTTTTTAGTAATAACAAAAAAATTAATTTATATAATTGAATGTAAAAACTTAATAGGAAATATAGATGTTGATAATAAAGGAAATTTTACCCGTAAAATCTATCAAAATGGTTATATAAATAAAAAATCAACATATTCTCCAATTACTCAAAATGAAAGACATATGAGGTTAATAAAAGAAATATTATTAGAATCAAAAACTAATTTTATTAGTAGATTATTATTTAAATTAAATTTTGAAAAAAAATATATTTCAATTGTTGTTTTAGCAAATAATAAAACAATATTAAATGATAGATATGCAAAAAAAGAAGTAAAAGATAAAATAGTTAAAATAGATCAATTAGTTAATTATATTGAATCAAAAAATAAAGAATCTAAATCGATTGTTAAAAGTAAAAAAGAAATGGAAAAAACAGCTATATTTTTTAGCAAAAAAGATATAAATAGAGAAGAAAATATATTTGAAAAATATAAAGATTATTTAACAGATGATTATTGCAAATTATGTGGAAATAAAATGGTAAAAAAACAAGGAAAATTCGGTTTTTTTTATGGATGTAGTAATCATCCCAATTGTAGATATACAAGAAAATAAAAACTATTCTAAAAAGTTTCATCATTTCTGGAAAATTTTGTTAAAAACACTAGACATTTTAAAAATAATATGTATAATAAGGTTAATTTTTAAACAGGGGAAATCTTTTAAGAATAAAAAGGGATGTAAAAGAACTGTAAAAAAATTAGAAATAATGAATATATTATATTTATGTTAAATATGCTATGTTATAATAAACATAGTAATATAGAAGGAGAATAATATGAAAAACATTGAAGAATGGAATAAAGTAAGTAAAAAAGTAAAAGAAAAATTAAAAAAAATTACAATTAAATTAGATAAAAAACCACTTGCAACAGGATTAGTTATAATATCAATTTTGAGTTTAAGTGCTATTGTTGGATGTACTGAAACAGAAAATACAGATGTTACAACTGAAATTACTACAGAATATACTACAGTAGCAACTACAGAAGCAATGACTACTACTGAAGAAGTAATTCAAGCAGTAGAAATAAGCTTTACAGCTACTCCAGAAACATTAGAATCTGAAGAAGAATTAATTAACTTCCTAACAAATAGAGAAGAAGAAATTAAAGTTATATTAAATGATGAAAAAGTTACTGAATTACCATTAACTGTAAAAACTGCTTTAAAAGAACAAATAGATTTTATTTGGTATGAACAAGCATTAGCAGGATTTACTTATAGTTCATTAACAAATGAAACAAAAACTAAAGTATTAGATATTTATTCTGAAACAAAAAAACTAGTTGAAGAAAAATATCCTGATTATAGTAGTGAATACACTATTCACTTTATTAAAACAAACACAGACTTACAAGCTCAATACCAAGCTATATTAGACGCACTAGAAGCAGAAAATCAAGCAACTGCAACAGAAGCTACAACAGCTACTAATAATAAACCAACAGCAACTACTGCTACAAATAAACCAGCAGCTACAACAGCTACTAATAAACCTGGTAAAACAACTGCAGCAACTACAACAGCAGCTACAACAGAGGCAGCAACAACTCCAGCAGAACCAGAGTATCCTGCTCCTAGTTCAACTTTCTTTGGTGGTCCAGTATATGATGCAAATGGAAATATAATAACGTATTATGATGATGGATATTATGTCTATCAATATTCTGATGTAAGAGGTAGTTATTGGATTACAGATAAAAGAGAAATGTCACTAAATAATACTGATATAGAATTAGCTTCTGAAAAAACATTTTCATTTGTATAATTTATATAATTATAAAATCAAAAAGTAATTTATTTTACTTTTTTTTTTTCTGCATTTATGTTATAATGTGAAATAGAGTAGATAAGATAGAAAGAGATGGTAATAGTGAAAAAATATTGTACCTTATTTTTGATTGTTTTTTTACTATTATTATTCCCTAAAACTATTAAAGCATATTGTTCAGATCAAAATATAATAAGATTAACTAATATGGCTAAAAATATCAAAATAAGTTATTCTTATTCAGAAAAAAATGATAGTGTTCGTTTTAATATTATATTAATTAATTTAAATAAAGAATTAATAGTAGTAGATGCTGGTGATTCTAAAAATTATAACCAAACAGGAGAGATTACATTAAAAGGGTATTATCAAAGTAGTAATAATAAATATTATATATATGCAAAAGATAAAAGTTGTACAGAAGATTTGTTATATACAAAATATATTAAACTTCCAATATATAATGAATACTATAATGATTCTATTTGCAAAGGAATAGAAAATACATCATATTGTCAAAAATTCACAAACAAAAGATATGAATACGATGAAATAGATAAATATATTAATTCATTAAAAATTGATGATAAAAAAGATATTAAAAAATTAGATAATAAAAGTATATTTAGTTCAATAAGCAGTTTATATTCAAAATACTATTATTTTATATTACCAATATTAATTACTATAAGTTGCTATGGTATATATATACAAAATAAAAAAGATGATTTGATTTAGGAGATGAATTATGAAAAAAATTAAAAAATTAAAATATATTATATTTGCTTTAATTGTTGTGTTCTCTTTTTCTAATAATATAAAAGCTGGTTCTGGTTATAGTATGGAGGGTGGAAGCGGCACAGGTGGGGGAGATACTTCTAATCCTGGAGGATATAAGAGAACCTTAGGTACATTAGGTTATCGTGTCAGCTTAGTTTATTATAAACCTGGAGATACCACTTCATTGAAAATTTTGGGACATCAAAATTTTATAGCAAAGAATTTTAGTAGTAAGTATAAAAATGGTGTAACAGGACTGAAAATTTCATATTCAGGTACAAAATTAAATTTTTTGAAACCTACTTATAGTCCTAGTTTTTATAAATCTCGTGTTACGTTTGGTGAAGATCCTGCAATACCAGATTTTTCAATTGGAATTTCTCCAAATGGATGTACAGAAGGATGCGATTATGCATATGATTTTAATACAGTAACAGGTTATTATTCTGCTAAGGCTTCACAAGGTGAAGCGGTGTTGAAACAAGAAATTAGTAAAATGTTTGGAATGTCTATAGAAACTATTGCTTCAAACAATAATATTCCTTGTGAAGGAATAAAATATATGTATATTCTTTTAGAACCAATGCAAGTTTGGGGTAAACCAGGTGAATATTATTATGGAACAGTAAGTGAATTACAATATATAGCGAGTTCTAAAACTCCAGGAATCACTTTAAATAATCAAATGGCGTCATATATTACAACTCCAAGTACAGTTTTTACTGATTCTGATGGAACTAATGCTACATTGAATGAATTAGTTGGAGTAGGTTCAAAAGCATCTCCGGGTGTAAACAATAATTTAACTACAAAAAATAAAGCGTGGGGAGTAGGGATAATTTGGGTTGGACAAGTTATCAAAGGTTGTGAAGAATGTTATGTAGATAGTGCAGATGTTACTAAAGGAGAATTATCTTGTAAAAATACAGATAAAAATAATGAAGTTACAATCTCAGAAAAATGGAGTAAAGTTGCGTGTAATACTCTTACGGAAGCTGATAAAAAAGTTGCTAAAGTAAATACTCAATTTGGTAAATTTGTCAAAAAAGAAGGTGATTGTAATGTATATTGTACAACATCAGCAAAATTAAGTTTACCAGGTAATATATCAAATGGAAAATATGCAGGTGACTTCTTTCAATGGCCGACAATTGGTGGAACTTATCCATTAACTATGGCAGAAACAAAAACATGTGTCCTTGTTTCAACTACAGGTTCATATAATAATTGTAATTTTGATTATAAAACAGTTTTTGATGATAATGGTTCATCAACTGGTGGAAAAGAAACTTTCTCAATTAATTTTACTGGAGGAACAAATAAAAAGATAAATTCAGAAAAATTATCTTGGACAAAAGATGCAGCATATGTTTCAAAAACAACTGCATCTGGTCAGGTATTTAGTATTACAAGAAAAGTAGAGTTTAAATTACCAAATAATAAAAATAGATATTTTAATAGAATAACAAATGAAGTAAGTGATATTGGAGTTGAAAGTAGTAATGTAGTTGATAGATCAAATGGTTTAGAAACAGGATTTGTATCAACATCAATAAATGATAAAACAAATGTAACATACTCATTAATGTTAGATAATATAAAAGCAGGAACAAGTGCTAAAATAAATGATTTATTAAAAAATAAAACATATACATGTACTTATAATTTAAGTAATTTAACACTAAATTATTGTCCAGAAGGAACAGCTAGAGCTGGACAACCTTTATATTTAAATGGAAGAACATATGAACAAGCAGTTGAAGAAGACTGTAAAGTTACGGTATGTCCTACATCAACTCCACATAGTGGTAAAGTAATAAATCTAAATGGAAGAACTTTTAATCAAGCAGTACAACAAGATTGTACATGTGATGTAGAAGAATCTAAAGATAGTGATTGGGATAATCTTACAATCACAGAAAAATGTAACAATGATGCAACTTGTATAAATAAATGTTCAGGTATAGTACTTTTCTGTCCAAAAGAATCAACATATCCAGGAAAGAAAGTAGAATTAAATGGTAGAACATACTCAGAAGCAGTACAACAAGATTGTTATGATAATGATTGTAAAGAAAACTGTGTAACAACAACATTACCTTCAGCCGCAAATGAAATAAAAGTTAAAAAAACAGAATGTAATGGAAAACTATGTGGAATAAATTATTACTGTCCACAAGAAGATTCAACAATGGATCCAACAAACTGTATAACTCAACAATTAAAAATAAGAGGATTTAGTACAGGATTAGAAGGATATAGTCAAGCTAATGCAGCGGGTGTATTAAGTAATATATTTACATCATGTAAAATGACAGTATGTGAAAGTGGAAAGAGAATAATATATAGAGTAATAGACTTAGATAATCCATTCCCAGGAAAATATAATAGAAGTTATGTATCAGGATTTAGTAATACAAATACAAACGGAAGATATCCTGGCGCAAACTGGAATGAAATAGTATTAGTTAAAAATAAAATACTAAATGCTAGAGGAGTAAAAGGATATAATCTATATAATAAAACACCACTATATACTATAAAACTTACACCAGATGATATACAAAATATAAGAGAATATAATAAAAATCATGAATATTCAGATTTTAATTTAAAATGTAAAACAAGTGGAAGTACAACAAAATGTATAAGTACATTCTTACATGAAAAATTTAGTAAAATACTAACAAGTGGTACATGTAAACATTTAAGTGAAGGATCAAGTGTTGATGATTTTAATAAATGTTATAATGAAGGATAGGAGGGTATATAAATGAAAGAATCCTTATGGGGCTATATTGTTATAATACTTGGAGTAACATCAATAGTATTTATATACTTTTTCCAAACTATAACAAATACAGATCAACAAAACTATACATTACTTAGAGAAACAACAGAATCAGCAATGTATGATTCAATAGATGAAGCATATTACCAAAAATATGGAGTAATAAAAATAAATACAGAAAAATTTGTAGAAAATTTTACAAGAAGATTTGCTAGTAATGCAAGTTTATCTAATACATATATAATAGAAATATATGATGTTAGTGAAATGCCACCAAAAGTAAGTTTAATAGTAAAATCAACAAAATCAACAAGTATAACAAATGAAAAAGTAGATTTTGAAATATCAAATAAAATAGATGCAATACTTGAAACACCATATTAGTTCTAAATTTTGTAAAACAAAATTAGATATAGAGATTAGGTAAAACCTATAAGAAGAAAGGGAGAAAAAATGAATAATTTTACAATGTCATTACAAAAATTCTTAAAAAATAAAAATACAATTACAATACTAGGAGTAATAGCAATTATACTTGTTTTATTCTTTGGATATCGTTACCAAATTAAAAAACAAGTTAAACCTATTACTGGAATACCAGTAGCTTCACAAACAATTCAACCAAGAACAAAAATAACATCAGATATGATTGAATATATCGATGTTGCGCCAATTGTATTACAAGGAAATGTTATAACAAATAAAAACCTTGTAGTTGGTAAATACTCAAATTATAATACAGTAATACCAAAAGGAAGTATGTTTTATACAGATACAATAATAAAAGAAGAAGAATTACCAGATTCAGCTTTTGTTGAAGTAGCAGAAGGACAAGTTCCATATAACTTCCCTGTAAATATTGATACAACATATGGAAATTCAATTTTCCCTGGAAATAAAATGGATATTTATATGAAAGCAGAAAGAAAAGATGGAAAATTAATGGTTGGTAAATTAATTGAAAATATTGAAGTATTAGCAGTTAAAGATCAACAAGGAAAACATGTTTTTGAAAATAGTGAAGAAGCAAGAATTCCTGCATATTTAATATTTGGAGTAGATCCAGAAATAAACATCTTACTTAGAAAAGCAAGCTACATGAATGCATATTCAGTAGAATTATTCCCAGTACCACATGGTGCTACAGTAACAGAAGAAGGAACAACAACAGTAACTTCACAAACACTTAAAGATTTTATAAATGCCAATACAGTAGCTAACGATGAAATAGATGATAAAAAAACAACAGTAAGTGAAGAGTAATAATGAATGACTCAATGTTTTCCCAAATTGATTTTGGGACATTAAATAATTACTTAAACAATGATGATGTAACAGATATTTCATATAGTAATAGTGGACAACTATGGTTAAAAACCTTATCACAAGGTATTTTAAGAATAGAAACCCATACTGTAGATAATGCATTTATGGAAAAATTAGCTTTTCAATGTTCTAATGTAATGGGAAAAACATTTAATATGGCTCACCCATTTCTAGATGCTGAAGGATCAGAACTTCGTCTTAACTTTGTTCATGATTCTATTGCAAAAAATGGTATAGCTGTTTTAATACGTAAAACACCAGCTAAAATTAGATTAGAAAAAGACAAATTATTAGAAGACAAATATATTGATTTAGATATACATGACTTTTTAATACAATGTGTTTTAGGACACTGTAATATTATAATATGTGGAGAAACAGGTAGTGGGAAAACAGAATTTCTTAAATACCTTGCAGCTCATACAAAATTTGATGAAAAATTAATCACAATAGAAGATACACTAGAATTACATTTAGACCGTATCTTCCCTCATCGTGATATAGTTGCAATGAAAACAAATAATATTGCTACTTATACCGACGTTTTAGTAACATGTATGCGACAAAACCCTAAATGGATTTTATTATCCGAAGTACGTAGTGCAGAAGCTGTAATGGCCGTAAGAAACTCAATTTCTTCTGGACATTATATTTTATCAACAATACATGCTGATAAAGCTTCTTCAATACCAAGTCGTATGTATAGCTTACTTGAAACAAATCAAGATATTGATCAATTTATGAAATCAGTATATAGATATATTCAAATAGGTGTATGTATTAGAGGTTATCAAGATAAAGTTACAAAAAAATTCCATCGTGAAATCGCAGATGTAACAGAATTTTATGTAACAGAAGATAATGAAGCAAAATACAATACACTTTACAAAAAAACAACAACAGGAAATATTGTTAGAAAAAGTCCATCTAAATACTTACTTGATTATTTAGATGCTCAAGGTATAACAATGCAAGCAAATGTAATTCAAGAAGGAGAAACAAAAATTAGTAATCCTTTTGAAGAAAAACCAGATGCAAATAAATTTATAAATCCAAATCAAACAGGATTTGAAAGACCAGTTGTTAATCAAACAGGATTTGAAAGACCAACAGTAAATCAAACTGAGTTTCAAAGACCAGTTGTTAATCAAGGAATGACTAATCCATTTCAAACAAACCAATTTGTAGAGAATAAAGGAGGCGAATAATATGGAATTTATTATATTTTTAATTATTTCTTTTATAGCAATATTTATAATTGTTCAAAGAAATAGTAGTGGTGAAAATGTATATAAATATATAACAACCAATGCAGGAAGTATGTATGATAAATATGCTCCTTATTCTTTTAAAGAAGTAAGAAAAAAAGTAAAAGATTTAGGACAAGAATATACGAAAAAACAATATGCTATTCAAGCAACAATTTTTTCGGTATCTACAGCTATAATAACTTATTTATATTTTTATAATATAATTATATCTATAATATATGTAGTAGTAGTAATAACAATAATTCCTTATCTTACTTACCTTAGATGTAAAAGAATATATAGTGAATTTATATTTGAACAAATTCAAGTATATACAACAAACGTTATTATGGAATTTGGAACAACACAAGCTTTCGTAAAAGCCTTAGAAGGTGTTTATGAATCAGGTGTTCTAGAAGACCCTGTAAAAAGTGATGTAAAAATGATGATAGATTTAGCTTATGATAATGGAACTGTAGAAGATTCAATAAATTTCTTCAATCATAAATATGGTTTCTATATAGTTAAAAACACACATCAATTATTTTTACAAATAACAAATGAAGGATCAAAAAACTCTAGTGATGCACTAGAAAATATGTCTCAAGATATAGATATGTTAGTTGAATCTGTATATAGAGATAGAATTGATAGATCTTCATTCCATAAAAAATTTATTCAATTTGGAATAGTATTATATTTAATGGTTATGTTAGTTCAATTCTTAATGGGAATAACTAACTATATTAAATTATTAGATTTATTCTATGTGCAAATACTATTACACTCTGTACTAATAGTTAATACCTTATTCTTACTAAATGGTGAAAAATATTATAATGAGAATGTGGGGGCTGAATAATGGAGTTTATATTAATAGCAGCGATTATTTTATTCGTATTAGAATATACTAAAAGAATCAGCACAAAAAGATTTGTTGGTGATGTAGAACCATATTTTGAATTTTTAAAAGAAGATGATTATGAATTTTTATTAAATGTCAGATATGGTGGAATTGATTTAGATGTTAATAAATTATATAGTAAAAGAGTAAGAGATGGAGCTCTAACTGTTGTAGTATTTATATTTGTTTTATTACTATCTAATTTAAATTTTATCAATATTTTATTCTCAGTTATAGTAGGATATGTAGTATTTAAAATGCCTTATATGAAATTAAAAAATTATTATAGAAATAATTTAACACATATAAATCAAATGCTACCATACTTCCTAAAAGGGTTAGAAATTTTAATTCAACATTATACTGTACCAGTTGCTTTGGCAAAATCAATTGAAACAGCTCCAGATGTATTTAAAAAAGGATTAACAAAACTAATTTCTAGAATTGAAGAAGGAGATTCAACAGTAGATCCATATATGGATTTTGCTAAAGAATATCCAGTAAGAGACTCAATGCGTATGATGAGATTACTATATCGTTTGAGTTTAGGATCACAAGAAAATAAACAAGAACAAATCGTTATGTTCTCTAAAAATGTATCTGTTTTACAAAACAAAATGAGAGAAGATAAATATAAAAATCGTTTAGAAACAATGGAACATAAAACAATGATGATGCTATTTACTACAGGTGGTGGAATACTATTATTGTTAATGGTTTCAATGCTTAGAATGATGAATTTGTAAGTAAAAGTTGTATTGTAAACAAAATAAATATATGATATACTTAAAATAATAAAAGTAAGGTGGTGATAATATGAAAGAAGCCTCAGGAGAAGCAAATATGACAGTAATAACTATTCTTCTAATTGCAGTTGTTGCAGCAGTAGCAACACCACTTATAAAAGGATTAATGGATAATGCCCAAAAAAAATCTTGTTGTTTAGATAATGGTGGACAATGGCAAAGTAATAGTTGTGTAGGTGCATCTGATCAATGTACAAAATAATAATTTAAGAAGGATATAGGCGGTGATTTAATGAAACAATCGATAGGAACAACATTTATGCTAAATATTATAATAGTATTTTTGGTAGTAACTTTTGCGCTCCTATCTGCGACATTAAGTTATTATAAAGCTTATAAAATTAATAATAGAATAGAAGGTTCTATTGAAAAATATGAAGGATATAATAATTTATCAAAACCTGATATTGAAAAAATATTAAAAACTTTAGGTTATGACCCTAAAACTTCATGTCCGGCAACTAGAAATGGTGCTAGTAATATATCTTCTAGTGAAAAATATTGTATTTATGTACGAAATACTAATGGATACGATTACTACACTGTTGTAACTTATTTAAATATGGAAATACCTGTAGTTGGTCAATTTCTGAAAATCCCTGTAGTTTCAGAAACAGAAAAAATCTATGTTTTTTCTGAAGTATAGGTATTAATTAAAATATAAAAAAGTAGGTGGATAATGAGAGAAGCGATAGGAAATACCTTTATTACAAATATTGTAGTAGTTTTTATGATTATTATGATTTCGTTTTTTGTAGGGTCTTTAAGTTATTCTAAAGCTTATAAAGTAAAGAATAGAATACTTAGCATCATTGAAAGTGATGGATCATGGAAAAACCATAGTGAAGAAGTTGATTCAATTTTAAAAGAATATGGATATCAAGTAACAAGAGGAACTCATACTTGTGAATGCAAAAAAGATAATTGTAGAGTATTACATGATAATACAAATAATTATGAATATTGTGTTTTTGAGTATACTGATGGAGCTGATGGAATATATTATGGTGTCAAAACATTTATGAATTTTGATATTCCAGTAATTGGAAAATACATTAAATTTGGTGTATATGGTGAGACAAAAACTTTTAACGATTTTAACTAGAAAAAGGGGTGAAGCAGTGTGAATGTAATTGTTTCAAATAAATATAAAACAATGTTTGATAGTTTAAACATTGAAATTATTAAAAATATAAATGGTGAATTTGAAGTAGATGAAATAATAGATAATTTTAAAAATTTCTTTTTTCAAAGAATGATATTAGATATTACAGCACTTAAAAATTATAAAGATATCAAAACAATACAAAGATTATCGGTATCGTTAGATATGGAAAAAATTATATTAGTGTTGGATGCATCTGATACATCTAATGCTACAACATCACCTAATTTTATATCTCAATTGATATCAATTGGTATATATAATTTTACAACTAATTTAGAAGGTATTATGTACTTATATAACAGTCCAAATACATATAGAGATGTTGCTCATTTACATATTATTGATATTCCAACTGTTGTTGCTCCACCTGTACAAAATACTGTTTATGTGGATCGATTTGTTGAAAGCCAACCATTAGTAAGTAGAAACAGAATTTTAGGTATTAAGAATGTTACAAGACAATCTGGAGCTACAACTTTAACTTATATGATAAAAAAAGAATTACAAGATAAGTATTCAGTTGCAGCAATAGAAGTTGAGAAATCTGATTTTAAATTTTTAAATGATAGAGAATTAGTATCAACAACTAATAGCGAATTAGCGAGTGTAATGAGCAAATATAGTGATAAAGAAGTAATTCTTATTGATATTAATAACAGTGCTAATGCCGAAAATTTATGTGATGAAATTATTTATTTAGTTGAACCATCAATTATTAAATTAAATAGATTAATGCTTGTTAGTCCAAAAATGTTAAATGAGATAAAAAACAAAAAAATTGTTTTAAATCAAAGTTTATTAAATTCAAAAGACGTAAGTGAATTTGAATATGAATCAAAATTAAATGTTTTTTTCAATATTCCACCACTTGACGAAAGAACAAAGCATAATGAAAAGATGATTGAATTTTTAAATAAGCTAGGATTTAACAAATAAAACTGTCAATTTTTGTATATAAAAAGTATATATTATTGACTTTTTAACTAAAATAAAGTATTATAAAATTGTTAAGTGCAATGCACTTTATAATCTTAGAGGAGGGTTATTATGTTTATATTAGAAAATGTTACTTGTGGAAATTTAGGAGAAATCGATTCAATGATTCCTGCTTTCACTTCATTAATAATTACTATTATTAAAATTGCAATTCCAGTTATATTAATTTTCTTAGGAATGTTAGATTTAGGAAAAGCTGTTACTTCAAGTGATGAAAAAGAAATGAAAGAAGCACAAGGTAAATTTATTAAAAGACTTATCTATGCTGTATTAGTATTCTTCGTAGTTGCTATCGTTCAATTACTATTTAGTACATTAGGACGTGCAAACTCTGATGAAGGTAACACTGCAACAAGTTGTATTTCATGTTTTATTAATGATGAATGTGAATAATAAATAATTAAAAAACAATAAGAAAGTATATTCTATTGTTTTTTTTTGTGTTATAATATATTTGTATAAATATAAATAATAGAGGTGTGAAATGAACAAATTTACAAAATATATATTAATAGCGGTTATGTGTATTTCTTTTTCGTTTGGAATAAAGAATGCTAAGGCAGAAACTAGTAGTTCAAATAAAAGAACTATTGAAACATGTGCAAAAGCAACAGCTGGAACAGAATTAGTTTATTGTGATGGAGTTTATGAGATAAAAGGGTATGAAAACTCTAATTCAATTAGTACTTATGATACTGATACAAAAGTGTATTTGTTAAATGAAACACAATCAAAAAGCGGATATTGTGTATATGAGGAACAAGAAAATACAAGCAATAGTTTGAAATTTTATGAAATAGATTATGATGGAGACAGTAAAAATGATAACCTTGTTGCTGATTTTAATAATGGAATTTATGATACAAAAAAAGTTCCTTTACAAAATTATCAAATGGGAAAATTTGATAATTCTGTATTAAGCCCTTCAGAATCTAGTGATTATTCAATCAAATATTTTTCATATTTAGATTCAAAAGGATATGTTTTTCTTATCAATTTTATATATATGGCTGATTTTGTAAAACCTGCTTCAAAAACAGGATGTAATAAATATTTTACTATAAGAACATCAACTCCTAATGATTCTACTTCTATTAATACAGGAAAATCTGAAATAGATGGAAAAATAGAAAGAACTAAGTCAAGTGGTTGTGATATTTTTGGACCAGAAGGTAGTAAAACGAGAGGTTTAATAACAACTGCTTTTAAAATAATAAGATATTTAATACCAATTTTAATAATAATACTTGGAGTAACTGATTTTTTAGGAGCAGTATTCTCTGGTGAAGATAAAAATGTAAAAGAAGCACAAAAAAGATTTATAATGAGACTTGTTGCGGGGGTTATTTTGTTATTTATACCTGCATTATTAAAATTATTAATAGGAATTTCTGGAGTTATTATTGGTAGCGGAACTGATAGTTCAGATGTATTTTGTGGCTTTTTAGGATAAGGAGGTTTTGTAAATGAATATTATGGCAATGAAATTATTTCTTTCTGGAATAGATGGAATTATTTATGATACACTTGCAAAAATGTATAATCTAATATTTGAAATAGCTCAAGCAGATGTTTTTAGTGATGATGCTATTTCCGATTTTACTATTAGAATATACACAATTTTAGGTATTTTTATGTTATTTAAAATTAGTTTTTCATTTATAAAATATATTATTAACCCTGATAGTTTTATTGATAAAAAAACTGGATTTCAAAAAGTAATAGTAAATATTATATTAGTATTTGTAATGCTTATTAGTTTTCCATGGGTATTTTCTCTTTTAAAAGATGCACAAGTAGCATTATTAGAAGACAATGTATTAGGAAACTTTATTATTGGATCAAGTCCATCAGATAATACAACAAATACAGATTATCTCGATAGACAAATTAAGTGGTCAAATAGTTGCGATGGATATATAGTAGCAGCTAGCGATGGAGATTATCTTTCATTATCAATATTTAGACCATTTTTTCAATATAATAGTCATTTTAGTGATGAAGATAAAAGAAAAGGAGGTGTATTATGTGATAATACAACTTCTTATGACCAAGTTGTTGCTGAAACAAAAACAGTTTCAAGTTTCATAACTTATGATAAAGTACTTGGACCTGAAAGTGGTTTAGATGGGGCATTGCAAGTTGTGGCTGGAATTGCAGCTTTTACTCCTATTTCAGGAGTAGCAGATATTATAGCTGCAGCAGCAGTTGATTACCAAGTAAAATATTTATACATAATATCATCAATTGTTGGAATAATGGTATGTGGTTTACTTATATCATTTGGATTTGATATAGCGGTAAGATCTATCAAACTAGCATTCTTACAAATAATCGCACCTATTCCAATTATTTCTTATATAGAACCTGATTCATCAAAACAAACGATGTTTAAATCATGGATTAGTGAAGTAGGAAAAACATGGATTAGTTTATTTGTTAGACTAGGAGCTTTATATTTAGCAATTTATGTTTTACAATTACTAAATATGAGTGATGACAAAAGTGATAATAGTATTTGGATAAAAATGTTTTTTATAATTGGAGCTTTAATGTTTGCTAAAAAACTACCTTCATTATTACAAACATTAATACCAGGATTAAAACTAGATGGAGAATTTACGTTAAATCCATTAAAGAAAATCCACAAAGAAGCATTAGGTGGAACAATTATTGCGGGAGCTGGAGCTGCTATTGGAACTGCTGGATTAAGTAGTTTTGGTGGTGCAGCTGCAAACCTTTATGCTGGTAAAAAAGCTGGGCTAAAGGGTAAAGATTTATTTGCTAGTGGAGGTAAAGGTTTAGCTACTGGAGCTTTCCATGGAGCAATAAAAGGGTATAATGCTGGAAAAGGTGGAGATTTTAATTTTGGAAAATCTACATTAGCAGGTATTACCGCAAGTAGTGATAGTAGAAAATTAGGTGATTTTTTAGGAAAACAAGGTATGAATGGTCCGTTTAAATCAGCCCGTTATAAAATAGGTAATGAAGTAAATAAAGCTGCGGGTGTAACTGGATCAGCTGGCTTTTCAGAAAAATTAAAAAACACTAAAAAAGAAAATGAAATTAGACTTAAAAATTTAGTAGCTGCTCAAGATCAGGCAAATGAAATGCTTAATAATAGTTTAAATAACTTAGATGAAAATATACAAGGTTCAGCTTTAAGCGCAATAGAATCACATGTTGTTGTTGAAGATGGAGTTCATAAAGTAGAAGTAATAAAAAAAGAATATATTAAATTTGTTGAAGATGAAGTGGGAAAAGAAAAATTAGATAGTTTAAAAATGGAAGTAGAAGATAATCTTAAAAAAGATGCAAACTTTTTATTAAAATCAAAAGTTGAACAAGATATAGAAATAGAATCAAATGTTAAAAATTTAATTCCTGAAAGATTTAAAATAATTAATCAAAAACAATTTGATAATCTTAGAAATTTAGCAGAAATTTCAAATGATAAAACTAATAAAATAACAAAATTAGAAATTGAAAATAGTAAGATTGATAATAATCAAGGTAAATAAAAAGGGGATGGAATAAATGAATAGAGGTTTTTTAATACCTGCAAATTCAAAAAAATCAATGTTATACTTTAGTATGTTTAACAAGTTTGATTTAATTTTATTTGGTATAGGTATTGGATTTAGTTTTTTTGGAATATTAATACTCCCTGTTGAAAACATAATGTTCGCAATTCTGGCAATTTTGCCAGCTTGCGTAACAGGTTTTCTAGTATTTCCAGTTCCGCATTATCATAATGTTTTAACATTTTTGATGTCTGCATGGAGCTTTATTTCCGAAAGAAGAATGTTTATATGGAAAGGTTGGTGTGTGTCTAGTGAAGAAAGTGATAAAGAGTAAGTATACAAATGATTTTGTTCCAATCAAAAGTATTACAAACGGAATGATTATTCTAAATAATAATGAAAAAGTATCTGGTGTTAAAATACAACCAAGAAATATATTTATATTAGACCAAGGTACTCAAGATGCTATAATAAGTAATTTAAAAAATGTTTATAATACAATTGATTATGAATTTTGGATTATAGTTGCGGATAGACCTGTTGATATTCATGTTTATTTATCACAACTACAAGTTTTATATAATTCAACTCAAGATCAAATAAAAAGAAAATTAATAATTGAGGATATTAATAAAGCAAATTTATTTATGAATAATAATATAGTTGATACAGAATATTTTTTACTATTTAAAGAAAAAGATAATGAAGTAATTTCAAAAAGAGTAAGACAATTAATAAATGGATTTGCTAATGCAGGATTAAATTCAAATCAAGTTAGTAATGATGATCTAAGAGTTGTTTTAGATAACTTCTTAAATGGTGGACAAAATACTAGTTTTGGGGCGGTGATATAATGGATATAAGAACACAAATAGCGCCTAAAGGGCTAGAATTCAAATCAGATAGATTTGTTATTAGTGATAAATATGCGACTATATTAACTGTTATTTCTTATCCAAGATATATTCAACCTGGATTTTTATCATCAATAACTAGTATGTCTGGAATAAAAATTGTTATTAAACATATTCCTTTAGCTTTTTCAGTAATTAGAAAAATGTTAAATAAAGAAATAGCAATGATGAAATCAAGATATCAAGAAGAAAAAGATTTAACAATTCAAGAAAGAATTAGACAAGATTATGAATCTTTAGAAATATTTATTAGTCAATTAGCAGCAAGCCAATCAAAAATATATGATTTTCAAATGCATATAATGATTACAGCTAATACAGAAGATGAATTAACTGCTAAAAAAATACAAGTTAGAAGTTATTTAGAAGCAATGGAATTACGTGCATTTCCACTTAGATTTGAACAAGAAAAAGTTTTAAAATCTATCCTTCCAATCTTTGAAAAACAAGATATTGAAGATAGAATAGGAACTCCAATTCCAGCTCCTACAATAGCGGCTATGTATCCTTTTATTTTTGATAGTATAAAAGATCCAGGTTTATCAACACTACTAGGTGTAGATTTTTCTGGAGGAGTTATTTTATTTAATCAATTTTTATATCAATTAAAAAAAGAACACAATAGAAATAACGCTAATCTTATTATTCTAGGAACATCTGGTAGTGGTAAATCAACTGCTGCTAAATTAATGCTTAGAACGCATATTAGAAATAATTATCAAATAGTTATGATTGACCCTGAGGGTGAATTAGAAGAAATGACAAAAAGATATAATGGAGATTTTATTGACCTAGGTAAAGGTGGAGAATTCGGGATGATAAATCCCCTTGAAGTTATTATTGATGCTGATGAAGATGAGATGGAACAAGGTCTTGGTTATACAGTATTAACAAGAACACTTCAAAGTATTAAAGCTTTTATGAAATATTATGATCCAAATATTGATGAAGATGTTTTAAATATGTTTAGTGAAACTGTTCAAGAAACATATAGACGTTTTGGAATGAATTTCGATACAGATTTTAGAAAATTCAAAACAACGGATTATCCTACTTTTAAAGATGTATATGCAACTATAAGAGGAAGACTTACTTCAATGACAGAACCAACACATGAAAAAGATGTAATGGAAAGACTTGAATTAAAGATTAGACCAATTGTTAAAGAATTAAAATATTATTTTGATGGACATACAACAATAAGTCCAAGAAGTTCATTTATTGTATTTAATATTAGAGAATTAATGAATGCAGATTCAAATATAAAAAATGCTTTATTCTTTAATATATTAAAATATGCATGGGGATTAACTTTAAATAAAACAATTAATACCGTTTTAACAGTAGATGAAGCTCATGTATTGTTATCAGGTAATAATACTTTAGGTGCTGATTTCTTAGCTCAAATACAAAGACGAGCTAGAAAATATAATACAGGTACTATTATTATTACACAACAACCAAGTGATTTTAGTGATCCAAATGTTATTACACAAGGAAAAGCTATTTTTGATAATGCTTCTTATTACTTAGTAATGGGACTTAAAAAACAAGCAGTTGAAGATTTATCAAAACTGATTGATTTAAATGATAATGAAAAAGAAAGTATTAAAAGATACGATCAAGGGGATGCATTATTTGTTTGTGGTAGTAGAAGAATGCAAATAAATATTATGGCTACAGAACAAGAATTAGACTCATTTGGAAGTGGCGGAGGATTTTAATATAATATAGTTTGGTGGTGGAATTATGGAAAATAATGAATTAGATAATTTAAAAGAAGAAAATTTAGAAGAAGACATGATTCCAGAAGAAGAGGGCAAGAATAGTAATTCTAGTCCTAGTGACATCAGAAATAAAGTAAGAGACGAAGCAAAAGAAAAAATTAAAGATGAATTTAAAAAGAAAATTGAAGAAAGACAAGCAAGACAAGCAACCGAAAGGGTAGCTAGACAAGCAGCAGAAAGAACTGCAACGCAAGCTGCAACAAATTCAGTAGCAGCAGGTGGTGCCACTGAAGTAGGAGCCGCAGTAGCAGGAGGAACAGCAGCAGCAGGAGGAACAGCTGCAGCCGCAGCCGCGGGAGGAACAGCAGCAACAGGAGCCGCAGCTACAGGTGGAGCAACAGGTCTTGCTGCTCTTATGACTCAACCATGGTTTTGGATAATTGTTCTTATTGTAGTTGTATTAGTTATTTTAATTGCATTAATAGTTTTTATAATAATCTTTGCTGCATCTACAAGTTCAAATGAAAATGCTTCTGCAGGAACATTTGATAGTAAATGTAATTATAATTTAACAACAGTAAATTTAAAAGTAGAAGACGGAACAACAGTTGCGTCAAATTTAAATTTAGAAGATTATATTATAGGTGTTGCATATGCTGAAATTGGAAGTTATGTATACGCAACAGGATATGAAGAATATGCAAAAACAGCAATGTTAATTGCTAAAACATATACTTTAAAAAGAGCTGGATATTTAGCAGAAACAAAAAATATAACAATGCGTTCTTCAACCGCAGATCATGCATGGTGTGATATTTATAATGGATGTAAGATGTATCAAGCAAAGAGTTTAAATTGGTATTATTCTTTAGATAATAATTCCTTTTCTAGAAGTAATGCAAAAATATATAAACCAGCTTTAAGCTCAACAAATTTAGAAAAAGCTAAAGCTAATTATAAAGCAATAGAAAATTATTTATATGCACCAAAAACACTAACTGGTACATTAGAAAATGGAAATCAATTAGTATCTACTGAATATAGGGATCATACTCAAAATTTTTGGCAATCACAAGCTAAAGCAGGAAAAAGTTTTTCTGAAATATTAGCCGCAACAGGAACAAATGCTTATACTGATTTTAAAACAACTGATAAATCAATTGAATTAAGAGAAGTTTATAAGAATTTACAATTGTATGATTTATCAACTTATTGTACTTATACTCCAGCAAGTGGTGGATCATGTACAACAAGTACACCAATTCAAATTGCTGAAGGAGAATCATTTAGAATAACATCAGGATTTGGACTTCGTGATAAACCATGTTCAACATGTTCAGCTATGCATGAAGGTTTAGATTTTGGATATGTAGAAAACACACCTATTTATAGTATTGCTGATGGAATAGTATTGTCTCAAGATTTTGATAAAGGTAGAGGTAATTATGTTATTATTGGTCATGATTTAGAAAATGATGGAACAATTGATTATCAATCATACTATTATCATATGGTAACAGGTTCAGTAAAAGTTCATAAGGATGACATTATAACAGGTGGAACTCAAATAGGTGGAGTTGGAACAACAGGTTCATCAACAGGTAACCATTTACACTTTGGATTGTTTGATAAAAAAGCTGGTAAATATATTGATCCACAACCATTTGTAAATGCTTTAAAAAATAAAACATCTGTATTTGATAAAGCAGCAAAATGTCAAACTAGTAGCACAGGAACAGGTTCTGCAACAGAACCAGGAAGTCGTTATTATAATCAAGGTGAATATAGTAATGTCTCATATTGTCCTTTCTTAAATGATGGATCAACAATAAAAAGCGCTGGTTGCTTTGTTGGTTCATTAGCAACTGCTATCGCAAGTATATATAATAAAGATGTTAGTGTGCCTGATATGGCAAGTTATATATGTAATACTAAACCACAATTAAGACCTAAAGGAAGAGGATCGGATGCTGGTGCCGCTTTTGTTGATACAGAATTTAAAACTCACTTTAATATTCAAGGAGAAAAATTAATTGACACATCTCCAGAAAATATATACCGTATATTGCAAGGTGGTAGTAAGATAGTTGTTTCAGTACACGGTGGAAAATTTAATCCTAAAGGAACTGGACATTATATAGAAATAGATGCAGCTAAAGATAATAAAATATATGTTTATGATACTGGAGCTCGAGCTAATAATGGTTGGTATGATAAAGAAACTATTAGAGCTGAAATTACAAATCACATTGGAACTGGTATGTGGGAGGTAAAAAGAAATGGATAAAAAATTAAAAATAATACTTCTTGTATTTAGTCTATTTCTTTTTTCCGGATGTACCATTGATTACAATATAAAAATAAAAGCAAATAATGAAATAGAAGAAAATATTTTATTAAATGCAACAAATAAAACACAATTAAAAAGTTCAGAATTAAATAAATATTATAATAAAATTTATAATTATTTACTTAAAGATTATGATTATAAATTTAATTTAAAAGATAACAAAGTTAATTTAAAATTAAATAAAAAAACAAATAATTTAAATGATTTTATTAATAAATCAAACATAATCTTAATATATGATAATTATGAATTAACTACAAATGAAGGAAAAACAACATTTAGAAATGTAGGACTTTCTAATTTTCAATCTTTATTTGATTATGCAGATCAAAACAATAATCCAAATACAGAATTAGTAGATAAAATAAATATAAATATTACATTTGAAAATATCGTATTAGAAAATAATGCAGATAGTTATAACAAAAACACAAATACATATACATGGACTTATACAAGAGATACTAAAATTAAAAATATAAAATTTGTATTTGGTGAAGAAAAATTTAAAAAACAATTTAAAATAAATAAAAACATTACAATTTATGGTTCAATAATTGCTGTAATATTAATAACAGGAATTTCTACTGTATTAATAATAAGTCATAAAAAAAATAAGTTTTAAAGGAGAATTATATGAAAAAATTTAAATTACTTTTATTACCTATAATGATTTTGTTCTTAACAGGTTGTACAGTTGACTATAATGTAGTAGTAACATCAAAACATCAAGTAATTGAAGATGTTACAATAAGCAAATTAATTGAAACAATTAATAAAGAAGGTTACACAGCACAAGAAACAAAAAAAGCAATGAATAATTCATATAAAAGCTATTTTAAAAATAATAATTTTGATTATAAATTTGATATTACTAAAACAGCATTAGAAGTTAATTTAAAAAGAAAAAGTAATGACTTTAATAAAATAAGAAAACTTACATATTTTCAATCGCTATTTAATGATGCAGATATAGAAAATAAAAATGGAATATATTCTTTTAAAACAAATGGTGATTATATGCCAGAAGACTTATTTTTTGATACTTCAAATATATCAGATGTTGAAGGTGTAACAAGGGTTAATCTTAATATTCAATTTCACAATGTAGTACTTGAAAGTAATGCAGATAGTTATAATAAAGAAACAAATACATATACATGGATACTAACTGGTGATTTAAAAGAAAAAAGTATTGAATTTAAATTATCAAACAAGAAAAGATATGATATAATAGTTAAGTATATATGGAAAAATTATTCAATAAGAATAATTATATTTACTGTTTTATTTCTTTTAGCGTTAATATTCATAATTAGACTATTAATACTAAATCATAAACATAGTAAATTTTAGGAGGCATTTGAATGAAATTAAAATTTAGAGCGGAACCAAAAGATATATTAATATTTGCTGTGTTTTTATTCTTTCTATTTTACATTGTTTCAATAGGTGTATTAAATGCAGTATCAATTTTAGATGATGGTTCAATACATGGATTAAATCCATTTCCCATTCTTTCAAGAGACTATTTTGCTTTAACAATGGTTCTTTATTTAGGATTACTTATTATCGTTTTTACAAGTGTATCATCTTATTTCTTTGATAGAGAAAAAGGAGTAGGTATAAAAGCTTCTAAAAAAGAAGAAAAAGGTTATTCAAGATGGGCAAAAGATAAAGAAATGAAAGAACAATTAAAAATGATAAGACCTGGTGATCAAACAAGTGAACACGCAGGAATACCTTTAATGAATAATGGTAAAGAAATTTGGGTAGATGCTGGAGAATATCATAATTTAATTATTGGGTCAACTGGATCTGGGAAAACAGAAACACTAGTTCAACCAATGGTTAAGTCTTTAGCAAAAAAAGGTGAATCAATGATAATCACCGATCCAAAAGGTGAAATTTATGAAAAAAGTGCTAATGAACTTCGTGAAAGAGGTTATAATATTGTACTTTTAAACTTCCGTGAACCTCAAAAAGGTAATTGTTGGAATCCACTTTCTCTTCCATATTCTTTATATAAAGCACATGACTCAGATAAAGCTATCGAACTTTTAGATGACTTAGCTGTAAATATTCTTTATGATGAATCTTCAAAAGGTCAAGATCCTTTCTGGGAAAAAACTTCTGCCGATTATTTCGCAGGGTTAGCACTTGCTTTATTTGATGATGCAAAAGAAGAAGAAATTAACTTAAATAGTATAAATTTAATGAGTACAGTTGGAGAAGAAAAAATAGGTGGAACAACATATATGAAGGAATACTTTAGTGATAAAGATCAATCATCTCCTGCATATATAAATGTTTCAAGTACTTTAATGGCTCCAAATGAAACAAAAGGAAGTATTATTTCAGTATTTAAACAAAAAATAAAAATGTTTTCATCTCGTGAAAATTTATCAGAAATGCTTTCAAAAAGTGATTTTGATATAAAAGATATTGGACGTAAGAAAACTGCAGTATTTATTGTAATTCAAGATGAAAAGAAAACATATCATCCTTTAGTAACAATATTTATTAAACAATGTTATGAAACACTAATAGGTGTAGCTCAAGAATCTGGTGGAAAATTAAAATATAAAACAAACTTCATCCTGGATGAATTTGCTAATATGCCACCACTTAAAGATGTAACTACAATGGTTACAGCTGCTCGTAGTAGAAAAATAAGATTTACTTTTATTATCCAAAACTTCTCACAGCTTTATCAAGTATATGGTAAAGAAAATGGAGAAACAATTAAAGGTAACTGTGGGAATATTATTTATTTAATAAGTAGTGAACTTGCAGCCTTAGAAGAAATAAGTAAAATGTGTGGAGAAGTTAAATCAAAAGAAAAAGAAAAAACTTCAAGTATGCCACTTGTTACTGTAAGTGATTTGCAAAGATTACCACAATGGTCAATGATAGTTCTAAGAACTAGAATGATGCCTTTTAAAACAAAAGTAAAACCTAACTATGAACTTGTTAATGAAGGTTTATGGGGAAAAGATTATGGTATAGCTGGATATCCAACAAGAGAAAGAAAAGCTCCACAACTTTTTGATATTAAAAAAGTAGTAGAAGAAAAAAGAAATAAAAAAATAAATGAAATGTTAGGTGAATCATCTAGACCAATGATGCCAGGTGGATTTAATCCTTCTGAATTATTTGGAAATAAAGATAAAAAACCAAACAGTGGATTTAATGTTGACGATTTAGTAAAAAAGATTGATGCTAAAATCGCAGAACTTGAAGCTGAGGAAAAAACAAAGAATGAAGAAAAACCAAAAGCTTCACATTCAAAAAAACCAGTAAAAGAAGAAGTAACAAAAAAAGAAGAAAAAACAACAATAAAAGAAGATGTAATAAAAAAAGAAGTAATAGAAAAACCTTTGAATTTAATGAATGAAGAATTTATTGATAGTAAAAAGGAAAATAAACCTACTATTTCAGAAGTAATAACTGAAGTAAGAATGCCAAAAGAAGAAGTAACAGATGATCAATTCTTTGATGATTTCTTCTATGATGAAGACGAATAAGATTACTTATTCTTTTTTTTTAACTTTAAAAAATATAAATCATATTATATATTAAGGGGGTTAATATGATACCAAATATTTCTATTACAGATTTACTAAATTTTAACAATTTAAATATAATTGATATAAGAAGTATAGAAAAATACAATAATAATCATATTCCAGGTTCAATTAATATACCATTTGAAAAATTAATAACAAAACCAAACGAATATTTAAATAGTCAAAATAGATATTATATTTACTGTCAAAAAGGAATAACAAGCAAAAAAATTTGTGGAATATTAATTAATATGGGATATAAAGTTACTAATATAATAGGTGGATATGAAGAATGGATAACAAAAAAGGAATAATTCCTTTTTTTAGTTTAAATATATTTTTTATTATTCTTAATACTCTATGAAAAAAACAAAAAATATATTATAATGATACTAGGGTGGAAAACAATTATGCAAGATTTAATAAAAGATTTAATAGGACAACTTCAAGATTTAGTTACTAATAATAATATATTTGTTAGCTTATTCTTTGGCTTTTTTATAATTATACTAGAATCAATTTTACCTATATTACCACTAGCTTTATTTATAGCTTTAAACATGGTTATATTTGGAAATTTTATTGGTTTTATAATATCATGGCTCGCAACTGTAGTTGGTTGTAGTCTAAGTTTTCTAATTTTTAGAAAAGGATTAAGTAAAAGAATATATCAAAATATTGATAATAAACCAAGAACAAAAAAATTAATGAATGTTGTAAGTCATATTAGTTTTTCAAAATTAGTTGTTGTTCTAGCGATACCATTTACTCCTGCTTTTTCTATTAATATAGGCGCAGGTTTATCAAAAATGCCATATAAGAAATTTTTATTCGCAACTTTAATTTCTAAAATATCAGTTGTTTATTTCTGGGGTTTTGTAGGAACTACATTACTAGATAGTATGACTGATATTGGAGTTTTAATAAAACTTGGATTAATTATTATTATTGCTTTTATATTATCAAAAGTAATAATTAATAAGTTTGATGTTGATTAGGAGGATTTATGGAATATATAATTATAGGAATTTTGTTACTTCTTTTAGTATTAATTATTTTATTATTATTTAAAGGAATTAATGAAGGAAATATTATTGAAAAAATAGGTAAAATAGAAACAAATGTTGTAAAAGAATTAGGAGAATTTAAAGGTTCTTTAACTAGAGAATTAAATGAAGATTTTACAAAACAAAATGAAAAATTAGAAACTAGATTAAGACTTATAAATGATCAAGTAAATGAAAGATTAGATAAAAACTTTGAAAAAACAAATAAAACTTTTTCATCTGTATTAGAAAGACTTTCAAAAATAGATGAAGCTCAAAAACATATAGATAATTTATCTAGAGATATTGTTTCACTACAAGGAGTTCTTACAGATAAAAAATCAAGAGGAATATTTGGCGAAGTAACACTAACAAATATAATTGAAAATATATTTGGTGCGAATAATGATTTAATTTATAAAATGCAATATCCTTTTCCAAATGGAACTATTGTAGACTGTGCTTTATTTGCTCCTGAACCACTTGGTTTAATAGGTATAGATTCAAAGTTTCCATTAGAAAACTACCGTACAATGGTTGATAGAAAAAATAGTGAAGAAGTTAGAACAAATGCGCTTAGATTATTTAAACAAGATATGAAAAAACATATAGATGCAATTTCATCTAAATATATTATTACAGGTATTACAACTGATCAAGCAATTTTATTTTTACCAGCAGAAGCTATATTTGCGGAAGTAAATGCTTATCATACTGATATAGTAGAATATGCTTATAAAAAAAGAGTTTGGTTAACAAGTCCTACTACTTTAATAAGCACACTAACGACTATTCAAATCATTATTAAAAACATGGAAAGAGATAAATATACATCTATAATACATCAAGAATTAAATCTATTATCTGAAGAATTTAAGAGATATAAAGAAAGATGGGATAAATTATATAGAAGTATGGAAACTGTTGGAAAAGATATGAAAGAAATTCATACAACAACAGAAAAAATAACAAAAAGATTTAATACAATTAATCAAGTAGAAATAGAAAAAGAATTAATAGAGGAATAATATGGATGATAATGAAAGAATAATTCAAATTGAAGATTTAAAAAAAGCAAGAGAGCTGTTATTAGAGCAAATAAAGGATTTAGAACCTAATTGGTCTGATAATGAGATTAAATATGAAGGTTCTGCTTTTAGTCAAGAAAAACAACCTGTAAAAAGTCTTGGTTCAAGTATCACAGGTGGTTTAAATATGTATCCAGAGTATGAAGAAAAAGCTGGAAAATCAAATATAATTTTATTATCAATTCTTTCTTTTATCTTTGAAGTATTATTTTTAATACTAGCCTTTTATATATATACAAAATAAAATAAAAAAAAGTCAAAATTTAATAGACTTTTTTTTTATTTGTGCTATAATAAAAAACAACTTTGTTAGGAGGCATGCAGTATGATGAAAACAGATTTACCAGTAATCGTTTTAAGAGGAATAATTCTGTTGCCAAATAATGATATTAGACTAGAATTTGATAGTGAAATAAGTAAAAATATAATTGATGTTTCAGAACTGTTTCATGATAATAAAGTATTAATTGTAACTAAAGAAAATCCATTAGAAGAAAATTTAGAAATAAAAAAACTACCTAGAATAGGTGTAGTCGCAAAATTAAGCCATAAAATGGAACTTCCAAATGGTAAAACAAGAGTTATTATAACAGGAATAAAAAGAGCTTATATTCATGAATATTTAAGTATTAATAAAAGAGATGATATTTTAGAAGCAATTATTTCTGATGTAAAAGAAGAAAAAATAGAATCAAAACAAGAAGTAATTTTAATAAAAAAATTATATAGAGAATTAGAAAACTATACAAAAATAATACCTTATGTTAGTAATAGTATTTTATCTACAGTTTCAAATTGTGAAAGCTTAAGCAAAATGACAGATATAATTGTTCCATATCTTCAAACAAGCAATGAACAAATGATAGAATATCTAAATATAATAGATCCAATTGAAAGATTAAAACTTATTCTAGCTGATCTATATAAAGAAGAAGAAATGTTTGAAATAGAAAAAGAACTAGATAATAAAGTAAAGAAAAATATAGATGAAACACAAAGAGAATATATACTTAGAGAAAAAATAAAAACAATTAAACAAGAATTAAAAGAAACAACAATTAAAGATGATGAAATAGAAATTTTAAGAGAAAAAATAAATAAAATAGAAAAACCAAAAAATATAAAAATGAGATTAAATCTTGAATTAAAAAGATATCAAAATTTATCAGAAATTTCTCCAGAAGTAAGTGTTGTTAGAAATTATATTGATTGGTTACTAGATATTCCTTGGAATAAGTATAGTACAGATAATAATAATTTAAAGGATGTTAAGAAAAGACTAGATGAATCTCATGATGGTTTAGAAAAAGTAAAACAAAGAATAATAGAATATTTAGCTGTTAAACAAAGATCTGAAAATTTAAAAAGTCCAATTATTTGTTTAATAGGTCCACCCGGTGTTGGAAAAACATCTCTTGCTTTTTCAATCGCAAAAGCATTAAATAGAAATTTCACAAAAATATCAGTAGGTGGAATAAATGATGAAGCTGAAATAATAGGACATAGAAGAACATATTTAGGATCAAATCCAGGTAGAATTATTCAGTCAATAAAAAAAGCAAATTCAATGAATCCGGTATTCTTGATAGATGAAATTGATAAAATGACTAAAGATTATAAAGGTGATCCATCTAGTGTATTACTTGAAGTATTAGATCCAGAACAAAACAGATTCTTTAGTGATAACTATATTGAAGAAGAAGTTGATTTATCAAAAATAATGTTTATTACAACTGCTAATTATATAGAAGATATACCAGAACCTCTACAAGATAGATTAGAAATAATAGAAATTTCAGGTTATACAGAATATGAAAAACTTAATATAGCAAAAAAACATCTAATACCAAAAATTTGTAAAGAACACAATATTAAAACATCATATTTATTTATAGAAGATGAAATAATATTAAAAATAATTAGAAACTTTACAAAAGAATCTGGTGTAAGAGAACTTGAAAGACAAATATCTAAAATAATAAGAAAAATAGTAACAAATATTATAATAAATAAAGTAGAAGATAATAAATATATAATAGATGAAAATAAAATATTAGAATATTTAGGTAATGAAAAATATAATTTTAATAAAATAACAAATAATCAATCAGGAATTGTTAATGGTTTAGCTTATACCTATTTTGGTGGAGATACACTTAAAATAGAAGTAACTTATTTTAAAGGAAATGGTAATTTAGAATTAACTGGTTCTTTAGGAGAAGTTATGAAAGAAAGTGCTAAAATAGCTTTTAATTATATTAAAGCAAATCATAAATTATTTAAAATTGATTATGATAAATTGATTAATAATGATATACATATACACGTACCAGAAGGAGCAATTAAAAAAGATGGACCAAGTGCTGGTATAACAATAACTACAGCTTTAATTAGCTCTTTAACTGATAAAAAAATTGATAATAAACTAGCAATGACTGGTGAAATCAGTTTAAGAGGAGAAGTTCTTCCAATAGGTGGTTTAAAAGAAAAAAGTATTGGCGCATTAAGAAGTGGAATTGATACTATAATTATTCCAGAAGCTAATAAAAAAGATTTAGATGAAATACCAAAAGAAGTAAAAGAAAAAATAAATTATATTTTAGTTAATAACTATAAAGAAATATATGACTATATAGAAAAGTAGGTGTAATATGGATGAAATAAAACAAGAAATTAAAAGATATAATTATTATGTGTTGGATGATTTTTTCTTTTTTTCAAAAGATATTAAGCATAGTTTAAAAGAATTTGATTTAGACTACATAACAAGTGTTGATCATTTAAATTTTTTATTAGAAATAATAGATGATTTAAAAACAAATCAGATATATCCAGAATTTTGTTTAAATAATATGGCAAAACTAATTGGCTATTTAAGTGAAAATATAAAAGAAAATGATGAATTTTATGAATATAAAATGAATTTAATAAATAAAATGGCACAAATATATTTAGAAATTAAAGAAATTAATTCAAATGAAATTTATAATTTAGAATATGAAAGTAAATATAGTGATAGATATTTAATAAATGAACCTATTTTTATAAGTAAAGAATTAATGGAAAATTCAATTAGATATGATTTAATTGCAATGTCATCTTTCAATGAAACTGAAGATGTATTTAATCAAGGAAAAGATCCAAAATATTTAACTGATTTATATTTATTATCAATTAAAAAAATGATTTTTTATAATCCTGATTTTTTTAAAAATAAATCGATAAAAAAAAGAGCTTTATGTATACTTAATAATAATTTAGATGAAGCAAAAAACAATAATAAAGATACATCAGAATATGAAAAAATAATTAATAAATTAAATCAAAAATCTATTGATAATTCATATATGGATTCAAATATAATATATTCATATTATGTAGCTTTGATTAAAAACATGGCAATTAAAGAAATTGATAAACCTGATTTAATAAATGAGGATTTATTATCAGTCGCATATGAATTAACAGAAACAACTTATCTATATGATGAAAAAATGAGAGATGTTATCTTAGATATAATGCATGCAAATATAAATCATTATAGAACACTATTTAAAGATGATAAAGATAAATTAAAAAACATTTTATTAGTATATAATCAATATTTAGGTCATATAAATAAAAACAAAAATAATTATGAGACTGATTTATTTGAAAGTGAAATAATTTATCTTTCGTCTTTTTGGGAATATATTTTATATCACAGACTTTCTGATTTTGTAGAACTTGATGAGGATATAAGAAAATCAATATGTACAGATTATCATTTAATAAAATCACTTATTAGTAGTGAAGAAGAATTTGAAAAATTTAAAAATGAATATGTTGAAAGTGATTTAACACTTGTAAGTATTAAAAAATTACTTAATTCAAATCAACTATTGTTTGATAATAATGTACTTAATGCAAGAATTAAAGATATTTTAATTAATCATATAAATAATAAAGAAAGTAAAAAAATTATGAAAAAAATAAAAAATTATAATTATTAATAAATTAAAAAGGTAAAATGTATATTTTATCTTTTTTTTCATATAATTTAATGAACTGAAAGGGGAAATAAAATGAAAAAAATTGTACCGTTTAAAAAAGATATAATATTTAATACAAATATATCTGAAATAACAAGCATTTCACTTGAACATACACTTAAAATAGACGATCAATTAGTAACAGGTAATTTTATATTGAGTGGAGAATATAAAATCGCAGATGACAGTAAAAATATAGAGAATTTTTCTTATGATTTACCATTTAATATTAATTTTGATGATAAATATAAATTAACAAAAGCAGTAGTAGATATAAATGATTTTTATTATGAAATAATAAATGAAAATATTTTATCTATTAATATAGAAGCAAGTGTTGATAATGTTGAAGAAATAGTAATAGAACAAACAACTAATTTTTATCAAGATGAAATAAGAGAAGAAATAAAAGAAGAAAATATTATAAGAGAGGAAAATATAGTGGAAGAAAAAAGATGCATTGAAGAAGAAGATACAGAATCTCTATTTGGCAATTTAGATGAATCATTAGAAACATATAAAACATATAAAATATGTATAGTAAGAGAAGGAGATTCTATTGAAAACATTCTCATTAAATATGAAATAACAAAAGATACATTAGAACTATATAATGATTTAACAGAAATAAAAATAGGAGACAAATTAATTATTCCAGCAACTTATGAGGCAAATTAATGAAGTATTAAAAAAATATGAATTAAAACCAAATAGTTATAAGAAAGTAGGGAAAATAGTAATTGTTGATACAAGTAATGGTAAATATGTTGTAAAAGAAAAAGAAAAAAATAGTCAAATATATGATTATCTAAATTCAAGAAGCTTTAGATATTATCCGGATATTATTAATGATGACAAGTATGAAATAACACCTTATCTAGAAGAAATAGAAATGCCTTTAGAACAAAAAATGTTAGACATGATAGATTTAGTTAGTCTTCTTCATAATAAAACAACTTATTATAAAGAAGTAGATGAAGATGATTATAAAAAAATTTTTGAAGAAGTAACAGGCAATATAGAATATTTAAATAGTTATTATCTAGATATAATAAGTGTTATTGAAACAAAAGTATATATGAGTCCAAGTGAGTATTTACTAGCTAGAAATATTTCAAAAATTTTTTCTTCATTAAATTATTGTAAAAGTGAATTAGATATATGGTTAACTATAATAGAAAAAAAAAGAAAACAACGTTTTGTTGTCCTCCATAATAATTTAGAAACAAATCATTTTATTAGAAATAGTAATCCATATCTTATAAGTTGGGATAAATCAAAAATTGATATTCCTATTTTCGATTTATATAAATTATACAAAAAAGAAAGTCTTGATTATGATTTTGAACCAATATTAAAAAGATATGAAGCAAATTATCCTATGTTAGAGGAAGAAAAAATATTATTCTTTATTTTAATTTCATTACCTGATAAAGTAAGCTTAAATAGTAATGAATATGAAAATACAAAACAAATAAGCAAACAAATAGATATTCTTTTTAAAACAGAAAAACTAATATCAGAATATTATTCTAAAGATAAACAAAAGGATAAAAATAATAAATAAATATAAAACAAATAAATTAAATCGTGACAAAAATAAAAAAGTTAATATAAGTTGATAAAATAGTAATATACCAAAAACAAAAGTTAAAAAAAACCATTTATTTCTACCACACCACCAATTGTTCCATCCATTTGGCATAATAATCACCTACTTTAATTTATGTGTTTATAACTAATTTGTATGTGCTAATGACTAGGAGGAATAAAATGGATGAATTTGATCAATTATTTGATAAATTAGTAGAAGAAATGGATAAACAAAATATTGATTACGAAATTCAAAAAAAATACTTAATTGAATTAATGAAACTAATTAATAAACAAGAAGAACAAAAGATATATTTAACAAACACTTTTATAATTAGTAGTTTATATTTTGGAACAGGAATGGGATTAATTACTTTATCTCATGATAATTTAGAAATGTTTATTTCGATACTAACAATTATATTAGGGCTTAGTATTTCTATTATACAAAAAGTAAAAACTAAAAATATACCTGATTATTTAGATGATTATGAAGAATTAGAGAAAATTAGAAAAGAAATAGAATCTTGTATTAATTTAGAACAAAAGAGTTTAACATATAAAAATAAATAGAAAAGATATGGTCTTTTCTATTTATTTTTGATACAATGAATTAGGTGATAATATGTTTGAAAATTTAGGTGATAGATTACAAGGTGTCATGGATAAAATAAAAGGTTATGGAAAAATAACTGAACAAAATATTGGTGAAATGACAAGAGAAATAAGACTTGCTTTATTAGAAGCAGATGTTAATTATAAAGTTGTTAAAGAATTTATAAATAAGGTTAAAGAAAAAGCTTTAGGTGAAGAAGTCGCAAAAAGTTTAAAACCAGGTGAAATGTTTGTCAAAATAGTAAAAGATGAATTAGTTGAATTACTTGGTGGTGAAAAAAAAGATATAAATATTTCAGGAAACCCCGCTACATTAATGTTAGTTGGACTACAAGGTAGTGGTAAAACAACAACAATTGCTAAAATCGCAAATTATTTAAGAAAAAATCATAAAAAGAAACCTTTACTAGTTGCTTGTGATGTTTATAGACCAGCTGCTATAGATCAGTTAAAACAACTTGGAAAAGAGTTAAATATTGAAGTATATGAAGAAGGAAAAGGAAATCCTGTAGAGATTTCTAATAATGCTTTAAAATATGCAAAAGAAAATAAATTTGATTATGTTTTAATAGATACTGCAGGTCGTCTTCATATTGATGAAGAATTAATGGATGAGTTAAAAAATATTAATGAAACAATTAATCCAAATGAAATATTATTAGTTGTTGATAGTATGACTGGACAAGATGCTATTAATGTTATTGAAGGTTTTAATAGTAAATTACCTTTAACAGGAGCTATTCTAACAAAACTAGATGGTGATACAAGAGGTGGAGCTGCTTTATCAATTAGACATTTAACTAATGTTCCAATTAAATTTATTGGTGTTAGTGAAAAATTAGATGGACTTGAAGAATTTTATCCAGAAAGAATGGCTAGTCGTATTCTTGGTATGGGAGATATTATGTCTATTGTTGAAAAAGCAGAAGCTGTAATAGATCAAGATGAAGCATATAATACTGCTAAAAAAATGAAAAGTGGAAAATTTGATTTAGAAGATTTCTTAAGTACTTTTAAACAAATAAAAAAATTAGGGCCACTTGAAAATTTAATTAAATTAGTACCTGGTGCTAAAAAAATGGGACTTAATAATGTTAAAATAGATCCAAAAGATATGGCTCATGTTGAAGCAATTATTCTTTCTATGACTAAAGAAGAAAGAAAAAATCCTACTATTTTAAAAGCAAGTAGAAAAATAAGAATTGCAAAAGGTAGTGGAAGAAGTGTTGAAGAAGTAAATAGACTTTTAAAACAATTTGAAGAAATGAAAGTAATGATGAAACAAATGAAGAGTGGAAATTTTAAGATGCCATTTTAAAAAAATAGGAATAATAATTTATTCTTTTTTTTATAAAAATAGCTTAATATTTATTGATAAAAATACATTTTGTGATAAACTATATTTATAATAGTGAAGGAATGGTTAATTTGGATGCAAAGGAAATATTTGACTATATAGAAGCAAGAAATTTTAAATTAAATCCATTTGAGATTGAAGTAATAATTGATATAGAAAAAAACCCAGTAATTTGTTGGATGAAATGTAATGAAGATATAAAAAAATATGAGATTTCCACTTCTGAAAAAAAATATTCATATATAAATTTTAGTTATATAAATTATGAAGAGTATATGAATATGAATCAAGAAAATCAAAAAGTAAAGAAAATTAGTTAGTTAAAGCTAATTTAAAATAAAGAATTAATAAATATTAGTTCTTTTTTCTTGCAATAAAAGACTGATTTAGGTATAATAGAAATAATAATAGTATCGTGGAGGGTAAACAATGGAAACAAAAAGTGGCTTAGAAGAAGTAATTAAAATGACGAAAGATTTATTAACTGAATTAAATAAACAAAATATGATTGAAAAAATTGTTAGTAGAAATATTTCATATAGTGATGCAAAGAATGTAGCAGATATTCTTTTTAGTGAAAATATAGATAACAATCTTATATTAAAAGGTGAATTAGATGAAAGAATTAATAGTATTTTAAATAAAGAAACTTCTAATGTAATCGAAGAAGAAAAAATTAATTTTGATGAACCTATTATTGAAGAAGTAATTGTTGATGAACCTATTATTGAAGAAAAAATTGTTGAAGAACCAATTTTAAATCAAGAAAAATATATTGAAGTTGAGAAACCAAGAGTTCGTGGATTATATGAAACTGATAACGATTATAAGAGTTATTTAGAAAAGTTTTTTGAAGGATTTCCTAAAAAGAGTTCTGAAGATAAACCAAAACAAGAAGAAAAAATTGTTGAAGAACCAATTTTAAATCAAGAAGAATATATTGAAGTTGAGAAACCAAGAGTTCGTGGATTAAATGAAAGTGATAACGATTATAATGAATATTTAAGAGGACACTTTGAATCATTTTTTGATAAGGGTTTTGAAGATAAACCAAAACAAGAAGAAAAAATTGTTGTTGAAGAACCAATTGTTGAATTCTTTAAAGAAGATGATATATTAAAAACAGAAAATAACCCAAAAATTGATTATGACCAATTGATAAAAAACGCATTTGAAAAAGATTTAGAAGACGCAATAAATAAAAATAGATTAGATTTATTTCAAAAAACAACTAAAAATCAAGAAAATGAACAAAGTAAAAATATTAATTTATTGGATGTAGAGGATTTAGATAAATTAGATGATAAAGAATTTATAAATTCTTTAATAGAAATAAATGGTTTAGATTTAAATAACGATAAAATTAGTCAAGAAAAAGATGACTTAGTTGAAGAATCAATTGAAAAACCAATTGTTGAAAATTTATTTGCAAATTATACAATGAATGGTGCAGCATTAGACCAATTGGAAAAAACAGGAGTTTATTATAAGAATAAATTAAATTCTACTAACGAATTTACTCCAATTGGAAAACAAGAAAAAATAGTTCCAAATGCTAAACAGCTTATTTCAGATTTAAAAATTAAAACTGGTAAACAATTAACTGATATTAAAAAAAATAGTGAAGAATTAGTAGATGTTTTACGATCTAGAGTTAAAGAGTTAAATGCTGAAAAAAATGAAAAAATAACAACAGCAGGTAGTTTGGTTGTAGAGGATTTTGTTGATTTTAAAAACAAGGTCAAAGAAAATACTGATGATTTTAAATCAAGAATAATAGAATCAAAAGTTGCTAAACAAGAAGATAAATTAGTAAAACAAGAAGAAAAATTAGCTAAACAAGAAGAAAAAATAGTTAAAAAAGAAGAAGAAAAATTAGTTAAAAAAGAAGATTTAGCAAAAAAAATCGAAAATGGTGAAGTAGTAGATGCTTTTGATATGATCCGCCAAGATTTAAATAAAACTGCTGTAGTAATTGGAGTTAAAAAAGTTGGAAATATTCTTAAACAAAAATGGGAATTAAGTAAATCAAAAAAATTCGTTAAGGGATTAATTGTAAAAACAAATTACAATGAAGATATGCTTAGTCATGAAGATGAATATACACCAAATGAAGAAAAAAGTAATGTTAGATAGGAGATTCATATGTTAGAAAAAGATAATATAATTTTACTTGGAAATAATAATAAGTTTTTAATCATAGATAAAATAACTTATAATGGATCTGACTATTTATATTTAACAAAAGTTAATGAAGAAGAAACTGATTTTGAAGGATTAAGTGATATAGCAAAAGTTAATTTTATAAATAACTCAGTTGAATTATTAACAGTTGAAGATGAATACGAAATTATAAAAGAAGCATTTTTAAAAAGATTAGAAAATAGTAATTAAAACTATTTTCTTTTTTTTATATAAAATATAGTGTAAAGTAGTGTACAACTTATCAAAAACCCCTTTTATTAAAAATAATTAATGATATAATTAATTTAATAATAGGAGGTATTTTATGGATATTCAAGAAATAATGATTCAAATTAATCAATTAGAAATTATCAGTAGACAATTAAATGAAGAATATAAAAAAATTACAAATGACACTGATAAAGATAAAATGAGTAAAGTAATAACTAAAGTTGGATCTAGAATTGTAGAACTTGAAAGAAAACATCAACTAGAAGAATATAAGCAATTTAAAGATAATGAACCACCAATAGATGTTGATTTTCTAGCTCAAGGAATAGAAGAAAATAGAAAATACGGAAAAGAACAAATAGAAATCGCACTTCAAAAATTAGATGGAAATTATATTGAAATAGATGGACAAAATATTAGAGAAATCGATTACGATAATAGAACTGGTATTAGTTCAATAGGAATGAATAACGATTTCCAATTTCCAGTAACAGAAGAGTATGTAAATATTAGATAATAAATAAGGAATAAACACATTCCTTTTTTTTTTGTTTTCATATCATAAACTAGATAAGGGGGAAATAATTATGTTTGGTAGAAGATGCTGCCTTGATAACAGACAAATGATGAATTATCAAAATCCTGTTATGGATAATCATTGCTGTATGGAACAACCAATAATTGAACCAGAAATAAATAAATGTATTGAAAAGGAATTTTATCACGAAATACCACATGTATGTCCAGTTCATACACATACTATAAATCGTCATATTTATAAACACACTTATACTCCACAATATATATGTTCAGAAGAAGAACAAGTATGTAATATGGATTGTGGAAAATGTCCTGGAATGTAAAACAGCTAATGCTGTTTTTTTAATGTAAACAAAATGTTATTTTTTATAAAAATTATATAAAAACATATAAATTAATAAGATAAATGATAAAATAGAAATAGATAATATATGAGGTGAAATATGAATAATGCAACAAACTATTATGATATTCTTGGTATTCAAAAAAATAGTTCTTTTGAACAAATTAAACAAGCATATAGAAAAGTAGTAAAACAATATCATCCTGATAATAATAAAAGTAAAGAAGCTGAAGAATTAATAAAAAAAATATATCAAGCATATAGTATCCTTTCAAATAATATAAAAAGAGAACAATATGATTGTAATATATCAAAAGAGAATAGTAATTATAATGAAACAGTAGATAAAGAAGAATTAAAAAAAGAGTTAAATCAAATTTTAAACAGTGTAGATTTATACCAATTTAGAGCTTCTGTGCCAGAAAATTACAAAATAAAAGTAGATTACTTAATAGCTTTAAAAAATAGATTACAATCAAATAAATATGGTTTAGATAATATAGCGATGCTAAGAAATATAATTAGAGTTGCGCGTACTATACCACAAGAAGTAGAAGTAATAAAAAATCAAATTTATCAAACGAGTAATGAAATAGTAAGAAATAATGAAATAAGTACGGAAATAAATAATGATACAGATTATTATGAAACTACATCAGATGAATTAATTATATCTAATCCAGATGAAAATATATTTCTTGAAAAAGAACAAGATAATATGATTCAACAAGAAGCTGTTTTAACAATTGAAAAACAAGAAAAACAAGATATTAATCCAATAAAATGGTATGATTTATATGCAGAAGAAATAAAAAATGATAAATCTTTAAATAAAGAACAAATAATTGAATTAGTTAATTATGTATATCAATTAAAAAATGAATTTATAAGCTTATTTGCTTCTTTCAGACAAATATATGGGATTGATGATAAAGAAAAAATAAATGAAGCTATAGAAAATACAAAAAAATTAGTAGAAAATAAAAAAAACGAACTATTAGTTAATAATGAATTAGAATATACAAAAAGTATAGAACAAAACCAAAAAAAACTAGTACTTGTTAAAAAGGAGGCATAATATGAAATCAGTAATTAATTGGGAAAGTATTTTAAATAATATATATGAACAACTTAAAAAGGATATAAAACAAGCACAACAACAAGATAGTATGAATATAACATCGACTAATTCAGGAAATATTAATAAAGACTTACTATATTTAAATGATGAATATAATATGTATTTTGAAAAATTAGAAGATATAAAAATAATAAAAGAAGAAAATATGTTTGAATATTTAAAAAATTTAATATATATTGAAGAAAAAGATATAAATATAAAAACTAAACTTCTTACTATTTTATCATATGGTTCAGTACTAGCTATTAATTCTAGAATCAATAAAAAAACTCAAGAAGAAATATATACAATTTCTTATACAACAAGACAAATTGATAAAAATAATCTAGGTGAATATATACCAACATTATTTGATGAGCAAATACTTCAAAAAATCATGAAACCAGACAGTTTAGATAGTAGAGATAATATAGTTTATGAATTAACACAATTATTAGATCAATCAAATGATCAAAATAAATTGGATAATATTATACAAAAAATTTAAAAGAATATTTTTCTTTTTTTTTATACAATCATTTAAAATCGACAAGTAATATACTTGAAATTGCCTCAATATATGTTATAATATATGTGATAAATTTAGATCGGGTGATGTATATGAAATTGTCTTTAGTAGTTCCTTGTTATAATGAGGAAGAAAATGTTCAATTATTCTATAATGAAGTAATAAAAGTTTTTAAAAAAAAATTTAAATATGAAATTATTTTTATAAATGATGGTAGTAGTGATAAAACTATTTCAGAATTAAAAGAATTACATAAAAATAAAAAAGAAAATATTAAAATAGTAAATTTTTCTAGAAATTTTGGTAAAGAAGCAGGGATATATGCAGGTTTAAAACAAGCAACTGGTGATTATACTTGTATTATTGATGCCGATTTACAACAAAATCCAAGTTTTGTTTTAGATATGTTAAAAATATTAGAAGAAAATGAAGAATTTGATAGTGTTGCTGCTTTTCAAAAAACAAGAAAAGAAGGAAGAATATTAACTTTCTTTAAAAATTGTTTTTATAGATTAATTAATAAAATATGTGAAATAGAATTTGTTTCAGGAGCTAGTGATTTTAGATTATTTAGAAAAAATGTAGTTGACTCTATTTTAGAAATGAGTGAATACTTCCGTTTTTCAAAAGGAATTTTTTCTTGGGTAGGGTTTAATACTTATTATATGCCATATACTGTAGAAGATAGAGCAAATGGATCATCAAAATGGAAAATAAAACAACTATTTAAATATGCAATTGATGGAATTGTATCATTTACAACAACACCCCTTAGAATTTCAACTATCATGGGTTTAATTATTTCGTTAATATCTTTTACTTATTTTCTAATAGTTATTATTCAAAAATTATTCTTTGGTGTATCCTTACAAGGATATACAACAATAGTAGCTTTGATATTGCTTTTAGGAGGAATTCAACTATTATGTTTAGGTATAATTGGTGAATATTTAGCAAGAACATACGTTGAAGTAAAAAGAAGACCAATATATATTGCAAAAGAGATATTAGATAATAGTAAAAAATAGACTTTGTATTTTTTAAAATTTATGATAAAATAGTAGAGTGTAGTGGAGGAAATATGAAAAAGTTTACTAATAATATAAAGAAATATTTTAAATATGCTGTATATTCTGCAAAAGCAGATTTAAAAAGTGAAGTAGCAAATTCATATCTTAATTGGTTATGGTGGTTATTAGATCCAATTTGTTTTATGTTGATTTATACATTTATAGTTAAAATTGTATTTAAATCAAGTGAACCAAATTTTGCAGTATTTGTTTTTATAGGATTAACTGCTTGGGATTATTTTAGTAAAAATATTAGAAGTAGTGTTAAAATAGTATCAAATAACAAAGCAATTGTTTCTAAAATTTATATTCCAAAGTATATTTTAGTTTTACAAAAATCTTTTGTAAATGCCTTTAAAATGATGATATCATGGCTATTAATATTTATAATGATGATTATATTTAATGTGCCATTTACTCTTAATTTATTATATATTATACCTATTTTAATTACTCTATATATAGTAACATTTGGAATGTGTTGTATATTACTTCATTTTGGTATCTTTGTAGAAGATTTAGCAAATGTTACAGAAATAGTACTTAAATTGTTGTTTTATTTATCAGGTATATTTTATATGATAAGTACTAGAGTTCCAAAACCATATAATCATTTTCTATTGGATTTTAATCCCGTTGCATTCTTAATTGATTGTTTTAGAAAATGTATATTATATGCTAACCATCCTCATTTAAGTTATTTAGTTATTTGGTTTATTATGGGGTGTTTATTTTCAGTAATAGGAATAAGTGTTATTCATAAATATGAAAACAGTTATGCAAAGGTGATATAATGAAAAAAGATATAGCAGTTACAGTAAAAAGTCTTCATATTAGTTATAGAGGCTTAAAAAAGTTTTCAGTAAAAAAATCTTTACTTAAATTAAAAACAAGTCAAAAAGAAATATTTGAAGCAGTAAAAGGTGTATCTTTTGAAATAGAAAAAGGTAAAATATTAGGTATAATAGGTAAAAATGGTAGTGGGAAATCAACTACATTAAGAGCCTTAGCTGGTATATTCTCACCTGATAAAGGAGAAATTGATCTACATGGTAATTCAATCTCACTTCTGTCTATTGGTGTAGGATTTCAACCAAAATTAACAGGCCGTGAAAATATTTATTTATCTGGTATGTTACTTGGATTTAGTGAAAAAGAAATCAAAGAAAAAGAAAAAGAAATTGTTTCATTCGCAGATATAGGTGATTTTGTTAACAAACCTGTTAAAACATATTCATCAGGTATGCATTCAAAATTAGCATTTGCTATAACAGCAATATTAGAAACTGATATTATGTTAATTGATGAAGTATTAAGTGTAGGAGATGCTACATTTAAGGAAAAAAGTTACAATAAAATGAAAGAACTAATAAGTGATGAAAACAGAACAGTAGTAATTGTTTCTCATAGTTTAGATACAATTAATAATTTATGTAATGAAGTTTTATGGTTACATGGTGGAAAAGTAAAAAAATTAGGAAAACCTGAAGATGTTATTCCTGAATATAAAGAATTTATGGAAATCAAATAAGCAAAAGCTTATTTTTTTTAATTATTATATAGACTACTCGGCTATAAAATGATATAATATGAATATTTGAAAAGGAGATTTATTTTTATGGTTTTTAGTTCTATGATTTTTTTATGGTTATTTTTACCAATTGTATTAGTCTTATACTTTATAAGTAATAAAAAATTTAAAAATATAATTTTATTATTTTTTAGTTTAATTTTTTATGCATGGGGAGAACCAAAATATATATTATTAATGTTGTTTTCTATTTTAATTAATTATCTATTTGGTTTATTGATTGATAGATTTAGAAAATATGACAAGTATTTACTTTTTCTAGCAGTAATATCAAATTTAAGTATTCTTGCATATTTCAAATATTTTGATTTTTTTGCTAATACAATAAACAGTATTTTTGGTAATAATGTTTTACCAATCAAAAATATAATTTTACCAATTGGTATTAGTTTTTATACCTTTCAAATATTATCATATGTTATTGATTTATATAGAAAAGAGATTAAAGTACAAAAAAACATATTGAATTTAGCATTATATGTATCTTTTTTTCCACAATTAATTGCGGGACCTATTGTAAACTATAAAGATATTGAGGATGAAATAACTAATAGAAAAACAAGTATTGACTTATTTGCTTCAGGAGTTAGAAGATTTGTTTATGGTCTTGGTAAAAAGGTGATTTTTGCAAATAGTTTAGCTCTTGTGTCAGATACTTTGCTTTCAAATAGTGTAGATAATTTAAATACTCCATTAGTTTGGTTAGCAATGATTGCGTATACATTACAAATATATTTTGATTTCTCAGGATATAGTGATATGGCTATTGGTTTAGGAAGAATGTTTGGATTTCATTTTCTTGAAAACTTTAATATTCCATACATTTCAAAATCTATTACTGAATTTTGGAGAAGATGGCATATATCTTTGTCAACTTGGTTTAAACAATATGTATATATACCACTAGGTGGTAATAGAAAAGGTAATATAAGAACATATATAAATTTATTGATTGTTTTCTTTGCTACTGGATTATGGCATGGAGCAAGCTTTAATTTTATTGCTTGGGGTTTATATTATGGATTCTTTCTTATATTAGAAAAAATGTTTTTTTCAAAAATGCTTGAAAAAATTAAGTTTAAGTTTATAAATAGTTTATATGTAATGCTAGTAGTAATTATTGGTTGGGTATTGTTTAGAACAGAAGGATTACATAATTCTTTTGAAATAATAAAATTAATGTTTAGCTTTGATTTTAAAGAAACATATATTTTAATGCCAAATTTAATAAACTTAAAAATGATATTTATATTTGTTTTAGCTTTATTATTAAGTGGCCCAGTACAAAAAATATTTATGTCATTTAAAGATAAATTTAAAATAAAATTAGGAAAAATTTATCAATCAAAAATAGAGGTATTTATTATTATAATAATAATGATTTTATGTATATTTGAATTAATAGCTAGTAGTTATAATCCTTTTATATATTTTAGATTTTAGGAGGAATTTATGAAAAAAGAAAATTTGATTATTACAATTATTTTTATATCATTACTTTTTCTTCCAAATATTGTATATTGGTTTATAAAAGATAAAATGGATAATAACAATTATGAAAGTAGAGAATTATATAAAAAACCAGAATTAACTTTTAGTACAATACTATCTTTTCCAAAAAATTATGAAAATTATTTTAATGATAGTTTAGCTTTTAAAAATGAAAGTAGAAGTATAAGATCAAAAATATTGTATAATATATTTAAAACAAGTTCTGATTCAAAAGTAATAATAGGTAAAAATAAGTGGCTTTTCTTTAATAGTGCGGCCGCAAATGATATGGATTCAATATCAGATTTTAGAAATTTTTCATCTTATTCAAATGAAGAAATGAATGTTATAAAAGACGAATTGGTAAGTACTAAAGAAAAACTAAATAAAAAAAATATTGATTTTTATGTTTTAGTATTACCAAATAAAGAAAATGCATATTCAGATTACTTACCTTCATTAATAAAAAAATCAAATAGAGGTTATAGTAAAACAGAATTACTTATCAATTATTTAAATAAAGAAACAGATTTAAATATTGTATATCCAAAAAATGAATTAATTAAAGGCAGAGATAGTATGGATACATACTATAAATATGATACTCATTGGAATGATTTTGGAGCTTATCTTGGAGTTAAAGTATTAATGAAAACAATCGATAGTGATTTTAAAATGGAAAAAGCAACCTTCATAAAAAAATTTGAAATTGGAGGTTTATCAAAAATGAATTTAACGAAAGATTATTTAAATACTAAGGAAATTTTATTAAAAGAATTTATGAATAATGTTAATACATCATGTAAAATTGAAACAGAATTTAGAGATTGTGAGTCAAATGGAGTATATGACAAAACAGTTTTATTTGTTGGAGATTCTTTTAGAGACGCAACGGTTCAATATTTAGGAAAAATCTATAAAAAATCAATTTTTATACATAAATTTATTTACAATGAAGAATTAATAGAAAAATATAAACCTGATATTATAATCTATGAAGCAGTAGAGAGATATTCGTCTACTTTAGTTAATGCGAATCAATTAATAAAATAACAAATTAAATAAGCAAAAGCTTATTTTTTTATTATTTGTAAAACAAAACGTAAAATCAATTTTATATTATCCACACTCGTTGACATCATAAAATAAAAGAAGGTATAATATAAGTAGACAAATTTCATAAATTTGGAAGATAAAAAGAATAAAAAAGTATTGCTTTATTTTTCTATTTGTTATAGAATAGTAAACATTTAAAGGGAGTGGTTGTATGAACAGTTCAAATATATTAGATATTGAAGAATACAATAATGTAGAAGATGGAAAGATATTATTAAAAATGAGAAAAAATATTTATCATGCAATTAAAAGACTATTTGATATTATTGGAGGTTTAATAGGTTGTATATTTTTACTTCCAATGGCGATTGTTATTAAAATTATTTCTATGGGTAATAAGGATTTTGATTCAATCTTTTTCACACAAGATAGAATTGGAAAAAATGGAAAAACTATAAAAATATTTAAATTTAGATCAATGATACCTAATGCAGAAAATGTATTAGAAGAATTAATGAAAAATGATTCTAAGATTAGAGAAGAGTATCTTACAAATAAGAAATTAGAAAATGACCCAAGAATTACTAAGATAGGTAAATTTATTAGAAATTATTCAATTGATGAATTCCCTCAATTAATTAATGTATTAAAAGGTGATATGTCAATTGTTGGTCCAAGACCATATTTATTTAGAGAAAGAGAAGATATGGGTAAATACTTTGAATATGTTACAGCATGTAAGCCAGGTATAACAGGGCTTTGGCAAGTAAGTGGAAGAAGTGATGTAAGTTTTAAATATAGATTAAAACTTGATAAAAAATATGCATTAGAAAGAACACTAGGTGTTGATACTAAAATATTTTTTCAAACATTTACTGCAGTAATTGGAAAAAAAGGAGCAAAATAAAACTTTTATAGTTTTATTTTTTTTGTTAATAAAATTAAAATATACAAATTTTATATTTTTGTATATATTTTTTTACAAATTTTAAAATTCTATATTCAAATATTCTAAATTTGAAACCCTTTTTTCGCAAATTTTAAAAAAATGTTGTTTGTAATGTTTTTTATAAAGTGATATTATCTATTTTACAAAGGAGGAGGAGTCCTATGACAAGGGTTTTAAGAGGTTCATTGTTAGAAAAATTTATAGAAGAATTTTTAAATGACTATGAAGAAGAAATAGTAAATGTTGTTATATATTCAGATGAAGTAACGACATATGTCATTAATGGGATAGATCGATTTAATATCAATTATGATTTAGTAAAAAAATATTTAGTTTAATAGAAGGAGGTTTTATTTATGACAAAAATACTAAGAGGGGAACAATTAAAAAAATTTATAGAAGAATTTTTAAAAGAATATAAAGAAGAAATAATAAATGTTGTTATATGTTCTGATAAAGCAACAACATATATTGTTAATGGAACAAATAGATATGATATTGAATATAAATTGATAGAAAAATATTTATAGAAAAAAGGCTAATTCATTAGCTTTTTTTATGCCCTAACCTTGACTTTATTATCTATATAAAGGTATAATATAATGGAGTTTTACAAAAGAATTTGTGAGGTTAGTATGAAGAATAAAAAAATAGATATAATTTGTCCATTATATAATGCAGAAAACTATATTGTTGATTTAAATAAATCAATAATTAAACAAGAAAATGTAGAAATTAATAAAATAAATTATATTTTAACTAAATCAAAAGATAATACAGAAAATGTAATGAAACAAAATAATATTAATTATGATTTAATTGAAATTTCTGATTTTTCTCATAGTTTAACCAGAGAAAAATATGCCTTAGAAAGTAAAGCTGACGTTGTAGTTTTTATAACACAAGATATTATAATAAAAAATAAGGATTGGTTATTTGAATTAGTTAATCCGATTATAAATAAAGAAGCAGCAGCTTGTTTTTCAAGACAACTTTGTGATAACAAGTCTATTGAAAAATATACAAGAGAATTAAACTATTTAGATGAATCTTATATTAATTCAAAAGAAGATATAGATAAAAAAGGATTAAGAACTTTTTTCTTCTCAGATGCTTCATCTGCTATAGCAAAAGATGTATTTGTTGAATTAAATGGTTATGATAATAAAAACTTACCAATTAGTGAAGATATGTATATTGCTTATAAAATAATTATGAATAATTATAAAATAAAATACTGTGCAAAATCAGTAGTAATTCATTCTCATAAATTTTCATTAAAACAAATTTATGATAGATATAAATTAACAGGATTGTTTTTTAAACAAAATAGTTATTTAGATAAATTTGGAACTAATAAATCAGGTGGAGGAATGGCAAAATATGTCATTAAAAGAGCTCTTCAAGAAAAAAATATAAATGCATTATTAGAATTTATTCCTAATATGGCAGCAAGATTTATTGGTATGAAAGTGGGTAAACATGGAAAATAGAATAATAAACTCTGTTGCTATGGCTACTTATAATGGTGAAAAGTATATAAAAGAACAAATAGATTCTATTTTAATTAATATAGGAAAAAATGATGAATTAATAATATCTGATGATGGATCAACTGATGGTACAATAAATATTATTAATGATTATATAAAAAATGATAAAAGAATTAACCTAATTAGTGGACCAAAGTTAGGTGTTAAACAAAATTTTGCAAATGCAATAAAAAATACAAAAGGAAAATATATATATTTATCTGATCAAGATGATGTTTGGGAAAAAGACAAAATAAAAAAAATATTACAAATTTTTGAAAAAGAAAAATGTAATATTGTTGTTCACAATGCAGATATAGTAGATTCAAATTTGAATAAAACAGGAATTTCTTTTTTTGAATTTAGAAAATCAGGTAAAGGAAAACTAAAAAATATTTTTAAAAATACATATATTGGTTGTTGTATGGCTTTTGATTCAAATTTAAAAGATAAAATTTTACCAGTTCCAAATAATATTGAAATGCATGACCAATGGATTGGTATATTAGGTGAAAAATATGGAAAAAGTATTTTTATAGATGAATGTCTAATTAAATATAGAAGACACGAAACTAATCTATCTAAAATGGATCATTATCCAATTAGTAAAATGATAAAAAACAGAATTCTTTTTATTAAAGAATATATAAGAAAGTAGGAAAATATATGTTATATGCTTTAGTTGTAATATATAATGATAAATGTGAAAATTCAAAAACATTAGAATCATTAAAAAATTACAATAAAAATATTAATATTATAGTTTTTGATAATAGTAATAAAGATTTTAATAACAAAGAATTTTGTGAAAAAAACAATTATTTATATTATACTGTTAATAAAAACATTGGTTTATCTAAAGCATATAATTATGTTTTAAAAGAATTATTAATTAAAAAGAATGGCTATTTATTAGTTCTTGATGATGATACTAGTCTAACAAAAAAATATTTAGATGAAATAATTGAAAAATCATTATTAAATAAATATGATATTCTACTACCAATTGTAAAATCTAATAATAATATTATTTCTCCAGCAAATACTCAATTTGATTGTCGAGTAAGAAGTGTAAATAATATTAATGAAATAGATAAAAAAAATATTACAGCAATAAATAGTGGAATGGTAATTAAACTATCTGTATATAATAAATTTTTATATAATGAAAACCTATTTCTTGATTATGTTGATCATGAATTTATGAGACAAATCAGAAAATCAAATTTTAATATAACAATATTGAATTCTGAAATAATACAAAGCTTTTCTAGAGATGAAAAAGGTAGTTTAGCTAGTGAATTAATTAGATTTAATATTTATAAAAAAGATTTTAAAAAATATTGTGAATTATGTAATAAAGAATTTTATGGTTATTTCAATATTTTAAAATTCACTATAAAACAATGTTTAAAATATAAAACATTTAAGTTTTTTAAAAAATTTAAGGAGGTAAAATAGTGTTAAATTATTTTCTAGTGTATCCAATAACTTGGGCAGTAATACTATTATTATATATATTTGATATTTCTTCATTTAATATGAAACTAGATCCTTTTTTAGTATTATTTATAATTCTAACATCAGGTATTTCATTATTACTTGGAATACTAAATAGAAAAAGATTTGTTTTTAAAAAAGATATTACAAAAAAAATAACTTTAAAACCTTTACTATTTCTTATAATATCAACCATTGTAGAATTTATATATATTAAAGATATACCTTTTATTTCAATTGGTATTTTAAAGACAAGTGAATATAGTTCAGTAAAATTTGCTCCTTTCTTACATGTTATAATTTCAGCTCTTGGAATGTATTATGCAATAGTATATTTTTATGGTGCTGTTTGTAGTAAAGAAAATAGGAAAAAAAATATTTTTGGATTTATTACAATTCTAATAATATTTCTTTTATATTATACAAGATCATTTATTGTTATGATATTGATTGCAGCAATTAATATCTTATTAGCAAATTTAATTTCTCGAAACAAAATTAAACTAAAACATTTACTTATTTCTTTAGTAGCTATTATGATTTTAGTATATAGTTATGGTGGATTAGGAAATGTTAGACAGGGATATAAGTGGAATGATAATTCTTATATTGAACAAATTGGATTATATAATAATAAATATCCAAAAGTTGTTCCAAAACAATTTATGTGGGCATATTCATATTTGACAACACCGTTGGCAAATTTAAATTATAATGTTAAAAATACAGAAGTTTCAGTTTCAGTAATTGGAATAGTTAATGAATTAGTTCCAGATACAATTTCAAAAAGAGTAACAATAGACTCAAGTAATCATTCTTGTAAATTGATAAAGACATATTTTAATGTTTCAACGGGATATTGTAATTCTTATGTTAATGGTTCCTTTTTAGGACTTATCGTTTTATTTTCATTTATGATTATTCTTGGAGTAGTTGGGATAAAATTTTCAAATATTGAATCATTAAGTGGTGATTATATGATTTTTTGTTCTATAATGAGTCTTTTATTCTTATTTATGTTTTTTGATAATATGTTTTCATATGTTGGTGTTTCAATTCCATTTTGGATATCTTTCTCAATTCTGTTATTCAAAGGAAAGAGACTTATTGATAAAAATAATTTATTGAGAAAGTTTACACATGAAAAAAGAAAATAATATAAAATTTTCAGTTGTTATTCCAGTATATAATGCTGAAAAATTCATTGAAAGATGTGTGGAAAGTATTTTAAATCAAACATATATAGATTTTGAATTAATAATAATTAATGATGGTTCAAAAGATAATAGTTGGGATTTATTAAATGAAAAATATAAAGAGAATAAAAAAATTAAATTATTTAATCAAGAAAACAAAGGAGTTTCAGCGACTAGAAATTTTGGTATTGAAAATTCAACTGGTGATTGGATAACCTTTGTTGATGCAGATGATTGGATAGAAATAGATACTTTAAGTAAAATTAATACAATATTAAAAAAAGACGAAAAAATTAAAATTATAATGAGTAATCTATTTTATAATAAAGAAGAATTAGAAAGTACTCCATTTGTAACATCTGATTTATTAATTGATAATAATAATAAAATGGAATTAATAGAAACAATAATTGCTATAGATTATGGGCAAAGTAAATATGGAAGTAAATTTGGAAATTGTAGATGTATTGGTGGAAAATTTTATGATTTAAATTTTTTAAAAAATAATAAAATTAATTTTTTAACTAATTTAGTAAGTTATGAAGATGGAATTTTAAATTTATATGCTTCTTATTTAGCAGAAAATATATATATATACTCTAAACCACTATATCATTATTATTTTAATATAAATTCAAGAACTAACAGGATCAATAATAATCAGTTTAGTCAAAATAAGTTAATAATAAATGAAATTAGTAAATTTTTAAAAACTTATAATATAAAGAGTAATTCAGTTAATTATTGTTGCTTAGATTTATTTACAATGTTAATTAATAATAATATTATAAAATATGGATTTAAAAATAGAAAAGATGGAATTAAAAATTTTAAAAAAGAATATTTTGATTTTGAAATAAACATTAAATCAAAAAAAATTATAAATGAACATTTAACAAAGAAAAATAAATTATTGAATTTATTATTAAAACATAAAAATTTTCGACTAATTTATATGTTATATTTGATCAAAAATTATTTTAGTAAAATGTAAGTTTTAGGTAAAGGTGGTAATCATGGATAATAAAAATTTTGTATTTGTTATATTGCATTACATTACATTTGATGACACAGTAAAATGTGTTGAATCAATATTTGAAAAATGTGATACAAAAAATTTTAAAATTGTTATAGTAGATAATGCATCCACCAATAAAACTGGTGATAAATTAATTGAAAAATACAAAGAAAATGATAAAATTCATATTATTATTTCTAAAAAAAATGAGGGTTTTGCTAGAGGTAATAATATTGGGTTTAAATATGCAAAAGAACAATTAAATGCTGACTTTATTATTATGATTAATAATGATACATATTTAATACAAAGAGACTTTTGTTATGTAATTAATGAGGAATATAACAAAAGTTCCTTTGCTATCTTAGGACCTAGAATAATAATGAGAAATAATAAAATATGTGAATATCCAGATAAGATGCCATCTTTAGATGATTTAATAAAAAAAAGATTTAGATTAAATAATTTATATATTTTTAATAAAATACATTTAAGATATATCTATTCTTTAATTACAAAAATATTATTATTGTTTTACAAAAAAGAAGAATTCGTAGATACATCAATTAGAAAAAAAGATGTGGTCATTAATGGATGTTGTTTGATTTTTTCAAATAAATACATTGAAAAATTTGATGGCATTGATGATAGAACCTTCTTATATTATGAAGAACAATTACTCTATTTAAGAATAAAAAAGAATAATTTATTATCTATATACAATCCTGACTTATTAATTTATCATAATGAAGGATCATCTACAATTGAAAAAACAAAAAGAAAAAGAAAAAGAATTAAATTAGATTTTATAATAAGAAATGAATTGAAGTCTATTGAAATATTAATTTCAGAATTAAAAAACAATTAATCATAACGGAGGTATAAAATGAACAATAAAAAAACATTTTCAAAAATTAAATTTGTAACATTATTTCCTACAATAGAGAACATTCATTTAATCAAAGATGTTGGAATGATTCCATATTCTATGAATAAGTATTTTGGATTAAATGGTGGAATTGTTTTATATAAAAATTCTAATTATGAATATATAAATAAGGATGTTAAGAATCTTGAAAAAGAATATTTTCCTTTCAAAAAATTTAATTCTTTATTTAATTGTTTGTTTTATTTAATTAAAAATGCAAAAAAAATAGATGTTTTACATTTATTTCATGTATATCAAAAATCAACAACGTTATGTATATTTATTTATTTTCTAATAAATAAAAAAGGATTAATTTATATTCATCTAGATAGTAATTTAAGTGTTGAAAAGAATGATGTAATAGAAATTGAAGGAAAAAGCATTAAGAAAACAATAAAAAGATTTATATTGAAAAAAATTATTTTTACAAAAAAACATAGAAAAAGAATTTTATTTGGTATACAAAATAAAAGAGGTAAGGATATTTTAAAAAAACAATTTCCATTTGAAAATGTTGAGTTTATAACAAATGGTTATGAGGATACATCAAAATCTGTAGAAAGTAAAATAGAAAAAGAAAAAATTATTTTATTTGTTGGAAGAGTTGGAGATAAAATAAAAAGAACAGATATTTTATTAGAAGGATACAGAAAAGCATTTCCAAATATTAATGATTGGAAATTAAAAATAGTTGGTCCAATTGAAGATGAATTTAAAGAATATATTGAAGAGTTTAAAAATAAATATCCAGAAATTTTTAAAAATATCGAATTTACAGGACCTATATATGATAGATATAAATTGAAATGTGAATATATGAAAGCTAAAGTATTTTGTTTAACATCGATGTCAGAAAGTTTTGGATTAGTACTTGTTGAGGCATTAGCAAATGGTTGTACAATTGTTAGTTCTCAAATAGATGCTGCAAGAGAAATTATTAATGTAGATGAGTATGGTAGTTTATTTAAAATAGGAGATAGTAATGATTTGAGTATTAAATTAATTGAAACTTGCAATAACAAAAAATTATTGTTGCATTCTCAAACAAAAGGTAATGAATATATTAGTATAAATTATTCATATAAAAACACTTTAAAACCACTATATAATTGGATTGATAAAAATATAAACAAATAATTTTAAAATCAATTAGAAAGGAATCTAATGTTATTAGAAAATGTGAATATATGACAAAAAAAAATAGTAGAACAAATAATTCTATAAAAAATAGTATTGCTTCAATATTTTATAGCTGTATTACAATTATAATGACATTTGTTGCACAATCTATATTTATAAAGGTATTAGGTTCTGAATATAATGGAATAAAAAGTCTGTTTTTAAATTTACTTAGTATGCTATCTGTTGTTGAATTAGGATTTGGAATGGCAATAGTATATAATTTATATAAACCAATCGCAGATGATAATAAAAAAGAAATAAAAGTAATAGTAAAATTTTATAAAAAAGTATATCAATCAATAGCTTTAATAATATTTATTTTAGGTTTATTATTAACTTGTTTTATACCTAATATAGTTGGTGAAACATCAATTAATGAAAATATTTATTTATTATTTATTTTATATCTATTAAATACTTCATCTTCATATTTATTATCATATAAAAGATCGATTTTGTATGCAGATCAAAAAAATTATTTAATAAATATAGTTGATGTGTCATTTAATGTAGTTAGAAATATTTTTCAAATAGCGATTCTATTAATTTTTAAAAATTTTGTATTATATTTACTTATCCAAATATTAATAACTATAATAAATAATTTAGTTATTTGTGCAATAGTAAATAAGAAATATCCATATTTAAAAAACATCAACGATTCTGATGAAATTGATGTTAATTTAAAAAAAGATATTATAAAAAAAGTTAAAGGATTATTATTTCATAAAATAGGTGGTTTTTTTGTAACTGGAACAGATAATATACTTATTTCTATTACAAAAGGATTAGGCGTTGTTTATGTTGGATTTTATTCAAATTATAATATGATAATTTATAATGTAAGTCTTATTTTTAGTACTATAATTGGTTCAATGACCGCAAGTGTTGGAAATTTATTAACGGAAAAAGAAGATAATTTAAAAAACAAGAAAATATATAATTCCATGTTATTGATTAATTCTTGGATTTATTGTTTTGGTATGGTTTCTATTTTTTGTTTAATAGAACCATTTATTCAAATATGGATAGGTAAGGAATATTTACTATCTAGATTTGTATTAATTATTTTAATGATTAATTTTTATACAGATGGAATGAAGAGAACAAGTAATACATTTAAAGAAGCTGCGGGTGTGTTTTATGAAGATAGACATGTCCCAATAATAGAATCAATAGTAAACATAGTTTTTTCACTAATTTTTATGAGGTTTTTTGGGCTTGCAGGAGTTTTTATGGGAACAGTATGCAGTTCTTTAGTTTTACTTTGTTATAGTTATCCTAAATATGTATATAAAGGAATTTTAAAAGGAAAAAGAATAGATTATTTTAAAGTTCATGGATATTATTTATTTATAACATTTATTGTTTCTTTTGTAACAATTTTTGTAAATTCTTTTGTAATAATCGATTCATTATTTTTAGAAATATTAATTAAAGGATTAATCTGTTTGTTTCTAACAAATTTATTGTTTTTAATAATAGTATGGAGAACTAGAGATTTTGAATATTATAAAAATAAAATTATTTTAAAGTTTAAAAAAAGTTAAATATTATTTTAAGTCATCTAATTTTGAAAAGTCCTCTTGGAATAAAATCAAATAATAGATGATTTTTTTCAATAACTTGACTTTTTTCCTTTTAAAAAGTATAATTGTAATACTTTATAAGGATAAAATATGATAATTGTATTATTAAATTAATTTATTAATTGTCAATTAAAAAAAGAATTAGGGTTGGTGAAAAATGAAAAAAAATTTAAAAAATATAATTTTATGTTTAATTGTTTTTTTATCAAAAATTTTCAAATCAAATAAGATAAAAATTGGTTTTGAAAGTAATAGTGATTTTTCAGATAGTTCAATTAGTTTATATAATTATATAAATGAAAATATTAATAATAAAAATATAAAAATATATTGGTTTGTAGATGAAAAAAATTATGTAAATAAAAAAAAATATAAAAAAAACAATATTATAATTTGTTATAAAATTTTTAACAAAAAAAATATAATTGGAAGTATTAAAAGTTTATTTAATATGTCATCATTAGATTATTCGTTTTATACTCATAATTTTATAGGTAATATATATAATAAAAAACAAATAAGAGTTTTTCTAACACATGCTTCTCCTCCGGTTAAGGATAGTACTGGATTTTTCTTTCCATATTATTATAATACCAATATAATTTCTACCTCAGATTTTTCTGCTAAGTATCGTTGTAAAACTTTAGGTGGTGGTGAAAATATTGTTTTAAAATTTGGATTACCAAGAAATGATAGTCTTTATTTAACAAAAAAGGAAAAAAACAATGTACTTGAATTTTTAAAATTAAAAGATTATAATAAGATTATAGTATGGATGCCAACATTCAAACATCATGTATCAAATGAAAGAGTTGATTTTTCTCAAGAAACAAAAAATGATTTATCATTATTAAATGAAGAAAATATGAATTTAATTAGTGAATTTTTGATAAAAAACAAATCATATTTAATAATAAAATTTCATCCAGCACAAGATTTAAATTATGTAAAAGAATTTAAAAAAGAAAACATTATTTTCTTAGAAAACAATGAAATTCAAAAAGAAAACTTAAATATGTATAATATTTTAGGATTATCTGATGCTTTAATTACAGATTTTTCTTCAGTTTATTTTGATTATTTGTTATTAAATAAACCAATTGGATTTGATCTTTCTGATTTTGATAATTATAAAAAAGGTTTGGGATTTGTTTTTGAAAATCCTCTTGATTTTATGCCTGGAAGTAAGATTAAAAATATAACTGAAATGATGGATTTTTTAGATGATATTGTTAGCAATAAAGATATGTTTATAGGTGAGAGACAAAAATTATTAGATTTAAATCATGAAAATAAAGATAATAAAAGTTCTGAACGAATTGTTAAGTACTTTAATTTAGATAGGTGATAATATTGAAAAAATATAAAATAGGTTATACAACAGGTGTTTTTGATATGTTTCATGTAGGGCATTTAAATGTTCTGAAAAAAGCAAAAGAGCATTGTGAATTTCTTATTGTAGGTGTATCAACTGATGAATGTGTTTACAAAAATAAGAATAAAAACCCAATAATTCCCTATGATGAAAGAAAAGAAATAGTTAAGGCAATAAAATATGTTGATTCTGTTGTTCCTCAGTTTGATAAAAATAAGTTTAGTGCATGGGAAAAATATAGATTTGATGCTATGTTTGTTGGTGATGATTGGAAGGGTACAAGATTATTTGATGAAGTAGAAAAAGAATTAAAACAGGTTGGAGTTGATGTTGTATATTTTAAATATACACCAGGTATTTCTTCAACAAAATTATTAAGTAAGATTAGAAATGAATAAAGAAAAAGAATACGCAGTAAATACTTTAATTTTATTGCTTGGAAAATTTTCTACTCAAATAATTAGTTTACTTCTTCTACCAATTTATACAATGTTTTTATCAACAAAGGGTTATGGAATAATTGATTTAATTCAAACTTATATTGTATTATTGATTCCTGTATTAACATTACGTTTAGATTCATCTGTTTTTAGATTTTTAATTGATGAAAGAAAAAGTGAAATAGGTAAAAAAAATATAATAACAAATAGTATTTTTATATTAACTATTTTATTTATTATATTTACTTTTATTTCAATTATATTTGGATTATTTATAGATATTAATTACTTAATTTTTATTATTTTAACAACAGCATTTATGATTTTTAACAATATTTTTGCACAAATTGCAAGAGGGTTAGGTTATAATAAAGAATATGCTTTTTCAACAATTATAGCTTCAATTATAATTCTTATTACTAGTGTAATATTTATTGTTTTTATGAATATTGGTGAGGTAAGTATATTACTTTCAATTATTATTTCTAATTTTATAGCAATATTATTTTTGATAAAAAAATGTAACTTAGTAAAACTATTTGATATGAAATATATTAATAAAAATAAAATTCTTGAAATGATTAAATATTCTTTACCTATGATACCAAATTCGTTATCATGGTGGATTATTAATTTATCTGATAGAACAATTATAACAATTTTTTTAAGTATTTCAAGTAATGGTATATATGCTGTATCATGTAAATTTTCAAATATGATCAGTAGTTTATTTTCAATATTTAGTATGTCATGGCAAGAAACAGCATCAATTAATATTAATAATTCAGATAAGGATGCCTTTTTTTCTAAAATGATAAATAAAATAACAATTCTATTTGGTACGGGGAGTATAATTGTTTTACCATTAGTTTCTATTCTTTTTAGTTTTGTTATTGGAAAAGACTATTATGATGCATATAATTATATACCAATATTAGTTTTTTCAAGTATTTTAAATGTAGTTATTGGATTATTTGGTGGAATATATATTGCAAAAAAATTATCAAAAAAAGTTATGAATACAACTTTACTTTCTGCATTTGTTAATATAGTCTTAACTTTGATATTAATAAAAAAATTTGGTTTATATGCGGCAAGTATATCTACAGTATTAGCTTATTTTGTTGCGATTGTATATAGATATATTGATTTAAAAAAATATATTAGTTTAAAATTGGAATATTTAAAATTTATTAAATTTTTCTTTGTATTTATATTATCTTCTACATTATATTATTTAAATGATTTTAAATTGAATATTATAAATTTAATTCTTGTAAGTATTTATTTCTTATATTCAAATAATAAAATTATTAAAAGTGTAACTATAATACTAAAAGAAAAATTTAAAAGATTGAGTAAATAAAAATAAACATAAAAATGTTTATTTTTTTTAATATATAAATAGTATAATTAATTATTTAAAGGAGAAATTATATGAAAATAACTGTTGTTGGAATAGGATATATTGGTTTATCAATAGCAGTTCTTTTAGCGCAAAAAATGATGTAATCGCAGTAGATATAGTAAAAGAAAAAATAGAAATGTTAAATAAAAGAATATCACCAATTAAAGATAAAGATATTGAATTCTATTTAAAAAACAAAAACACACACAGATATTTATTTTGAAGTTTGTAATCCACTAAGAATGTTTGAATGGAACTTTATGCATCATAATGGATTAATAAATGCATGTGTAGATATAGATGGTGTTTTATGTATAGATTTAACGGATAAAGAAAATGATGATGTAAAAAAGTATATAGAATTTATTAGAAATGAAAAATCTAGAATTATACCTTCTTCAACAATTGGATATTTAGTTACTGCTAGATTAGAAAAATATAGAGAAGATACAGAATATTGGTTAAATAAAGTTGGAGTAAAATATAATAATTTAATTATGATGAATTTAAATTCGAAAAGAGAAAGACAAGCTAGTGGTAGTCATAGAATATATAATTAAAAAAAATATAAAACATTAAAAAGAACAAAAATATTTATAGAATGTGAAAAAGACAAGCAGAAGAAATAAACAAAATAACAAAAAAATATATAAAGATAGTTATTTTAGATTAAAAAAAATGAAATAAAAATAAAAATTAAAAAAAATATAACATCTATAATAAAAAAACATTAAATTATATATACAAATAATTATATATTTGATATTATTATTGTATTAAATTTAAAAAAAATTGAAATTATTAATAATTATAATATGAATAAAATGTATTTTTGCTGGAGGAATTATGGAAAAAAGTTTAAAAAAAAGAAATATGAATTTTGAATTACTTAGAATAATAACAATGCTGATGATTGTATGCTTACATTATTTGGGAAAAGGTGGAGGATTAGATAATACCGAATTTATGAGCAAAAATTATATAATAGCATGGATTTTAGAATCATTTTGTATAGTTGCTGTAAATTGTTATGTATTATTGAGTGGTTATTTTTTGATAAAGTCAGAATTTAAAATTAAAAAAGTAGTAACCATTTGGGGTCAAACTATATTTTATTCAATAGTTTTATATCTTTTTTTGAAATATGGATTAAATGCAAATTTAGAATTGGGATTTATTCAAAGAATAAATATATTATTTCCTATAATTAGTGCACAGTATTGGTTTGTAACTACTTATATAATATTGTATTTCATTTTTCCATATCTAAATAAATTTATTAATGCAATTTCAAAAAAGAATTTTCAATTATTATTGATCATATTAATAGTAATAATGCCTATATTAAAAAGCATTATGCCTATTAATAATGTAGTTGATCAAGCAAATGGATATAGTTTAATTTGGTTTATTTCATTGTATTTTTTTGCAGCATATATAAGATTATATTATAACGATAAAATAAATAAGAATCTTTATTTTGTAGGATATTTATTAATTTCTATTATTGTATTTTTGGTTAAAATTTTAATTTATAAATTAAGCTTTAATTATGAATTTTTAAGTACCTATACAAATATTTCCTATAATTATAATTCTATATTTATTACATTATCCTCTATTTTATTATTTTTGTTTTTCAAAAATATATGTATTAAAAACAATTTTCTAATTAAGTTAATAGGATTTTTTTCTGGTTTAACTTTGGCAGTATATTTAATACATGAACAGATTTTAATGAGATTATTTTTATGGAATAACATGTTAAATACAAATAATTTCATAAATTCTAATTTATTCATACTTAATCTTATATTCTCGATAATTTTAATATTTATTGTTTGTTGTATTATAGAATACATTAGAAAACAGATATTAAATAAAATCAGCAGTTTTTCATTTTGTAAAAATATATACTTAAAACATTTTAAAAAATATGAAGATAAAATAAATGAAAAATTTAATTAAGATTAAATTTTATCAAATGATAATAAAAAAAAGGTAGAATTTTATTTCTACCTTTTATAATGTTTTCTCTTGATTTAAAATAGTAATATTATTATTAATTATTTGTTTTAATTCTTCATCTTTAAAATATATATAATTTCTTTTTCCTACAATTAAATTTGGATTTATAGAAGAACAATATTCATAATATTTTTTTTCTATTTCTATATTATTAATACCATCTTTATTAATTTCTAATTTATTCTTATAAATATTTAAGATAAATATATTAACTTCTTTTAAACAATTTAATATTATACCTTCTTCAAAGTTAAATAGATGTTTGTCATTTAAATGTTTTTCCAAAAAATCGATATTATAAATAAATCTCAATATATTTTCTTCTTTTTCATATTGACTTAATTCTTGAATTAAAATTTGCAGATTTGCTTTAAAATATAAACCTTCCATTTTATCTTGTCCAACTATATGTTCGATTTTTTCTGAAATTGTTTTTAAATACTTATATGCTTTTAAAGTATTTTCGAAATATCTTTCTGTTAGTAATTGAGTATAACCTTCATTTAAACCTCTACCAATTGAATTACCTGTTTTAGATTCTTGCATAAATCCACTAAAAATAAAACCATCTTCATCGTTATAGAAAGAACTTGCCATATGAAATAGTTCATGAAATATAGTTTGAAGATAATCCTTTTCTTGAACCATAATAGTATTGTTAATTGGATTGTAGTTAGCCTTACTTCTTGGATTTAAAATAAGATTTTTTAAATTAAAATTTTTTGATAAAATATCTATATTATTAATATTATTATAAAAATATGATAAATTATTTTCTTTTAAATTTTCAATTAAAGTCTGGTGGAATTCTAAAATAGAAGAACCAAATTGTTTTTTAAATATTTCTTCTTTATTAATGTTATAATCTTTTTTTATAAATCCTTTTGTTTTACTAATTGATAAAATAAAATTAGGTTTAAAATCTTTATATAATTTATAACTTTTAATAGATCTACTAGATAAATATAATAATACAATAGGTTCAATTGTTTTTAGTAAGAGAGAATAATCAATTTTACTTATTTGATTTGTTATTTCTGAAATATCAATATTACAATTTTGCATATTAAACCTCCAATTTATATATTTATTATAACATAAATAATATTAATACAAAAAAGATAAAACATATAAACAAAATAAATTTTCTTGTAAATATAAATCATAAATGATATAATTTATTTATAAATTTAAAAAAATATGCTAGGTGGTGTTTGATGAAAAAAAATAAAAGAGATGTTTTTTTTGATGTAGCTAAAGGTTTTGGTATTGTTTCAATAGTTTTAGGTCATTGTTGGCCGTTGTGTATGAGATTTGTATATACGTATCATTTATTTTTATTCTTCTTTGTTACAGGCTTTTTCTATAATAAAGAAAAATACAGTAAGGATCCAATAGGGAATATTATTAACAAATTAAAGAACAATTACTCAAAATACTTTTTTTATTCTTTAATTATATTGTTATTACATAATATTTTTTCAGTGATTGGTATAATACAAACTGAAAATTATTCAGTATCACAAATTATAGGTAAAACAATTAATTTAACTATGATGTTTCCGAGTGAACTACTTGCTTCTGCAATGTGGTTTGTACCAGTTATGATATATGCAATTGCTTTATTTGGTTTTTTAGTTTATATAAGTTCTAAAATTAAAAAAGAATTTTTAAGTATTATGTTTCTTGGAATAATGTCTATTCTTTTAGGTGTATTAGGATTATATATTAATAATAATTCAATTAGTCTACTAATGCATGTAGAAACATCATTTTTAATTATGCCAATAATATTTTTGGCACACTTTTTAAGAATTTTATATGATAAAAAAATAGATTTTAGAAATTATTTAAATTGGTATGGTTTTATAATTTCATCTGGTTTAATTCTTATAATTATAAAAAAATTATTTCCAGAAAATATTATAGATCTTAAAGCACATGAACTTTTTGATTCAAAATTATTTTTTATAATTGTTATACTTGGTTTATATGTATCACTTTATATTGCAAAAGTAATTACAAAAATCAAATATTTATCAACTCATATAGCTTTTTTAGGAAAATATAGTTTTGAAATCATGGCATTTCATTTAGTCTTTTTTAAACTTGTTGACTATTTTTATGGTAAGATAAATGAGAATATCACAGTGAGTAATTTTCCGGTCTCAGATAATCGTATATGGCCTATATATTTTATTGTAGGAGTATATGGATCTATTATTACATATTTATTAACTGTGAAAATAAAAAATATAATAATAATTAAGTATAAAAAAAATTTAGAATCAAAATAAAATTTTAGGTATATTTATTTATATATATTTATGATATTATTAATGTAGAAAAAAGGAGAAAAACATGAAAAAAATAATTACATTAAGTTTAGCATTAATCATTTTATTAGGATTAACAGGTTGTGGTAAAACAAAAGAAAAAAAAGAAACAAATAATACAAATGAAACAAATCAAACAGAAACAGAAACAAAGAAATTAACTATTTATGATGAAAATTCAAACACAAGACCATATGCAATTGTAATAAATAATGTAGATGTTGCAAGAAAAGCACAAACAGGATTACAAGATGCACAAGTAATTTATGAAGTATTAGCAGAAGGTGGAATCACTAGATTTGTAGCTATTTTCAAAGATAAACAAACTACACAAATTGGAACTATTAGAAGTGCAAGACATAATTTTCTAGATTATGCATTTGAATATGATGCAATATTAGTTCATTTCGGTGGAAGTCTTTATGCATACAATGATATTAAATCAACAAAAATAAATGATCTTGATGGAATGACAGATAGTGGTTTTTATAGATCAAATCCTTTTAAATTAGCAAGTGAACATACTGCATATACAAATATTGCAAGATTAGATGCAGCTGCTAAACAAATGAAATATAAAACAACAACTTCAAATAAAGGTCCATTAGAATATACAACAGATGAAGTTGATTTAACTAAAATAACTGGTTCAATAGATGCGACAAGTATCTCTATTCCGTTTTCAAATTATACAAAAAATACATATACATATGATAAAACAAATAAAGTATATAAAAGATTTGTTAATGGTAAAAGCCATGTTGATATGAAAACAAAAAAACAATTTACTTTTAAAAATATAATTATTGCAAAAATGTCTTGGCATTACACTGATAGTAAATATTATCTTGATATTGAAAATAAAGGAACAGGTAGTGGATACTTTATAACTAATGGTAAAGCTATTCCTATAACTTGGGAAAAGAAAGATAGAACAAGTCAAACTATTTACAAAGATAAATCAGGAAATGAAATTAAATTAAGCGATGGAAACACATTTATAGAATTACAACCAAAAGATCAAAAAACATCAATAAAATAAATAAATAAAACTTTGGATACCAAAGTTTTATTTTTTTACAACATCGTTACAAACAACTGTTGAATTTGATTTTACATTTTTAAGTATTACACTACCTGCTCCTATTTTAGAATTATCACCAATATAAATTGGACCAAGAATAATAGAACCAGCACCAATTAAAACATTATTTCCAATAGTTGGATGTCGTTTGTTTTTATCTTTTCCAGTACCACCCAATGTAACACTGTGATACATAGTACAATTGTCTCCAATTATTGTTGTTTCTCCAATAACAATACCCATACCATGATCAATAAATAATCTTTTTCCAATAACTGCTTTTGGATGTATTTCAATACCGGTAATAGATCTAGCTATTTGAGAAATCAAACGAGCTAAAAAAAATAAATTTATTTTACTTAGAAAATGGGCAAATCTATGTAATACTAGTGCATGAAATCCTGGATATAAAAGAAATACTTCAAATATACTTTTACAAGCAGGATCTTTTTTTCTAATATTTAAAGCATCTAAATATAAATTATAAAACATATAATCCCCCTTTAAGTATTATATTTAGAAAAATAATAAAATGTTCTAATAATATTAAAAAAATTTTTAAAATAATGATATAATTAGTTAGGTGATAAAAATGGATTTAAGCACATTAAATGATAAACAACTTGAAGCCGCAACTTGTGTTGACGGACCTCTTCTTATTCTTGCAGGAGCAGGATCAGGAAAAACAAAAGTTCTAACAACACGTATAGCTTATTTAATAATGAATAAAAATGTTGATCCAAGTGAGATTCTTGCAATAACATTTACAAATAAAGCTGCTAAAGAAATGAAAGATAGAGTTATTAGTTATTTAGGTGTAGTTGGATATAGTATGCAAATATCAACATTTCATTCATTTGGACTTTCTATATTAAAAAATTATTATTCATTAGTTGGGTATCTTGCTAATTTTACGATAATGGATAGTGATGATTCTTTAACAATTATAAAAAAAATAATGAAAGAAATGAATTTGGATCCTAAATTATATAATCCAAAAGCTATAAAAAATAAAATATCTGGAGCAAAGAATGAATTACTAAACCCAGAAGAATATAGTAGATATTCAAATTGTGATTTTGAAGAAAAAGTAGTTGAAGTATATAAAAGATATCAAAATAAATTAAAACAAAATAATTCAATTGATTTTGATGATTTATTAATGTTACCAATTATATTACTTAAAAATAATTTAGAAGTTTTAAAAATGTATCAAGAAAAATTTAAATATATATTAATAGATGAGTATCAAGATACTAATGAAGCACAATATACTTTAACAAAAATGATGAGTGCTAAATATAAAAATATATGCGTTGTTGGTGATGAATCACAATCAATATATTCATTTAGAGGAGCAAATTATAAAAATATTTTAAATTTTGAAAAAGATTATAAAAATACAAAAACTATATTATTAGAAGAAAATTATAGATCAACAAAAAATATTTTAAACGTTGCCAATGATGTAATTAAGAATAATAAAAATAAAAAAGATAAAAATTTATGGACAAAAAATGAAGAAGGATTAAAAATTAAATATCATAAAGCTCAAAACGAAAAAGATGAAGCTTTTTATACAATGTGTGAAATAAAAAAATTAATTTTAGATGGTATACAAAAAAAAGATATAGCTGTTCTTTATAGAACAAATGCTCAATCAAGAAATATGGAAGAAGCTTTATTAAAAGAAAACATTCCATATAAAGTAGTTGGGAGTTTTTACTTTTACAAAAGAAAAGAGATTAAAGATTTAATTTCATATTTAAAATTAATATATAATACAAAAGATGATAATAGTTTAATAAGAGTTATAAATGTACCAAAAAGAGGTATAGGATTAAAATCAGTAGAAAATATCAATAATCTAGCTAATATTCAAAATAAAAGTATGTATGAAGTTATTGAAAGTGGAAAAGAATTAGTATTTAAAAATATAATTGAAGAATTAAGAACAAAAGAATGTTCACTTACAGAATTAATAGATTTAATACTAGAAAAAACAGGTATGAAAGCTGAACTTGAAAATGAAAAAACATTAGAAGCTGATATAAGAATAGAAAATTTAAATGAATTTAAAACAATTACAAAAAACTTTGAAGAAAAATATGGTATAATATCGTTACAAGCTTTTTTAGAAGAAATAAGTTTGGTAGCGGATATTGAAGAACATAAAAATAATACAGATGTTGTTACTCTTATGACTATTCATTCTGCAAAAGGATTAGAATTTGATAATGTTTTTATTATAGGACTTGAAGAAGGGATATTTCCTCATACAAATTCTTTATCTAGTCATGAAGATATTGAAGAAGAAAGAAGACTTGCTTATGTAGGAATTACAAGAGCAAAATCTAGATTATTTCTTATAAATGCTAGAAGAAGAATGATATATGGTAGTGAAAGTTCTAATTTACCAAGTAGATTTATTAATGAAATAAGTGATGAATATTTAGATAAAGATGTATCAAATGAAATTGAAACAAGAATTAAAAAAGAAAACTTTATAGATGAAAATATAACATATATGATTAGTGATAAAGTTGAACACGAGGTATATGGAATTGGTGTAATTGTTAATATGACAGATAAAATTTTAACAGTGGCTTTTAAAGAAGAATTTGGAATAAAAACTTTTATTAAGGGTCATAAAGTAATAAGAAAGATATAGGTGATTTATGATTTTAAATATTTTGGATGATTTAGAAAAATCAGCTGATAAATTTAGAGATTTTGTAGTAGATAATAATAGTCCTGCTTTTATGTTAGCTGTATTTGTAATTGGTTTAGCAGTTTTTTTCTTAACTTATGGAGCTTTGCATAAAAATGACTAAGAAAATTAGAAAAGCCGTTATTGCAGTAGCGGGAATGGGAACAAGATTTTTTCCTATTACAAAAACATTTCCAAAAGAAATGCTTCCAATAATTGATAAACCAATATTATCTTATATTATTGAAGAAGCAGTAGATAGTGGAATAGAAGAAATAATGTTAATAATAAGTGAAGAAAAAACAATGATTAAAGATTATTATGATAGAAATTTAAAAATAGAACAATTACTACTTGAAAAAAACAAATTAGAAGAAATTGAAATATTAAAAAACATAGTAAAAAATGTAAAAATATCTTACGTTATTCAAGATAAACCACTTGGAACTGCATATGCTATAAATTTAACTCGTGATTTTGTTGACAATGAACCTTTTGCTGTTATTTTTGGTGATGATATAGTAAAAGGAGATATACCTGTATTAAAACAAATGATTGATATGTATGAAAAATATGATGCAAATATTTTTGCCGCAAAACAAGTTGATATGAGTATTGTTAATAGATATGGTATTTTAAAATATAAAGATGCTCAAACAAAACAAGTTGAATGTATTGTAGAAAAACCAAAACAAGAAGATGCTCCTAGTAATTATGCAACAATAGGAAGATATGTCGTTAAACCAGAAGTATTTAATGAAATTAAAGATTTAGAACCTGTAAAAGGGGAATATATTCTTACAAATGCTTTTGAAAAAATGATGAAATATCAAGCTTTTTATGCATGTGAATTCAAAGGACAACACTTTGATACTGGAAGCAAATTAGATTATATAAAAGCTACTATAGCGTACGCAATAGATGATCCTTTATATAGTGAGGAAATTAGCTCTTTTATTAAAGAAGAAATATAAAAAAGAGAAATCTCTTTTTTTTTACGTATTTTTCACAAAACGCGACAAATTTCTTGACTTTATTGGTATTTAAATATAATATTATATTTGAAATAAATAGTTAATTACCATTTAGTTATGTGAGTGAATTATAAAATGTTTTTACATTAAAATGAGTAAAAAAATAATAAAACAAGGAGGAAATACAGTGGATAATCAAAATAATAATCAATATGTTAATCAAGGAGTAAATACAATAGATAATCAAAATTCTAGTCAAGGAACACAAGTAATGAATAATCAAAGTAGTAACCAAAGTAATGAACAAGTAAAGAATCAATATGTAAAAAATTATCAAGAAAAAAATAACAAAATGAAAGAAACATTTGCTCAATTAAGTTTCTTGTTTTCCCTTATTGGATTACTTCTATCATTATTTGGAAGTAGATTTGGATTTTTTATATATGCTGCAATATTTTATTTTGCATCAGCAGGTATGAGAACAAAAAAGAAAAGTATGGCAATAGCAGCAATTATAATAACAGTTATTTCATTTATTATAGCGTTCACTCCGTTATTAGGATAATAATAAAATTAATAAAATCTAAAATATATTTAGATTATTTTTATAAATAAATATTAATTCACTATAATTATTGAACAAAAATGATAGTTATGTTAAAATGTAATAGTATGTGAGGTGTATTATGGAAAAATATGTACCAGATTTTTATCAAAAAGATATATATAGTATAAACTATGATAAATTATTAGATAGAGGTATTAAGTGTATATTATTTGATTTGGACAATACAATTGTTCCTTTTTCAGAAAAAAGTCCTAGAAAAGAAACAAAAGATTTGTTTGAAACGTTAAAAAAGCAAGGTTTTAAAATAATTATTTTTTCAAATAGTCCTAAGATAAGATTAAAACCCTTTTCAGAAGAACTTGATGTTGAAGCATTTGGATGTGCTAGAAAACCTAATCCAAAAAACTTTATTAAAGTTTTACAAATGAATAAATTTGAAGAAAATGAAGTTGCTATAATAGGAGACCAAATGTTTACTGATATAGCAGGTGGTAATAGAGCTGGAATAACAACTATTCTAACAACCCCTCTATCAAATAATGACCCTTTTTGGACAAAACCAAATCGTTTTCGTGAAAGAAGAATGATGACTAAATTAAGAAATCATGATTTATTTAAAAAAGGTAGATATTATGAGTAGAAAATGTGATGGTTGTGGAATAGAATTACAAAATATAAATGAATCAGGACTAGGCTATGTAAGAAAAGGTAATATAGCAAAAGTAAGTTTATGTGAAAGATGTTTTAGAATAAGAAATTATCATGACTATAAACTAGTAAGTAAAACAAATAATGATTATATACCAATACTTGAAAATATTTCAAAAACAAATGATTTAATAATACTAGTTGTTGATATTTTTAATATTAGTAAGAACTTAGATATAATTAGTCAATATTTGAAAAATGATATTTTATTAGTTTTAACAAAAAGAGATATTTTACCAATGTCTGTATATGATGTAAACTTATTAAATTATTTTGATAGATATAATTTAAATATTATAGATAAATTAATAATAAGTAGTAAAAATAACTTTAATTTTGATTTTTTAATAAATAAAATAAAGAAATATCAAAAATCAAAAAATGTATATGTTGTAGGATTTACTAATGCAGGAAAATCTACGATGATTAATAAATTGATATATAATTATTCTGATAATAATTCAGTAATAACAACAAGTCTTCTACCATCAACAACTTTAAATACAATTAATATTGAATTAGATGATAGAATTACTTTAATTGATACTCCTGGTTTATTAGATGAACAAAATATTATTGATGTTGTTGATATAAAAACATTGAATAAAATAATACCTAAAAAAGAAATTAAACCAATTACTTATCAAATTAAAGTTGATCAAACAATAGTTTTAGATGATATTTTAAGAATTGATATAAAGAATAATAATAATATAACTTTTTATATGTCAAACGAATTAAAATATATAAGAAATTATAAAGAAACAGATAAACTAAATAATTTAAAGAAACATATAATCGATTGTGATTATGATACTGATATAGTTATTAATGGACTTGGATTTATAAAAGTAGTTAATAAAACAAGTGTTATTTTATATACTTTAGATAATGTTGATGTTTATACAAGAGAAAGTTTGATATAACTTTTTTTTATGAAAACAAAAAAACTCTTGTAATATTTAATATAAATGGTATAATTATTATAGGAGGTATATGGTATGGAACAAACTTTTACAGTAACAAATATAACAGAACCAACTAATGAAAATATATTAAAATTTGTAGGTATGTGTGTTGTAGGAATTCTTAATGATTTAAAAGAAGGTAATTTACAAGAAGCTAAATTAAATGCATATAACGGATTAACTGAATTAATGGAACGTTTAGGCATTCAGTTAGATGAATTTGTTGAAACATGTGATATTTTAATGTCAAGAGCAGGAATGACTGCTAGTATCGTAGCTGGAAGGAATAAATAATATGATTGAAAAAGGACAATTACTTACTCTTTCAAATAATAAAAATTATTTTGTTGTTAATAAAACAATAATAAATGATACAAATTATGTTTATTTAATTAGTGAAGAAATAGGCGATGATATTATGTTTTGTATAGAAAAATATGATGATGATCAAATTACTTTAACACCAATTGAAGATGAAGAAACAAACAAATTCTTAATAGGAGAATTTAATAAATTAATTAATGTAGAATAAGCCTTTTTGGCTTATTTTTTATTGTTATTTTTATCATAATATGATAAAGTATATATTGGTGAAAAAAATGAAAAAATTAGTTAAAAATGATGTATTTAAAAATATATTAATCTATTCAGCTATCTTTATTTCTATATTAATAGCAGTTTTATTTATATTTTTAAAACTAGATAAATCACTTATTTGGCAAGAAGATGCTTTACAACAACATTTCTTAATCTTATATGATTTTAATGAAATAATAAGGAATTTTCTAGCAAATCCAAGTAATGGAATTGATACTTTTTCTTTTAATATAGGATTAGGTCAAGATATAATAGGGCAGTATTCTTATTATGTATTAGGAGATCCCTTTGCGTATTTATCATTGCTTTTTCCTATGAGTAAATTGGAAATAGCTTATATATTTATAATTGTCGTTAGAATGTATGCTATTGGATTATCATTTATGGCTTTTGGTTATTATATGAAATTAAAACATAAAAATATTTTAATAGGAGCTTTAATATATACATTTTCAGGCTTTGTATTATATGGAGGAATAAGACATCCATATTTTCTAAATCCTGTTATACTATTTCCTTTACTACTAATAGGAGTAAATAAATTATTAAAAGAGGGAAAAATATTTTTTCTGACTATTGTTGTTTTTATAAGTTTAATTATTAATTATTATTTTTTCTATATGTTAACAATGTTAATTGGAATATATATTTTAATTAAATTTATATTTGAATATAAAGATCAAGGTTTTAAATTTTTAATAAATATTGCTTTAAAATTATTTGTTAGTTATTCCATAGCAGTTTTAATGGCATCAATAATATTTATGCCAACTTTATATGCATTTTTTAATTCAAGTAGGATAGGTCAAAATGAAATAATTCCATATGGACAAGTTTATTATGTGAATTTTATAGATGGTTTAATAACAACAAAATCATCATTTTGGAATATTTATGGAGTATCTAGTATTATCTTATTAATGTTGCCAATGCTATTTAAAAATATCAAAAAAAATAAAACAATTTTTACTTGTTTTATAATTGCTATAGTAGTAATTTTATTTCCGTATTTAGGATCAATGATGAATGGATTTTCATTTCCAAATAATAGATGGATTTTCGCATTTTCTTTTCTTTTAGCGTATATTGTAGCTTTATTTTTAGATTTAAATTTTAAATATAGTAAAAAAGATATTAAAACAATGTTTTTATCACTTTGTATTTATTTTTTAATAATAGTTATCGTTAATAGTAGTTTAGATAAAGAAATATTTGTTATGCTATTGTTTAGTATGCTATTTTTATCAGTAATTATATTTAATAAAAATATAAAAAAATTAAAAATAAATCCTTCATATTTAATGATTATATTAATAAGTTTAAATTTATATTTTTTAGGGTATTATTTATATAGTCTAAAAGGAACAAAAGAATATGCTTCACAATTTTTAGGATATAAAGTTGCGGAGGACTTATATAAAACAGATGGTAATAAAATTTCAAAATATAATGAAGTAATTGAAATTATTAAAAAAGATAAAGGATTATATCGTACTACAGAATATCCATGTATAATTCAAAACAATGGTCTATATTATAATACAAAAACTATAAGTTCTTATTTTTCTATAGGAAGCAAATACGAAGCTAATTTGGCCTTAGAATTAAATAATAGAGAATATTCTATTTCAAAATACATAAAAGGATTCGATGATCGTGTTAGAGTAACAACTCTTCTTGGAACAAAATATTTTGTTGTAACGAAAAAATACAAAAATATTGTTCCTTATGGATATAAATTGATTAAAGAAATAACTGATCCTGAATTAAAAGATAAAGAAACAAATACTTTGTTGTATAAAAATGAAAATGCATTACCTTTTTTACTGTTTTATGATAATTATGTATTAAGAAAAAATTATGATAAATTATCTCCACTAAATAAAGAACAAGTTTTATTAGATAGTGTAGTAATAGATAAAAAAATTAATAATCTAAATAAAGGTATAAATAAAAATGTAGAAAAAGAAATAAGTTATAAAGTAATTGATAAAAATAAAATAGAAAAAAATAAAAATGTAAAAACTATTAAAGAAAAACAATCAATTAAATTAGAAGTAGATAATATTAAAAATAGTGAAGTATATGTTTTAATAAAAAATGTAAAATTCAAACCATATACATCAAATGAGGAAGTTTCTTTAGCATTAGGCCAAAATTATAATAAATCAAAAAAAGGTATATATTTGAAATCTCATGAATTGAAAGAGTCTACTGCTTACAAAATTACTGTTTCAAATGAGTATGTAAAAAAATCAGAAGGTTTAAATGATAAAATTAGAGATCCTTATTATTTTGAAAACAATGACATTTTAGTTAATTTAGGTTATGTAAAAAACTATAATGGAATAATTAAAATTAATTTTGAAACAAAAGGAAAATATAGTTATGATGATTTAAAAGTAATCGCAATTAATATGGAAAATTATGATAAATCAATATCTAAATTTAAGGAAAATCCAATTAAAATAAAGGAATATTCTAATAAATATATTAAAGCAAATATAAATACATCAAAAGATGGTATAATTCAAGTCGCGACTGATTATTCTAAGGGTTGGAATGTTTATGTTGATGGTAAAAAGACAAAAACTTTAAATGTTAATACAACATTTATAGGAATACCTGTTAAAAAAGGTAATCATGAAATATATTTAAAATATAAAACACCTTATTTAAAAGAAGGAATAATTTTATCTATTGTAGGATTCATTTCTATGATAGGATTATTTATAATTGAAAAGAAGAAGAAATAATTCAATACTTCTTTTTTTTTATTGTTTATGGTATTATATATATGTGGTGATAATATGAAAAAACTAGTATATTTATTAATTGTTTTACTTGTTTTATATTTTGGATTAGAATTCTCTTTTACAAATTTAAGCAAAGGACATAATGTTGAATATAAAGTTAAAACAAATGGAAAAGAATTTTTAGTTAAAGAAGTTTATGTTCAAAAAAAGAAACATGAAATAGATAATTATTATTTTGAAATAAAAATAAATGAATCTATCTTTAATTTTCAAACATATAATAAATTCAAAAAAAGAAATTATATTATAAAAAGTATTGAATATTTCAAAAATGATAATTATGAATGTATATATCCAATATTTAAAAACAAAAAAAATGTAATGGATGTTTTATGTAAAAAAAACAATGTACAATATGATTATAATATTATTAATGATAAAGAAGTAAAAGCTTTTGTAAAAAATATTAAATCATATGATAGTAGTAGGTTTATTGATAATACAAAAAATAAAATAGAATCATCTCCAGTTACTTTATATAATGATAATGTAATAAAAAAACATTATCTTGTTTTAGAAAATTATAAAGGAATATATTTAATAAATAAAAAAAATAACATTAAAAATATAACTATATTTGATAGAGATGTATATCAAAATAAACTAAGCTCTATTATTTTAGATAATTATTTAGTCGCAAATCACAATAAAGATTATTCTTTTCATGAATTATATTTATATAATATAAAAAGTGGAAAAAAGAAAACAATTATATCAGATAAAGCCATACCATTTGATTCATATATTCAAGGAAGTATAGGTAGAAATACATACCTTTTTGATAAAAGTAATAAAATACAATATCGTATAAATTCAAAAACTAAAACAGTAATGCAAATAGGTAATACAAGTAAAGGAATAGATGTTTATAATAATAATTCATTTACAACAGGAAGTGCTTATGATGCATATCAAAATAAAGTAACATTTACTTCATATAAAATGGATAATAAATTTGAAAATGTAGTATATAAAAAAGTAGATAAAGTTGGAAATAAATTATCAGGATATTATTATTTATATAAAAAAGAAGACAATGGTTATAAAGTATATCGTGTTTGTGTTCAAAATAGAAATATATTGAAATATTTATTTACAACAACAGATTTAGATGATATTGCATACTATAAAGATTATATATATTATAAATCTAATAATAAATTAAAATATTATCAAGATAATATAGGTAGTAAAACATTACTTGAAAATAGTGAATTTGAATTTAATAGCACATTAAAATTTGGATTATATGTTGATTAAAAGAAACAATAGTTTCTTTTTTTCATATAATGTATTGAGGTGATTTTAATGTATAAAGTTTATCAAGTAATACCAGGTGAAACACTAGAAATAATTGCTTCAAATTTAAAAGTTAATATTGAAGAATTAAAAAAATTAAATGGTATTACAGATAGTGCTATTATAAGACCAGGAAGTTTAATAATTATTCCAAATAAAGAATTTGATGATTATACTAAATATATTGTAAAACAAGGGGATAGTATTTACTCAATAGCAAAAAAATATAATGCTGATTATCAAACTTTAATAGCGATTAATGGATTAAAAAATAATGAATATATATATCCAAATCAAGAAATACTAATACCTAGTACTAACATGTATGTTACAAAGATTGGTGACACTATAGAAATAGTGCTAAAGAGACTAAATACAACTTATGATAAAATTAAAAGTAAAAATGATGAGATATATTTAGAAGCAGATCAAGTAATAAGATATTAAAAAAGATGAAATACTCTTTTTTTTTATGCGAAAATATTATATAATTGTATAGTATGGAGGAATAGTATGAAATTAAAAATTATAGGAATAGTAGCTTTTGTTATAATAGCTCTAACAGGGTGTACAAAAAGTGAAACGTTAAAAAGTGTAAGTTATGATGACTTAGCAAAAAAAATAAATAATGATGAATCATTTGTTTTATATGTTGGATCATCTGATTGTAGCCATTGTATAGAATTTAAACCAACTTTAGAAAAGGTAATAAAAGATTATAAACTTGATGTTTATTATATTAATATGCAAAAATTATCAAAATCAAAATATGCAGCTGTAATGGATAAAGTAGATGGAGAAGGAACTCCAACTGTTGTTTACATTGAAAAAGGAAAAACAAAAACAAGTCCAAGAATCGAAGGAACTAGAGATTATGATACAACAGTACAATTTTTTAAAGATTTAAAATTAATAGAAAATGAGGGATAATATGATTGAATCATTTAGTGTGCTAGAAAATTATGGTGAGGATTTAACAAGTAAAACATACATAACAAATCCTGCAATAGCAAGAGAAGAAGAATTAAAAAAACTAATGATGGTTTTACTTACTCCTGAAAAATCAGGATTATTAGTAGGTAAAGCAGGTATTGGTAAAACAGCTATTGTAGAAGGTTTAGCATATGCAATTCAAAAAGAAATGGTACCTCAAGTGTTAAAAGGATATCGAATTATAAAAATAGGATCAACTACTTTACTTGGTAAAATAACATTAAATGGAAAAGAAGAAATGATGATAAGTTTATTAGTTAGTGAACTTAAAAAAGTAGACAAAACAATTATTTTTATAGATGAAGTTCACACATTAATAGGTGGAAGTCAAGATGGGCCAATGGATTTAGCGAATATATTAAAGCCAGCCTTAGATAGAGGTGATGTAAAAGCTATTGGTGCTACTACAACAGATGAATATAATACTTATATTATTAAAGATAGAGCCTTTTTAAGAAGATTTGAAAGAATTGAAGTATTAGAACCTTCCGAAGCAACAACAGTTGAAATATTATTTAAATCAATTCCTAGAATAGAAAATAAAACAGGAATTAAATTTAAATATAATGAATATGTTACAAGAATGCTTATAGAAGCAATTGTAACTGCAACATCAGAATTTAAAAGAGTATATGGATTATCAGCAATGTATCCAGATGTAGCGTTCAGTGTTTTATCTGCTTCTTTTTCACAAGCTTTATTTCAAAATAAACAAACTGTTGATTTATTAGATGTTTATAATGCAATAAAAACAAGCAAAAGAATTTACCCTGATAGTATTATAAAAGAATTAGATGCTTTTAGACTTAAATTTGATGATTTTAGTAAACAAGAAAATATAATACTACCTGTTGTAACAATAGATGAAGTTAAAGGACCTGATGATTTATATTAGTCTTTTTTCTTGATAAAAACATATATATATGGTAACATATAATAATAAGGAGAGTGTGTTTATGAATGATAGAATAATACCTAAAAAAAATTATATGATTGTATTAATTATTTCAATATTGACTCTTTTATTAATATTTGGATTAAAAAATATTTATGAAAAAAATCAAGTAATAAATAATGAAACATTAGATTTTATGTCAGAAATAAAAGAAAATGAATTAAAAACTTTTATAATTGAAAACCATGAAGCAATTATATATTTATCTTCAAGTAATAATGAAACTTTAGATAGTTTTGAGTCAAAATTAAAAAACTATGTATTAAATAATAATTTAGAAAAAACAATTGTTTATATAGACTTATCAAAAGTAAGTGATAAATTTTATGAAAACTTTAACAAACAATATTTTAATAATAAACAAATAATTGTTTTTGAAAAAGAACCAAGTTTACTTTATATAAAAGAAGGAAAAGTAGTTGACTATTTATCAGTAAGCAAATCAAAAATCAATATAGATATCGTAAAAGAATTTGTAGAAATTCACGGTATACAAGAATGATAAATGTTGTTTTATTTGAACCAGAAATACCAGGTAATACAGGTAATATAATGCGTACATGCGCTGGAACAAATACAAAATTGCACTTAATTAAACCTTTAGGTTTTTCACTTGATGATAAATATATTAAAAGAAGTGGTGTTAATTATATTGAACATTGCGATTATAAAGTATATGAAAATTGGGATGAGTTTTTAAATAAAAATAAAGGAAAATTATATTTTTTAACAAGATATGGAAATAAACCACATACCTCTTTTGACTATAGTGATTTAAATGAAGAAATTTATTTAGTATTTGGAAAAGAGAGTACTGGAATACCAAAAGAAATATTAAAAAATAATTTAGATGATTGTATGAGAATACCAATGACTAACCATATTAGAGCACTTAATTTATCAAATTCTGTTGCTATAATGGTATATGAAGTACTAAGACAAAGAAATTATCCTGATTTATTATTTAAAGAACCTTTCAAGGAAGAAAATTATTTAGAAATTTAATTAACTATTGTCAAAATAATTAATTAGTGTTATTATGTATAAAAGAATAGGGAGGAATTTATGGATACAATTTTAGACTTTATTAGTGGTAATTATTTTTGGATTATACTAATAGTAGTTATATTACTTATGGCTTTAATAGGTTATATTGCTGAAAAACAAGGTTTTGGAAAAAAAGCAAAAAAACCAGAAAAAGCATTAGAAAATGTTAGTGTTCCATTAGAACAAATCAAATCAAATGATTCAGTTCAACAAGAAACAAATGATTTATTTGCTTTTAATCCAAATGAAATAGAAAATGAACAACCAGAATTAACTACAATAGAAGAAGAAATTTCAAATGAACCAGTTGCTATGGAAGAAAATGCTTTAGAAGAAGTAGAACAACCAGAGTTAACTACAACTGAAGAAGAAATTTCAAATGAACCAGTTGCTATGGAAGAAAATACTTTAGAAGAAGTAGAAAAACCTGAATCAGCTGAAAATGAAGAATCTGAATTAACAGAAACTGAAGTTGAGGTTCCAACAGAAGAAATAAATGAAAAAGAAGAAACTATAAATGAAAACGAAATAGAAAATGAACAAGAAGAATCAAAGAATATAGAAAATTTTAATTTTGAACAACCAGTTGTTGAATCAAATGAAGAAAAAGATATTTTTGATAAAGAAGAAGAAACAATTGAACCAATTGAAAGTAAAAATGATTTATTTGATACAGATGAAGATTTATATGCACCAATTGGTAATAAACCAGTAAAAGAAAATAATTATTCAGATATTGATAAAGAATTTAACGATGTATTATCTGATATAAATAAGACAGATAGTAAGGTAAATGTTGAATTACCAAAAATTGATACACTTACTTCAGATGAATTAGACGATGAAGATATTTGGAAATTTTAATACCCAACTGGGTATTTTTTCTTGCTCTTTTTTTAAAAAAATATTTCAATTTAAATCTATATGTGATATACTTTTAAAGTAGAATGTGGAGGTAAAATATGACATTTGATAATATAATAAACTTTGTAACAAATTTAATAGATGTATTATTGGTATGGGGTGTACTTTACTATATATTAAAAAATTTAAGAAAAAATGTTAAAATGGTGCTTTTATTTAAAGGAATTCTTATTATATTAGCTTTAAAAATAATAGGAGATTTTTTTGATTTAGTAACAATTGGTTTTCTATTAGACTATGTTATAACATGGGGACCTCTTGCTCTTATTGTTATCTTTCAACCAGAAATTAGAAATGTACTTGAATACTTAGGAAGAAGTCAACTTTTAGGAAGACATAAGATTTTAACAGTTGATGAAAGAGAAAAAATAGTATATGAAATAACTAATGCAATGGATTATTTAAAAAAAGGAAGAATTGGAGCTTTAATTGTTATTGAAAGAGATAATAGTTTAAATGATTATATAGAAAAATCAAAAAAGATATACGCAGATATATCATCAGATTTATTAATTTCAATCTTCTTTCCAAATAATCCGCTACATGATGGTGGAGTAATTATTCAAGGAGATAAAATTACTAGTGCAGGAGCTGTTTTTCCAACAAGTGATAATATGAAAATAAGTAAAAGACTAGGAACTCGTCATAGAGCAGCGCTTGGTATATCAGAAACAGGAGATTGTATTGCACTTGTTGTTTCAGAAGAAACAGGAAGACTTTCAATAGCTGTTAATGGAGAACTTAATTATAATTTAACACTTGATGAAGTAAAATTAATTTTACTTGATGAATTAAGACCAAAAAAATCACTTTTAATTGAAGATGAAAATGAAGAAGGAGATATTTATGAAGAAAATAATACAAATAATTAAAACCATATTTCATAAAGTATGGAAATTTATTGATAAATTTATTGTTCTTCCTGTAACAAAAATAATATATTTAATCACTTCAAAATTTGATAATTCAAGTAAAAGAATAGAAAATTGGTTATCAAATAAAAATACTTTATTGTTTATTTCTTTATTTTTAGCGGTTGTTACATTTATTGTAATAGATCAAAAAATAATAGTATTTACAGATAATACAGCAGAAGTATTAAAAAATCAAAAAGTAACAGTTGTATATAATGAAGAAGCTTATGTTGTTGAAGGAGTACCTGAAACAGTAGATGTTACTTTAATAGGAAGTAAAACAGATTTATATATTGCTAAACAATCATCATCACATGATGTAAAAATTGATTTAAGTGGATTAAAACCAGGAACACATAAAGTAAATATAAATTACAACCAAAATGTTGGTAATATTGATTATATGGTTAATCCGTCTAATGTAACTGTTATTATCTATCAAAAAGTATCAGCAACTTCTACTCTTTCAGTAGATGTAATTAATCAAGATAAATTAGATTCAAAACTAATTATTGATGATATAACATATGATACAGATAAAGTTATTATTAAAGGTGCTGAACACCAAATTAGTGAAGTTGCATCAGTAAAAGCAATTGTTGATGTAAATAACTTATCTTCACAAAAAAACGGTAAAATAACACTTAAAGATGTACCTTTGAAAGCATATGATTCAGAAGGTAATGTCGCAGATGTTGAAATTGTTCCAGCTAAGATGGATATAGATGTAACTATATCTTCACCAAGTAAACAAGTACCAATTAAAGTTATACCAAAAGGAGAAGTAAGTTTTGGTAAAGCAATTAGTTCAATTAGTCAAAGTGAAACAAAAGTTACTGTATATGGTGATAAAAAAGAATTAGAAAACTTAACATATATTCCAGTTGAAATAGATGTTAGTGATTTAAAAGAAAATAAAGAATATAAAATGGAATTAGAAAAACCAGTAGGTGTAAGATCATTATCAGTTAATAATATTACACTTAAAGTAACTCTTGATTCTGTTTCAAATAAAGATTTTGAAAATATTAATATTGAATCAAGAAACTTACCAGATGGTTATGCTGTTCAAGGTGTAAGTGAAGACTCTACAAAAGTAACTGTAACAGTTAAAGGAGTTAGAACAGTAATTGATAATATTTCAGCTTCAGATATAAGTGCTTATATTGATTTAAGTGATTATACAGCAGGAGTACATGAAGTAAATGTTAATGTTGAAGGATTAGAATTAAAAGCACAATATGTTTCAAAAACGACTAAAGTAAAAGTAAAAATAGTAAAACAATAAAAACCAACTTTGGTTTTTTATTGTATAATTTAAAAAAAATTGACAAAATCTTAAATATTATATAAAATAGTAATATAGGAATGAGAGGTGGATAAAGTGTACCAAGAAAGAATTCTTTTAACAGGTAAAGATATTTTAGAAAAAGAATTTAAAATAGACACTAGAGGCTATCGCCCACAAGAAGTGGATAAATTTTTAGACGTTGTTATAAGAGATTATGAAGAATTTATGGTTATTATAAAAGAATCAGATAATGAAAAAAAAGAATTAATTGAAGATAATATAAAATTAAAACAAGAAATCCGTTCTCTTAGAACTAAATTTGATGTATTAAGAGAAGGTTCTGGAAATGATATAAGTAATGTTGATTTACTAAGAAGATTATCAAATCTAGAAAAAATCATATACGGAAAAGACTAATATTTTGACAAACGCTGTATTCTAGTAATATAGAGGAAAGTCCATGCTCGCACAATCTGTGATGATTGTAGTGTTCGTGCATAGGGAAAAAATAACCTACGGTAAGTTTTACTTAACGGCATTGAAATAACCTAAGTATTTATATATGGTTAAAGTAGATATAAAGTGCCATAGTGACGAAGAGTCTGGAAACAGAGGAAGTGGAACGCGGTAAACCCCACGAGCGAGAAACCCAAATTTGGTAGGGGAACCTATTAAAAGAGAATCAAGAATCTTTTAAAGGATCTGAGCAATCAGATAGATAGATGTTTGTCGCCTAGTAATAGGAACAGAACATGGCTTATAAAATATTATTTTTTTTAATAAGAAAGTAGGTGTAATGTGAAAGAAATTGGTCAAGCTTTGAAAGAAGCTAGAGAAAATATTGGAATCAGTATTGAGGAAGCAGCCAATGACTTAAAACTTCGCCCGGAACAAATAGAAGATATAGAAGAAGGAAATAAAGATGCTTTTCAAGATATATTTTATCTAAAATATTTTATTCGTGATTATTCTAAATATTTAGGATTAAATTATGAAAATATGGTAGATGAATTTAATGAATTTTTATTTGATTATACTTCAAAAATATCGCTAGATGATATTAAAAAAGCAAAAAAACAAGTAGAAGTTAAAATTGCAAAAGAAGAAAAAAAAATATCATCTCCATACACATATGAAAGAAAGAAAAAATTATGTTTAAAAAAATATGTATTTATTGTATTAATTAGTATTTTAATAATAAGTATATTTTACTTTGTAATATCAATTTCACAAAAAGATGATTTTGTAAAAGAAGATACTACAAATCAAAACATAATAAAATAGGAGGACAAAATGAATTTACCAAATAAAATAACAATGAGTAGAATTTTTATGGCTTTAATGATAATGATATTATTATTATTTCCATTTTCTGCAGCAGGTATAGAATTACCTAAAATACTTGTAAACGAAGAAATAGTAATAAACATTATATATATAATTGCAGGTGTATTATTTATAATTGCATCTTTAACAGATTTTGTTGATGGTCATATTGCAAGAAAATATAATTTAATAACAGATTTTGGAAAAATGATAGATGCTATAGCAGATAAAATACTAGTTAATTCAGTATTGATTATTTTAGCATCAAAAGGTTTTATATCTCCAGTTATTCCAGTTATTATAATTGTAAGAGATAGTGTTGTAAACTCTATTAAAATGATTGCAGGTAGTAAAGGTAGCGTTGTTGCTGCTATTGGAATGGGAAAACTTAAAACAGCATGTTTAATGACAGGTATTGTTTTAACATTATTTTATAACTTACCATTTGAATTATTTAATTTAAAAGTAGCAGATGCATTACTTATTGTAGCTTGTATCTTATCAGTTATATCTGGTGTTGAATATTATGTTATGAATAAAAAATTTATTTTTGATGAAAGTTCTAAAAAACCAGAAGTTAAGTCAGAAGTGTAACAAAAAGTTCTAATTTGATTAGAGCTTTTTTATTTTTTGTAAATAATAATCAGCGAACAAACAAAAACAAATGTTCGTAAAAAATGTTGACATTAAGATTTTATTGTTATATAATTGTCATGTAATACGTTAGAGGAGGAAAAATACAATGGTAAAAACAACCAATGATAAAACCCTAGATCAAGTTCTAGCTGATATAGAAAAGCAATTTGGAAAAGGATCTGTTATGAAATTAGGAGAAAACGAACATTTAAATATTGATGTTATACCAAGTGGATCTCTTTCACTTGATGTAGCTTTAGGTATAGGTGGATACCCAAAAGGAAGAATTATAGAAATATATGGACCAGAATCAAGTGGTAAAACAACATTTGCACTACATGCAATTGCCGAAGCACAAAAAGCTGGTGGAAGAGCTGCTTTTATAGATGCTGAACATGCACTTGATCCTCAATATGCAGCTAAAATTGGAGTAAATATAAATGAGTTATTATTATCTCAACCTGATAATGGTGAACAAGCTTTAGAAATATGTGAAGCATTAGTTAGAAGTGGAGCAATTAGTATAATTGTAATTGACTCTGTTGCTGCACTTGTACCACAAGCTGAAATAGAAGGAGAAATGGGTGATTCTCATGTAGGTTTACAAGCAAGACTTATGAGTCAAGCTTTAAGAAAACTATCAGGAGTTATTAATAAAACAAATACAATAGCAATCTTTATAAATCAATTAAGAGAAAAAGTTGGTGTTATGTTTGGTAATCCAGAAATTACTCCCGGAGGAAGAGCTTTAAAATTTTATTCTTCAATTCGTTTAGAGATTAGAAGAAGTGAACAAATTAAAAATGGAACAGATGTTATTGGTAATAAAACAAATGTTAAAGTTGTTAAAAATAAAATGGCTCCTCCATTTAAAAATTGTATAGTTGATATAATGTATGGAGAAGGTGTATCAAGAGAAGGTGAATTAGTTGATTTGGCATCAGATGCTAATATAATTGAAAAAAGTGGAGCTTGGTATGCTTATAATGGTGAAAAACTAGGTCAAGGAAAAGAAAACGTAAAAGAACTATTTAAAATAAATATCAAAATGAGAGATGAAATAGATAAAAAAGTAAGAGACTTTTATGAAATATCAAAAAAAGAAGATAAAATAAATAAAGAAATAAAAGTAATCAAAAAAGAAATAGAATAATTCTATTTCTTTTTATGTAAATACTGTAAAGAACTATTGTGAAATTATTCAATATATTATATACTATATAAAGATAAAAAGGATAGGTAAGTTTTATGAAGAAAAAAGGTTTTACATTAATCGAATTACTAGCAGTAATAGTAATACTAGCAATTATAGCATTAATTGCAACACCAATAATTTTAGGAATGATTGAAAATGCAAAAAAAGAAGCAGCAAAAGATTCAGCAATGGGTTATGTTGAAGCAGCAGAAAATTATTTTGCTTTTAACAATTTAAAAGGAGAAACAGTAGTTCCAACAGGTAGCTATAAAGTAGCAGAAAATAATTCTAGCTATAAATCATTTAATGAATATGTATCATTAAAAGGAACTAGACCAGTTGCAGGAGCTATTGATGTTGAAAGTAATAGAGTAACAAAAGCAAATCTTTGCATAGGTGGATATGTAATTAATTATGAAAATGATAAATATACATCAGGAGAACGTTGTGATGAAACATTTGGTACATCTTTTCCAACCCCAACATTTTCTTCTGTTTCAGAAGATTGGGAAGCGAGTAAAAATGTAACAATAAACTTTCCATCTGTTCCAGAAGGAAAAGGATATGTATATCAATATAGTTTAAATAGTGGTACATCATGGTTAACAGCAAATAATCAAACAACAGAATTAACTGTAGATGAAAATAATAGTCAATTGATTGCAAGAGTAGCAAAAAATAATGAATCTGTTTCATCAAATACAACAGTAGTAACTTATATTGATGGAGAAGGACCTACTAATGTTGATTATATTAATAGAGCATCTTACCAAACAGGAAATGGAATTACTTCTGTTTTACAAGGTAATGTTGATCCTTCAGTTTCTTCTATTTCAGTAGATAGTGAATCAGGTATGCTTGGATATCAATTTAGTTTTGATGGTGGTAATACGTGGGTTCCTGAAGAACCTACTATGGATGTATATTATTATGAAAAAGATAGTTTTGAATTTGATTTTAAAATAAGAGCTTATGATAGAGCTAATAATTATACTGAAGTAGATAAACATGTATTATTATTTTTTAAATTTGATGAATCAACAAAAACTATAACAGGCTTTACTTGCTATAATAACGGTGGAAACTTGATTATACCAAGTAAAATTCACAATATAACTGTTGAACATATAGATGATAGAGTATTTATAGGAGGAGGTTGTTATACAAATGTAACAATTCCAAATACAGTAAAAACAATTGGGGAATCTGCTTTTGCATATGGAGGTGCTGGTCATAACTTTATTATGCCTAATAGTGTAGTAAACATTGGAGAAGGAGCTTTTGCTTATAATAACTTAGAAAATTTAACATTGTCAAATAATTTAGAATCAATTCCAAAAAATGCCTTCGAAAGTGCAGGAATAATAGGAGATTTAACAATACCTTCATCAGTAACATATATAGGAGAATCTGCTTTTGCACGTGGTGGACTTTCTGGAGTGTCACCAGATACTGGATATTATGTTGGTGCAAATCTTATTATATCAGATAGTGTAATAAGTATGGGAGAATCTGCTTTTCAATCATCAGGTGCTAAAAGTGTCACATTATCTATAAAAAACATACCAAACAATGCTTTCTCACAAAATGGCTTTTTAGAAAATGTAACTTTAAAAGAGGGTGTAGAAGTAATAGGGGAATCTGCATTTCAATCAACAAAGTTACATAATATAACTATTCCAAGTTCAGTAACGAGTATAGAAAGACAAGCTTTCTTCGGGTCTGAACTAGAAGATATAACTTTCTCTACAAGTCATAATTTAAAAAATATAGGAGATGGAGCATTTAATTATAATAATTTAAAAATGACAACATTAACTATACCAGAAGGTGTAGAAACGATTGGAACAAGTGATGTTGTTTTTGGTTCAATGAGTAATGTAACTAGAATTAATTTACCATCAACTATAAAAAATATATCAAATATTGCTTTTTATTCAGCATTATTTGATATATATATAAATAAACCAGAAAATTCAGTTAGTGGGGCACCATGGACATTTAATTCAAATAATAGTAATGTACATTGGATAGGTTAGGAGTTTTATATGAAAAAAATATTAATTATTAGTTTATCTTTATTAATTTTAATTTCAACTGGATGTTCTGGAATAAAGAAAGAAAACAAAGATAAAAAAATAAATACAAATAAAGAAGTAATAAAAAATCAAAAAATAGGTAATTTAGAAACAAAAAAAACATCTTTAATTTATCAAAACGGACAATCAGTACTAACTGTTTTACTAACAAATAAAACAAATGAAGATGTAAAAATAAAAACAGTAAGTATTATTGTTAAAGACAAAAAAGGAAATGAAATGGCAACTTTATTAGGATATTTTGGAGGTATTGTTCCAGATGGTGAATCAAGAACAATAACAGCTACAATTAATAAAGACATAACATCAGCTTCAAAAATAGAATATAAAATAAATAAGTAGAGAAATCTACTTTTTTTATTAATTAATTTAATTAAAATAATTAACTTGCTTTATTATCAAATCCATATTATAATTAATTTAGTGAAATAAAATTTTACTAATATAAATATGGAGGTATATTATGAATAATGTATTTTTCTCCATTTTACTAGGATTAATTGGACTTTTTGTTGGAATAATTGTAATGATTATTTTTAATTATATTAAAGGATTATCATCTGTTTCAAAAGCAGAAAAAATACTTGAAACAGCACATAAAGATGCTGAAAAATTAAAAAGAGATAGTGTATTAGAATCAAAAGAAGAAGCTCATAGAATAAGAGTGGAAACTGATTCATATATAAAAGAAAAAAAAGAAGAAGTAAAAGAAGCAGAAGAGCGCTTACATACACGAGAAAATAGTATTGATAGAAGAGATCAAACTTTACAAAATCGTGAAGGAATGCTTGAAGAAAAAGAAAATAATTTAATTAACAAACAAAAAGATATTCAAAATGAACAAGTAAAAGTGGAAGAAATTAAACAAAAACAAATTGAAGAATTAGAAAAAATAGCTGGTTTAACAAAAAAAGAAGCCAGAGATTTAGTACTTAAAAAAGTAGAAGATATGATGAGTTTAGAAATAACTAGTTATATTAAAGAACGTGAATCAGAAGCTAAATTAGAAGCTGATAAAAAATCAAAAACAATGCTAGTATCTTGTATGCAAAAATATGCAAGTGATGTAGCAAATGAACAAACAGTTACTGTTGTTGAATTACCTAACGATGAAATGAAGGGTAGAATAATTGGTAGAGAAGGAAGAAATATTAGAACAATTGAAGCAGTTACAGGAGTAGATTTAATAATTGATGATACTCCAGAAGCCATTGTTTTATCTTCATTCGATCCATTAAGAAGAGAAATAGCAAGAGTAACAATAGATACTTTGATTAAAGATGGAAGAATTCATCCAACAAGAATCGAAGAATTATATGATAAAACAACAAAAGAAATGAATGTTAGAATTAGAGAATATGGAGAATCAGCATTATTTGAACTTGGAATAACTAAAGTAGATGCTGAACTTGTAGAATTAATTGGAAAACTTCATTTTAGAACAAGCTTTGGACAAAATGCTTTAATGCATTCACTTGAAGTAGCTCACTTGTCAGGTTTATTAGCTTCAGAAATGGGAGAAAATATATTACTTGCAAAAAGAGCTGGTTTACTACATGATATAGGAAAAGCAATTGATCATGAAGTAGAAGGAAGCCATGTAACACTTGGTAGTGATGTAGCTAAGAAATTTAGAGAAAATGATACAGTAATCAATGCAATTGAATCACATCATGGTGATACAGAAGCAACAAGTATTATTTCTGTAATAGTTGCAATAGCAGATGCTTTATCTGCTTCTAGACCAGGAGCAAGAAGTGATTCATTAGAAAATTATGTTAAAAGATTAAGAGATTTAGAAAATATAGCTAACAGTGTAGATGGTGTTGAAAAAACATTTGCTGTTCAAGCTGGACGTGAAGTAAGAGTAATTGTAAAACCTGAAGAAATAGATGACTTAGGTAGTTACAAAGTAGCACGTGAAATTAAAAATAGAATTGAAAATGAACTTCAATATCCAGGTACTATAAAAGTAACTGTTGTTAGAGAAACAAGAGCAATAGAAGAAGCTAGATAAGCTTCTTTTTGTTATAAAAAATATAAAGTTGATAAAGTATAGATTAAATGTTTAAATTTTGGTATAATATGAAAGTGAGGTGATATTATGAAAAAACCTGTTGTAGCCTTAGTAGGAAGACCAAACGTAGGAAAAAGCACCGTTTTTAATAAAATAGTAGGAAAGAAAATATCAATAATAGAAGATACTCCCGGAGTAACTAGAGATAGAATTTATGGAAATGCAAATTATAATAATTATAAATTCCATTTAATAGATACAGGTGGTATTGACTTAGAAAATAGTTCATTTAATGAAGAAATAAAAGTACAAGCTGGACTTGCAATCGATGAAGCCGATGTAATTGTTTTTATTGTGGATGGAAGAGAAGGTATAACAACTAACGATTTGGTAGTTAGAGATATGCTTATAAAATCTGGTAAAGAAGTTATAGTAGCGATAAATAAAATAGATTGTAGAGAATCTAGAGAACATTTATATGATTTTTATGAATTAGGATTTAGTAAATATGCTAATATTAGTGGAGAACAAAATATTGGGATAAGTGATTTATTAGATACAATTACAGAAGGATTTGTTCCTTTTGAAGAAATTGAATATTCTGAAAATACAATTAAATTTTCAATTATAGGAAGACCAAATGTAGGAAAAAGTAGTTTAGCAAATGCTATATTAAATGAAGATAGAGTAATAGTATCTGATATAGCTGGAACTACAAGAGATGCAATTGATTTACCATTTACTTATCATGGTCAAGAATTTGTTGTTATTGATACAGCTGGTATGCGTAAAAGAGGTAAAGTATATGAAAATATTGAAAAATATAGTTTACTTCGTTCAATGAAAGCAATAGATAGATCAGATGTATGTGTTATAGTTATAAATGCCTTAGAAGGTATTATAGAACATGACAAACATATAGCAGGTTATGCTTTAGAAGCAGGAAGAGCTGTTATAATTGTAGTTAATAAATGGGATGAAGTTGAAAATAAAGATGAAGAAATGAAAAACTGGAAAAAATTAATAGAATCAGAATTTGCTTTTATGGATTATGCACCAGTAGTTTTCTTATCAGCTTTAACAAAAAGAAGAATTCATACATTAATGCCAGAAATAATAAAAGTATTTGAAAACAGTAAAAAAGAAATCAAAACAAGTATATTAAATGCAGTTATACAAGATGCATATCAATTGAATATTCCACCGTCATATAAAGGTAAACGATTAAAAATTTATTTTTGTAGTCAAGTTGGTTGTCAACCACCTAAATTTAATATTCAAGTAAATAATAAAGGATTAGTTCATTTTTCATATGAAAGATATTTGCATAATAAATTGAGAGAGTCATTTGGATTCGAAGGAAGCCCAATTATAATCCAATTTAAAAACAAAGGTGAGCAAATTTAAACATTTTAAATAAAAGTGACTTATTTGTTTGCATATTATAATTAAATATAGTATAATTGATAAGTTGGAAAGAGGAAATTATGAATAAAGATTTTAAAAATCTAGGATTAAGCATTAAAGTTCAAAAGTCGATTGAAGCTTTAGGTTTTACAAGTCCTAGTGAAATTCAAGAACAAATGATACCACTAATCATGGAAGGGCAAGACTTAATAGGTCAAGCTCAAACAGGGACAGGTAAAACTTTAGCTTATACATCAAGTATACTATCTAAGATAAATGTAGATACAAATTATGTAAGAGCTATTATTTTAACTCCTACAAGAGAACTTGCTTTGCAAGTAAAAGAAGAATTTGATAGTATTAATACTTCAGCTGATTTTGATATATTAGCTGTATATGGTGGAAGTAGTATAGAAGATCAAATGAGACAATTAAGAAAAGGAGTAGACGTTGTTGTTGGAACTCCTGGACGTGTACTTGATTTATTAAGAAGAAATAGACTAAATATCGATAATTTAGAATTCTTCATTTTAGATGAAGCAGATGAAATGCTTAATATGGGTTTCTTAGAAGATATAGAAACAATTTTCAAACAAACTAATGATGTTAAACAAGTACTTATGTTATCAGCAACTATGCCAAGAGAAATTAAAAAATTAGCAGAAAAATATATGAAAAAAGATTACAAACATATAAAAATTGAAGCTAAAAGTAAAACTGCTGAAAATATCGAACAATTTTATTATTTAGTTAATGAAAAAGTAAGAACAGAAGCACTTTGTAGAATATTAGATTTAAAAAATTCTAAAAGAACAATTATATTTTGTGCTACAAAAAGAGAATGTGATGAATTATTAACTAATTTATCAATCAGAGGATATAATGCAGAAGTAATGCATGGAGACATAGCTCAAGCAATGCGTATTAAAACATTAGATAGATTTAAACAAGGATCATTTAAAGTATTAATCGCTACAGATGTAGCAGCTCGTGGAATTCATGTTGATGAAATCGAATGTGTAATTAATTATAAATTACCACAAGATTTTGAATCATACATTCATAGAATCGGTAGAACAGGTAGAGCTGGAAGTCTTGGAGAAGCAATAAGTTTAGTAAGCAATAGAAGTCTTAGATTTCTAAAAGATGTTGAAAAATTTGCTAATTGTAAGATTACACAAAAAGAATTACCAACTACTGAAGAAATTATAAAATTAAAATATCAAAAAGTAATTGATGAAGCATTTAATTTTATAAAAGAAAACAAAAATGAAGATGCATTAGAATATGTAAGAGATTTAAATAAAGGTGATTTAATTAATTTAGCTTCAGCTTTATTAAAAATTACAGTTGATAAAGAAATTGGTTGTAATGTAAATAAAGAAGTAGAAGTTGAAAATAAAAGAGATTATAGAAACGATGTTAAAGAAGGTACAATAAGAGTATTTATAAACATTGGTTCAAAAGATAATTTAAAAAAAGGATCGCTTTTAGATTTCCTAAAAGCAGAAACACAAATTGATAAAGATTGTTTCAAAAATATTGAAATTTTATCAACATTTACATTTATTGATGTAGATGAAAATGTAGTAGATAATTTTATGAAAAAAATTCAAAATACAAGATTTGCTAATAGATCTGTAAGAGTTGAAAAAGCAAAAAAACAAAGATAAAACCTTAGAAAACTAAGGTTTTTTTTTGTACTTATTAATAAATAATTGTATATATTTCAAGGTTTCATCACTTATAGTGTGTTCTATTTTTTCTGTTTCACTTAAAATATTAGCTTCTTCAACACCAATAATTTTTAGTAATTTTTCAATAGTTATATGTCTGTTATATAGTTTTTTACCTAATAATTTACCCTTTTCTTCAAGAATAATTACATCATATTTTTTATATTTTAATAAAGATAATTCACTTAATTTTTGAATCATTTTTGTTACAGAAGGAGGTTGTACATTTAAATTTTTAGCTAAATCTTGAATTCTAGTATAGTTGCTTTCTTTAGAAAGTCTATAAATCATTTCAATATAATCTTCCATTGAAGCTGTTAATTCTTTATCCATATATTCTCTAAATGTATAAAATTCATCATCAAACATAAACACTTCTCCTTAATATAATGTATGAACATAGGCAATTGTATATGTCAAACATAATACTAATTCATAAGTTATATTGAATTAAAATATTTAGTTTAAACTAAATTAGGAGGAATTATGAGAAAGCTTATAAAATATTTAGGGCCAGCTTTTATAGTTAGTGTCGCATATATAGATCCTGGTAATTTTGCGACTAATATAACAGGTGGATCAAAATTCAATTATAGTCTAATATGGGTTATTTTATTTAGTAATATAATGGCTATATTTTTACAAATAAATTCTGCAAAACTAGGAATCGCTACAAATAAAAATTTATCAGAAAAATGTAGAGAACAATTTTCAAAAAAAATAAACATCTTTTTATGGATAGTAGCTGTTTTTACCTCAATAGCGACCACTATGGCAGAATTTTTAGGAGGAGCCTTAGGACTTTATCTTTTATTTAATATACCTCTTAATATTGCTGGATTACTTACTTTTTTAATAACTTATATAATTATATATTTTGAAAAATATGGTCAAAGAACTATTGAAATAATTATCTTTGTTTTAATATCAATAATATGTATAACATATAGTATTGAAGTTTTTTTAGCAAAACCAGATTATGTTCAAATAGGAATTCATACATTATTACCAACAATAAAAAATTCAGATGCATTATTTGTCGCAGTAGGAATGTTAGGTGCAACTGTAATGCCTCATGTAATATTTTTACATTCTGAATTAGTAAAAGATAGAAATAATAAATTTACAACATTAATACAAAAAAAAAAACATCTAAAAATGGAGAAAATAGATATAATTATAGCAATGAATATAGCTTTTTTTGTTAACTCCGCTATGATAATTGTATCCGCTGCTGTATTTTATAAACAAGGATTAGTTGTTGATACAATTGAAAAAGCACATCAATCATTACAACCATTATTAGGGAATTTATCAAGTGTTTTTTTTGCAATAGCACTTTTAGTAAGTGGATTTTCTTCATCTGCTATAGGTACAATGGCTGGTGAATCAGTAATGGATGGATTTATAAATATAAAACTATCAAATAATATTAAAAGATTGATAACTATGATTCCCGCAATGTTAATAATTTTAATTGGATTTAATCCTATGAAAGCATTGTTATTAAGCCAAGTATGTTTAAGTTTTGCCTTACCTATGGCAATAATTCCTTTGTTAATTATAACTAGTAATAAAAAAATAATGAAAGAATTTGTTAATACAAAATTTATAAAAATAACAGGAATTTTTATTTCAACAATAATAATTACATTGAATTTTCTATTATTAATATTAATGTTTGCATAAAAAAAATAGTTTAAAACTATTTTTTATATATATATAATTTCAACACCCGCTAAGGAAACCTTACCAGTAAGAGTTATTGTTTTAGTTGTTACTTTATTTGAAATAACTTTATCTTCAACACTTCCTAAACTAATGTCAACTTTATTAATTATTCTCCATTCCTTTGGTAAATATATTTCAACACCAGAGAATGAAACATTTAAATTTATAGTAGCATTATCCTCTAACATTTTCGCATTATCAAAATATATTTTTAATGCTCCAAAAGAAGCTGATATTTTTGCATTTTTAAAATTTTCTGAATTAATATACTTAATACTAGAACCAAATTTAACACTATGTGTTACTTCATCTTCGTCTTCTTCATTAATTATTTCTTTAAAATTTTCTTTTCTTTTAAAACAACTATGTCTTTTTAGTGGTTCAAACATTAATGATAAACCAATAGTAACAAATAAAGTAATTGTTAAAATAGGCCAAGGTGTTAAATTATTTATTCCTAATTCATTGCTATATATTATTCCTATTATAGCTAGTGGAAATAAAATCCCTGCAAATTCTAAATGTGGTAAACTTTTAATAATAATCGCAATTAAGAATGCTGTTATTATTAGATTTAATAAACTAATTTGACTAAAATATCCTAATTGATTTACAAATACTAAAGCTCCTATAAGTATAAAGAACAAACCCCATAATAAATTTTTTAATTTCATAATTTATCTCCCTTCTCTAAGTTTTTCTTTCAAAATTTTATAGTAAAATCTTGATACATAAACTTTTTTATGACTTTTATTAAACTGAACAATATTTGAAGATGCTAAACTTTTGTTAATTGAATATATATGATCAATATTTAATATTGTTGATTTTGAAACTCTAGTAAAAGTATTAGGTAAAATTTCTTCTAATTCATATAAAGTGATTTTAATATTATAAACTTCATCTGTAGTATGAACATCAATAATATTTGAATTTGTTTCAAAAAATAAGATGTTATCGATATTTAAATAATATTCTGTATTATTTTTAAATGTCGCTAATTTATTATTATATTTTTTATTAAGCTTATTTTCTATTTCATTTATTGAATCAGTTAATTTGTTGCACCTAATAATTATTTCATCGTTCTCTAGAGAATTATCAATTTCAATCTTGATCATCTTGCACCTCCATGTTTTAATTATATCATGATTATTATTTTTGTATATAAAAGATAGTTAAGTGGTTATTATTTTCAAGTAAGAGGTATATTATATAAGTATTTAATTGTTTTATAAATATATTCTATTAATTTAAATAATATAGTATAATTAAATAAATTTATATTATATATTACAATAAGTTTGATTTTTTAAATTATATGGAGAGCTATAATTTAGAAACTTGGGAGGATAAAATGAAAAGTAGTAATGAAGATTTAAAAAAAAGAGGGTACATTGAAAATATAACTATAAATTATGATTTAAATGAAGAAGAAATAAATGAGTTATTAGAATCAAGTGATGCATATAATAGATCAATAGCGGTTAGAATATTGTCAAATAATAATAAAAATAATATTAATATGACAAAAAAGATACTAGAAAAATTATCAAAAGAAAAAGCATTATATACAAAAATAGAAATGTGTAATTATCTAGAAAAAGGAAATTTAGAAACAGTTAAATTAATGATTGATTATTTAGGTTTGATTGGAAAAAATCAATATAAAGAAATTCCATTTTCACCATCAAAAAAAATTAGTTATCCATTACCTAGGGATATCATCGCAAGGACTCTAGGTCGTATGGGTAAAAATAATTTAAATATATTATTTGAAGTTTTAGAAAAAAAGGATATAAATAAGATAAGAGAAGTAATTGATTCTATTGGATTTATGATTTTTTATAATAATGAACTTGACACGTTAGATAATTTCAATAATATTAAAAATATAATAGAAAAATATCAATTTGATAAGATTACTTTATGGAAAAGTATAACCTGTTTATCAGCTTTCAAAAGACAAGAAAGTATAAATTTATTATTAAAAATAAAAGAAACAGAAAAAAATGATACTATTTTATTGGAAATAGATAGAAGTTTAAAAATAATAAAAAATATTGTTAAATAAGAATAAATATGTTAAAATAAATGTACCTTTTTAAGGAGGCAGTATTATGATTAAAAAGGAACTAAAGTTAGTTATTAGAAAAGGATTAAATGATTACGAAAAAGTTAATGAAACAATTACTATTAAAGATTATCTGAGTAATATCAAGGAAAATTATATGGTGTTAGATGAAGATGGTATTGTAATAAAAGATTTTAAATCATCTGATCAAGAATTTATTGAAGAAGAATACAAATTAGAAATTTTTGAATTTTTTGATATTACAAATATTGAAAAGTATTTATTAAGTAAAAAAAGCAAGTATTCAATAACAAGAGAAAGTAATAAAGAAAAAGTAGTTGATTATTTTGAAGATGAGGATTTAAAAAAATATTTTGATGGTGAATATACAATTGAAGAATTATCTATTTCAGGTTGTTATAAAGTGTATAGTAATAAGTCAAAAAGTATTGATAAATTAACGAAGGAAAAAGTAAATACTTTATATTTAAATTTGATTTTAAAAAAATTAGAATTGGGTAGAATTAGTAATTGGATTATGGATAGTGTTGAATATAGAAAATCAAAAAAAGGTGATTTTTTAATTATTAGAGTTAATGAGCTAATGAATGATTCTAAGAAAAGTAAAGAATATTTTAATAACAGATAAAAAGGAATTTTCCTTTTTTTTTATATTAAAAGGAATTAATGTAATTTTGTTGTATCTTAATTATAGGAGGTGAATAATTATTGTTTAACAATCAAATTACAGGGTTTGCTAATGAATATGAATTTGTAGATTACTTAGATGGCAGATTAGTTAAAAATACAAATATCTTATTTCGGGATTTGTTTTTAAATTTATATAGTGAAATAGATGAAAATGAAATGATAAGATGTTGGATTAATTATAAAAAAGAAAAAACAGATATTTTTCTTAAGATTAACGATTGTATTAAAAAAATAAGTTTAAAAAAAGGAATTAAAAATTCAGTCCATGTTGAACATATTGAAACATTTATTTATTATTTAAAAACAATTGGAATTAACAAAAAAATAATTTATGATGTATTAAAATATCATTATGGTGATGATACAATTGATGGATCAGGTAAAAACAGAATGTCTATTTTTGAATATAAATCTAAATATCAAAAGACAATCGATATTATAAATACAAAATTTCAAAATGATAATATTATAATTGATATGATTAATAGATTTATTTTGTTTGATAAAGAAGCTAAAACAAGAATAGACGTTGTTATATATGGTGTAATCAATGATTTTGTTTATATAAATAAAAATGAAATAGTTGAATTGTTTTTAAAACATAAAAATGATTATTCTAGTTGCTTGCATTTTAGTTTATTATCTTATCAACCACTGACTAGATGTTTAAATAGAAATAGTAAATATAATGATAAGAGGCATTACGTTCAAATTAAATGGTACAATATTTTTGATAATATATTAGAGATAATGAATAATCGTTTAATGGTAGAACAATTTAAAATCTAAAACAATATATTGTTTTATAAAATCTAATTATATGAATTATGTTATTAAATTCCAAGCTGACTATGGGATCTAGTTAAAAACATATTTGCTCACATAACAAAAAAACAGACATAGTCTATTTTTTATTACAATTTAATTAGTTATCTACAATCCTTAATTCGAATATGAACAAATATATAAATATCAATCGCTAAATATATTTTAAACCAATATATTTAATGTTGTTCACAAACCTTATCTTGATTTGCCATTATTCATCGGAACTAAATCATTTAATTGATCATTTGATATTTTAAAATCGTTTTCTTTCGCAGTATCTAATGATATAAGATCCGTTACTTCTTGTATTTCATAACCAGATATACTCTCTAAACCTTTAATACAAACTAATTTATTAGTATCTAAAGATATATATCCATACGTAGTTTCAGTGTTAACTCCGGCAACACAAGTACCTGATTTTTGATTTCCAGCCAATTGAATTCCAACTGTACCATCTGTTCCCATCATTAAACCATTACCAAGTGAAATTCCTTGTGTAATGTTAGTTTCATTATCTATCACTTTTTCATAACACATTTCTTTACCATTTTCATTTGATAAAATATATAAATCACCTAAATTATAATTTTTTTCATTATAAGTAATTTGGGTGTTTTCATATTTAATCTCTTTACTAATTGCAACTCCACCTAATGCTACTCCTAAAGTAATTGCGGTAGATATTGCTGTTCCAGCTATAACTTTTTTTATTACTCTTTTATTAGAATCGCTCATAAATTTTCTCCTTTGTTTTTTAATTTGTTAATTGCTTCTTCAACTAAATGTAAGTCCTCGTTTTTTATTGGTGTTAAATATAATACATTATTGTTTTCTTCATAATAATATGCATCAATATTTAATAAACCACTTTCATTTTTAGAATTATCAGTAAGCACTATAAAATTTACATTATCTTCAGTTTCAAATGCACATACCATTTCGTTTTTAATTATTTGATTAGTATTTTTTAAAATCATTTCCATAATATTAATTACCTCCATATAAAGTATATCATAAAATAAAAGTTGTTATCTAAATGATTTAAACAAAAAATTCTGATTTTATTAAATTATAAAGAAATCATAATCATATTTTCTTTATCTTGTGTGGTCTATTTATATTTATAACTTCCAAGCCTGACTACGGGATCTATTAAATAGATGCTCACATAACAAAAAAACAGACATTAGTCTGTTTGTTTTTTTATGGAGCGGATGAGGAGAATCGAACTCCCGTAGTCAGCTTGGAAGGCTGAGGTTCTACCATTAAACTACATCCGCGTTAAGTAGACAATATTAATTATACTTAATTTCAAAATAAAGTCAATACTTTTTTTTGAAAAAAATCTAAAAATTTAATTTAGAAAGAAAAAATTTAAAAATAATTGATTCTTTCTAAATTATTTTTATTTAGACTTTAAATATTATAATAATAGTGATATAATATTTAAGATATTAAAAATAAAAAAAGAATATTGATTTGAAAAAAAATTATGAATATTATATAATTTTATATGTGAATGGAGAGAATATTATGAACTTTATTAAAAAAAATAAATTAATTGTTATATTAGGATCAATACTAATTATTATTGCTATTGGGTTAATTCTTGTAATCGTAAGTTTTTTACCTAATACTGGTAAAGATAAATATGGTGATAGATTAAAAGGAATTGAAAAAGTAGAAATAACAAAACAAACACTACAAAAATTTGATAAAGAAATTGAAGACAAAGATTATGTTGTGTCTTCTAAATCAAGTATTCAAGGAAGAATAATAAATATAATAATTAATGTAAAAGAAAACACTGATATAAAAAATGTTAGACAGTTTGCTAATGAAAAATTAGAATTTTTTGAAGAAAATGAATTAGAATATTATGATATACAAATTTATTTAACAAGTGAAGATAAAAGTGATAAAGATTATCCAATAATAGGGTACAAACATAAAACAAATGATGAAATCGTTTGGAGTAACAATTAGTAAAGGTGGTAACAATGAAAAATAAAAAATATGCTGTAATAAGTATAATTATTGCTATTATAGCTATAATTGGTGGTATTACTTTTTACATACTTAATAAACAAGATAAAAATACAACACTTACAATACTAGAAAAACAATGGATAGAAGATAATAAAAATAACGTAATTGATTTATCAATAGTTAATAATATTCCTATATTTAATTATGAAGGAAAAGGTGTTTTGTTTGACTTTATTGATTCTTTAGAAAATAGGACAGGTTTAAAATTTAATAAACTATCTTATAATTTAAATGAACAACCAAGTTCTTCATATTCATTTAAAATAGTAGATAAAATAGAAAAAAATGATATATTAGTTTATGAAGATAATTATGCTTTAATAACTAAAAATAATGTAAAATATAATAATATAACAAGTCTTCCTACTATGACTGTTGGTGTACTAACAGGTGATATTGGAAATGTTGGATATTATTTAAAAGAAAACACTAATTTAACCTATAAAACTTATACAGATGCAAGTAGTTTAATTGCAGCAATGAGTAGTAGTATTAATGGTGTAGATGCAATTGTTTTACCAAAAACAATTTATTTAAAATATATTGTTGAAAATAAAAATTTGAATATCAGTTATAACATAACAGAGATAACTAAATCATTGGTATTGAGATTAGGAGATACTAAAAAATTAAATAAAATAATTAAAAAATATTACACAAAATGGGAAAAACAAAACTATGAAGTCTCTTTTAATACTGCTTTTTCCGATAATTATTTTACATTTAAACAAATATACGAACAAGAAAAAGTGAATTTTATAAGTAAAAGATATTCTTATGCTTTTATAGAAAATGCACCATTTGATGCAATGGTAAATAATAAACTAGTAGGAACAAATTATGAAATAATAAAAGGTTTCGCTAAACTAGCAAATATTGAAATAGGTTATGAAGAATATAAAAATTTAGATGAATTAATAAATAAATTTAATGAAAATAAAGTTGATTTCTTCTTTAATTTCTCATCTAATACGAAATATGATATGGATGTTTATAATACTGTTTCCGCATACAACGAACAATTAGTTGTTCTTTCATCAGTAAATAAAAATATTACTATTAATTCTGTTTCATCGTTAAAAAACTATAAAATTTTAACAATAAAAGGTAGTAAAGTAGATGAATATTTAAATACAAATGGAATTACAACTAAAACTTATAATAATATAAGTGATTTACTTCACAAAAAGAGTAAAAGTGATGTATTAGTATTAGATAAATCAGTATATGATATTTATATGTATAAATCTTTGAAAAATTATAAAGTCGACTATATTTTTAATTTAAACAAAGATTATGTATATACTACTAGAAGTATTGAAGCTAATAAAGTATTTAATGAATATTTTGATTTCTATTTATCATTTATAAATGATAATCAATATAGAAATAATATTAAATATGATATGTTTGAAAATAAAATAACAAGCAATCGTGGTTTTATAACTTTTATGATAATATTACTAATTCTTATAATCGGATCTTTAATTTATGTTGTAAATAAATATAAACCTAAAAAGAAAAAAGAAACAATTAGTAAAGAAGATAAATTAAAATATATTGATATGCTTACATCATTAAAAAATAGAAATTATTTAAATGAATCTATGAGTAAATGGGATAGTAGTGAAATTTATCCACAAGCAATTATAATTATTGATTTAAATAATGTAGCTTATATTAATGATAATTATGGTCATGAAGAAGGCGATAATATAATTAAAGAAGCTGCGGGTGTTTTAATTAAAAATCAAATAGAAAAAACTGAAATAATGCGTACGAATGGAAACGAATTTTTAATTTATATGGTTGAATATGATGAAAAACAAGTAGTTACTTACGTTCGTAAATTAAATAAAGAATTTAAAGAACTGAATCATGGATTTGGTGCTGCATTGGGATATAGTATAATAATTGATCAATTAAAAACTATTGATGATGCTATTAATGAAGCAACTCTTGATATGAAAAATAATAAAGAAGAAGTACAAAATTAAATATGATTAATTTCATATTTTTTTTTGTATATAAAAATATTAAAATCATATATTTAAATGTAGAAAGAGAGGAATTAAATATATGGAAACACTTAAAGTAGGATCAAAATCAAATCCTAATTCAGTTGCGGGTGCATTAGCAAATTTATTTAAAGAAAAAGAAATTATTGAAATACAAGCAATAGGAGCTGGAGCTTTAAATCAATCAATAAAAGCAATAGCAATCGCAAGAGGATTTGTCGCACCAAGTGGTAAAAATTTAATATGTATTCCAGCCTTTACAGATATTGTAATTGATGGTGAAGAGAGAACTGCTATAAAGTTAATTGTAGAGACTAGATAAGTCTCTTTTAATTTGTTATAATATTATTACAAGAAGAGGTGATAATATGGATCAAAACTTTAAAAGAAGTATAATATTGGAACATTATCAAAATCCTAAAAATAAAGGCTTAATAGAAGATGGTAGTTATATATTAGTAAATACAAATAATGAATCTTGTATAGATGAGATTAATTTAATGGTTAAAATAGAAAATGATGTTATTGTAGATGCAAGATTTGATGGTGAAGCTTGTGCAATATGTACTTCATCAACATCTATTATGATAAATACAATTATTGGTAAAAAAGTAGAAGAAGCAAAAATAATATATGATAATTTTATTAAAATGATTAATGAAGAAATTTATGATGAAGATATATTAGAAGAAGCGGTTGTATATGATGATATATATAAGCAACCAAATAGAAAAAAATGTGCTTTATTACCATGGTGGGGTTTAGAAAAAGCAATTAATAAAAAAATGAATGATTAAAACCAAATATATTACTAATTTGGTTTTTTTTTGTTTTAATTTCTAGTATAATATATATATGGTGATCTTATGGAAAAAATAGAAAAATTAAATCATAGTAAAGTATTAGAAATATCTAATATAAAAAAAGAACCAAAATGGATGACAGATTTTAGATTGAATTCTTATAATAAATTTGAAGAATTAAAAAACCCTTCATTCGGACCTTCTTTTAATATAGATTTTGATTTAATAACATATTATAAAAATATTGTTGATAGTGTAAAAAACAATTGGAAACAAGTAAATAAACAAGTTAAAAATACATTTGATGAAATAGGTCTAATAGATGCAGAAAAGAAATATTTAGATGGTGTAGGAGCTCAATTTGACAGTGTAACTGTATATCATAATATGATTAAAGAATTAGAAGATAAAAATGTTATATTTTGTGATACAGATACTGCATTAAAAAAACATCCTAAATTATTTAAAGAATATTTTAATAATCTAGTGAAATATGATGAAAATAAATATACTGCTTTAAATAGTGCTGTATGGAGTGGTGGAACATTTATATATATTCCACCAAATACAAAAATAGATCGTCCTTTACAAAGCTATTTTAGAATTAATAGTAAAAATATGGGACAATTTGAAAGAACTATTATAATAGTTGATGAAGGAAGTAGTCTTCACTATATGGAAGGCTGCACAGCTCCTACATATACATCAGATTCACTTCACGCTGCTGTAGTTGAAATATACGTTAAGAAGAATGCTAAATGTAGATATACAACTATTCAAAATTGGTCAACTGATGTTTATAATTTAGTAACTAAAAGAGCAATTGTAGAAGAAAATGGATTAATGGAATGGATTGATGGTAATATTGGATCAAAAGTTAATATGAAGTATCCATGTTGTATTTTAAATGGTAAAGGTGCAAAAGGAAATTGTATAAGTATTGCTGTTGCAACTACAAATCAAATTCAAGATGCAGGAGCAAAGATGATTCATCTAGCCCCAAACACAACAAGCAATATTATTTCAAAATCAATAGCAACAAAAGGTGGAAATGCTACATATAGAGGACTTGTTAGGATTAGTAAGAAAGCAGTAAATTCAACTAGCACAGTAAAATGTGACACTATAATTATAGATGATGAATCAAAATCAGATACAATTCCAACAAATATAGTTGAAAATGATTCTTCATTTATTGAACATGAAGCAACAGTAGCAAAAATAAGTAAAGAAAAATTATTTTATTTAATGAGTAGAGGTATTACAGAAGAAAAAGCAAAAGAATTAATTATTATGGGATTTGTTGATAGGTTCAGAGAAGAACTTCCAATGGAATATGCTGTTGAATTAAATCATTTACTTAAAAATTATTTTTAATATATTAAACTTATTTATTTAATTAATATTTATAATACATATTTAAAATTAGTCTTAGAAATTAAAAAAATTAGTAAAATAATTTATACAAAAAAGGAAAATATATAGTTTGTTTTCCTTTTTTTTGTATGTTAAAGTGTAAATCGAAGGAGGTGAAACAATGTTAAATCAATCAGTTATTGTAGGTAGACTTGTAAAAGATCCAGAATTATATGAAACAGAAAATGGCAATAAAGTTACAAATATAACGCTTGCTGTTCCAAGAACATATAAGAATGTAGATGGAGAGTATGATACTGATTTTATTTCATGTACTTTATGGAAAGGTATTGCAGAAAATGCTGCTGAATACTGCCATAAAGGTGATTTACTTGGAGTAAAAGGATAAATCGATACGACATTATTGTGAAATATGGATAGAAAACTTGAAGAGTATAGCAATTCAAGTGTTTTTTATTTTCCACTATTAGTGGAAATGTGATATAATTTAATAAAGGTGAAATTGAAATGCTTGCCACACTTAAAAAAATAAGAAAAGAAAAAAAATATACAATAAGTGATATGTCAAAGTTCTTGAATATCAGCAAGTCGTACTATTCCCAAATAGAAAATGAAGATAGAAAATTACACTATAATATGGAGGTAATGATTTCTTTAATATTTCCAATGAAGCCGGACGAAATATTTTATTCTGATTTTAAAAATAGCAAAGTTAAGTTTAAATCAGATAAAATTAAAACTATTGTTGTTAATCCTCCAAGTGAATAGAATAAAGCAGAGCTGTTATCAGATATTATTAAATAATTTAATTAAAGTAAAGAGGGGGGGATTTTTTTGAAACACGGTGATTGGATAAACGGTATTAGGATTTATTGTGAAACACTTGTCGAAGCAAATCAGCAAACATTAAAATTAGTAGCAATGGATTGTATTGATAACTCTGGAGATATGGAAAAATTGTTTCTAGATATTTCTCAAAATATAATTCGTTTAATTCCTTGCAAAATACCAAGAAATACTAATGACTTGGTATTAATAAAACAAGACGGAATCTTAGATTTTATTCTAGATTTTGATTTTTTGGAAGTTGATTATGATAAGCTCTTTTTAAACAATAGAGAGAGCCTATATATACTTAAAGTAATCAGAAATAAAACAGAGCATATTCCGCACAAACTAAAAGTTCGTTCCTCTGGAAGTGGAAATACATCATTTTCTGATGTTACTTTCGAGCTTGGAAATGATAAACTTAAAATCGACTCTAAGAAAATAATGAAGATTTTAATTGAACTAAACAAAATTTTTATAAAAATAATCGATAAGTTAAATAAATATAGATATACTTTAAATGAAGACTCGAGAGACCACCCATATTTTAAAAAGTATGGTTCACTTGATTTTAATAGATATAATGCTATAATGGAAAGTAATTTGATTTATGATATAAGTAAAATATTACAAGAAATGTAATATATTTTCAATAAATAAACATATATGATATAATGTTTTCAATTTAATATGCATGGAAGTAGAGGTTTAATATGAGAGTAGAGTTTAATAAATTATTTTTAGCAAATATCGATTCTAAGCAAGAAAAAGTTTTGGTTCTTTATAATTTGTCAGCAAATCATTATGTTTGTTTAATTGTCTCCGATGAGCCAAAAACCGGTTCCGAATATATTCAGGCACTTGATAAGTTTGCAGATTTTTCAGAAGTTATTGATGTTTCTAGAAAGGAAATCGTTTCTCCAATTTATTCAAAAGGGAAAATATTATCTGTTGATACTCCAACTAGATATTTTATAACAAAAAGAATCAAGCAAGCTTTTATAAACGGAATAAACACTAAAACAAATCATAGAGTTCCTGACGATTTATCATTTTTAAAATGGACTCACAAAAAAATCAAACTTAATTCTAACGAAAGCACAATTGATTTAGCAAGGTTAAAAGCCTTTCAAATATGCTGGATAGATTTTGGATTTAATGTTGGCTCAGAGTTAAGAAAAATTAGACCAGCTATATTGTGGCGTGGAACAACTGATAAAAAAATGTGGACTATTATTCCTTTAAGTACAAAATGTAAGGAAGATAATTATTATTTTCATTATGATATTACTTCCATTTCTGATAGTAGTGTAAAGGTTGAATCTTTAATGAATTTAAGTGCAAACAGAATAATAGAACCATATTATTATAATAATAAAATCGCTCATTTAAACGAAACTGATAAAATTGAGATTATTAAAATAATTGAAAGATATTATCTTTTTAAATAAAAAAACTAAAAAAGTTGACAATGTATGGTGGATTTGCTATAATTTAAGTACATTTAATTAATGCATGTGAAAGCATGGAATGTGTAGATTCGGAAAAAGAGTTTTAACAACTCTTTTTTTGCATATATTTTTTGAAATTGATTATAATATTAGTACATTGAATGTTGCATGATTTTTCATGGACTAAACACTTCGGTGCAAACTAGAGATTTTCTCTAGTTTTTGTTATGCCTAAAACCATTAACGGGAGTAAAAGGTAGAATACAATCAAGAAGTATTGAAACAGAAGAAGATAAAAAAAGAACTGTCATGGAATTAATTGCCGAAAAAGTAACATATTTATCAAGTAAAAACAAAGATTAATATACTAAATATCATTTGCTTTAAGTATGTAAGATTTAAAAATTATATAAATAAACTAATTGTATATTTTTATATCACATGATATAATTATTTATAGAAATGGAGTCGTTTATATGAAAAAAAAATTAAGTGTAATTATAATATCAATATTAATAATTACAATAGCAGTATTAAGTATTTTATTACATAATAGTTATAAAAAATATAATACACCATACTTGAAAACAATGACAATATTAGGTCAAAAAGTAAAAATTTTACCACGAGTATATGTTTATGATGTTCATATTAAAAGTGCAAAAATAAGTAGAACTGTTAGTGATGGTTGTACTAACCCATACATATTTGAAGTTAGTGATGTTTTTAAAAAGAAATTTAAAGAAACAGGATTAATGTCAAGTCAATACTTTGTTAATGGGGAAAAACAAGCATATATTACTATGAATTTTGAAAAAGAAGGAAAAAATACACGTATTGATGCTAAATATTATTTTAATATTAGATTCGATAAACCTCTAGAAATTGATAAAGGTTGTTAAAAAAAATACAATATATTATTAATCATAAAAGGTAGAATATAATCAAGAAGTATTGAAACAGAAGAAGAAAAAAAGAATAGTCATGGAATTAATTGCCGAAAAAGTAACATATTTATTAAGTAAAAATAAAGATTATTATATAAGATTATTTTTTTCTAATAATAAATATAAATCAAACCCTTATTAAAAAACTCTTAAAACTTATAAAATTTAAACTAAAAAAAATAAAACCCCTAAAATTAGTCATAAATAAATTAGATAAAAAATAAATAATAAACAAGCTATTGATTTAGCTTGTTTTTTTCTTTATAATTATAAACAGACTAAATATATATAAAGAGGTAAAATATGAATTTATTTTTAATTAACTTAATACCACCAATTGGTTTTTTGATTTCTTTAACAGTATATCATCAAAAAACAAAAGAAAAAATATTAATGAGATCTATAATTTGTAATATAATTTCAATAATTCACTATTTATTATTGAGTGGTTATAGCGCTGTATTTGTAAAAGTAATCGCAATCTTTCGTGATAATTTGATGATTTTAAAAGATAAAAATAGAGTATTAAACAATAAGTTAATATTGTTTTTATTGTTATCAATATACATTGTAATTGCTATTACAACATATAATGGATTATTATCTATATTTTCGGTAATTCCTGCATTTATATATACAATAGCTGTATGGCAAAACTCTTTGGATAAAATTAAAAAAGTTGCTTTTTTAAGTTTTATATTTTGGATAATATATAACTTAAGTGTTAAATCATATTCAGGAATGATATTTAATATAATAAATATGATTTCAATACTATATGCAATATATAAAGATAAAAAAATAATTAATCAAATTGATAATACAATTAATTAATAGATTTTATGATATAATTAAATAGGTGATAATATGAATAAATTAAATATAAAAGAAATAGCAAAAAAATTAAATATTCAAGAAGAAGATTTAATTTGCTATGGAAATGATAAAGCAAAAATAAAAAAATTAAGTAGAGAAGAAACTGGTAATTTAATACTAGTTACATCAATTAATCCAACACCATATGGTGAAGGTAAGACAACAATAAGTATAGCTCTTGCAGATGCATTAAGTAAGCTAAATAAAAATACAATTGTATGTTTAAGAGAACCATCAATGGGTCCTGTTTTTGGATTAAAAGGTGGAGCAACAGGTGGAGGTATGTCTCAAGTAATACCAAGTGAAGATATAAATCTACATTTTACTGGCGATTTTCATGCCATAACTTCAGCAAATAATTTACTAGCTGCCGCAATCAGTAATCATATTTTTCAAGGAAATGAATTGAATATAGAAAAAGTAATGTTTAATAGATGTTTAGATATTAATGATCGTGCATTAAGAAGTATTAAATTAAGCGACAACACAACAGAATCATTTGATATAACAGCTGCAAGTGAAATAATGGCAATATTTTCTTTAGCAAACTCATTAGAAGATTTAAAAGAAAGATTAAGCAAAATAATTATTGGTTATAGTTTTGATAAAAAAATAATATACGCTAAAGATCTTAAAATAGAAAATGCTTTAATTAAAATATTAAAAGAAGCATTTTTACCTAATTTAGTTCAAACAATGGAAAATACACCTGCTATAATTCATGGGGGTCCTTTTGCTAATATAGCACATGGATGTAGTAGTTTAATTGGAATAAAAACAGCTCAATCATTAGCTGATTATGTTGTTACAGAAGCAGGATTTGGCTCAGATTTAGGTGCAGAAAAATTCATAAATATTGTTTGTAAAAACAATAAATTAAATCCAAAATGTATTGTTTTAGTAGTAACTATTAAAGCATTAAAACATAATGGAAAAAATAATCTTGTAGATGGATTAGAAAATTTAAAAGCTCATATTGATGGATTAAAAAATTATAATATTCCAATAGTTGTTGCTATAAATAAATTTAATGATGATACAATTGATGAAATAGAAACAATAAAAAATTATTGTTTAAAATTAGGTATAGAAGTAAATATAAGTGATTCATATAATAATGGTAGTTCAGGATCATTAGATCTTGCAAATAGTGTTATTAAAAATATAAATGAAGAAAATATATGTAATTTTCTATACAATAATGAAGAAACAATTTATGAAAAAACAAATAAAATAGCAGTAAAAATATATCATGCAAAAGAAGTAGAATATAATGATTTAGCTAATGAAAAAATAAAATTTTTAGAACAAAACAATTTAGATAAAATACCAGTTTGTATAGCAAAAACACCATATTCGTTAACAGATAACAAAGAAATACTAGGATATCCTGTTAATCATACTATTCATGTAAAAGATATAAAAATAAATAATGGAGCAGGTTTTGTAACAGTATATTTAGAAAATATATTAACTATGCCTGGATTACCAAAAGAACCAAATTATGAAAAATTTGAAATATAAGTGTAAAGTTTTACATAATTGATTTATATAAAAAATTATACATGTTATAATCATAATAGGTGATAATATGAATATAATAGATATAATAACAAAGAAAAAAAATAATCAAGAACTAAGTTATGAAGAAATTAAATATGCAATTGATAATTATGTTTCAGGAGAAATAAAAGATTATCAAATGAGTTCTTTATTAATGGCTATTGTTATAAATAAAATGACAGATGAAGAAACTATTAATCTTACAAAAGTAATGATTGAAAGTGGAGAAACAATTGATTTAAGTATGATTAATGGAGTTATTGTTGATAAACATTCAACAGGTGGTGTAGGTGATAAAACAACTCTTATATTAGCTCCATTAGTTGCTTCATGTGGTGTAAAAGTTGCTAAAATGAGTGGTAGAGGACTTGGACATACAGGTGGAACCATTGATAAATTAGAATCAATAAAAGGATTTAAAACAACACTAACTAATGAAGAATTTATTAATCAAATAAATGATATTGGATTAGCAATAATTAGTCAAACTAAAAATATAGTTCCAGCAGATAAAATGCTATATGCATTAAGAGATGTTACTGGAACAACAGAATCTATTTCGTTAATTGCGTCAAGTATTATGAGTAAAAAAATAGCTGCCGGAGCTTCTATTATTGTTATTGATGTTAAAGTAGGAAATGGCGCTTTAATGAAAACAGAAGAAGATGCTAGAGTTCTAGCAAAATTAATGATTAAAATAGGTTCACATTATGATAGAAAAGTTGTATGTGTTTTATCTAATATGGAAGAACCACTTGGTTTTTGTGTTGGAAATGGTTTAGAAGTTTTAGAAACAATTGAGTCTTTAAAAGGAAATGGTCCAAGAGATTTAAATAATTTAGTTTTAACATTAGGTTCTATAATGATAAGTCTAGCTAAAAATATATCAGAAGAAGAAGCAAAAAAAGAATTAATAGAAAAAATCAAAAATAATGAAGCTTTAGAAAAGTTCAAACAATTTGTTTTATATCAAAAAGGTGATATTAATGAAATTGAAATAGCAAAAGAAAAAATTTCAATTAAAAGTTCACATGATGGTTATATTAAAAGTATTGATACATTTAAACTAGGAGAAATTGCTAGAAAATTAGGTGCTGGAAGATTGACTAAAAATGATGTTATTAATTATGGTGTAGGTTTTATAATTCATAAAAAAGTTGGAGAAATTTTATTTGAAAATGAAGAATTATTAAAGCTATATACATGTAATCATGATATTATAATAAGTGAAATAACTGATTGTTTTGAAATATCTGAAAAATGTCCTGAAAAACAAAATTTAATAATCGATATAATTAGATTGTAAAGTTTTGTCAAATTTGTGCTATTTGCTTGTATACACAGGCAATATAATATACTATAAGATTAGGGAGTGTGAAAAAAATGATATATCCTTCAATTGACAAGTTATTAAATGATGTAGGTTCTAAATACTTACTTGTTAATCTTGTATCAAAAAGAGTAAAAGAACTTCATGAAGTAAAAAATTACCAAATGAAAGAAAGCGAATATGTTTCTAAAAAAGAAATAGGTAGAGTTTTAGAAGAACTATCAGAAAATTTAATACATTTAAAATAATGTGTTTTTTTTTGGTTGACATACAAACAAATGTTTTGTATAATTAAATTGGTGATACTATGAAAATCGAAAAAATCGAAAAATTGAATAATGGAAAATATAAAATTTATTTAGATAATAAAGAAAGAATTGTAACTTATGATGAAGTTATATTAGAAAATAAATTATTATATAATAAAGATATTAATTATGATTTATTAAATAAATTAAATATAGAAACTTCTTATTACAATATCTATAGTAAAGTAATAAAATACATTACAGTTAAAATTAGAAGTGAATTTGAAATAAATAAATATTTAGATAAATTAAAAGTAAGTGAAGAAGAAAAAAACAAAATAATTTTTAGTTTAAAAAAAATAGGATTAATTAATGATATAAACTTTTTAAGATCTTTTATAGCGGATAAAATGAATTTATCAAATGATGGACCTAATAAGATTAGATATGAACTTTCCAATCATAATATACCAGAAGAATTAATCAATCAAGAAATAGAAAAATATAATAATAAAGAAATATATGATAAATTAAAAAGATTAGTTTTAAAAAAAATAAATTTAGATCATAAACATTCAAATTATGTATTAAAACAAAAGATATTAGTTGATTTTGTTAATTATGGTTATGATAAAAATATGATACAAGAAGTTTTAGAAACATCTAATATTGATAGTAGAATGATTATAGAAAAAGAATATGATATTTTATTAAACAAATTATCAAAAAAATATTTTGGTAGTGAATTAGATTATCAAATAAAACAAAAACTATATGCAAAAGGATTTAGTTTAGATGAAATAAACAAAATAAAAAGTGGTATTTAATACCACTTCTTTTTAATTACTACTTGTTTTTTTACCATAAGCTGTTTTTATTGTTGAATCATTTATACTTAGTTTATAACTTTCTCTTATTTTAACCCAAGTATTATCACTTAATTTTTCATCATTACTAAGTTTGTTTTCTACAATACCAGTTAAAACTTTTTCTTTTGAATCTTTTAAACTAGGTTTTTTAGTATTACTAATTTTTAAAATAATATGATATCCATATGTACTTTCAACAGGTTCACTTGTATATTTATTATTATCTAATTTTACTACAGCATCAAAGAATTCATCAACCATATCACCATTAGTGAAATTTTCAAGTAATCCTTCAGTTTTAATAGTTGAAGTATCATCAGAGTATTCTTTAACTAAAGTAGCCCATTTTTCACCTTTATTAAGTTTTTTAATAACTTCTTTAGCAGTTGCTAATGCTTTTTCTTCTGCTTTTTCTTTTTCACTATCTGACATAGTGTCATTAGTTTCTGGAGTAATTAATATATGTTTAACAGTATAATTACCATAAATTTCTTTATCATAATATTTATTAATTTCATCTTCAGTAACTTGTTTTTTTAAGAAATTTTTAACTACTTGTTCTTTTCTATAATTTGTAGAATATTCTTTAATCAATTGATCATCAGTAGTATATCCATATTGAGCTAAAACATCACTCCATGTATATCCATATGCTTCATATTGTTTTTTCATAGAAGCAATTTGAGCTTCTGCATATTCTTTAGCAGCAGCACTATCTTTTATTTCTTTATCAGTAATAAATTTATCGATCATTTTTACTAAAGTATCAGTACCATATGTTCCTTTTAATTCACTAAATAATTCCTCAGCAGTAAAATCCTTACCACTTATAGACGCAACAACTTCTTTTCCATCTTTTAATTTAGTTTCTTTTTTACATCCAGCAAAAAGTAAAACTAAACTACAAAGTGAAACGATTAATATTTTTTTCTTCATATTTATTTTATCCTCCTCTAATCGTACATATATATCTTATCAAAAAACAGAAAAAAAGACAAGAAAAACAAATTAATCTATTTAAGTATTCACAAAAAATAACTAATTCCATACAATAATGTGAAAAGATAAAAAAGGAGGAATGTTATATGTGTAATTCTGGTGTATCAGGAGCAGCTATTGTATTAGTATTATTTATTCTTTTAATTATTATACTAGGGGCTTATATTTAAGCTGTGAGGGGGTAAATTATGTCTTGTCAAAATAACTGTAACGAAACAGTATGTCAAAGTCATAATAATGGCTACATAATAATTGTTGTTTTATACATTTTATTAGCTATTATACTAGGTTCATTTATTGTTCGTTAAAAGAGGATATATCCTCTTTTATTTTTGTTTAATTATATTTAAATGTAAAATATACTTGACATAAAGAATATATAATAATATAATTGATATGTAAAGCTAATTTTACAGTGGAGATGGTATATGAAAAATAAATTAGAAGAATTAAGAAAAGAAAAAAATGTATCTCAAGAGGAACTAGGTAATATTCTTGAAGTATCAAGACAAACAATAAGTTCACTTGAAACAGGAAGATATTGTCCATCAATTTTGCTTGCTTTTAAAATAGCAAAATATTTTAATTTAAAAATAGAAGAAATTTTTATTTATGAGGAGGATTTAAATGAAAAATAAAATAATTTGTAGAATACTTTTTAGTGTTATTATGATATTAATTTCATTAATTATTTTTGAAATATCATTTTTTATAAAATATAACAATGAAGATTATCTATCAGGTTTTGTAGTTGGTTTTTTATCTGTTAATGTTATGGTATTGATAAAAAATATCATTGCATTAAAAAATCCAAAAAAATTAAAAAAAATAGAAGTAGTTGAAAAAGATGAGAGATTAATTAAAATTGTAAATGATGCTTATGCACTAACATTTAGAATTGTTGTACTTATAGAAGCACTTGTTTCAGTAATAGCATTAATACTTGGAAAATTTAATATTTCAACATTAGTTGGAGTAATAATTGGACTACAAATGATAATACTATTTATAACTTATGTAGTATTATCTAAAAAGAATTAGGAATAGGAGAAATATATGTTAGAAATAAAAAATGTAACAAAATACTACGGTGATTTTTTAGCGGTTGATAATTTATCATTTACAGTTAAAAAAGGAGAAATATTTGGTCTTTTAGGTGTTAATGGAGCAGGTAAAACAACAACATTTAGAATGATTATGGGTCTTTTAGATTCAACCTCAGGTAAAATAACATTAGATAATGAATTAATTGATTATAGTGTTACTGATAAAATAGGTTTTTTAACAGAAGAAAGAAGTTTACTTACAAAACTTACTGTTAAGGAACAAGCTATTTTCTATGGAAAATTAAAAGGTATGAATGAAAAAAAAATAATAGAAAGATTAGATTTTTTATTAAATAAATTTTCAGTATCTTCATATAAAGATAAAAAAATAAAAGAATTATCAAAAGGTAATCAACAAAAAATTCAATTTATAATGGCTGTTTTAAATGAACCAAAACTATTAATATTAGATGAACCATTTTCAGGATTAGATCCTTTTAATGTTGAATTATTTAAAAAAGAAATAGTAGAAATGGCAGAAAGTGGAAGTATGATTATATTTTCTTCACATAGAATGGAACATGTTGAATTATTTTGTAAAAAACTAGCAATTATTTTAAAAGGAAAAACTGTTTTAGAAGGTAATCTAGTTGATATAAAAGAAAATTATAGAAAAAAGAACATTTTTATAAAAGGTGATATTGATATAAAAGAAGTAGAAAATATTAAAGGAGTTCTTGAAGTAAAAGAAAACAATTCTCAATTTGAAGTAAAAATTGAAAGTAAAGAAATAGTAGAAAAAGTATTTAATAAAATAAATAAATATAAAAATATAACAAAATTTGTTGTAGAAGAACCTTCTTTAAATGAAATATTTGTTGAGAAAGTAGGTGAATCATATGAAAAGTAAATTGCATTTTTTAACAAAAACTAGTTTATCTAGAAAAATTAAAACAAAGTGGTTTTTAGTCGCAAATATATTATTTCTTGTAGGTATTGCGGGAGTAATGAATATTGATTCAATTATTAATTTCTTTGGTGGTGATTTTAGTGAAAAAACTAAAATATATGTTGTAGATAATACAAAATATACTTATGATATTTTAAAAGAAAATATAAATAGTATTAGTAAAACAATAAGTGATAAAGAAGTAAATTCTTTTGAATTAATAAAATCAGATAAAACAAAAGAAGATTTAACTGAAAAATTAAAAAAGAAAGAATATGTAATAGTTATTAATCCAGATAAAAAAAATACAATTGATGTAACTCTTATATCAGAAGGTTATATTGATACAATTGATTATCAAATATTAAGTAATGGAATTAATAGCACAAAAACTTTATTAGCGATAAAAGAATCAAAAATAGATACAAATAAATTAAATCAAATATATTCAAGTATTCAAATTAAAAGAGAATATTTAGATGATTCAAAGAAAACAGAAGATGAAAGTATGGATATGATTATGTCAACTGTCTTTCCTTTTGTAATATTACCATTTTTTATGTTATCGATTTTCTTGATTCAAACTATAGGTGCAGAAATAAATGATGAAAAAACAACAAGAGGTATGGAAATAATTATATCAAGTGTATCTCCAAAAACTCATTTATTTTCAAAAATACTAGCTGGAAATATATTTGTGATTATTCAAGGTATATTACTTTTCTTATATAGTGGAATTGGCCTATTAATTAGGAAACTGGTCGCGAGTAACGGTATTACTAGTGGATTTGAAAGTCAAATTAAAGAAATGATAACTAATGTATCTGGAACAGATTTCATGAGTAAATTAGTTTATATAATACCAATAACAATAATACTTATGCTGCTAACATTCATAGCTTATTCATTAGTTGCGGGAATTTTATCTTCAATGACAACAAATGCTGAAGATTTTCAACAATTACAAACTCCAATAATAATTGTATCTTTAGTAGGATATTATTTATCAATGATGGCTGGAATGTTTAAAGGAGCTATTTTTATAAGAGTATTATCTTATATTCCATTTATTTCAGCAATATTATCTCCGTCTCTCCTTGTTTTAGGACAAATAGGAATAATAGATGTTATTATATCAATAATTGTAATGATTATTACAATATCAATATTAATAAAATATGGTTTAAAAATATATAAAGTTGGTATATTAAATTATTCATCAAAAGATTTATGGAAAAAAATGATAAAAGCAATAAAAGACTAAGGTCTTTTTTTTGAAATAATTATATTTTTAAATTGAAAATGATATAAAAAAGTGATATACTTGATTAATGTTAGAGGTGATTTAATTGAATATTAAAAATCAAAAAGAAAATTTAATTGATTTTGTTAAGAGTTTTAAAAGATTGTCAAAGCAGTATTTTAGTACTAATATACTTTTTTTTACATTTGTAATTACATCAGTAGTAAATGGGTATTTAATAAGATATTTTACTGTAAAAAATTATTTTAGTATAAAACCATTAATAGCAGATTTAGCTTTAGTAACAATAATAGGTGCTTTTGGTTATTTTTTTAAACCAAAACATCAATTTAAATACTTTTTTATATGGTCGCTTGTTTTTGTGATTGATTGTATTATAAATTCAGTTTATTATACAAATTATTTATCATTTGCATCTTTCTCTTTAATAAAAACATCAGGTCAAGCTATGGGTGTTGGAGATGCAATTCAAAGTCTTCTAGAAGTAAAAGATTTCTTTTATGCATACCAATTAGTAGCTTTAATATTTGTTCATAGTTTTTTAAAGAAAAAGAAATATTATGACAAAGTTTCAAAAGTTGAAATAGGTAAAGTAAGAGCTTTAAATACATTAGTAGTTGGAGTTATATTTATAGGATTATTTATATCAATGCTTTCATCTGTTGATATTAGTCGTTTAGGAAAACAATGGAATAGAGAATATATTGTAATGCAATTTGGACTTTATACATATCAAGCTAATGATTTAGTAGCGACTGTAAAATCAGAGTTAAATCCATTATTTGGTTATGATAAAAAAGCAAAAGTTTTTAGAGAATATTATACTACAAAAGTTGATACATCTAAGAAAAATGATTATACAAATATTTTCAAAGGAAAAAACATAATAGCTATACATGCAGAAAGTATTCAAAACTTTACATTAAATACAAGCTTTAATGGAGTAGATGTTGCTCCTAATTTAAAGAGACTAGCAAGTGAAGGTTTATATTTTTCTAATTTTTATGCTCAAGAAAGTGTTGGAACAAGTAGTGATACAGAATTCACATATAGTTCATCACTAATGCCTTCTTCAAGTGGAACTGTCTTTGTTAATTATTTTGATAGAGATTATGTAACAATGCAAAAATTATTAAAAGGAAAAGATTATTACACATTTAGTATGCATGGTAATAACTGTTCTTTTTGGAATAGAGCCGCAGCTCATAAGAGTTTAGGATATGATAATTTCTATTGTTATAAAAAAGATTTTACCATTGATGAAACAATTGGTCTTGGATTATCCGATAAATCATTTTTTAGACAAGCCATTCCAATTATTGATGATATAAAAGATAAAAACAAGAATTTTTATGGAACAATGATTATGCTTTCAAATCATACACCATTTACTGGTATTGAAGGTAAAAGTGATTATGAAGTAACATATAAATATCAAAAATATAATGAAGAAACAAAAAAATATGAAGAAGAAACTGCTCCTTATATGGAAGGAACACGACTTGGAAGTTATTTTAAATCAGTTCATTATGCTGATGAAGCACTTGGACAATTTATTGATGATTTAGATAAACAAGGATTATTAGATAATACAGTTATTGTAATATATGGTGATCATGATGCTAAATTAAAAAAATCAGAATATAATCGTTTCTATAATTATGATTATGAAAAAAATAAAGTTCTGAGTAAAAAAGATTATAAATATACACCAGTTAATTATTATACTTATGAATTAAACCGTGAAGTACCTTTTATTATTTGGACAAAAGATAGTAAAAATAATAAATTATTAAATAAGGAAATTACTGAAGTTATGGGTATGATTGATATTCTTCCTACTTTAGGAAATATGTTTGGATTTAAAAACAAATATGCTTTAGGTAATGACATGTTTAGTATTAAAGATAATATAGTAGTTTTTCCAGATGGAAATTGGTTAACTGATAAAATGTATTATAGTCAAACAAAGGGAGAAGGAAAACTTCTTAATCCAGATGAAACAGTTAGTGTTGATTATATAAATAAAAACACTAAATATGCAGAAGAATTAATTTCGATATCTGATTCTATAATTGTTTATGATATGATAAAAAAAGTAGAAGAATCTGATAAATTAGTAACTAGTGAGGAAAAATAATGAAGAAAAGAAAATTAAAAACATGGCCAATTATTATATTAATAATTTTTATAATTTTTGTTATTTGCTTGATTAATATTTTTAGTAGTTTAAAATCAAATGTTCAAAATGAAGTTAAAGTAATTGATACAATAAAAAAATATCATTATAATTTAAATGAAAATGAATCTTCATATTACAAAAAATTATTTAAACAATTAAAAAAAGAATTAGCAAAAAAAAATATAAAAGAAAAAGAATATGCTATATTAATTAGTAAAATGTTTTTAACTGATTTCTTTGATTTAAATAGTGCAATTAATAAAAATGATGTTGGTGGAACTAGTATTGTTTATTCTAGTTATAAAGATTCATTTATCAAAAGTGCAAAAGATACTGTTTATGCTTATGTAGAAAACGATATTTATGGTAATAGAAAACAATCACTTCCTATAGTAACTAATGTTAAAATTTTAGATATTGAACAAAAGAGTTATTATGGAAATACTGTATCTGATGATAATGCATATTATTTAAATTTAAGAATATCATACAAAAAAGATTTAAATTATCAAGAAAATGTAGAATTAATATTAATTCACACAAATGATAAATTAGAAATAGTAAATATGCAATAAAAAAAGACTATTGTCTTTTTTTTATGTATTCATATAATCTATAGTCTGCTTTTTCCATATTTTCAGGTATTTCTTCAAATAAAACTTTATCAAAATGATTACTATTTTGTGAGTATATATTAAAAAAACAGTCAGTTAAATTTTTTGAAAAACCAATGTTTTTTAGATAATTAATATAATCATAATATTCATTAATAGATAGTTTATTAATGTTGCTGTTTGAAATTGTATTTAAAAAAATAAGAATAAAAAATAGTAATTCACTGTTATTATTTGGAATAATTAATCCAGCTTCATTAAAATAGTATTTAATTTTTTTCCAAAATTAGTACCTGATGTATCATTAAAAATTTTTAAAATATAATCCATACTACTATTTCTAGTTGAATAATAATATAAACTACATTCAGTATTTGATATTTCATCCGGAACAACAAGTTGTTTTAACTTACTAAATTGATTCTTTGAAAGAACTAAAGTTTCCATAAAATCACCTCTTATTTAGAAAGTGTTATATCATATAAAATTAATTAGTCAAACCATTATTTTTAAAGGATAATATTTTTAAAATATTAATTTCATGATATAATTAAATTGTTATACAAAGTTGACAAGATTCCAAGTGTAATTGGTGGAAGTTAACTGAAAATAATAGTATTATTTTAATATGAAATATAATGCTTATTATATGAAAATAGAAGGAGAAAAAATGAAAAAAATAATTGAAGTAAAAAAATTAGAAAAATCATATTCCAATTTAAAAGCTTTGAATAAATTATCATTTGATGTTTATGAAGGAGAAATAATTGGGTTATTAGGACCAAATGGTAGTGGTAAATCAACAACTATTAATTGTCTTTTATCATTACTTAGTTTTGATAATGGAAGTATTAAAATATTTGGAAAAGAGATGACACCAGATTCTTATGATATAAAATCAAAAATAGGAGTTGTTTTTCAAGATGTTGCTGTATTTGATGAATTAACAGTAGAAGAAAATATTAATTACTTTTGTGGATTATATATTAATAAAAAAGAAACTAGAAAAGAATATGTTTTAGATGCAATTAATCTAGTTGGATTAACTGAATTTAAAAAATTCTATCCAAAACAATTAAGTGGTGGTCTTTTAAGAAGATTAAATATAGCATGTGGTATTGCTCATAAACCAAGCTTAATCTTTTTGGATGAACCAACAGTTGCGGTTGATCCACAAAGTAGAAATCATATTATTGATGGAATAAAAGCATTAAATAAAAACGGAGCGACTATTGTTTATACAACTCATTATATGGAAGAAGTAGAACAATTATGTAATCGTATCATTATTATTGATAAAGGTGAAATTATAGCTGCAGGTACTAAAGAAGAATTAAAAGAATTAATTGATATTGAAGAAAAAGTAACAATAGAAGTAGATAATCTAAAAGAAAAATACTTAAATGAAATTCAAGATTTTAAAAATATTTATGATTTATCATATGATGGAAAAATATTATTTATAACATATAAAAAAGGTAAAAATAATTTAACTGATTTAATTACATATATGAATGATAAAAAAATCAAATATAATAAAATTTATTCTGAATTACCTACTTTAAATGATGTTTTCTTAGAACTTACTGGAAAGGAACTAAGAGATTAATATGCATATATTTATAAATAGGTTAAAAGTTTTATTAAGATCAAAATCAATAATATTTTGGACATTGATTTTTCCAATTATTTTAGGAACTTTATTTAATTTAGCTTTTTCTAATTTATCATCCGATGAAAAATTTTCTCCAATTAAAATAGGAGTAGTAGAAAATACTAATTATTCAAAAGATACAAATTTTAAAACTTTAATAAATACTACATCAAAAAATAATGATGATCAATTATTTAAAGTATCTTATTACAAAGATAATAATACAGCAAAAAAAGCATTAGAAAATAATGAAATAAGTGGTTATTATATTGTTAATAAAGAAATAGATATTGTTGTTAAAAACAGTGGTATTGATCAAACTATTATGAAATCAGTTTTAGAAGGATACTACCAAAATTATTCAATTATAAATAATATTTATAAGTTTAATCCAAAAGAATTTAAACTTAGTATAGTTAGTGAACTTAATGGTACAAATAACTATTTTGAAGATAAGAGTAATAAAAATATTGATATAACAGTTATATATTTTTATACTTTAATTGGTATGGTATGTTTATATGGAAGTTTTTTTGGAAATGATATTGCTAAAGAAACAGAAGCAAATTTAAGTACAAGAGCTGCTAGAGTTAGTATTGCTCCAACACATAAATTAAAAAATTTACTTTTATCATTGTTAGCAGGACTTGTTATTCAATATATAGAAGTATTAATTTTAATAGCATATTTAGTCTTTGTTTTAGGTATTAATTTTGGTAATCAAATCCCTTATATATTATTGTTAACTTTCACAGGAAGTATTGCAGGTTTAAGTCTTGGTTTACTTGTAGGTGTTAGTAATAAAAAAAGTGCAGAATTGAAAACAGGGATTTTACTTGCAGTTTCTATGACTTGTTCATTTTTAGCGGGTATGATGGTTGTTCAAATGAAATATATTATCGCTAATAATGCACCTTTATTAGGTAAAATAAATCCTGTTAGTATGATTACAGATGGCCTATATTCACTATATTATTATGATAGTTTAGATAGATATTTTTACAATATTTTTAGTCTTATTATTTTTAGTATTGTAATGATTACAGCTTCTTACTTTTTTATAAGGAGGAAAAAATATGATAGTATTTAATAATTATTTTAAAATTGTAAAAAAATTTATACCGATGATAATAATTTATACAGTAATATTTATCTTTTTTGCTGTTATGTCATCTAGTTCAAATGCAGATAAATCTTTTGTATTAACAAAACCAAATATTGCTATTATAAATAAAGATTTAAATTCTAATTTAACAAAATCATTTGTTGATTATGTAAGCAAAAATACGGAAGTAGTTGATATAAAAACGGATGATCAATCATTAAAAGATGCTTTATTTTATAGAGAAGTAGATTATATAATGATTATTCCAAATGGTTTTGGAAATTCAGTGTTGAATAGTAATCCTTTAAAAATAGAAACTTTAAAAGTTCCGGATTCATATAGTTCAACATATTCAGAAATGCTTTTTAATAGATATTTAAATATTGCTAGTGTCTATGTTAAAGTTAATATGAGTGAAGATCAAATTATTAATAATATACAAAAAGATTTGGAAAAACAAGCAAATGTAAAATTGTTAGAAAATAGTAATAACAATATCAATCAAGTTAGATATTTCTTCAATTTTGCTAATTACACAATACTAGCAATATGTATTTATGTTGTTAGTATGTTAATTAACATATTTAATAATAAGAATATAAAGAAAAGAAATCTATCAAGTTCAATGTCATACAAAAAAATAAATAATTCTTTATTTATAGCTAATGCTTGTATTACTTTTTTAATATGGTTAAGTTATATTCTAGTTAGTATATTTTTATACAAAGATACAATGTTTACTCAAAATGGATTATTATTAATACTTAACTCATTTATATTTAGTTTTACTGCTTTATCTATTGGATTTTTAATAGGTAATTTAGTTAAAAGCAAAGAAGCTCAAAATGGACTTGTTAATATAATAGCACTTGGTACAAGTTTTATTTGTGGATCTTTTGTACCCCAAGAATATTTAGGAAGTTTTGTATTATCAATCGGTAAATTTTTCCCATCATATTGGTATATAAAAAACAATAATGATATTGCTTTACTTTCAAATATGAATATAGATAATTTAATCCCAATTATAATTAATATGGTTATTATTTTATTGTTTGGTATTGGTTTATTTATATTAACTGGTTTTGTTTCAAAATCAAAATTAAAAAAGAATTAAAAAAGGAGAAAAAATGAAAAAGAACAAAAAAACAGATTTAGGTAAATTAATACTTGTTATTATTGTATTATTTATAATAATAGGGTTAATTGGATATACAATTGGAAGTTTGTTTTAAAAGTATAATTCATTTGATTCAACTAATTATAAATTTAATTACTAATTATATATATAAAATATTTACAGTAGATTAACAAAATATAATTTAAAACAAATATAAACAAACCATTTGGTTTGTTTTTATTTAAATATGTTATATAATTAGTATGAAAGATACATAATAGGGACTATATAAATATTATATAAATTTATATATATTTGAAACTGTTAAAAATTAATTAAAAATATAAAGGTGTGAGAATATGAATGATGAAATAAAAATTTTATATGATGAAAAAAAAGTTATAGTAGCACCGCAGGTTTTAGAAAAAATAAAATATCTTACTAGAGGAGAAAAAAATTTTTCTGATATAAATAACCAACTTGATTTAGAAATGGATATTAATTTGTTTTATGATAAAATAAATAGGATAGTTAGTAAGAGTACAATAGATATTAATAGTCTTCCTAAAAGTGAAAATGAAATAAATTACAATACTGATTTAATGGATACTTTATCTCAAAAATATAATGAATTATTACCTGAAGAAAAAAGGAAAGATTTTTTATGTAATGATTTAAGCAATGTAGATGAAAATATGTTAAATAATTTATTAGATGTTATATATAAAATAAATATTGAAGAGAAGAATTATTATTTAGTATATAATTTAATTAATGCAAAAAATGATTGTATGGAAAATTTAAAATATTTTGTTGATGAAAATACTATTTTACAATTTAAAGAAGAATATGACAAAGCAATCCAAGAAAAAAATACAAAGAAAATGAGTGATATGTTAAATTATTGTCAAAATGCAATTTTAATAGAGTGGGAAAAATACATTGTTGGAATGGATACAATGACTGATGAAAAATTTTCATTTGTTGGACATAGTACAATGTCTACTAAATTTGATAAAGATTATTTAAGTAAATATGTATCTTGTTCATTATTTAATCAAGATATAACAGATACATATAGATCTAGTTATGGATTTATACTTGCTCCTAAAAATATAATTGGGGCAAAGAGTCAAGATATGTATGTAAACAATTATGCAGAAGATGATGATATGACTTTAAATTATAGTGTTATAAAAAAAATTGATCATCCACAAAGATTACTCGATGAGTGTATGAATTTAAAACAAGATAATTTAAATCAAGGTAAAAATCAAAACGTCTATAATGAAGTTGTAATTAATGGATTTGAACCAATTGGAATATTCTGTTTTACAGATGGTTCAAAATCATTAAATTATGATTATAATTGTGCAAAACAATTACAAGAAAGTTTTCCTGATTTAAAAATATATAGTTATGATTTAATGAAAAGAAAACAAGGTCTTGAATTAGATGAAATGAAGTTAAATCTAATAAATACTTTAATTAGCAAAAATACTTCTATTCCTTATAAAATTGATAAAGATAGGCTATCAAGTTATGATTATTTTTTTGATGAATATGAAAAATTAAAACAAAATGGTCAATATGATGAATCTTCAATAGAATTAATATTTCAAAATAATGAAAGATTATTATCTATTTTTGAAAACAAACCCGATAAATTATTTAATGGAATGTATGATGAAAAACAAATAAAATATGTTTTAGGTAAGAATTTAAATTATAATATTGATTATATTTTAAGTGGAAAAGCAAAAGCATTTGTACTTAATAAATTAAAAGCATTAGCACCATATAAAGATAGATTAAACTCTATGTATGATGGATTAGGTGAATTTGTTGATTTAGTCTCTAGAATTGAAGTTACTAATGAAATGATGGAAGAAATAAATAAAAATGATACAATAAATTTTTACGGTATTTCAAAACATTTAGCTTCTAAATTGTTGATTTCAATTAATTATCGTGAAGAGAAAGAAACAGAAAATTTAAGTATAGTTCAAATTAAATATAATGAATTGCTTATTGAGTTTCAAGAAAAAACAAAAAATGAAGAACTTTATGAATATTTTTCATCAATTAATGAAAATAAGCATTATGCGAATATGATAAAAGATGATTATAATAAAACGATTAGCGATATAAAAACTATAGAATCTAAAGAAAATGAAATTCAAAATGAACTAAATAATATAATTTTAAAAATAGATGAATTAAATCAAAAAAAGACTATGATTATGAATTCTACATATGATAAAAATAAATCTGATATTAATTATGAAAAAATTATAATAGAAATAAGTTCAAATTTGGAAGAACTTTCTAAACATCCTTTTTTAAATAGAAAAAAAATAATAGAAGAAAAAAGCAAATTAGTGATATTTGAAAATAAAGTAGAATCACAAAAAAAAGAATTTGAATTAAATAAAAATAGTGAAATAGATAATATAAATTTAGAAACAAGTGAATTAAATATTAAAAAAAGTAATATGGATTCTGATTTAGATATTATTCAATCTGATAAAAATACATTTAAAGAACAATTAAATTTATTAAATGATAAAGTAAAAAATTATTTTAAATGTAGTTTTATTGATGAAATAGATATAGTTATATCAAATGCTGAAGTGTTTTTAAAAAATTATAATACATTGAATCAATATTATTTAGCAAAAATACAAGTTGAATTAGAAAAAATAAATGCAATGATTTTAATACATGAAAATAGTTTAAATGAAATTAAAGAAGAAAAGGAAGAAGTAACAAGAGTAATGTAATTGATTTGGTCATTTTAAAAAATTTTTATAACTAATTTTTTGAAGCTTATTTGATGTCTTAAATATTTAAAAAAAAAATGAGATATAGATACAAAAAACAAACCTTATGGTTTGTTTTTTATATAAACTTATTTAACTAAGTTGTAAAAATTTTTTTACTTGTTTTTCGAATTTATTGATACAATTAAATTTTTCATACATTTCAACTGGGATTTCATTAAATATTCCTTCATCAGTTAGTTTTTTTTGTTTTGGATTTACATTTTTTCCTATTACCATACAATCCATATTATGAATATGAGTTTGTTCTGGATAAATATAAGTTTTAATTATTTTTTGTATAATAGAATCGTTATGTCTCCAACTATAAACTAATTCAGTGTAATTTTCATTTGGATTTGGCTTATTTAAAATTATACTATTTGTAGAATCATTTATAATATAATCTTTCTTTACTTCACTAGTAAAACCACATTGTTGAATTCCTTTTTTATCATAGAATTCAACTTTTATATTTGTTTTTTCATTATAAGAAGGTTGACTGTTAGCATCTAAAAAAGTTTTTTTATTATGTTCTTTATACATAATACCATATTCTTTTTTATTATCTTTTTTTAATACGCCTGTTAGTATTTTTATTCCATTTTCTCTTTCACTTTTAAAATAAATTGTATTTTCTTCAATTAATAATTCAAAATCTAATTTTCTCTTTTTATTTATCGAAAAAAAACTACCTCTAAATGAATTTTCTTCAATTGAAAATTCACCATAATCAATAATAAATCTAAGTCTTGTTAAAATATTATTTAAGAAAGATTCGTCTATTATTTTTTTATTTAATTCTTTTTCAAATTTATCTATTATCTTTAACATTTCGTAATCATGTGTATTTATTTTTCTTTTTTTTAGATTAATTATATCATTTGGTTCAACTCCTAAAAAACCAGCTGTATCAACAATAGCCATTAATTGAAATCTAGGGGCTATATCTTGTTGAACAAATTCATCATATGTTTTTATGCTTTTACTCATATTTAGTTCTCCTTTATTTATTGATAGTTATTATAATATAGAAATTTATTTTCTTTTTTATTAATAGTCATAGTGTCTACAAAAATCTTTTATTGATGAATGTACTAATTTTTTTACGTCACAATCTCCGTTTTTATATTCTTCATATAACTCTTTAGGAAATCCTCCAAAAAAACCAACGTCTGGTAGTTTTTTAGAATTAATATTAACATTTTTTCCTATTACCATGAAGTCTTGATTATGAATAATACTTTCTTCTGGAAGTATATATTTTTTAACTAATTTTTTTATTATGTATTCATCAGCTCTAAAACTATAATTAGATTCACTATAATTTTCAAATACATTTGGTATTAATAATTCTTTTTCATTAGTTTTTGTATTTATTTTATAGTTTTCTTTCTTTTCTTTTGAAAGATTACTTTGTTGAATTCCATTTTTATCATATAATTCAACATCTGTCTTTTTACATATTTCATATATCTTTGTTTGTTCTCCATTACTGTAAGTTATTTCATCATATGATTTATAAATAATACCATATTCACCATTTTGATTTTTCTTCAATGTACCAGTTTTTACTTGGATACCATTTTCTCTATTTATTTTATAAGTAATTCTGTCTTTTTTTACTAATAATTCAAAATTTAAGATTCTTTTTTTATCTAGTGATATAAATTTTCCTTTAAATAAATTATTTTCAAATGTAAATTCACCATAATCAATAATAAAATTTAAATTATTTAAAATTTTCTTTAAAAAATCTTCATCTGTTGAATATTTAGTTAATTTCTTTTTAAGTAATAACAACATAATATTTGCTTTAGTATTATAATTCTTTTTTTCTCTACCTCTTAATTCAAAAATATCATTCATTTCAAGACTTAATGTATTAGCTGTTTCTACAGCAATCATAGTTCTTAATGCATTAATTTTTTTTTCATCATACATAATTAAAATCTCCTTTATTTATGATAGTTATTCTAACACAAATTTTTTTCAATAACAATAAAATTTTATAATTATTGATTATATAATTTAATAATTTTTTTAAAATTATACCTAATTAATATAATTTAGATATTAAAATTGATATAATGTTATTGGTGATTATAAATGGAATTAAAATATAAACTGTTGAATATGGATTTAATAATAAAGGAATATGAAAAATTATTAACAGATTTTTGTGACGCTGATGAAGCAAAACAAATTAAAATTATTGAAGAGATAAATAAAATTAGAGATAATTATTTATCAATGTGCAATTTAAGCTATTTTAATTATTTGCTTGATGTAAATAGCGATTATTGGAATGAGCAAGAGGATTTTTTTACTAAAAATAATCCAATAATAAATAACTTAAAATTGAGATATTATGATTTATTAAATAAATCAAAAAATAAAGATAAAATAAAAAAAATTATTGGATCTAAAGTCTTTGAAATTGCAAAGGCAGAGGTATGCTTGCTTAGTGATGATACAAATATAGATGTTGAAAGAGAAAAAGAATTAAGTAATGAATATGAAAAGTTGATAATATCCGCTAAAGTATATTTTGATGATAAAGAATTATCATTAACTCAATTAGAAAAATATTTATTATCAAGTGATAGAACTATTAGATTTGAAGCCAGCAAAGTAAAATGTGATTTTATGAAAAATATAGGGAATAAAATAGATAATATACTAGATGAATTAATAAAAACAAGAACATCAATTGCTAAAAAGCTTGGATTTAATAGTTATACAGACCAAAGTTATATAATTATGAAAAGATTAGATTATGATAAACAAGATATATCTTCATTCAGAAATGAAGTATTAAAATATTTAGTTCCTTTTGTTCAAAAAATGAAAGAACAACAAAGAGAGGAATTAGGTTTAGAAAAACTAATGTATTATGATGATTCAATTTTATTTAAAGATGGAAATGCTTCTTTAAAAGGTGATACCAAGTGGGTTTTGGAACAAGCAGCGAAAATGTATAAAAATATTTCACCAAAATTATATAAATTATTTAAAAAAATGACAGATGAAAAGTTGATGGATTTAGATAATAGAAAAGGAAAAAGTGGAGGAGGATTTACTACCTATATTCCTGATTATAAAGTTCCTGTTTTTATTTCGAATTTTAATGGTACTAGTCGTGATATACAGGTGTTAACTCATGAATTTGGTCACTCTTTTCAGTTATATTCAAGTAAAAATTTAAAATATTATGAGAATTGGTGGCCAACTTTTGATGCTTGTGAAATTCATTCCACTACTATGGAACTACTAACACTACCTTACATGAATATGTTTTTTAAAGATGATGATAAAAAGTATATTCATGAAGAATTGTTTAGTATTTTAAATGATATTTGTTCGATATGCTTAGTTGATGAATTTCAACATACAATTTATGATGAATATGAGTTATCAATTTAAGAAAGAAAAATAAAATGGTTAGAATTAGAAAAAAAATATATGCCTTGGTTAGATTTTGGTGATAATGATTATCTTCAAAGAGGAAATAATTGGCATCTAAACATGCATATATTTAATAGTCCATTTTATTACATTGATTATGCTTTGGCATCTAGTGTTGCGTTACAATTCTATTATTTAAGTTTAGAAAATCAACATGATACTTGGAAAAAATATATTAAGTTCTGTAGTTTAGGTGGTTCATATACATTTATTAAATCAATTGAAGCAGCTGGTTTAAAATCCCCATTTAAAAAAGATATATTAAAAGATTTAATTAATAAACTTGATAAGAAAAAAAGATAGTAACTAATTAATATCTTTTTTTTTATAAATCAATGTTTTAAATTGATTATCTATGTTATCTTGAATAAAATCATCATCTTTTGAAATAATTTCATGTGGATATTCTTTTCTAATAGCTAGTCTTTCATCAAGTCTAATATTATAAAACATCATTTCTGCTTTATCTGTATATTCAATACCATCTAAATGATCAATTTCATGACATAAAACAATTGCTTCAAACCCTTCAGCTTTTTTATAAAAATAATTTCCATTTATATCTTGTGCTTCTATTTCAATATAATATGGTCTAGCAACTTTACCTGTAGCTTCATCAACACTCATACAAGATTCATAAAAGTATTGTTTTCCTTTCATAGATATTATTCTAGGATTAAAATAAGGAGTGACATTATAATTAATTTCTATTTTATCTAGTTCTTTCGAATCTTTTGCTTTAATTTCTTCAACAGTCATAATAAGAATTATCCTTTTTAAAATTCCAAATTGAGGAGCAGCTGATGCATATGCTTTTTCTTCAAAACATATATTTTTAATTTTATCTAATATTTCATGATATATCGGATTTCCAAAATCAGTTACTTCAGTACTTACTTTTCTTAGTTTATTATCATTTGGATTTAATAATTTTATTTCTAAATTCTCCATAATTCATCTCCGCCTATTTATAGTATACTAAATAACAAATATATTTTCAATCTTTGACAATAAAATTAATTATAAAAAAACAAACCAAAAGGTTTGTTTTAATTTCATTTGGAGGGCCTAGTCGGATTTGAACCAACGATCAGGGAGTTGCAGTCCCACGCCTTACCACTTGGCTATAGACCCAAATGAATAAAATAATTATAACAAAAAAAAATATAATTTACAATATATTTTATGATTAATTTATAAAAAGGTTATATAATTAAAAAATATAATATTAAATTCATTGTTTTAAAAAAATAAATATTGTATAATTATTATTATGATAGAGAGGATTGAACACATGAAAGACATATTAACTAGATGTAAAGGAAAATCCTTTGTTTTAATCTTTTTATTTATAATAAATACAATAGGATCATTTAAAATGATATATGCATTATCTTTATTAAATGGAATAGAAAATTTTGTCAGATTTTTTGTGGGGCTTATTTTATTGTTATTATGGATTGGATTTACTTTAACATATTTAAAAAAATTATGTAAAAGAAAATCAAAATATTTTATTTATATACCAATAACTATAATATATTCAATTCTTTTATTAACAGGATCTAACTATATATTTAAAACTTACAAAGTAATAGATAAAATAACAACAAACTCAATAAAATACTCATCATCATTAGTTACTTTAAAAGAAAACAATATAAATGAACTAGATAATATAGCAACAGGAAAAATTGGTATAATAAGTGATAAAACAAGTATAGATGGAAATCAAATACCTAATGAAATAATTAAATCAAAAGAAATTAACAATGAAATAGTTAAATATGATAGTTATATAAAATTATTAAATGGACTTTATAATAATGAAGTTGAATATGCTTTTTTACCAACAAGTTATGTTAGAATGTTTAAAAATATAGATGATGATACATATTCAAGTATAGATGAAAAAACTAAAATAATTTTTACAAAAGAAAAAACAGTAAAAAAAGCAAATACCAAAAATAGTTCTTTAAAAAAACCATTTACAGTTCTTATAATGGGAGTTGATTCTGAGCAAGAAAGTTTAGAAAATAGTACTTTCAATGGAGATGCTTTAATGCTTCTTACTTTTAATCCAAAAACACTAAATACAACTATATTAAGTATTCCAAGAGATTCATATGTTCCAATAGCCTGCTTTACTGGACAAGCAAAAAACAAAATAACACATGCAGCTATGTATGGAGAAGAATGTATGATTGAGACAATAGAAAATTTTACAGATGTAAAAATTGATTATTATGTAAAAATAAATTTCAAAGGAGTAACAAAAATAGTTGATGAATTAGATGGTGTAGAAGTTAATGTACCATATAGTTTTTGTGAACAAAATAGTGATCGAAAATGGGGTTCAAAAACTATATATGTAAAAGAAGGTAAACAAACATTAAATGGTGAAGAAGCTTTAGCTTTATCAAGAAACAGAAAAAATAATACTTCAAAATGTAGTAGTGAATGGACAAGTGGATATAGAAGTGATTTTGTAAGAGGTGAAAACCAACAATTAGTTTTAAGAGCGACTATTAATAAATTAAAAAACATAAATAATTTAAATACAATATATGATTTACTTGATACTATAAGTGATAGTATGGAAACAAATATGAATACTAATGAAATATTGTCTTTATATAATATTGGAATAGATATAATAGTAAAAAGCAAAAAATCAAATGTAGAGGATTTATTAGGTATGAAAAGACTACATTTAAGTGGTTATGATGCTAGACTTTATGATGAAAGAACAGGTTTATATTTATATGATTATGTTTTATATGATGGAAGTATAAATGATGTAAGTACAGCAATGAAAATAAATTTAAATCAAATTAAACCAAAAATGATTAAAAAATTCAATTTTAATATCGATGAAGAATATGAAGAAGAAGTAATTGGAAAAGGTGACTATAGTAATGAGCAAAATACTATATCATAGAAATAAATTCATTAAATTGACTAAGTCATAATAATGGAGTAGAATTAAATAGGTGATAATATGAAAAATAAAGGATATACTCTTATCGAAGTTCTAGCAGTAGTTTTATTATTAGGATTACTTTCTTTGTTAGTGACTCCTAAAGTATTAGAAATAAAAGAAAAAAAAGAAAAAGAATTATATGAAAATAAAGAGAAAATTTTATATTCTAATACAGATACATATATAGATAATAATAAAAATGAATACCCAATAAGAAGTGGGAATGTATTTTGTATAAGAATTCAAGATTTAGTAGATGAAAACATATTATCTGTTGATTTTAGTGATTTTAATCAAAATCAAGTAGTAAAAATATCAGTAGATGAAAATGAAAAATTTATTTATAATTTGGTTAATAGTAGTGAATGTACAGAAATCAAATAAATATGTAAAAGAATATGCATTTTAAATAGTGTGTTTTCTTTTTTTTTATGTTATAATTTTATTATGTTAGAGGTGTAAAAATGAAAATTTTATTATATTCAGAAGGATTAAAAACAATAGGAAAAAGTGGTTTAGGTAAAGCAATTAAACATCAAATGATTGCGTTAAATAATGAAAAAATAGAGTATACCACTAATCCTAAAGATGATTATGATATAATGCATATTAATACATACTTCTTAAAGTCGTATTTACTTGCAAAGAAAGCAAAAAGACAAGGTAAGAAAATTGTTTATCATGCACATTCAACTGAAGAAGATTTTAAAGATGGATTTATATTTTGTCGTCAAATTTCTCCTTTATTTAAGAAATGGTTGATTAGATGTTATCGTTTAGGTGATGTAATTATAACCCCAACACCTTATTCTAAAAAAATATTAGATAATTACGGTATAGATAGAAAAATATATGCAGTTTCTAATGGAATTGAACTTGACTATTTTAAAAAAGATAAATCTTTAGGTAAAAAATTTAGAGATACTTATAATTATAAACCTTCTGAAAAAGTAATAGTAGGAATTGGATTATATATTGAAAGAAAAGGTATAGTTGACTTTGTAGAACTTGCAAAGAGAATGCCTGAATATAAATTTATTTGGTTTGGATATTCACCTATTTCAGCAGCAACAAAACCTGTTAGAGATGCAGTTAATACAAAACTTGATAATTTAGTTTTTGCTGGTTATGTTGAACAAGACATGATTGTAGCGGCCCTTAATGGTTGTGATTTATATTTATTTCCAACCTTGGAAGAAACAGAAGGAATACCTATTATTGAAGCATGTGCTTTAGGTTGTGATGCAATCATTAGAGATATACCTATATTTGATGGTTGGTTAGAAGATGGAGTTAATGTATATAAAGTAAAAGATGTAGATGAATTTGAAAGTAAAATAAAATTATTTTTAAATGGTAATTTAAAATCAGTTAGTAAAAATGCTTTTTCTGTAGCAGAACAAAGAGATTTAAAAAAAATTGGTAAACAATTAAAAGAAATTTATGAAGATTTATTAGAAGAATCTAAATAATTTTTATAAAATATAAATATTTGAAAATATATTGTAAAATAATTTTAATATGATATAATTATATTACTAGAGGTAATCTATTAAGAAAAACCTACATTTTTAACGATTGGAGATTTGATTGTTAAGTGGTGTTGAATACTTAATTTATTTAAGGATCCTAAAACTTAACATGTAATCCCCACCTGGGACGCCCGGTTTTATCGTTAGGGATTATCTCTAGTTTTTTTTTGGATAATATGTTATAATTAACTAAATAATAGGAGGTATTATAATGGCTAAAAAGAAAAAAAGAAAAGAAACAAAAAAACATAAAACTGGTTACGGAGTAGAGCTAATTGGTTTTTTATTAATAATGATTGCTATTATAGGATGGATTCCTAAAACAGGTATGTTAGGAGATTTTGTTAGCAGTTTTGCTATCTTCTTAGCAGGACCATTTGATTTTGTCTTTTTAACAGCACTTGTAATTATTGGTTTATATATGATAATTAAAAGAGAAAAACCAGATTTTTTTAATCCAAGATTAATAGGTTTATATGTATTTATTATTGGATTACTTGTTTGGTCTCATATGGAATACATTAATGATAGAAATCTAGAAGGAACAAAAATAATTACTGAAACAGTAAGTAATTTCTTTAAAGCAATATCTTCAACAACAAGTAAAGCCAATTTAGGTGGAGGTATAATTGGTTCAATATTTGCTTATATATTTTCATCATTACTTGATGTTAATGGTACAAAAATAGTTGTAATAACTTTAATTGCGTGTGGTTCTATTATGTTCACAGGTATATCAATTTATGATGCTTTTAAATGGTCTCTTGATAGAGTTAAAAAACCTAAGAACATAATGAAAGATAAGAAAATAAAAGAACTTATAAATAAAAAAGAAGAAAAATATGAAAAAGATAATAGAATTGTTGTATCTTCAGTAGATGAATTAATAAAAGTATCTGAAGAACCAAAAGAAGAAAAAATAGTAAGACAAGAAATAATAGAAGATAGTAAAGGATATATTTATCCACCTATTACATTATTAAGTAAACCAACAAAATCAAAAAACATGGATAATAAGGAAGTAATAAATCATAATGTTGAAACTCTACAACAAGTACTTAAAGACTTTGGTGTAGAAGGTCATGTAGTTGCAATAAACCCAGGACCAACAGTAACGCAATATGAAATGGAAATAAAATCAGGAACTAAAGTTAGTAAAATAGCTAGTCTTAATAAAGAAATAGCGTTAGCGCTTGCCGCAAAAGATGTTCGTATTGAAGCTCCAATTTCTGGAAAATCAACAATAGGAATTGAAATACCTAATAAAACAACTTCTTTAGTTACTGTAAGAGAAATATTAGAAACAGTTCCTGAAGCTTATAAAGATTCTAAACTTTTAGTAACATTAGGTAGAAATATTATGGGAAGACCAATATATGCCGAAATAAATAAAACACCACATCTTTTAGTTGCGGGTTCAACAGGAAGTGGTAAATCTGTTTGTATTAATAGTATTATAATATCAATATTAATGCGAGCTAAACCAGATGAAGTAAAATTAGTTTTAGTAGATCCTAAAAAAGTAGAACTTTCAATGTACAATGGTGTTCCTCATTTAATGGCACCAGTTGTAACTGATCCTAAAAAAGCTAATATTGCACTAAAAAAAATAGTAGTTGAAATGGAAAGAAGATACGATGTATTTAGTGAAAGTGGAACTAAAAATATAGCAGGATATAATATTTATATTGATAAACAAAATGAAAAAAGAGCAGAAAATGATAAACTTAGACATTTACCATTTATTGTTGTTATAATAGACGAATTAGCAGATCTTATGTTAGTTGCGGCTAAAGAAGTTGAAGATTCAATTATGAGAATTACACAAATGGCAAGAGCAGCAGGTATTCATTTAATTGTTGCGACACAAAGACCATCTACCGATGTTATAACAGGAGTAGTAAAAGCAAATATTCCATCACGTATATCTTTTGCTGTATCAAGTAGTATTGATTCAAGAACAATATTAGATATGATGGGAGCAGAAAAATTACTTGGAAAAGGTGATATGTTGTTTTTACCACAAGGTGAAAATACACCTCTTAGAGTTCAAGGAACATTTCTAAGTGATGAAGAAATAAAAGCTGTAGTTGATCATACAATTAAACAACAAATTGCTAGATATGATGAAACTTTATTAATGGATGAAGAAGAAATGCATGCTACAACTATGGTTGAAGGTGAAAGAGATGCAACAGAAGAACCTCTTTATAACGAAATAGTAGAATTTGTAGTTATGCAAAAAAAAGCAAGTGCTTCATTATTACAAAGACGATTTAGATTAGGTTATAATAGAGCAGCAAGATGTATTGATTTACTTGAAGATAGAGGAATTATTGGACCAAATAATGGTTCTAAACCAAGAGAAGTATTAGTAACAATTGAAACAGAAGAAGAGTAGATAGTTCTACTCTTTTTTGTAAATAATAATATTTTTAAAATTAATTTCTTTATATGATTGAATATAATTAAATAATTAGTTATAATAGTATTAAGAATAGAGGATATAGGATGAAAAGAGGGTTTACATTAGTTGAGTTACTGGCTGTAATAGTTATACTTGCTATTATCGCCCTTATCGCGACTCCATTAATTTTTAATATAATTGATCATTCAAGAAAAAGTGCTGCAAAATCAAGTGTTTTTGGGTATGTTGATGCAGTTGAAAGAGAATTAGCATTAGATGATTTAGATGAAAGTAAGTATAATATTCAAACAAATAAAAAAATATTTATAAATGAAAATAGCTTTTTTTCAAATTTAAATATTAAAGGTAATAAACCTACAAGTGGAATAATTGTATTAAATAAAAATAAAAGTGTTTCAAAAGCAGATTTATGTGTTGATAATTACTATGTATCATATGATGGATTAAATACTAGTATAGTATCTAACAATTGTGATTTTGATATAGAAAGTACTTTAACTTATAAAATTGTAGAATATATCAATAAAAAAAGTGGTACAGAAACATGTGTTAATAATAATGGAGCATATAGTGATAGTTGTTATTTTAGTGGAGACAGAAATAAAATTACTTCAAATAAAATATTATATACAGGTTTTATTTGGGATGTAATAGGAATCGAAGAAAATGGAGATTTAGTTTTAATATCTGAACAACCTCTAACAACAATATCATATGGGAATTTTGATTCATTAGATGAAAGTTATGTTGGTAAATGGTTAAATGAAGTATTTAGAGAAAAAATAAAAGGAACTGATTTAGAACTTAATTTAAAGAAAATAACTTTATTATCTAAAGATGAATATTTAAAATATAATGGAACAAATTCATATTTAGATACAAGAACAACAATGTGGCTTAGAGATCCAAAAGATAATAATCAATTAAAAATTGTTAATAATAGTGGAGGAATAAGTAATGTATCTCCAAATGAAGCTCATGGTGTTAGACCGGTTATTACAATTGAAAATAATTTTGTAACAGGTACAGGTACATACGATAATATGTATAAAATAATAATGGATAAAACAAGTTCAAATAATGATAGTGTTAGTAGTTTAAAAAACGGAGATTTTGTTAAACTAGGTGATAAATATACTGTTAGAGTTACAGATAATAAAACATTAAAAGTAACGCTACATGGTATATTAAACCAAATGAGTAGTTTTTCAAATCGAAAATATGCAGGATCAAATTTAGAAAATTATTTAAAAAATACATTTGCTAATGATTCTTCTATAAAAAATTATATTGATACATCAAATCATTTATTTAATGTTGGTAAATATACATTAGGTGGAGATTATGAAACAGTTAAAACTGAAACATATACAGGATATATAGCTTTACCAACAATAGGAGAACTATTTAGTGGAAGTGATTTATTTATTCAAATACAAAACTTAAATAATACAGTATCATATTTACCTAATCTTTCAAATCAAACTAATAATCAATGGTTACTATCACCTTGTACTGATTGTAATTATGAAATAGGATATAATGGATTTGAAAAAATAACAAATAATAATGCTTATGGAATAAGACCAAGTTTTTATTTAAAGAATAATCTAGTAATTAAAAGTGGAGATGGAAGTCCAAATAATCCATATGTAATACAATAATTAAATTGATATAGATATTTTATATAACTAATTAATTATAAAATAAGATTAAATATTATTACATTGAAATATACAAAATTGTATGATAGTATATTATTAAGTGAGATGGTTTTATGAGATATGATGTAAAAAAAATTTTTAAATCAAATGGTAAAGATGAAATAGAAACGTTTTCTAAATATGTAATTAAAGATAATAAGATAATTGCTTATTATATAATAAATGGAGAACAATTTTACTATGATATTTTTAATTATTCAAAGGAAACACATGATAATATTACTTATTTAATGGAGAGTCAATTAGAAACATTTATATCTATAGAACCCTATATTAATCAACAATTAGATGAACTAACAAATAGCATTAATTCTATAAAAGAAGCAGTTTTTGGTGATATAAAAACAAATTTAGAAAATGTAAAAAAAGTAAAAGAATTAGAAGAAATAAAAGAATATATTGATTTATGCAAAACTTATGAGGAAAATAAAGAAATATTAAATTTAGAATCAAAAGATAATCCTTTTCAAGTAGTAACAGTAAATGATATAGATAATTACACAAAAAGTGAATTATTAGAAATTATTCATCAAAAAAATAAAAAACAAAAATATGATTTATAAACCTATAATTAAATAATTTATAGGTTTTTTTTATTTAATATAATAAAATTAAACTATATGAAGCAAAATACTGTAAAATGTGGTAAAATATTGTTATATTGCAAAGAAAAGAGGTTATAAAATGATACAAAAACCAAAAGGAACATATGATGTTTATGGTAGTAAAGGTAAAAATATTATATATTTAGAAAATTTATTAAAAGCATTAATGGAAAAATATAACTACAATTATGTTAGAACACCTATTTTTGAATCAAGTGATTTATTTCATAGAGGTGTTGGTGAAACTAGTGATATAGTATCAAAAGAAACATACGATTTTAAAGATAGAGGAAATCGTAATATAACACTTAGACCAGAAGGAACAGCTGGAATAGTTAGAAGTTTTATTGAAAATAAAATGTATGCTGAAGCAAATACTCCTACAAAAAATTGGTATTATGGTCCAATGTATCGTTATGAAAGACCTCAATCTGGTAGATTTAGAGAGTTTTATCAATTTGGTGTTGAAGCATTAGGTTCAAATAATCCAATGTTAGATGCAGAAATAATAAGTATACCAGTTACATTTTATAAATTACTTGGTTTAAAAGGGATAAAAGTAAATATAAATTCACTTGGTGATATTGAATCAAGACTTAATTATAAAAAAGCATTATTAGATTATTTTAAACCATATATAAATGATTTATGTGAAGATTGTAAAATAAGATATGAAAAAAATCCTCTTAGAATTTTAGATTGTAAATTAGATAATAAATTAGAAATAATGATTAATGCTCCAAAAATAATTGATTATTTAAATGAAGAATCAAAAAAACATTTTGAAGAAGTAAAAAAATATTTAGATATATTAGATATTGATTATGTTGTAAATCCAAATGTTGTAAGAGGTCTTGATTATTATACAAATACTGTTTTTGAAGTAGAAGCAAGTATAGAAGGTTTTGGTAGTCAAAATGTTTTATGTGCTGGTGGAAGATACAATGGTTTAGTTGAAACACTAGATGGTCCTTCAACTCCTGCAGTAGGTTTTGCACTTGGTTTTGAAAGATTACTAAATGCTCTTGAAGCAGAAAAAATAGTATTAGAAGAAGAATCATTAGATATATATATCATACCAATGAGTGATGAAGAAAAAACATATTCATATAAATTATGTCATGATTTAAGAATGAGTGGATTTAATACAGATATTGATTATATGAGTAGAAATATTAAAAGTAATTTTAAACAAGCAGATCGTTTAAATCCAAAATTTGTTATTATAATTGGTGATGAAGAAACAAAAACAGATGTTTTAACAATAAAAAATAATTTAACAAAAGAAGAATATAAAGTTAAAACAGAAGAATTAGTTAATTTTTTTGATGATTTACTTGATGAATAAAATAGATAGGAGATAATATGAAAAAAAATAATAATGAAAAATTTAATATTAAATCTATTAATGAAAAAGTTGAATTATATGGATGGGTTAGTAAAAAAAGAAATCTTGGAGGTTTAATTTTTATTGATTTAAGAGATAGAAGTGGAATTATTCAATTAGTAATAAGACCTGAAAATCAATTTTATCCACAAGCCCTTACTTTAAAAACAGAAAGTGTTATAAAAGTAATTGGATTAATTATGGAAAGAGAAAATAAAAATTTAAATCTTAATACAGGAGAAATTGAAGTAGATATAGAAGAATTAGAAATATTAAATAACTGTATAGATTTACCATTTGAAATAAATAATACAACAGCTTTAGAAGATACAAGATTAAAATATCGTTACTTAGATTTAAGAAGAAATGAATTAAAAGAAAAATTAATAATTAGACATAAAATAACTATGGCTATTAGAAATTATTTAGATAAACAAGAATTCATTGAAATAGAAACACCAATTCTATGTAAATCAACACCAGAAGGAGCAAGAGATTATTTAGTTCCTTCAAGAGTATTTAAAGGTAAATTTTATGCTTTACCACAATCCCCTCAATTATATAAACAACTTTTAATGGTAGGTGGAATGGAAAAATATTTTCAAATTGCTAAATGTTTTAGAGATGAAGATTTAAGAGCAGATAGACAACCTGAATTTACACAAGTTGATATAGAAATGAGTTTTGTAGATGAATCTGATGTTATGAATATGGCAGAAGGATTATTAGAAACTGTTTTTAAAGAAGTAAAAAACATTGATATTAAATTACCTTTAAATAAAATGAAATATGTTGAAGCTATTGATTTATATGGTTCTGATAAACCTGATTTAAGATTTGAAATGACTATTAAAGATATTACTAATATATTTAATAATACAAATTTTAATGTATTTAAAAATGTAATAGAAAACAACGGTATTATTAATTGTTTAGTAGTTAAAAATAATTCAGATAAATATTCTAGAAAAGAAATAGATAAATTAACTGAATTTGTAAAAAACTATAGAGCTAGTGGATTAGCTTGGATTAAAATTGATAATGAAAATAGTGGTAGTATTTTAAAAGTAATTAGTGAACAAGAATTAGAAGAATTAAAAAATCAATTAAATTTAGAAAACAATGATTTAATATTAATTGTTGCTGATAAAAAATCAGTTGTTAAACAAAGTTTAGGGGCACTAAGATTAAAACTAGGTAATGAATTAAACTTAATAAATAAAGATGAATATAATATGCTATGGGTAGTTGATTTTCCATCATTTGAATATAGTGAAGAAGAACAAAGATTTGTCGCATGTCATCATCCTTTTACAGCGCCAAAGGATTCTGATATAGAAAAATTAATAAGTGATCCAGGTAATTGCTATTCAAAAGCATATGATATTGTAATTAATGGTTATGAAGCAGGTGGCGGAAGTATTCGTATTCATAATAGTGATGTACAATCAATTATGTTTAAAGCTTTAGAATTATCAGAAGAAGAAGCAAAAAATAAATTTGGATTCTTTATTGATGCATTTAAATTTGGAGCGCCTCCACATGGTGGAATGGCTTTTGGTTTAGATAGATTAACAATGTTATTAACTGGTACAGATAATATAAGAGATGTTATAGCTTTCCCAAAAACAGCTAGCGCATCAGATTTAATGTGTGAATGTCCTAGTGAAGCAGATGAAAAACAATTAAAAGAATTAGGTCTAAATAAATAAGAGTGTATTATTACACTTTTTTATATTTGATTTAATAAACAAGAATTATGTTGTAATATATACATATTTATAGTATAATCTTATATAGTTTGAAAGGGTGAAACCATGTTAGAAAGATTAGAAAAAGTAGAAAAAAGATATAATGAATTAAATGAAGAAATGATGAAACCAGAAATTATTTCTAATATAAAAGAAACATTAAAATTAACAAGAGAACAAGCTGCTTTAAGAGATGCTTATGATATATATCAAGTATATAAACAAGTATTAACTGGAATAGAAGAAGCAAAAGAAATGTTAAAAGATGAAGAATTAAAAGAAATGGCTCGTGAAGAGTTAAATGAATTAGAACCTAAAAAACAAGATTTAGAAAAAGATATTGAAATAATATTACTTCCAAAAGATCCAAATGATGGAAAAAACGTAATCGTTGAAATCAGAGGTGCTGCTGGAGGAGATGAAGGAAATATTTTTGCTGGTGATTTATATGAAATGTATAAGAAATTATCAGAAAAATTAGACTGGAAATTAGAAATAATGGATGAAGAATACTCTGATGCAGGTGGTTTTTCACTAATTAGTTTTATGATTAAAGGTGAAAATATTTTTTCTAAATTAAAATATGAAAGTGGAGCACACAGAGTACAAAGAGTTCCTTCAACAGAAACACAAGGTAGAGTTCATACTTCAACAGCTACAGTACTTGTTATGCCAGAAGCAGAAGAAGTAGATGTTCAATTTGGTCCAAGTGATATAAGAGTAGATGTTTTTAGATCAGGTGGATGTGGAGGTCAAGGAGTTAATACAACTGATTCCGCAGTTCGTATGACACATATTCCAACTGGTATTGTCGCAACTAGTCAAGATGAAAGAAGTCAAATAAAAAATAGAGAAAAATGTATGCAAGTTTTAAGAGCTAGAGTATATGAAGAAACTATTAGAAGACAAGAAGAAGCTGTAGGTAATGAAAGAAAAAGTAAAATAGGAACAGGTGACCGTTCTGAAAAAATAAGAACATACAATTACCCACAAAATAGAGTTACTGATCATAGAATTGGATTCACTTTAAATACCTTAGATAGAGTAATGGCTGGAGATATTGATAAAGTTATTGAAGCTTTAATTGCTGAAGATCAAGCTCGTAAACTACGAGGAGAATAATGACTGATTTAGAATATTTAAAAAAATATTTAAAACCTTCTCTTTTAAATGAAGGAATTGAAAGACTAAATAATGGTGAACCTGTTCAATATATAGTTGGAAATGTTGATTTTTATGGATATATTTTTGAAGTAAATAAAAATGTTTTAATTCCAAGATTTGAAACAGAAGAATTAATTGATAAAACTACTAAATATTTAGAAAATTTTGATAAAAAAATAGACATAGTTGATTTAGGTACAGGTAGTGGTTGTATAGCAGTAACATTAAAAAAAATATATCAAGAAGCTAATGTTGATGCTGTAGATATATCTAAAGATGCTCTATCAATCGCAAAAATAAATGCTGAAAATAATAATGCAAATATAAATTTTTATTTAGGAGATATGCTAAATCCTTTAAATAAAAAATATGATTTAATAATTAGTAATCCTCCATACATAATGTATGATGAAGAAATAATGGAAATTGTAAAAAATAACGAACCTCATTTAGCTTTATATGCTGATGATAATGGTATTAAATTTTATAAAGAGATTATTAAAAATGCAAAGAATTATTTAAAAGAAAACAGTATAATTGCTTTTGAAATAGGTAGTACACAAGGTTTAATGGTTAAAGAATATGCAAATAAATATTTTCCAAATGCAAATATTATTATAGAAAAAGATATTCAAAATAATGATCGTTTTGTATTTATAATTAATAATTGATTATAAAATAAAATTTAAAAAAAGATATTAACTGATTTTACCTAAATCAAGTTGAAAACCTTTTTTTTTTTGCTTAAATTTGATAAAATGAATGTAGGTGATAGTATGCAAGATAAATTAGAAAAATTATTACTTCAAATAAATTTTGATAAAGAAAATTATCATTATTTTAATGAGGGAGAAATATTAAAAATAGTAGGTAATAAAGAAAAAACAAGTTATAAATTTTATATAAATATTAAGACAAATATTCCATATATGATTTTTAAAGAATTTTATAAATCTATAAAAAATGGATTTAAAGAAATAGAAAACATACAACTTGTTCTTAGTGTTTCTAGTATAAATAAAGAATTAATAAATGAATACTATCAAGAATTTATAAACTTATATAGTAAAAAATCACCTTTAATTGGAACTTTTAAAGATTTTAAAACTGAATTTAATGAAAAATTAATAATTAATTTAAATAATAAAGCAGAAGAAATTAAATTTAATAGTATTGTTGATAATTTAAAAAAAGATTTCCACTTAGTTGGATATAATTTTGATATTAAATTAAATATAGAAAATAAAATAGATAATGAAGTAATGGAAGAAATAAAAAAAGATTTAGAAGTTAAAAATTACGTAGAAAAAGTAGTTCCACCAAAAGAAATGGTTGAAGCAGATTATAAAAAAAAGTTCTTTACAAGAGAAAAAAGAGAACCTTTAGTACTAGATAAAGAAAATCAAGAAATAGTAATTGGAAGAAAAATAGAAGATCCAATTATAAGATTAGATACAGTTTTTGAACAAGGGAAATTTATAACTATCGAAGCAAAAATATTTGATTTAGAAGTTAGAGAAACAAAAACAGATTTAAAAATAATAACATTAAAATTAACAGATCTAACAGATAGTATTTATGCTAAAATATTTGTTAATGATGAAGAAGAATTTAAATTTATTGTAAAAGGTTTAAAAAAAGGTAATTGGTATAAAATCAGAGGAAATACCAAAGATGATAAATATTCAAATGAAGTAACATTACAAATAAAAGATATTAATACTTCAGATAAAAAAGAAGAAGAAATATTAGATGATGCACCAGTAAAAAGAGTTGAACTACATACTCATACAAAAATGAGTCAAATGGATGGAGTAGTAGATGTTAGAGATTTAGTTAGTCAAGCTGCAAAATGGGGACATAAAGCTGTAGCTGTAACAGATCATAATGGAATTCAAGGATTTGTAGAAGCATATCATTTTGTAAGAGATTATAATAAAAAATTAAAAGAAGGTCAAGAACCATTTAAAGTAATATATGGAACAGAACTTACAATGATTGATGATACTATTAAAATAGTAGTTAGACCAACTAATCAACATTTACTAACAACTACATTTGTTGTTTTCGATACAGAAACAACAGGTTTTAATGCCGGTGGTAGTGACTCTATGATTGAAATAGGAGCAGTTAAAATTTGTGGTGGAGAAATAGTAGATCGTTTTGATGAATTAATTAATCCAAATAAAATACTAAATCCTAAAATAACTGAGCTTACAAATATAACAGATCAAATGTTAGAAGACAAAGAATCTGAAGAAGTTGTAACTAAAAAATTTATGGAGTGGGTTGGAGATCTTCCAATGGTTGCCCACAACGCTAAATTTGATATTTCTTTCTTAGAAATGGCTTTTAAAAAATATAATCTAGGAGAATTTAAAAATACTGTAATTGATACATTAGAATTATCTCGTACATTAGATAATAACTTTGCTAGACATAGTTTATCAGCGTTAGTAAAAAGATATAATGTTGTATTTGATGAAGATGGTCATCATAGAGCAGATTACGATTCTGAAGCAACAGCTTTAGTATTCCATCAAATGTTAACAAAACTAGATTCTCGTAATTTAGAAACAATTGATTCTTTAGATGATTTAGTTTCAAAAGATGAAATACATAAATATGGTAGACCATTTCATATAAATATTCTAGCAGTTAATAAAATTGGTCTTAAAAATTTGTTTAAAGTAATTAGTTTTGCAAATACAACTTACTTATATAAAACACCTAGAATTTTAAGAAGTAAATTAGAAGAATTAAGAGAAGGTTTATTAATTGGTAGTGGATGTTATCAATCAGAAGTATTCCAAGAAGCATCAACAAAAACCGATGAAGAATTAACAAATATAATTAGTTTTTATGATTATGTAGAAGTTCAACCAATTGAAGTATATGATCATTTACTTCAAACAGGAAGTTTTTCTAGTAAAGGTGAATTATTAGATCATATTAAAAAAATAATTAGAGTTAGTGATGAATCAGGAACAACAGTAGTAGCAACTGGTGATGTTCATCAATTAAAAAGAACAGATAAAATATATAGACAAATAATATCTAATCAAAAAGTACCAGGTGGAGGAAGACATCCTTTAGCGAAAAAAGATATAAAAGAAATTCCTTCACAACACTTTAGAACAACACGTGAAATGTTAGATGATTTTGAATTTTTAGGAGCAGAAAAAGCATATGAAATTGTAGTTGAAAATACAAATGCAATTGCAGAAAAAATAGAAATTATTGAAGTAATAATTGAAACTGGAGGAATACCATTTTCACCTAAAATAGAAAATTCTGTTGAAATAGTAAATAAACTAGTTTATGACAAAGCAGAATCTTGGTATGGTAATCCACTTCCAACTATAATCAAAGAAAGAATAGAACAAGAACTAAAAGGTATAATTGGTGGAGGATTTGATGTTATTTATTTAATAGCTCAAAAACTTGTAAAAAAATCAAATGATGAAGGTTATTTAGTAGGTAGCCGTGGTTCTGTTGGATCTTCATTTGTTGCAACTATGATGGGAATAACAGAAGTAAATCCTCTATCAGCTCATTATCGTTGTCCAAATTGTAAAAATAGTGTTTTTGAAGATAGTGAAGGTAATTCATTAGGAGCAACATATTCTAGTGGATTTGATTTACCAGATATGAAATGTCCAAAATGTAATGAAAACATGATTAAAGATGGTCAAGATATGCCATTTGCTACCTTTTTAGGATTTAATGCTGATAAAGTACCAGATATAGATTTAAATTTTTCTGATTTAAATCAATCAGCAGCTCATGAATATACAAAAGAATTATTTGGTATTGATAATGTATACCGTGCTGGAACTATTGGTACAGTTGCGGATAAAACAGCATTCGGATATGTTAAAGGATTTTGTGAAGATAATAATATTGTTATGCGTACTGCCGAAATTGAAAGATTAGCTCAAGGTTGTACTGGAGTAAAAAGAACAACAGGTCAACATCCAGGTGGAATAGTAGTTATTCCAGAATATATGGATGTATTTGATTTTACACCTTTTCAATTTCCAGCAGATGATTCATCTTCAGCATGGAGAACAACTCATTTTGATTACCATGCAATTGATGAAGATGTTTTAAAACTAGATATTTTAGGACATTCTGATCCAACACAATTAAGAATGATACAAGATTTTTCAGGTCATGATGTAACAAAAGTTCCTTTAGATGATAAAGAAACAATGGCAATATTTTTATCACCTGAACCACTTGGAATAACAAAAGAACAAATAATGAATGAAACAGGAACTCTTGGTATACCAGAATTTGGAACACCATTTACAATTGGAATGCTTATTGATACAAAACCAACTAGCTTTTCTGAGTTAATTAAAATATCAGGACTTTCACATGGTACTGATGTTTGGTTAGGAAATGCTCAAGAGTTAATTAAAAATAAAATAGTTCCATTTAAAGAAGTAATAGGTTGTCGTGATGATATAATGGTTTATCTAATGTATCATGGAGTAGAACCAATTAAAGCATTTAAAATAATGGAATTTGTTCGAAAAGGAAGAGCAAGTAAAGATCCTGAAACTTGGACTGGATTTGCTGAAATAATGAAAGAAGCAAATATTCCAGAATGGTTTATTAATTCTTGTTTCAAAATCAAATACATGTTCCCAAAAGCACATGCTGCGGCATATGTAATAAGTGCATTTAGAATAGCATATTATAAAGTACATCATCCAGTTTGGTATTATGCTTCATGGTTTTCTTCAAAAGCAACTGATTTTGATATAGAAGCAATGATTAAAGGTTATGATGCAATCAAAAATAAAATGATTGAAATAAATAATTTAGGTTATGATGCAACAAACAAGGATTCAGCTGTACTTGAAACATTAAAATTAGCTTTAGAAGCAACAGCAAGAGGCATGGTTTTTGCTAATGTTGATTTATATAAAAGTCAATCTTCTACATTTGATGTAAAAGATGAAGTAACAATGTATCCACCTTTTTCATCTATTGATGGACTTGGAGATACTGTTGCTAAAAATATTGTGGAAGAAAGAAATAAAAAAGAATTTTTAAGTATTGAAGATCTACAAAAAAGATGTAAAATTTCTAGTACCTTATTAGATAAAATGAGAATGATGGGTATGTTTGAAGGAATGGATGAATCAAGCCAATTAAGTTTATTTTAGTATATAATAGAGATGAATATTGAAAAAATTTAATAAATCAATATACATCTTTTTTTATATAAATTTAATCTATAGTATTGACTTTATATTTTATAAAGTGTATAACTGTATTAGTTAATTAACACAAAAGAATTAAATATAATTGATAGAATAAATATATTTAATATACTGTTATTTAATATTTAACTACATAGTCAATTAATATTACCACTTAATTAAATAAAATGACCACTTATTAAAAAATTATATATATAATTAAAAATAATTGATATAATTTATTTAGTTTTATTTATTTAAATTAAGGAGCAATGTTAAATATGAAGTAATGTTAAGTTTGATTGACAAATTTCCAACTATAATTGGTGGAATAATATTCAAAAAAACAATATACTTAAATAGTATTTAGAAGTAGTTAATTAATAAAACATTAATTTAAAATAGGAGGATAACATGTTATATAAATTAGAAAAAGTTTCAAAAATATATAAGAGTTTTAATAGTGAAAACCACGCACTAGATAAAATTGATTTAGAAATCAAAGAAGGAGAAATAGTAGTAATACTAGGACCTTCTGGAAGTGGTAAAAGTACAATGTTAAATGTATTATCAGGGATTGATAATGTTAGTCATGGAAAAGTATTTTTTTGTGATAAAAGAATAGATAAATTAAAAGAATTAGACTTAACAAATTATAGAGCTGATAATCTTGGCTTTATATTTCAAAGCTATAATTTAATATCTAATTTAACAGTAAAAGAAAACATTGAAATTGGTAGTGAATTATCAAATAATCCATTAAACTTAAAAGAAATAGTAGAAGAAGTAGGTTTAATAGATCATATAAATAAATACCCATATCAAATGTCAGGTGGTCAAATGCAAAGAGTTGCAATTGCAAGAGCTTTAGTTAAAAATCCAAAGGTTCTATTTTGTGATGAACCAACAGGTGCTCTTGATGAAGAAACAGGTAAAAAAGTATTAAATCTTCTTCAAGATATAAATAAAAAACATAAAACAACTATGATTATTGTTACTCATAATCCAAGTATTGCATTAATGGCTAATACAGTTATAAAAATGAATAGTGGTAAAATAAAAGAAATAATAATTAATGAAGAAATAAAAGATGCTAATGAATTGAGGTGGGCATAATGAGATTACTTTTTATTAATGCTCTTAAGGGTTTAAAAAAGAAAAAAATCCAAATGTTTGGAATAGTTGTAATGGTTATGTTATCAACAGCTGTTTATGTTGGTATGAACAGTGCAATTGATAGATTAGAAAATAAGTATTATGATTATTTAGAAGAACAAAATGTTGAAAATTTTAGTTTTGCAGTAAATATTGATTATAAAAAAGATATATCAACGGCAGATTTAGATTATTTTATGCAACATCAATTTAAAAATATTACATCTGATGAAAAAGCATTGATAAATGCATATCGTGTATATTTAAAAAATCCAGTAGCAAATTTAAAAATGGAAACACTAGTTCAAATGTTGTTTCAAAAATATGAAGCAGATTTATATATTGGACAAAGAAAATTATCTCCATTATTAAAAAAATATGATTTTATTTATGAAATTGAAAAATCAAAAACAATTCAAAATAGTAATGAAATGATAAAAGTAATGCCATATAGTGATAACAATATTATAAATAAAACTTATTTAGAAAAAGGAAGATATCCTAAAAATGAAGGAGAAATAACAATCCTTCCTGGATATGCAAAAAATAATAATGTTAAAATAGGTGATAAATATACAATTAATGATAAAGAATACAAAGTTGTAGGTTTTACATTTGCACCAGATTATATTTATCCAATGATATCATTTAGTATGCCAGTATTTGATGAAAACAAAAATAATATAGTTTTCATGTATGAAAAAGATTATGAAAATACAAATGGTATATTAGATAATAGTTATGCTTTAAAATTTAATTATAAAACAGATCGTAAATTTGAAATGTCTGATATGAATTTAAATGGTGATTCAGATTACAAAATGTTTAATACAGAAAAAGAAACAGTTATGATGGATGCTAATACAATCGTTAGATTAAGTCGTATTAGTGCACTTCAATCAGAATTTTCTTCTGATAGATTATTTGCACAATATTTTATGTATTTATTACTTGGAATATCTGTATTAATAATCGTTGTAATAACTAAAAAAAGAATTGAAGATGAAAGACTTCAAATAGGAGTTTTAAAATCATTAGGATATAATCGTTTTAGTATCGCAACAAGTTATTTAGTTTATCCTATAATAGGATCAATTATTGGTGGAACTATCGGTTATTTTATAGGTGTTTTAGTTCATTATCCAATATCTAATTTATTACTTAGTTATTATTGTGTACCATTAGATGGTTATAAATTAAATTTAGAATATTTAAGAACATCTATATTAGTACCAATGATATTACTTTCAACTTTAAGTTATTTAATAGCGTTATTTATGCTTAGAAAAAAACCTCTTCAATTATTAAGAGAGGGTAGTAATTTAAAGGTAAATTTATTTAGTAAATTAGTAAATAAATTAACAAAACATTTACCATTTAATTATAGATTTAAATATTCACTTGCATTTAGATCACTAGGTAAATTATTTATTGTTTCAATAACAGCTTTCTGTACTGGTTTATTAATAACTTTAGTACTAGTTGGAAGTAATTTATTTAGTAATGCAATTGAAAAATCTTTTGAAGGAATTAGTTATAAATACATGGTTGCGTTTAAAACTATTGAACCAAAAGAATCAAAACATTATAAAGATACAGATTATAGTTTAATGGTAAATATTCCATTAATGAAAATAACTGATTCAGAAGGTAAAGATAAAGCTATATCATCAAAAAATAAGGAAATGTCATTTTCAATTAATGGTTATGATGAAAATCCAAACTATCTAAAATTATTAGATAAAGATAAAAAAGATATAACTTATATGTTAGATAGTAAAAAAGGAATTATTGTTAATAAAAATGCTCAAAACGTATTTGGACTTGAATTAGGAGATACTTTAACTTTTAAATTTGAAGAAACAACTGTTAAATATAAAATAATTGGTTTTAATTCAGAATTTATGGGTATGAGTGCTTATGCAAATAGAAGTGATTTGAGTAGAAAATTAGGTTTTGAATATGATATATATGAAGTAATATATTCAAATGATAAAAAGTATTCAGATTTTAGTTCATTAGATAAAAAAGAAGCAGAAAATATTTATATGATTTTAAGTATGAATGATTTAAAAGCTAATATAGAAAAACAAATGGATAGATTTAATGGAAGTATTTATATTGTTATAGTATTTGCATCAATAATGACTTTAATAATAATAGCTGTTATAGCAAATATTGTTGTTGAAGAAAATAAAAAAACTATATCATTATTAAAAGTTATGGGTTATAAAAATAAAAGAATAAGTAATATTGTTTTAAATATTTATACACCAGCAATTATAATTGCATATTTAATATCAATACCAGTAATGATGAATATTTTAAAAGCAATTATTAATGCAATAACAGGAGATATTAAAATATCTATTCCAATAGAAATATCACCTTATATGGCTGGTCTTGGATTACTTGGATTATTAATAGCATACTACGTAGCTATTGGATTATCTAAACGTGTTTTAAATAAAATTCCATTAGCAGTAGCGCTTAAAAGAGAGTAGGTATAATATGAAAAAATTAATTGAGTTAAAAAATGTATATAAAACCTATAAAACAGGTAAATTAGTCACAACCGTTTTAGATGATATTAATATTGATATTAATGAAGGTGAAATAGTTGTAATACTAGGACCTTCTGGTAGTGGTAAAACAACTATGCTAAATACAATATCAGGATTAGATAGAATAAGTAAGGGAAAAATCACATACGAAGGTAAAAATATTAGTAAATATAGAGATCATAAAATGACAAAATTCAGAAAGAAAAATTTAGGTTTTATATTTCAAACCTATAACTTACTTGAACATTTAAATGTTTATGAAAATGTATGTGTTGGAGCTTACTTAGGAAAAATCAAAAAAAATAAAGAGCATATTGATGACATAATTGAAACTGTAGGATTAAAAAAACATAAGAAAAAATATATGTATCAATTATCAGGTGGTGAACAACAAAGAGTATCAATCGCAAGAGCACTTGCTAAAAAACCTAAAGTTATGTTTTGTGATGAACCAACTGGTGCTTTAGATGAAAAAACAGGAAAAATTGTATTAGAATCTCTTGTAGAAGCAAATACAAAATTAAAAACAACTATGATAATAGTTACTCATAATCCAGGTATTGCACAAATAGGTGATAGAGTAATTAAAATGAATAGTGGTAAAATAAAAGAAGTCATAACAAATGAATCAAGAGTTAATCCAAAAGATATACCTTGGGGATAAAAGTACAATTTTTGTACTTTTTCTTTTATTGTTATTGACATTTTAATGATTTCAATAGTATAATAAATCACTATTAGAACTGAGGTAGGTAGTATGAGTTTTTTTAAATCAAGTGAATTAAAAGCTTATGATTTGGATACAAAAATAAATAACAAATTAAAAGAATGTAACAAATACATGAAAGATAAAAAAAATAATAGTCCATCTATTAAAATGAGTGTTGAAGAAATAACTAATAGACATATTAGATTTTGTAATGATATGTTAGTAGAAAAAAAGGATTATGAATTAATCGATTTAGTTAGTGAAAACCAAATAGATTTATTAGAAAAATTCAATATTAGTAATTTAATAAATAGTTTTGAAAAAATTTTAACTGATGAAGAAATAGAGTTATTCAATTATAATAATGATTTTAGAAGAAAAATTTTATTTTCATCATTATTTAATATAATTAAAATAGGTGGAAGTGAAAAAGGCGCTGAATATGCATTAATTTTTGCTAAAATGTTTTCATTTAATTATTCAATTCCTATGCATTATGCATCTTATGATGGAACTGTTTATAATCCAAAACTAAAGAAATTTATTTCAAAATATTTAGAAATAGGTGGAAGTGAAATTACTTATTGGTTACCTAATTACTTTTCAGATAACAATAAAATAAAATACGGTTGTGAAGAATTAGAAAAAGTAATTGAAATCATAAATGATTATGGTGAACAAATATATAAAACACCTGAAGATTTAAAAATATTTCAAAAAATATTTTAATCTTTTTTTTTATAAAAATATTCAAAATATTGATATATTTTATTCTATAATGTATAATAATTATAGGAAGAAGAGATAGTATGAATAATAAAAAAAATGAGGCGGTATGTTCTAGAAATGATGATTTTGCTAAATGGTATACAGATATTTGTTTAAAAGCAGAATTAATGGATTATTCAAGTATAAAAGGATTTATAATATATAGACCATATGGTTATGCAATATGGGAAATGATTCAAAAAAATTTAGATTTAAAATTTAAAGAAACAGGACATGAAAATGTATATATGCCAATGCTTATACCAGAAAGTTTATTAAAAAAAGAAGCAGATCATGTTGAAGGTTTTGCTCCAGAATGTGCTGTAGTAACAAGAGGTGGATTAGAAAATTTAGAAGAAAATTTAATAATTAGACCTACAAGCGAAACTCTATTTTGCGAACATTATTCTAAAATAGTAAATTCATATCGTGATTTACCAAAACTATATAATCAATGGTGTAGTGTTGTTAGATGGGAAAAAACAACTAGACCTTTTTTAAGAGGATCAGAATTCTTATGGCAAGAAGGTCATACAATTCACGCTACTGAAAAAGAAGCAAAAGAAGAAACTTTAAAAATGCTAGATATTTATAAAAATATGTCTTCTGATTTACTTGCTATTCCAATGGTTACAGGTTTAAAAACTGATAAAGAAAAATTTGCAGGTGCAGAACAAACATATACACTTGAAGCCTTAATGCATGATGGTAAAGTATTACAAGCAGGTACAACACATTATTTTGGTCAAGGTTTTGCAAAAGCATTTGATATTAATTTTTTAGATAAAGATAATACTTTAAAATATGTTTATCAAACTTCTTGGGGTGTATCAACAAGATTAATAGGTGCTATTATAATGATTCATGGAGATGATAATGGTTTAGTTTTACCTCCAAGAGTTGCGCCAATTCAAGTTGTAATAATACCTGTTAAACAAGAAGTTGAAGGAGTATTAGAAAATGCAAATAAAATACTTGAAAGATTAAAATCAAAAGGAATAAGATGCTCAATTGATGATAGTGATAAATCTCCAGGATGGAAGTTTAGTGAAGCTGAAATGAGAGGTATTCCAATTAGAATAGAAATAGGTCCAAAAGATATTGAAAATAATAGTTGTGTAGTCGCAAAAAGAAATGATTATACAAAACAAAGTATTCAAATTAATGAAACTTTTGAACAATCTGTTTTAGACTTATTAGATACTATTCATAATGAAATGTATATAAAAGCTTCAAATCATTTAAATGAAAATACTTTTGAAACAAAAGATTATAATGAACTTAAGACTATATTAAATACAACAGGTGGTTTTGTTAAAGTACCATGGTGTGGTGAACTTTCTTGTGAACTTAAAATCAAAGAAGAATTAGTAGCAACAAGTCGTTGTATTACAGGAAAAAATGAAACAAGCAAATGTGTATGTTGTGAAAAACCATCTAAAGTTGATGTTTATTTTGCAAAAGCATACTAAAAAATATAATTCGACATATTTAGACCAATTAAAATAATATAATATTACTGGTGATAGAATGAAATTAAAAACAATCTTTTCCATAATGTTATGTATTATAATTGGTTTTTTTCTGGCTAATTTTATGTTTAAACAATATAAAGACAAAGAATTTTTATCTGTTTCCTCAACAGGTGAAACTCTCTTTTTTTTACAAGCAGGAGTTTATTCAAATAAAGAAGCAATGGAAAAAGGAATGACAAAGTTTTCTTATTATATTTATAATAAAGAAAAAAATATGTATTATACATATGTTGGAATAACAAAAGATGAAAAAAATTTAGAAAAATTAAAAGGATATTTTAAAAAGCTAGGGTATGATATATATATAAAGCAAGTATATATATCCAATGTTGCTTTTATTTCTGTTTTAAATCAATATGAAATAGTTTTAAAAGAAACAACAGATAATAAAGTAATTGAATCAATATGTAGTCAAGTATTAAGTAAATATGAGGAGTTGATATTGGATGATCAAAATTAAAGATATCCCTATAAATGATAGACCAATTGAGAGATTGATTAATAATGGAGTACATGTTTTAAGTAATGAAGAATTACTTTCAATATTAATAAAAACAGGAACAAAAGAAGAATCAGTTAAACAATTAGCAAATAGAGTTTTAATAGAAGCAGGAGATATAAAAAGTTTAAAGGAAATCACTTATGAAAAATTAATTAAAATAAAAGGAATTGGTCCAACAAAAGCATGTATTATATTATCTTCTATAGAATTATCTAAGAGAATGAATAAAACAATTGAAAATATAAATAAAATTAAAATAAATAATTCAAATATAGTTTTTGATTACTTTAAAGATTTAATTGGAGAAGAAAAACAAGAGTATTTTTATTGTTTATATTTAGATATTAATAAAAGGATAATTAAAAATAAAATGCTATTTAAAGGAACTTTAAATCATAGTTTAGTTCATCCAAGAGAAATATTCAAAGAAGCATACTTAGTAGGCGCAGTATCTATCATTTGTATACATAATCACCCAAGTGGTTTAGTTAATCCAAGTAGACAAGATATTGAATTAACAAACAATTTAAAACAAGTAGGAAAAGTACTTGGAATAGGTATAGATGATCATATAATTGTTGGACAAAATAACTATTATAGTTTTTTTGAAAACAATGAAATGTAGGTAATTTTATGTATAAAAAAAAGAATATAGAAAAAAAATATCTTGTAATTATTATTCTTATATTTCTTGCTTTTCTCCTAAGTTTTTTTTCATTTATAATTGTTGATAATAGGAAACTAACATTTATAGAACAAGGTATAAAAGATACTGTTTTATCTATAAATAAAGTATTTGTTGTAGCTGGTAATAAAATAAAAAACAAAATAACTGAAGTAAAAACAAGAAAAAATTTATATGAAAAATATAGAATTATAAAACAAAAATATGAGAAAGTAGAATTAATGTCCGCAAAATATGATGAAGCACAAAAAGAAATAAATGAACTAAATAAAATATTAAAACTAAATAAATCTTTATCACAAAATTCCTACTTAAATGCGATGGTAGTAACTAGAAATATTGGATATTGGTATAATACAATTACTATTGATAAAGGTAAAAATAATGGGGTGGAAAAAAACATGGCTGTTATTACAAATAGAGGACTTATTGGAAATGTTGCATCAGTATCTAACTTTAATAGTACTATAAAACTTTTAACAAATGAAGATATGAATTCAAAATTATCTGTTAAAATAAAAATAAATAATAAAAAATTTGTATACGGACTTCTAACAAAATATAATAAAAAAAATAAATTATTTAGTATTGAAGGAATAGCAGAAAATACAAATATTCCAATAGATTCTGTTGTTACAACAACCGGTCTTGGTAATTCTTTCCCAAGTGGAATACTAATTGGTAAAGTTAAAAATATAACAAAGGATAATTTTGATTTAGCAAGTACAGTAGAGGTAGAATCAAGTGTTAATTTTGATGATATAAGTTATGTAACATTATTAAAAAAGGATAAAAATGATAAAGTCAATTAAAATAATTATTTTCTCTTTTATTTTAGAAGGTGTATTATCTAATTTAATAGGATATAATTCTTATTTAAATCCTCTATTTAGTATAATTTCAATAATAATAATGTATCCTTTTTTATATGATAAAAAAAATAATTTTTATAAATTATCTTTTGTTACTGGTCTTATGTATGATATTGTATATACAAACACTATATTTTTTAATTCATTTTTATATTTATTATTAGCTTTTTTGATATATCAAATAAACAAAGTATTATCAAATAATATGTTTAATATAACTATTATAAGTTTCTTAATAATTATTATCTCTAGAATAATAACTTATACATTATTAGTTTTAATTGGTTATATTAATAATAATTTTAATGTTTTAATTAACAGTATTAATTCATCATTAATTTTAAATATAATATATAGTCTTTTCTTATTTAAAATAGTTAATCTTAATTATAAAAAAATTTTTTTTAATAAAAAATAATATAAAAATAAAACAACTGAATATAATTAAATAGGTGATAAAATGAATGATGATATAGATAAAATAAGATTTGAAATTAAAAATAAAAGAAGAGATAAAAAAATAAAAAAAAGTAACAATATTAGTATACAAATAAGTAAATTATTAATAATTATTTTAATAACAATAGGTATGCTAATAACATTAAAAAGTAATAACAAGTTTAAAAATTTATTTTATAAAAATGTTTATGAAAATAATTTTTCTTTCGCAAAAGTAAATAAATTATACATTTCATATTTTGGTACACCAATTCCTTTTAAAGATATAATTGATAAAAAGGAATCTGAAACAGTTTTTAATGAAAAATTAAATTACAGTTTAAAAACAAAATATTATGATGGAGTAAAACTTGATGTTAGTAATAATTATTTAGTTCCAGTAATTAAAAGTGGAATGATTGTGTATATAGGTAAAAAAGAAAAATATGGAAATACAATTATTGTTCAACAAGTAAATGGTATTGATGTTTGGTATTCAAATATAAAAACACCTAGTGTCAAATTATATGATTATGTAGAAGAGGGTAGTTTATTAGGTGAAGTTGATAAAAATACTTTATATTTAATTTATAAAAAAGAGGGAAAAGTATTAAATTATGAAGACTATCTTTAAAATTCACCCATTATATTATATAGTTGCTTTTATTATGCTAATAAATGGGTTATTTAGGGATTTTGTTTACATAACGATAATTATATTAGTTCACGAAGCAGGACATGTTATTGGGGCTTTATATTACAAATGGAAGATAGATAAAATTATCATTTTACCTTTTGGTGGAATAACTTTATTTAATGAATTACTTAATAGAAAAATAAAAGAAGAATATATTATTTTAATACTTGGTCCATTATTTCAAATAATATTTTATTTAATTCTTTTATTATTAAATATAGAAAATAACTTGTATAAAAATTATAATTATTTTATATTATTATTAAATCTGTTGCCAATTTTACCCCTTGATGGTTCAAAATTATTAAATATAATATTTAATAAATTTTTTTCATTTAAACAAAGTCATTTATTAAGTATTTATATATCATTTATAACTATATTATTAATTATAATTAGTTGTTTTTTTTATAGTAATTTAGTTATATTTATATTTGTTATTTTTTTATTTACAAAAGTAATAGATGAAATTAAAAAACATAATTATATATTAAATAAATTTTTTTATGAAAGATATTATTATAATTTAAATTTTAAAAAAAATAAAATAATAAAAGGTTTAAATATCAATAAAATGTTTAGAGATTATAAACATGTATTTTATTGTAATAAATATTATACTGAAAAAGAAATTTTAAAAAGAAAATTCCATGATTGATAAAATATAAAAATAATAAAAAAAATAAGTTGAAATATTTGACTTTTTATTTTATATATGGTAAAATTCTATATTGTGTAGGGCCTCACTCTACAACCACCCAGAGAAGGTTATAAAAAACAATTGTTTTACCTTAATGGTGAGTCTTAGAAATTATAAAGGAGGTAAATTATGAAAGCTATTATTGAAACAGGTGGAAAACAATATTATGTTGAAGAAGGAACTGTTCTTTACGTAGAAAAATTAGATGTTGAACCAGATACTAATATAATTTTTGATAAAGTTATTATGGCAAATGGTGTTGCTGGACGTCCTTATTTAGTAGGAACTACAGTAAATGCTAAAGTTGTAAAACATGGTAAAAACAAAAAAATTATAGTATTTAAATACAATGCTAAGAAAAAATATCGTAAAACTCAAGGTCATCGTCAACCATATACAAAAGTAGAAATTACTGCAATTAATGCATAATGATTAAAGTATTAATCAAAAAAAATAAAGATCAAATTAATAGTATTACTATTAAAGGTCATGCAGGTTACGGTGTATCAGGTGAAGATATAGTATGTGCTAGTGTTAGTAGTATAATTATTACTTCTCTAAATGCAATAATTAAAATTGATGAAAAATCAATTAATTATAAGCAAGATGAGGGATTTATAGAAGTTAATATATTAATACATACTGAAGTACTAGATATTCTAATTGAAAACATGATAAATTTATTAAAAGACTTAGAAAAAGATTACAAAAAAAATATAAAAATCTATGAATAGGAGGTGTACCTATGGAATTATTAGTTTTAAATATTCAAGAATTCGCCCATAAAAAAGGACAAGGGTCTACAAGAAATGGACGAGATTCTGAATCTAAAAGATTAGGTGCTAAAGCAGCAGATGGAGAATTTGTAACTGGTGGATCAATTATCTATCGTCAACGTGGAACTAAAATTTATCCAGGTGTAAATGTAGGAATCGGTAGTGATGATACAATTTATGCAAAAGTTGATGGAATTGTTAAATTCGAAAGAGTTGGACGAGATAAAAAACAAGCTAGTGTTTATCCAGAAGTATAAAATCAGTTAAAACTGATTTTTTTTGTATAATTATATACAATAAATATAAAAAAATGGTATACTAAAGTATAAGCATTAGGAGATGATTACATGTTAGTACTAGCAAAAGCAATGTTAGCAATGATGATAGGATTTATAATATCGATTATATTTGGATTGATTTTAATACCATTATTTAAAAAAAAGAAAACAAAACAAGTATTAAGTGTTTTCTTAGGAGAAAGCCATAAGAAAAAAGAAGGAACTCCAACAATGGGTGGTTTTATATTTATAATACCAACTATTATAACTGTTATAATATTATTATTGACAAATAAAATTGAATGGTCAAATAATTTACTTATAATTTTATTTGTATTTATATCATATGGTTTAATTGGCTTTATAGATGATTATTTAATTATAAAAAGAAAAAACAATATAGGACTTACAGAATTTCAAAAAATAGTAGGGCAATTATTTATAGCGTTAATTTCATTTTATTTATTAATGAGAAGTGGTCATGAAACTGAACTATATGTTTATTCTATGGGAATAAAAATCCATTTAGCTTGGTTTTATGGTATTTTCTTATTATTTATTTTAGTTGCAAGTAGCAATGCGGTAAATATAACTGATGGTTTAGATGGATTAGCTGGAGGATTATCCTTAATTGCGTTTTTAGCTTTAGGTTTAATAACATGGAATTCTTTTTGGGTAAGTGGATATGAAGAAATAGCAATATTTTGTTTTATACTAGTTGGATCATTGTTAGGCTTTTTATTCTTTAATACATATCCAGCCAAAGTGTTTATGGGAGATACAGGATCTTTATCTCTTGGAGCTACAATGGCTATAATAGCTGTTTTAACAAATCATGAAGTAACATTTATAATTATTGCTGGTGTATTTATTATTGAAACACTAGTTTGTATATTACAAATGGGGTCTATATTTATTAGACATAAAAAAATATTTTTAATGACACCTCTTCATCATCACTATGAAAAATTAGGTTGGGATGAAAGAGATATCGTAAAAACATTTTGGGTAATAGGTTTATTTCTTGCTATGGCAGGAGTAATGTTTGCCGTATGGCTTTAAAAAAATCAGAACTTAGTTCTGATTTTTATTTATATAGTTTGATATACTTGTTGAAATTGCTTCAATATATTTATCTTGATTATTAATTATATTGTATACATCATTATCATCAATTATATAACCTAATTCAAGAATATATGATTCAATACCTATATTAGAATTATAATATGGATTAGGGTCATATTTTGTGTTTCTACCATCTACATAAGCATATGTTGCGATACCACCTGTTTCCCTTAACATATAATAATAGGGAGTAGAAGTACTAATATTATAAGGTTTATAACCATTTTCTTTAGCTTCTTTTTTTGATTCAATAATGTCTGTTAATAAAAAATTTCTTACATAAACTCCATTTTTTATTTTATAGTTATAATTTATTGAATAATTAGTTTTAGTATAATTAACAATATTGTTTGCTAAATCAGTAGCAAGAGTTAAATCAGTATTGTTTGGTGCATATATTTCTACACCACCTTGTTTTACTGGATAGTCATTACTATTTAAATGAAGTGAGAATATAAATTTAGCTTTTACTGTTTGAGCAATACCCGCACGTCCATTTTTTCCATATGAACTTATATTAGTATCATTTTCTCTTGTCATTTTAACTTTATAGCCTTCATTTTCTAAAGCTTTTTTTAAAGCAATAGCATTTTTTAAATTAAATTTTGACTCACTATAATTGCCAGATACTGCACCTGAATCATCCCCACCATGACCAGCATCAATAACAATATCATATACCTCACTAGGTAGTTTTGTTTTGTGTGATGTTAAAGATAAATAATTAATTGTTTTATTTTTTAAATTTTTTTGTTTAAAATCTATAATTATTTTATTATTACTTTTGTTTTTTGTTATTGTATAGTATGATATTTCTTTATATTTTGTTTTATTTTCTAAAGTATAATATTCATTTTTATTATCGATATAATTAATTTTTAAAAACATATAATAATTATTAGAAGATATTCCTTCTAAATTTATTCCAGTATTAATTAATTTTGATGTACTGAATTTTAATGTTTCATTAATGCTATAAGATATCTTATATTCTTTTTCTTTTCCATCTATGCTTTTTAAAACAAGATAAACACTAGAAACATCTTTAATATTCTTATCAAGTGTTCCTTCTAAATTTAAATGTGTACCATATAAAATATATTTATTAATACTAACAGATTCATTTTCTATGTTAGTAAAAATATTAATTATTTCTTTTTCTTGTTTGTTTATATCATAGTAATAAAAACCTCCGATGGAAATTATTGAAATAAAAAGAATGATAAGTATTTTAAATATATGTTTCTTTTTATGTGTTTTTTTCTTTTTCATAAAGCACCTCATAATAATTATATCAGTTATTTATAAAATAATAATGAAAAATAAATGAAAAATTAAATTTATATAAATTGATTGACTTATATACTTTGTTGTGTTATTATTTATTTATGCACGGATAAGTGTTTTTATTTTGAAATAAAAATAATATTAAAAGAGGTGTTAGAATTTGAAAAAAATAAAGCAATTTATCAAAGGAATTAAAAGTGAAATGCATAAAATCAGATGGACTAAAAAGAAAGAAATGATTATATATTCAATAGCTACATTAACTTGTGTTATTGTATTTGGATTATTTTTTCTAGGACTAGATTTTTTGATTTCTGCAATTAAGGAGTTGAGATATTAATGGAAAAAGAATGGTATGTAGTTAATACTTATTCAGGACATGAAAACAAAGTAAAAGAAAAATTAGAAATGCGTGCAAGTTCAATGGGTATGGAAGATTATATATATAGAATAATCGTTCCAGAAGAAAAAGTAATAGATGAAAAAGGAAAAGAAAAAACAAAAAAAATGTTTCCTGGTTATATATTAGTTGAAATGGTAATGAATGATGAAGCTTGGTTTATTGTTAGAAATACACCAGGTGTAACAGGATTTATAGGATCATCAGGAAAAGGAACAAAACCATTTCCACTTACACTTATGGAAGTTGATAAAATATTAAGTAGTATGGGAATGAGTAGATTAGAAATAGGAAACTCACTTGATATAGGAGATTCTGTTAAAGTTATTAACGGACCATTTGCTTCTATGTATGGTAAAGTAAAGAGTTTAAGTATGGAAGATCAAGTATTAGAAGTATCTCTTGATTTATTTGGTCAAGAAACAATTGTTGAATTAGGATTTAGTGAAATAGAAAGATCTTAATAAATTTAAAAAAATATTAATATCATTGTTTACAAATTGGTTTAAATATGATATTATTATACGTGGCTATATATTTTTATATAGAAAACAAGTGGGAGCGCGGATATAAACCACTTAGGAGTGATCTTAAGGCATTTGAACCACTCGCGAAAAAATAAATATAGGAGGTGTTTTTCGTGGCAAAAGAAATTACTAAAAAAATTAAAATACAAATACCAGCAGGAAAAGCAACACCAGCTCCACCAGTAGGAACTGTTCTTGGGCCAGCAGGTGTTAATTTACAAGAATTTTGTACAAAATATAATGATGCAACTAAAGACAAAATTGGAGATATATTACCAGTTGAAATAAGTATCTATGATGATAGATCATTTGACTTCGTAATCAAAACTCCACCAACAGCATTCTTAATTAAGAAAGTTACTGGAATCAAAAAAGGTTCTGTAAAAGGAGCTAACGAAACAGTAGCAACTTTAACAAAAGCTCAATTAAAAGAAATAGCTGAAATTAAATTAGAAGATTTAAACGCATATGGAGTAGAAGAAGCAATGAGAACAATTGCAGGAACTGCTAAAAATATGGGAGTAGAAATCGAAGATTAATTAACAAACATAGGTTTATAGCCTATGTGGGAGGAAAAATCCGCAAATACCACATAAGGAGGTTAAATAGTGAAGAAAGGTAAAAAATATTTAGAAGCTTCTAAAAAATTAGATAAAAACGCTTTATATAATAAAGAAGAAGCAATTAAATTAGTTAAAGAAACATCAACAACAAAATTTGATTCATCTGTAGAATTAGCAATGAGATTAAATCTTGATACTAAAAAAGCAGATCAACAATTAAGAGGAGCAGTAGTTCTTCCTAATGGAACAGGTAAAACTAAAAGAATTTTAGTTATAGCAAAAGGAGAAGCTGCAAAAGCTGCAGTTGAAGCTGGTGCTGATTATGTAGGAGATACTGATTTATTAGAAAAAATCGAAAAAGAAAATTGGTTCGAATTCGATACTATGATCGCAACTCCAGACATGATGCCTCATTTAGGTAAAATTGGTAGAATTTTAGGACCTAAAGGTCTTATGCCAAATCCAAAAACTGGAACAGTTACAATGGATACTAAAAAAGCAGTTGAAGATGTTAAAAAAGGACGTGTAGAATATCGTACAGATAGTTACGGTAATGTTCATGTTTTAATTGGTAAAGTTTCATTTGATAATGAAAAATTATTAGAAAACTTAAATGCTTTTGTATCATTAATTTCAAAATCTAAACCATCTGTAGTAAAAGGTAAATACATTTTAAATGTATCTGTTGCTTCTACAATGGGACCAGGTGTAAAAATTGATACAAATAGTTTTGACATTTAATTAGACTTATGTTATAATTAAAATGTTCGTTTGAAAATTATATATTGTACCGTAGACAGTAGGGGATTTTAATCTTAATATTCCTACCGAGGAACTCTTTAATAAAGAAGTCTTTGGCCTTACTGTAATTAGTAAGGCTTTTTATATGGTACTTCAATGAATAGGAGGTGCAAAAATGGCAAATCAAAAAATAATTGAAAAGAAATCAAATACAGTTGATGAAATTCAAAACAAGATTAAAGAATCAGCTACAATTGTTTTATTTGAATACAGAGGCTTAACAGTTACTGAAACAAATAAATTAAGAAGAGAATTAAGAGATTCTGAATCTGACTTTAAAGTATATAAAAATACTTTAACAAAAAGAGCATTAGATAATTTAAATTATGATTTAGGTGATAATTTAAACGGACCTAAGGCTATAGCTTTTGGTAAGGATGCAATAGCACCAATCAAAATATTAAGTGATTTTGCAAAAAAACATAAAGCATTAGAACTTAAAGTTGGTATTGTAGACGGAGAAGTAGCAGATACTAATATGTTAAAAGAATTAGCATCTATTCCATCAAGAGAAGGATTACTTACAATGTTCGCATGTGGTTTACTTGCTATACCAAAAGACTTTGCAATATGCTTAGACTTACATAGTAAAAATTTAGAAAATTAATAAAAAAGAAGGAGAAATATATTATGGCAAAAATAAGTGCAAAAGAAATAATTGAATCATTAAAAGAAATGACTCTTTTAGAAATCAAAGAAGTAGTAGATTTAATGAAAGACGAATTTGGAGTTGATCCAAGTTCAGTAGCAGTTGCTGCAGCACCTGTAGCAGTAGAAGAAGGACCAAAAACTGTTAATGTAGTATTAGCAAGTGCTGGTGCTAACAAAATTGCTGTTATCAAATTAGTAAGAGAAATTACTGGTTTAGGATTAAAAGAAGCAAAAGATGTTGCTGACAACGGTGGAGTTGTTAAAGAAAAAGCTAACGCTGACGAAGCTGCTGAATTAAAAGCAAAATTCGAAGAAGCTGGAGCTACTATTGAATTACAATAATTATTTATAATTAATGGTTAGCCTATACTAAAATATTAGTATGGGCTTTAACCGTCTAATAAAGGGGTATATTTATGTCACATTATTTTACAAATGAAAATATTGAAAGTAAAGAAGTAAAAACTAAATGCATCATTAATAATGAAACATTTAACTTTACAACTGACAATGGTGTTTTTTCAAAAAAAGGTTTAGATTTTGGTACAAGATCATTACTAGAAAATTTAGAAATAGATAAAATTAATGGAAATGTATTAGACTTTGGATGTGGCTATGGCCCAATTGGTATTTATCTAGCAACAAGAACGAAAGCGAAGGTTGATATGATAGATATTAATTTAAGAAGCATAAACTTAGCAAAAAAAAATGCTCATATAAATAATGTAAATGTTAATATATTTGAAAGTAACATATATGAAAATATAAAAGAAAAATATGACTTTATAATATCTAATCCACCAATAAGAGTTGGTAAAATAGTGTTATATCAAATACTATTTGAAGCAAAAAAACATTTGAAAGAAAATGGTGAACTTTGGATTGTTATTAATAAAGATCAAGGCGCTAAATCAGTATTAAAAGATTTAGAAAAAGAATATAGCGTAAGACTAATTAATAAAAACAAGGGTTTTTATATAATATGTGCTAAAAACATTGACAAATCAATGAAATTTTAGTAAAATTATAAATTGGTTGCTGTACTTATTTTATAAGTACGCTCTTTGTTAAATATAGTATATAGGGGTGAGAAAGTGGCTTACAAAACAAAAAAATTCGGTGATCATCGCGAAAGAAGAAGATATGCAAAGACAAAAAATGCTATTGAACTTTCTAATTTATTAGAAATTCAAAAGAAATCATATGAATGGTTTATTACAGACGGAATCAAAGAAATTTTTGAGGATATTTTTCCAGTGGAAGATTTCCAAGGTAAATTATCTTTAGAATTCGGTGAATATTCTTTTGAAGAACCAAGATACTCAATCAAAGGTTGTAAAGAAAGATATTCAACATATGCATCACCTGTTAAGGTAGAAGCAAGACTTTTTAATCATGAAACAGGAGAAGTAAAAGAACAAGATATTTACTTGGGAGATTTACCTATCATGACTGAAAGTGGAACATTTGTTATTAATGGAGCAGAAAGAGTAATTGTATCACAATTAGTTCGTTCTCCATCTGTTTATTTTGGAAAAGAAATAGACAAAAATGGTAGACTTGTAATAACATCACAAATGATTCCAAACCATGGTACTTGGTTAGAATATGAAGTAGATGCTAGAAATGTTATATATGTACGTATCGATAGAACAAGAAAAGTACCTTTAACAACACTTTTACGTGCTTTAGGACTATCAAGTGATGAAGATATTGTTGATTTATTTGGAGAAAATGATTTTATTGTTAACACAATTAATAAAGATTCAAATAAAAACACTGACGAATCATTAATTGATATTCATTCTAAATTAAGACCAGGTGAACCATCTACATTAGATAGTGCTAAAAATCAATTAATCACAAGATTTTTTGATGCATTTAGATACGATTTAGCTAAAGTAGGTCGTTATAAATTTAATAGAAAATTAAATGTTATTGATAGATTACTTGGATGTACATTAGCAGAAGATATTAAAGAAAATAAAAAAGTTATAGTTGAAAAAGGAACTGTTTTAACAAAAGAAGTTTTAGAGTTAGTAAAACCACTTCTTTTAAATGGTTATGGTATGCAAGAAACTATAATTAATAATGATTTAGATACTTACAATAAAGTTCAAGTTATAAAAGTTTTTTCTAAAAATAATCCAGAAAAAATTATTAAAGTAATTGGTAATGACTATACAACAGAAATAAAAAGGCTTACAATTTCTGATATATATGCAGCTACATCATATTACTTAAACTTACTTGAAGGTGTTGGTAATTTTGATGAAATAGATCATTTATCAAATAGACGTGTACGTCAAGTAGGAGAACTTTTACAAAACCAATTTAGAATTGGTGTAAGTCGTATTGAAAGAGTTATTAGAGATAGAATGAGTACTCAAGAAATAACTGAAGTAACTCCAAAATCTTTAATAAATATTCGACCACTTACAGCTTCTGTTAAAGAATTCTTTGGTAGTAGTCAATTATCACAATTCATGGATCAAACAAATCCAATAGCAGAGCTTACAAACAAAAGAAGACTTTCATCTCTTGGGCCAGGTGGTTTATCAAGAGATAGAGCAGGTATGGAAGTTCGTGACGTTAATCCATCACATTATGGTAGATTATGTCCAATTGAATCTCCAGAAGGTCCAAATATAGGATTAATTACTTCTTTAGCTTCTTATGCTAAAGTAAATGATTATGGATTCATTATGACTCCATATAGAAAAGTAAATAATACTTTATTAACTGATGAAATTGTATATATGACAGCAGATGAAGAAATGGATTATTATATTTCACAAGCTACTGTTAAAACAGATGGAACTAATATTACAGAAGAAAGAGTTCCAGTTAGATATAAATCAGAAACTATTATTGTTGAAGCAAGCAAAGTAGATTATGTTGACGTTTCACCACAACAAGTTGTATCAATTACTACAGCAGGAATTCCATTCTTGGAACATGATGATGGTAAACGTGCACTTATGGGTGCTAACATGCAACGTCAAGCAATACCTCTTTTAAAAGCAGAAGCACCAATAGTTGGTACAGGAATTGAATCAATTTCTGCAAGAGATAGTGGAGCAGTTATTATTGCAAAAGCTGATGGTATTGTAGACTATGTTGATTCAAGAAAAATAATTGTAAAAACTGTAAAAGGTATGGATACATATTATTTAAGTGGTTATGAAAGAAGTAATGCTGGTACATGTTACCATCAAATTCCAATTGTTAAACTTAATGATAAAGTTAAAAAAGATATGGTTATTGCTGATGGGCCTTCTACTGAATTAGGAGAAATGGCTCTTGGTAGAAATGTTACTGTAGCTTTTATGAACTATAATGGATACAATTATGAAGATGCTATTATCTTAAATGAAAGATTAGTAAAAGATGATGTTTATACATCAATTCATATTGAAGATTATGAAATAGAATGTCGTGATACAAAACTTGGACCAGAAGAATTTACAAGAGATATTCCAAACGTAAGTGAAGATGCTCGTAAAAACTTAGATGATACTGGTATTATCCGTATTGGTACTGTAGTAAAAGATGACGATATATTAGTAGGTAAAGTAACACCAAAAGGTATTGCAGAACTTACAAGTGAAGAAAAATTATTACATGCTATTTTTGGAGAAAAAACTCGTGAAGTAAGAGATACATCACTTCGTGTTCCACACGGTGGTGGAGGAATAGTTCATGATGTTAAAATCTTTACAAAAGAAGATAGTGATGAACTTCCAGCAGGAGTTTCAAAAATAATAAGAGTTTATATAGCTCAAAAAAGAAAAATATCTGTAGGGGATAAAATGGCAGGACGTCATGGTAATAAAGGTGTTATTTCATTAGTATTACCAGAAGAAGATATGCCTTATTTACCAAATGGAGAACCTGTTGATATATTACTTAACCCACTTGGAGTACCATCTCGTATGAATATTGGGCAAGTACTTGAAATGCATTTAGGTATCGCAGCAAAAGAATTAGGTATTTATGTTGCTACTCCAGTATTTGATGGAGCAACAAGATCAGAAATTATTGATGCTTTAAAAGAAGCTGGACTTGATGAAGATGGAAAAGCTGAATTAATAGATGGACGTACAGGTGAAGCTTTTGATAACCGTATATCTGTTGGTGTTATGTACATGATAAAACTTCATCACATGGTTGATGATAAATTACATGCAAGATCAACTGGACCATACTCTTTAGTAACTCAACAACCACTTGGAGGAAAAGCTCAATTTGGTGGACAAAGATTTGGGGAAATGGAAGTTTGGGCATTATATGCTTATGGAGCTGCTCATGTTCTTCAAGAAATGATGACTGTTAAATCAGATGATGTTGTAGGTCGTGTTAAAGTTTACGAAGCAATCGTAAAAGGAACGCCACTTCCAAAATCTGGAGTACCAGAATCATTTAGAGTATTAATCAAAGAATTCCAAGCTTTAGGATTAGACATAACTGTTTTAAATAACGAAGGAAGTTTTGTTGAATTAAAAGATTTAGAAGAAATTGATGAAGATTCTTATTTATCTGTTGATGAAATAGAAGTAGTTGAACCAATAGTTGAAGAAAAAGAAATTATTGAAGAAGAAATAGAAGACTTAGACGAATTAAATGATTTAGACGAAGTCGAAGAACCTACTGAAGAAGATTTAGAAAAGGTTATGAAAGGGGATGAGGATTAATGGATGTTAATAACTTCGAAGGGTTAAAAATTTCAATTGCCTCTCCTGAAAAAATAAGAGAATGGTCATATGGAGAAGTAAAAAAAGCTGAAACAATTAACTACCGTACTTTAAAACCAGAACGTGATGGATTGTTTTGTGAAAAAATATTTGGACCATCAAAAGACTATGAATGTTCATGTGGTAAATATAAGAGACTTAGATATAAAGGTGTAGTATGTGATAGATGTGGAGTTGAAGTTACTCGTTCAAAAGTACGTCGTGAACGTATGGGACATATAGAACTTGCAACACCTGTCTCTCATATATGGTTCTTCAAAGGAATACCATCTCGTATGGGATTAGTACTTGATATGTCTCCAAGAGACTTAGAAGAAGTTTTATACTTCGTATCATATGTTGTATTAGATCCAGGAGCGGCTCCTTTAGAGAAAAAACAAACAATAAGCGATAAAGAATATCGTGCTTACTATGAAAAATATGGTAATACTTTTAGAGTAGGAATGGGTGCTGAAGCAATTAAAGAATTACTTTCACAAGTAACAATTGCAGCAGATGTTGAAACTATTAAAAAAGAAATAGAAGAAATAAAAGACTCAACTAGTCAAAAAAGAATTAGATTAATTAAAAGATTAGATGTACTTGATGCATTCCAAGAATCTGGTAATAAACCTGAATGGATGATTATGGATACACTTCCAGTTATTCCTCCAGAATTAAGACCAATGATTCAACTTGATGGTGGAAGATTCGCAACAAGTGATTTAAATGATTTATACAGACGCGTTATTAACCGTAATAATCGTCTTAAAAAATTAATGGATCTTGGTGCTCCAAGTATTATTATTCAAAACGAAAAACGTATGCTACAAGAAGCAGTAGATGCTTTATTTGATAATGGTAGACGTGGACGTCATATTACAGGAGCAGGAAATAGACCTTTAAAATCTTTAAGTAGTATACTAAAAGGTAAACAAGGACGTTTCCGTCAAAACTTATTAGGTAAACGTGTTGACTATAGTGGTCGTTCAGTTATCGTAGTAGGTCCAACATTAAAAATGTATGAATGTGGAATTCCTAAAGAAATGGCTTTAGAATTATTTAAACCACATGTTATAAATGGATTAGTAACAAAAGGTATAGCTTCTAATATAAAAGCAGCTAAAAGAATGATTGAAAATCAAGATGAAAGAGTATGGGATGTTGTAGAAGAAAAAATCAAAGAACATCCAGTTATGTTAAACCGTGCTCCTACATTACATAGACTTGGTATACAAGCATTTGAACCTAGATTAATTGGTGGACGTTCAATAAGACTTCATCCTCTAGTTTGTGCAGCATTTAATGCCGACTTTGATGGGGATCAAATGGCTGTTCACGTTCCAATTAGTGAAGAAGCTCAAGCAGAAGCAAGAATTCTTATGCTTGGTGCTAATAATATACTATCTCCAAAAAATGGACAACCAATCGTTTCTCCAGGACAAGATATGGTTTTAGGTAATTATTACTTAACAATTGAAAGATCAGATCTTGAAGGTGAAGGACGTGTATTTAAAGATACAAATGAAGCTTTAATGGCATATGAAAGAACAGAAATAACTCTTCATACAAGAATAGCAATTCCAGTTCGTTCATTCAAACATAAATTGTTCCCAGATAATTATATTGACAAGTATTTTGTAACAACAACAGGAAAACTTATATTTAATGAAATTTTTCCAGATACTTTCCAATATATAAATGATGGATCAAAAGAAAATATTGAAGGAATAACTCCAAGTAAATATTTCTTAGATAAAGGAACTGATATTAAAGAAGCAATTAAAGATATGGAAGTTGTTGATCCATTTAATAAAGGTGTATTTACTAAGATAATTGCACAAATTTATAAAAGATATCATACAACTGAAACTTCAGTTATGCTTGATAAATTAAAAGATTTAGGGTTTAAATATTCAACAATATCTGGTATATCAATTTCAATCACAGATATTAAAGAAAGTATAATTAAACCTGAAGTAATTAAAGATAGTCAAGAAAAAGTTGATCAAATTAATAAACAATTTAAACGTGGTTTAATAACTGATGACGAAAGATATAGTAAAGTTGTAGAACTTTGGACTATAGCGAAAGATACAATTTCAAAAGAATTAGCTCAAATGATAAAGAAAGATAAACATAATTCTTTATCAATGATGATTGATTCAAAAGCTCGTGGAGATATTGCATCACTTACACAATTAGTTGGTATGCGTGGATTATTTGCTAAACCAAATGGTAAAAACGAAGAAATCCCAGTTACATCAAACTTTAGTGAAGGTGTTACAATTTCTGAATTCTTCTTATCTACACATGGGGCTCGTAAAGGAGCTGTTGATACAGCCTTAAAAACAGCCGATGCGGGATATTTAACAAGAAGACTTGTAGATGTTTCACAAGATATAATTATAAAAGAAGAAGATTGTGGAACTGAAGGTGGAGTTGTTGTAGAAGCATTTATGAATGCTGATGGAACTGAAATCGAATCTTTACGTGAACGTATTATTGGTAGATTTACTAATAAAAAGGTAATAAATCCAACAACTAAAGAAGTAATTATTGATAAAAATATTTATATTACAGAGCAACTTGCTGATAAAGTAGTTACTGCTGGTGTAACAAAAGTATCAATTAGAACTTTATTAACTTGTAAGAGTGAATTCGGTGTTTGTAAACACTGTTACGGACGTAATTTAGCGACAGGACGTATCGTTGAAATTGGTGAAGCTGTAGGTATTATGGCTGCTCAATCAATTGGTGAACCTGGTACCCAACTTACAATGCGTACATTTAATACAGGTGGAGTTGCCGGAGATGATATTACACAAGGGTTACCTCGTGTTACTGAGTTATTTGAAGCAAGAAATCCAAAAGGTAAAGCAACTATATCAGAAATAAATGGTGTAGTTACTGAAATAGAAGAAAGTAATGGAAAATATATTATTTCAGTTAAAAATGATGCTGAAGTAATTGAACATACTTCTAACTATGGATCTAAACTTTCAGTTAGCAAAGGTGAAGAAGTAAAATCTGGACAACGTTTAACTCATGGGGCAATTAGTCCAAAAGAATTATTAGTTGTAACAGACCCTATTAATGTACAACAATATGTTGTAAAAGAAATACAAAAAGTTTATCGCTCTCAAGGTGTTGATATAAGTGATAAGCATATCGAAGTAATTGCTAAGAGAATGATTTCTAAGATTAAGATAATTAATTCAGGAGATTCATATTTCTTACCAGGTACAATGATAAATATAAATAAATTTACTGATATAAATACAGCTTTAATACTTGAAGGAAAACTACCTGCAACAGGTAGACCAGTACTTTTAGGTATAACAAAAGCTTCATTAGAAACAGATTCATTCTTATCAGCCGCATCATTCCAAGAAACAACAAGAATTCTTACAGATGCAGCAATTCATGGTAAAGTAGATCATTTAAATGGTCTAAAAGAAAATGTTATTATTGGTAAATTAATTCCAGCTGGTACAGGAGCTAAATTATATCAAAAAACTGATTATACTTTAGACACAAATTGTTCTGATGAAGAACCACTTGATGTACTAGAAGAAGAATTAATGGATTAAGAACTGAAATGTTCTTTTTTCTTTATTTGACAAAAAAAAATATTTTGGTATAATGTAAAAGATGGCACATTATTCTAGTCATTAACATTTTTTATGAAGGTGGGGTTAAAAAACCACTAAAGAGCACATCTGTGAAACTTTTGGTGCTTGCTTCTTACGCCCAGTTTGGGGTGAGTGCTGGGAGGTTAGGTTATTGGGCAACCGTAATGGCATACGCAATTGACCCACTAATCGTGGAGACCTAAAGTTGTTATAAGCCTATACACAAGCATCGTTGACGGACTTGTGACGATTTAGGATTGAACCTACTATGTGGGGAAACTTACGAGTAGTGTAGCTTGTCTTGAGTGAATATTAGGGGATAATTGATCAGATCTTAAACTTTTGGCCAAAAGATTAGGATTATCGCAATTTGAAACTTTATTTGCAAAAAAGAATTAATATTAAATGGATGGTGGGGAAATCCCCTAGAGTGTATACTTTAATATAGGATTGCAGTGCGTACTAAGTGGTAATCAAGTCATATAATTGGAAACGTTATATTAGTTTTTTTAAAGGGGAACCGCAACTCTGGTAACGGAATGTAAGAACTAGAGAAATTCAACTTGACCTAAGGCGTAAAGTTTACTATATTAAAAGCCATTATTTTTTAAAAAAGGATTAAATCCTTTTTTATTTTTATGTTGTATAGTATAATAAAATAAGGTGATAGAATGAATAAAAGTAAATTAGAACTTTTAAATTTAAAAATTCAAACAAGAAGAAAAGAGTTAAGAAATAAAATAAATATTGATTTCTTTTGGGTAATAAAAATAACATCAATTGCTTTTATAGTAGCATTAACATTTGCTATTATATCAGAAACTTTAATACCAAATGTAAACTTAATAATAGGAATTATAATATTAATAGCCTTTATAATGGTAGGTATATTGTTTGATATGATAGGAGTAGCAGTAACAGCTGCAGACGAAGCCCCATTTCATTCAATGTCATCAAGACGAGTTAATGGTGCGGATGTAGCGGTTATTTTTAAAAAAAATGCTGATAAAGTATCTTCATTTTGTAATGATGTAATAGGAGATATATGTGGTGTTATTTCAGGGTCTGTTGGGGTAATAATTGCTTCTTCAATTTCAAAATCAACAGGAGTTGAAAATCTTACTGTTTCACTTTTAGTAACAGCAATTATAGCTTCAATAACAATAGGTGTAAAAGCTATAAGCAAGAGTTTTGCTATTAATAAATCAAATATAATATTATATGAATTTGCTAAAGCTGTTTCTTATTTTTATAAACCAAAGAAATAATATTCGACAAAATTTCACAAAAAATTCACAAATTATTGACCCAAAGTACATAAAATGATATAGTATAAATAGGAGTGATAGAATGAATAATGAAAATTTAAATGAAACATCTAATGTAGAAACTAAAGTTGATGCAGTAGATAAAAATGTAGTAAAAGCAAATACAAGTTCTAAAAAAATTAAAGGTATTATAGCATTAGTATCAGTATTATTAATTGCTATAGGTGGATACTTTTTATATTCAAAAGTATTATGTAATTCAAAAAATTTATTTTTAAATTCAATCAATAACAGTTATAAAGATGCAGAAGATTATTTTGATGAATTAACTAATACAGATTCTTCAAAATTAGTTCAAGAAAAATCTGTAAAATCAACTTATAATATGGGTATGAATTTAAGTATTGATGATAGTTTAAAATCAAGTTTAACAACTGAACAAAAAGCAGTAATAACAGAAATTAATAAATTAAAAATCAATACAACAGTTGGATATGATTTAAAAAATAAAGAAATGATTTATGGTTTAGGAGCTAATTCAAATAATTCTGAATTAATTAAAGTTTTAGCATATGGATCAAATCAAAAATTTTATATTGAATTAAAAAATCTTTATGATAAATATATTACAATACCAACAGAAAATTATAATGCTTTATTTGCAAGCACAAAAACAAAAACTGAAGATGCTAAATATATAGCAAAAACAGTTAAAGATAAATTTTTAGAAAATTTAGAAAAAGATGATTTCAAAAAATCAACAACAACAATCAAAATAAATAACAAAAAAGTAAAAGTTACTAAAATAGAATATTCTATTTCAGAAAAAAGCTTTAATGAATTATCTGTAAAAGTAATGGAAGATTTATTAAAAGATAAAAAATTCATTGAAAAAATAGCTTCAATTTCATCACAAGATGAATCAAAAATTAAAACATCTATTCAAGATGAAATTAATGAATTAAAAGCTCAAAATAAATCAGGTGATTTAAGTAAAGAAAAATCAATTTCAATGTCAGTTTATCTTAAAGGAATAACTAATAAAACAGTTGGATTTGAAGTTTTAGTAAAAGATAAAGAAGTAAACAAAGATTATAAATTAACATACTTAAAAGATGATAAAATTAAAGAATTTAATTTCTATGAAGATAATAAATCTTTAGTGAATATTACTTTTACAAAACAAAGTAATACTAAATCTAAAACAGTAGTTAAAGCATCAACATTAGTTTTAACAATAAATAAAAAAGTTGAAAACGATGTAGCAACATACGATTTTGATTTAAATACAGGAAGTGCTAGCATTAACTTAACAGGTTCATTAGTAATAAATACTAAAGAAGTTAAAAAAGATGAAAAATATACTAGCAATATAAAACTTACTGCTAATTTACAATCAAGTGGAATGAAATTAGCAACATTAACTTTTGATATTAATGGAACAACTGAATACGGTACAAAACTTACAATGCCAAATTTTTCAAATAGTATTAGTTATACTGATTTAACTGAATCAGATTATAATAAAATTATGACTAAATTATCTGAAAATAAAGAATTAGTTAGTTTATTTAGTATTTTTCAAAATATGAGCAGTTCAACTGCAATAGAAGGGTAGAAAGTATTTCTACTTTTTTCTTTTATTTTAATAACAAACAACATAAAAACAGTTGACAGGAATATAATAAAATGGTATATTATTGTTGCATGTATTAAAAGGTTTACTTCGGTAAATCTTTAATTAAGCATTAAAATGAAACACCTGGAAGTGTGGAATGAGAGGAGGAAAATTATGACAACTATTAATCAATTAGTTAGAAAACGTAGAACTGACAAAGTTAGAAAAAGTAAAGCCCCAGTTTTAGGAATTGGATACAATAGTAGAAAAAAGAAAACTGTAGCTCAAAATGCACCACAAAAACGTGGAGTATGTACTCGTGTTGGGACTATGACACCAAAGAAACCAAACTCAGCTTTAAGAAAATATGCTCGTGTTCGTTTAAGTAATGGTATGGAAGTAACTGCTTATATCGGTGGTGAAGGACATAACCTACAAGAACATAGTGTAGTACTTATTCGTGGGGGACGTGTTAAGGACTTAATTGGGGTTCGTTATCATATAATTCGTGGTACATTAGATACTGCAGGAATTGAAAAACGTCGTCAAGGTCGTTCTAAATATGGAACAAAAAGACCAAAAGCTGCAAAAAAATAGAAAAAAATAAATATTTAAATTGGAAGGAGGAAATACAATATGCGTAAAAGACGTGCTGTAAAAAGAGATGTTTTAGCAGATCCAATGTACAATTCAAAATTAGTTACAAAATTAATTAATCAAATGATGTACGATGGAAAAAAAGGAACATCACAAACAATTTTATACTCTGCTTTTGATATAATTAAAGAAAAAACTAACCAAGAACCAATGGAAGTTTTTGAAAAAGCAATAGAAAATATTAAACCTGCTTTAGAAGTTAAATCTCGTCGTGTAGGTGGTGCTAATTATCAAGTACCTATCGAAGTTAGAGGAGATCGTTCTCAAGCATTAGCTTTACGTTGGTTAGTTAACTATTCAAGACTTCGTGGAGGTCATTCAATGGCTGAAAACTTAGCTAATGAAATAGTAGATGCATCAAATGGTACTGGTGCTGCTGTTAAAAAACGTGAAGATACTCATAGAATGGCAGAAGCTAATAAAGCATTTGCTCATTATCGTTGGTAATTAGGAAAGGAAAAACAGTATGGCTCGTGAATATAGTTTAGAAAAAACACGTAACTTCGGAATAATGGCACATATCGATGCAGGTAAAACTACTTGTACTGAACGTGTATTATTCCATACAGGTAAAATCCATAAAATTGGTGAAACACATAATGGTGAATCAACAACTGACTGGATGGAACAAGAAAAAGAACGTGGAATTACAATAACTTCAGCTGCTGTAACTGCTTACTGGAAAGATCATAGATTTAATATCATTGATACTCCAGGACACGTAGATTTTACAGTTGAAGTATCAAGATCACTTCGTGTATTAGATGGAGCAGTAGCTTTATTAGATGCACAAGCTGGTGTTGAACCTCAAACAGAAACTGTTTGGAGACAAGCAACTGAATTCAAAGTACCTCGTATGATATTTTGTAATAAAATGGATAAAATGGGTGCGAATTTTACATATAGTTTAGGTACTATTGATAGCCGTTTAGGTGTAAATGCTAAACCTATCCAATGGCCTATTGGTTCTGAAAATGAATTTGATGGGATTATTGATTTAGTAACTAGAACTGCATATCATTTTGATGGAGAACAACATGAAGAATCAACTATCATAGATATTCCAGCAGAATTGAAAGATATTGTAGAACAAAAACGTAGTGAATTAATTGAAGCAGTAGTTGATTTTGATGATTCATTAATGGAAAAATATCTTGAAGGTGGAGAACTTAGTGTAGAAGAAATTAAAGGCGCAATCAGAAAAGGAACTTTAGCAGTTGAATTTTTCCCAGTATTATGTGGTACTGCACTTGGAAATAAAGGTGTTAAATTGTTACTTGATGCTGTTGTTGATTATTTACCTGCACCAACTGATATCGAATCTATTAAAGGTGTTGATTTAGATGGTGAAGAAATAGTTAGACATCCAAAAGATTCAGAACCTTTTAGTGCATTAGCATTTAAAGTTATGACTGACCCTTTTGTTGGTAAATTAACGTTTATTAGAGTATATTCAGGTCACTTATCTGGTGGTTCATATACTTTAAACTCTACAAAAAACACTAAAGAAAGAGTTGGACGTATTCTACAAATGCAAGCCAACAACAGAACAGAAATTTCAGAAATATTTGCAGGTGATATTGCAGCAGCAGTAGGACTTAAAAATACAACAACAGGAGATACATTATGTGATGAAAAACACGCTTGTATTCTTGAACAAATGGAATTTCCAGAACCAGTTATTGAACTTACTGTAGAACCAAAATCTAAAGCAGATCAAGATAAAATGGGTGTAGCCCTACAAAAATTATCTGAAGAAGATCCAACTTTTAGAGCAAGTACAGATCATGAAACTGGTCAAACTATCATAGCTGGTATGGGTGAATTACACTTAGATATCATTGTTGATAGAATGAGAAGAGAATTTAATGTAGAAGCAAATATTGGGCAACCACAAGTTTCATATAGAGAAACAATAACTGCAACAGCTGAATGTGAAGGTAAATATATCAAACAATCAGGTGGACGTGGACAATATGGACATGTTTGGATTAAATTCGAACCAAATCCTGAAAAAGGATATGAATTCGTTGATGCAGTAGTTGGTGGAGTTGTTCCAAGAGAATACATTCCAGTTACTGATAAAGGATTACAAGAATCAATTAAAACAGGTATTTTAGCTGGATATCCATTAGTAGATATTAAAGCAACATTATTTGATGGTTCATATCATGATGTAGATTCATCAGAAATGGCATTCAAAATTGCTGCATCTATGGCATTAAAAGAAGCTAAAAACAAATGTAAACCAGTTTTACTTGAACCAATAATGAAAGTACAAGTAATTGTTCCAGATGAATATCTTGGAAACGTTATGGGAGATATTACATCTCGTCGTGGTAGACCAAATGGTCAAGAATCACGTGGAAATGCTCTTGCAATTGATGCAATGGTACCACTTTCAGAAATGTTCGGTTATGTAACATCTTTAAGATCTAATACACAAGGTAGAGGAAATTTTACAATGGTATTTGATCATTATGAAGAAGTTCCAAGAAATATATCTGAAGATATAATCAAAAAAAATGGTGGAAATTAATCAAAATTAATTAAAACACTTGAAATTTTTAATACAATAATATAAAATATATTTGTATGTAATATAAGAGGAGGAAATAAAATGGCTAAACAAAAATTTGATCGTTCAAAACCACATGTTAACATTGGTACAATTGGACACGTAGACCATGGTAAAACAACTTTAACAGCTGCTATTACTAATGTTCTATCAAAAAAAGGATTTGCAGACTTCGTTGATTATGCAAATATCGATAAAGCACCAGAAGAAAGAGAACGTGGAATTACAATTAATACTTCACACGTTGAATATCAAACAGAAACAAGACATTATGCACACGTTGACTGTCCAGGACATGCTGACTACATCAAGAATATGATTACAGGGGCAGCACAAATGGATGGAGCAATATTAGTTATTGCTGCAACAGATGGACCTATGGCACAAACTCGTGAACATATTTTACTTTCACGTCAAGTTGGTGTACCTCGTATGGTTGTATTCATGAACAAATGTGATATGGTTGATGATGAAGAATTATTAGACCTTGTTGAAATGGAAATTCGTGAATTATTAACTGAATACGGATTTGATGGAGACAATACTCCAGTTATTCGTGGATCAGCTTTAAAAGCTCTTGAAGGTGATGCTAATTATGAACAAGCAGTATTAGATTTAATGGATGCTGTTGATAATTGGATTGAAACACCAGTAAGAGATGTTGAAAAACCATTCTTAATGCCAATTGAAGATGTATTTACAATCACAGGTCGTGGAACAGTTGTTACAGGACGTGTTGAAAGAGGTCAAATTAAATTAAATGACGAAATAGAAATCATTGGTATCAAAGATACAAGAAAAGCAATTGTTACAGGAATTGAAATGTTCCGTAAACAATTAGACTTCGCAGAATGTGGAGACAACGCTGGTATATTATTACGTGGTGTTGCAAGAGAAGATGTAGAACGTGGTCAAGTATTAGCTAAATCAGGTTCAGTTACACCTCACACTAAATTCAAAGCTCAAGTTTATATCTTAAGCAAAGAAGAAGGTGGAAGACATACTCCATTCTTCAGTAACTACCGTCCTCAATTCTATTTTAGAACTACAGACGTTACAGGAGTTATTGAATTACCTGCAGGTGTTGAAATGGTTATGCCAGGAGACAATATCGAAATGAACGTTGAATTAATCGCTCCAATCGCTATCGAAACAGGAACTAAGTTCTCAATTCGTGAAGGTGGTAGAACAGTTGGTTCAGGTAATATTTCAGATATTATTGAATAATTAATTAAAACAAGCAATTTGCTTGTTTTTTTTTCATAAAAAAAAGATAGATAAACTATCTTCTAAACATATTTTTTAAGTCTTTTGAGTTCTTATACATAAAATATAATGTGTTATTAGTGATTAATTCTAAATCACCCATATATTCATTTGCTATAGAATTAAAACCTAATTTAAATTTATTTAAACCATTATATGGATTATTATCTAAATTAATGTTTGTAATACCACCTAAATTAAATTCTTTAAAACCAAAATTAGAATATCTTTCACATAATTTCCAAATAAGTAAATGTTTTGAATTAAAAATCTTATATTTTGAATCATATCCATCAATTAATAGAAAAGCTTCATCATTGTTTTTAATTACAAGAGCAGAAGAGGTAATAACACCTTCTGGATAATCTCTAAGCATATTTGTTGCTTTGATTAATTGTTTTTTATAATAATTAAGTTTAAAATCAGCTTCCATTTTACGAGTAGTTAATCCTTTATTATTAGGATTATTACTTCTAATTAAATCATTAGTTATTTCATTACATAATTCTTCTTGTTTTTGAAATAAGTTTTGAAAACGAGTTAAATATGTTTTTGTATCTAATTTTGTATAAAAAAATTCAACACTATTTGTTTTACTAAATTGTAAATATATTTCTTTATAATAATCTAAATCTCTTGGATATTTACCTTTTGTTTGTAAATAGAGGTAGTTAAGAGTAGACAAATCTCCTTTATATACTTTTACTCCATTACTAGAAGCTCCTCTTATTTTAGTTCGAATTTCTTTTCTAATATTTTTAAATAGAATATAATATGGTACATTTAATTTAATAATTGCTTCATATCTTGGTTTCAAAGATTCAAATAAATTACTATAACCTAAATGTTTATATCCTAAATTAGACAGATTATAAAATATATTGTCATAATAATTATTATGCATAGTAATATTGTATTTTATATCATATGTTGTTTTTGTTATACTTGGACATATTTTAATTGCTACAATATTTTTTCTACTCAAATATTTTTTAATTTCTTCTGTAAATATTTTAAGTAAATAAAAATCATTATAGTTAATTAAAAAACCTCTAGGAGCATAAGAATATTTTAATTTTGCATTTTTTTCAACTAGTATTAAAGAAGCAGCTAAAATATTATTATTTTCATCGATTAACCCAAGTAACAAAGTTTCAAAATCTTGATTAGACATAACATTAGCATATTCAACACTTTGATACAAAGATTTGATATTAAAACTATTTCTAAATTTTGTAAATTCTTCATTAGTTAATTCTTTTAATAACATTAGAACCCTTCTTTCTAAACGATAATATTATAGCATATTTTTTAACTAAAAGATATAAAGCTATTAACAATAGACTCTATTTTTGATATAATTTAATAGGAAGGTATGATAATATGATTAAAAATAAAAAGATACTTATTTTAGGTATGGCAAGAAGTGGTATAGCTGCGGCAAGACTATTATCAAAATTTGATAACAAGATTATTTTAACTGATAGTAAGGAACAAAATAAAGAAGAAATAGAAGAATTAAGTGGATTAGGAATAAACTGTATAATAACAAATAATCAATTAGATTTATTAGATGAAAGTATTGATGTACTTGTAAAAAATCCTGGTATAGGAGCAAATAATGAAGTTGTATTAAAAGCTAAAAAATTAGGAATTAATATAATAAATGAAATAGAAGCTTCATATAGTTTAATTCCAAAGAGTGTAAAAATAATTGGAATAACAGGTTCAAATGGTAAAACAACAACTACAACTTTAATTTATGAAATATTAAAAAAGAAATACAATAATGTTCATTTAGCGGGTAATATTGGATTTCCTTTATCACAAGTAGTTGAAAATATTAAAGATAATGATATTTTAGTAATGGAAATATCAGATCATCAATTATGTGATATGTATGAATTTAAAACAAATATTAGTTTACTTCTAAATATAGTTCCAGCACATCTTGATTTTCATGGAAGTTATGAAATATATAAAAGTATGAAAAAAAGAATATTTAACAATCATACCAATAATGATTTAGTTATTTTAAATTTTGATGATAAAGAAGTTATTAATTTAGCAAAAGATATTAAATCAAATAAAAAATATTTTTCTTTTAATGAAGAAGCAGAATCGTATATAAAAAATAATTGTATTTATTACCAGAATCAAGAAATTATGAATATAGATGATATAAGAATAAAAGGAAAACATAATTATGAAAATATACTAGCAGCAGTTACAGTTGTGAAACAATTTGATGTTGAAAATGAAATAATTTCTGAATACTTAAAAGAATTTAAAGGTGTTGAACATAGAATAGAGTTTGTTAGAGAAATAAATAAAAGACTATTTTATAATGATTCAAAAGCAACAAATAATGAAGCCACAATAACAGCTTTAAAATCATTTTCAAAACCTATTATATTAATTATGGGTGGTTTAGATAGAAATATGCCTTTTGATGATTTAACAAATTATTTAACAAATGTAAAATCAATAATATCTTATGGAGAAACAAAAGATAAATTAGAAGAATTTGCTTTAAAAAACAAAATAAATAATATAAAAACAAATACTTTAGATGAAGCAACAATTATTGCTTATCAAGAATCAGAAGAAAATGATATTATATTATTATCCCCAGCATGTGCTTCATGGGATCAATTTGATAATTTTGAAATTAGAGGAAATTTATTTAAAAAAGTAGTAAATGAAATAAAGGAGAAATAAAATGACAAAAATAAAAGAAATAAAAGCAAGAGAAATATTAGATTCAAGAGGAAATCCTACTATAGAAGTGGATGTTATATTAGAAAATAATATATTAGGTAGAGCAAGTGTTCCAAGTGGGGCTTCAACAGGTATTAGAGAAGCTTTAGAATTAAGAGATAATGATAATAGATATAATGGAAAAGGTGTATTAAAAGCCGTTAATAACGTTAATAACATCATAGCGCCAGCTATCGTAGGACATGATTCTAATAATCAAAAAGAAATAGACTACAAAATGATAGAATTAGATGGAACAAAAACAAAAAGTAATTTAGGAGCAAACGCAATATTAGGTGTATCGATGGCAAATTTAAAAGCAGCCGCACTTGATAATAATTTACCTTTATATAAATATGTTGGAAATGATTATTCAATGCCAATACCAATGATGAATATTTTAAATGGAGGAGCTCATGCTGATAATAATTTAGATTTTCAAGAATATATGATTATTCCACAAGCTAATTCAATTAAAGAAAGACTTAGAATAGGTAGTGAAGTATTTCATAGTTTAAAAAGTGTTTTAAATAAAAAAGGTTATAGTACTGGTGTAGGTGATGAAGGTGGATTTGCGCCTAATTTAAATACAAATAAAGAAGGATTTGAACTTATTATAGAAGCTATTATTAATGCTGGATATAAACCTGGTATTGATGTTAATCTAGGTATAGATGTAGCGGCAAGTGAATTTTATAAAGATGGAATGTATAATTTAAAAGGAGAAAACAAATCTTTAACAACAAATGAATTAATTAATTATTACGAAGATTTAGTAACTAATTATCCAATCATTACAATAGAAGATCCAGTTGATGAAAATGATTGGGAAGGTTTTAAATTAGTAACAGAAAAACTAGGTAATAAAATTCAAATAGTTGGTGATGATTTATTTGTAACTAATAAAGAATGTTTACAAAAAGGAATTGATAATAAATCTGGAAATGCTATTTTATTAAAAGTTAATCAAATAGGAACAATAACAGAAACTTTAGAAACAATTGAATTAGCAAAATCAAATAATTACAAAACTATTATTTCTCATAGAAGTGGTGAAACAGAAGATACAACTATTGCTGATTTAGCGGTTGGTTTAAACTTAGGACAAATTAAAACAGGTTCTTTATCTAGAACAGATAGAGTTTGTAAATATAATCAATTAATTAGAATTGAAGAAGAATTAGAAAAATAATTCTTTTTCTTTCTATATAAGTTAATATTTGTTATAATAAACAAGAAGGTGATATTATGTATGCACAAGTATTAGTAGAAATAAAAGCAAAAAATATTGATAAAACTTTTACTTACTTAGTACCAAAAAATATAGAAGAAAATATAAAAATAGGTTCAAGAGTATTAGTTCCATTTGGAAATCAAAAAATAGAAGGTTTTGTTTTAGAATTAGAAAAAAATAAAACATTTGATTATAAAGTAAAAGAAATAATTTCTTTAATAGATGAAAATCCTGTTTTAAATGAAGAACTATTACAACTTGGAAAATATATAAGTAAAAAAACAATATGTAATTTAATAAATGCATATGAAACAATGCTACCAACAGCGTTAAAAGCTAAACATAATACTACAATAAATAAAAAATATGTAAGCTATTTATCATTAAATATGGAATATAATGAAGCTTTAAATCATTGTAAAAATGAATCACAAAAAGAAATAATAAAAGAATTAATACAAGAACAAAAAAAAGCAGATTTAAATAAAATATCACTATCATCTATAAAAACTTTATTAAAAAACAATATAATTAAAGAAGAAATAAAAGAAGAATATCGACTAAATAATTGTATAGAAAAACAAACTACAGATATTCAATTAACAAAAGAACAAATAAATACTATAGATACAATTAATAAAGAAAATAATTTCAAAACTTTTTTAATCCATGGAGTAACAGGTTCTGGAAAAACAGAAGTATATATGAATTTAATAGAACATGTTTTATTAGAAAAAAAAGAAGCAATTGTTTTAGTACCAGAAATAAGTTTAACTCCACAACTTGTAAATACATTTAGAAAAAGATTTGGTTCTAATGTCGCAGTATTACATAGTGGTTTAAGCAATGGAGAAAAGTATGATGAATGGAGAAAAATAGAAAGAAAAGAAGTATCAATAGTTATTGGTGCTAGAAGTGCTATATTCGCACCATTTACAAATATTGGAATAATAATAATAGATGAAGAACATTCTTCAACATATAAACAAGAAAATAACCCAAAATATAATGCAAAAGATATCGCAATATTTAGAGGAAGATATCATAATTGTAAGATTGTTTTAGGAAGTGCAACTCCATCAATAGAAAGTTATACAAGAGCAAAATTAAAAGATTATGAATTATGCTTAATGGAAAACAGAATAAATAATGAAATGCCAAAAATTACTCTAATTGATATGAAACAAGAATATAGAACGGGTAATACAATTTTATCAAGTTTATTAAAAGAAAAAATAAATGAAAAAATTAAAAATAATGAACAAATTATCCTTTTATTAAATAGAAGAGGTTATACTACAATAACTGTTTGTAAGGAATGTGGTTATACATTAAAATGCCCAAATTGTGATATACCACTTACTTATCATAAATCATCTAATACTTGTAGATGTCATTACTGTGGATATGGAGCAAAAAAATTAATTGCTTGTCCAAATTGTAATAGTAAAGAAATAAATGATTCAGGTATTGGAACAGAAAAACTAGAACAATATATAATTGATAATATTGAAAATTCTAAAGTAATTAGAATGGATGTAGATACAACTAGTACAAAAGGATCACATGAAAAAATAATAAAAGAATTTGAAAATAAAAACTATAATATTTTAATTGGAACACAAATGATATCAAAAGGACTTGATTTTCCAAGTGTAACATTAGTTGGTGTAATAAATGGTGATGCAACACTAAATATTCCAGATTTTAGAAGTGCTGAGCGAACATTTCAATTATTAAATCAAGTATCAGGAAGATCTGGAAGATCAACTCTAAAAGGAGAAGTAATTATTCAAGGATTTAATATTGATCATTATAGTATTTTAAATGCAAAGAATAATGATTATGATCAATTTTATAAACAAGAGTTAGATATTAGAAAAAAATTAAAATATAGTCCTTATTTTAATTTATGTTTAATAAAAATCAAATCAAAAAACATAAACGATTGTTTTACTGAAGGAAATAAAATAGTAAATTATTTAAAAAACAAAAATATGAAAGATACCATTATTTTAGGACCAAGTGCTTGTAATATGCCTAAAATAAATAATATATATCATATTCAAATTATAATAAAATTTAAAAACACAGAAAACATTATAAAAGAATTAAATTATCTTAATGAACTTTATAGATTAAATAAAGTAATTGTCGATATTGATTTAAGCCCTATTAGAATATAGATGAAAAAAATGTCGAAAAATGTTGATAAAAAAAATAAGTTAAGATATAATTGTTAAAGGTAGGAGAGTAAAAATGGAAAAAAAATTTAGAATAATAAGTATAATTTTTATACTTGGATGCATTATCTACTATAGTGGAAGATTTGCTTATTTTTATAAAAAATATAATCCAAAATCAGCAAACGGAGAATCAATGGAAGTTCTTGCAATTACTATTCAAAAACAAAATGGAACATCAAGTACAGGAGATGGATTATATAATAGTAATGGTAATTTAGTTTTTAAAGGAACTAATGTTGATAATTATTTATATTATTCAAATATTCTTTGGCGTGTTGTTAGAGTAAATAGTGATAATAGTGTTGTATTAACAACTGATCAAATTGTTTCTAATCTTGCATGGAGTGATGGTGTTAGTAACTACAAAGATTCATATATAAATGATTGGTTAAATAAAAGTAGTGAAGATAATACAGGTATATTTGAAAACAAATTAAATAATAAAACAAAGTATTTAAAAACAAATACAATATACTTAGATAGTATTGATTCTGTTAATAAAATAACTGCTAAAACAAAAGATACATCATCATTTGTAACATTACTTAGTGTAAGTGATTATTTAAATAGTAAATTAGATAATAGTTATATTAATAACTCAAAAAATATATGGTTATTAAATAATAATACACAAAATAAAGTATGGAATATTAGTGATGGTTCATTAACTACAAGTGATTCTACAAATGGTTATGGAATTAAACCTGTAGTAACATTAAATAGTAATATTGGTGTTGTTAGTGGAAATGGAACAAAAGAAAAACCTTATATAATTGAAGAAGAAAATAAATTATCTTTTGGTAGTTATGTAAAACTTGGTAATGATGTTTATACTGTTTATGAAAAAAATAATACAGTAACAAAACTAATCGCAAATAATTTAATGAATGAAACAAATTTATTAAAATTTAGTAGTAATAATATATTTAATTTACAAGATACATCATCTTTAGCATATTATTTAAATAATGAATTTTATAATAACCTAAGTTATAAAAACAAATTAGTTGATTGTGATTTTTATAATGGTGAATATACAAATACATATAAATATGATTATAAAAATATTTATTCATCAAAAGTAACAGCTAAAGTAGGTTTATTAAATGTATCTGATGTAAATACAAATACAAGTGTTAGTAATTATTTTATGATTACACCAGCTGATAATTATAAAATACATTCGTATAATAATGATGGAAATTTATATTCTTCATATGTAAATTATACTAAAGCAATTAGACCAGCAATTTGTATTTCAAGTAATACAAAACTAACAGGAAGTGGAACAGCAACTGATCCATTTGAATTAGAGGTGTAGAATGATAGAAGAAAATAAAAAAAAGAGAAAATTAAAAAAATTCAAAAAGAAAACTACATATCTATTAATAGTAATTGATATTTTAGCTATCTCTTGTTTCTTTTTAGTATATGGTCCATTTGGATACTTTAGAAATCTATTTGTAAATACTGCATTAAAAACAATGAATCATAAATATTATGCTTATATTCTATACAGTGAAAAGACTGTTGAAGATATAAAAAATAGTAATTATTTTGTTAAACTAAATGAAACAACAAATACAGATGATGTTGTTATTGATACAAAAGAAAAAGATCAATATGCAAATGAATATGAAAAACAAATATTAACACGTGATAAGGGTAATAACGATTATAAATTAATAAATATTAAAGTAGGTAGTGCTAATGCATACTTAGTTGCAATATATGATCCTTCAAAAGTTCATTTAATTGCAAAAGAAAAATTAGGAACACAATATGGTGAGAGAGTTATTACAATGTGTCAAAGAAATCATGGTTTAGTTTGTATTAATGGTGGAGCCTTTGTTGATAAAGGCTATGGAAGTGGTATACCTAATGGTTATGTTGTAAAAGATGGTAAAATTATTTGGTCTGCTGGTTATAATGCCAAAGCCGAACTAATAGGATTTACATACGATAACAAATTATTATTAACTACTGATTCTGCAGAAAATGCAATCAAAAACAAAAATTTAAAAGATGCATTACAATTTGGACCTTTCTTAATTGTTAATGGTAAACCATTAGAAATAGTAGGAGATCCATGGGGTAAAGCACCTAGAGTTGCAATCGCACAAAGAAAAGATGGAGTTGTATTATTTTTAGTAGTAGATGGTGAAAATTATGTTTTTGGAGCTTCACTAAAAAATTTAGTAGATACTCTTCAAAAATATGGTGCTTATAATGCTGCTAATTTAGATGGTGGTACTTCAGCAACTTTAATTGTTAATAATAAGCTTACAAATAATCCAGCTGGTGGCGCAAAATCAACAGATGGAAGATATGTTATAACTGGTTGGGGTTTATTACCAAATTAGAAGATAAGTCTTCTTTTTTTAAAATTTTTTTAAATAAATATGATATAATAAAAATAGGTGATAAAATGAAAAAACTAATTCTCGTAGATGGTAATAATTTAATATATAGAAGTTATTATGCTACGGCATATAATGGCAATTTTATGAAAAATAGTAAAGATTTTCCAACAAATGCTTTATTTGGTTTTACTAATATGATAAATAAAATAATTTTAGAAGAAAAACCAACATATATGGTTGTTGCTTTTGATAAAGGAAAAACTTTTAGACACGATAAATATAAAAACTATAAAGCTGGACGTATGACGACACCAGATGAACTTAAAGTACAAATGCCAATTGCCAAACAAATGCTAGAATATATGGGAATAATTCATTTAGAAACAGATAACTTTGAAGCAGATGATATTATTGGAACTTATGCAAACCTTTGTGATAAAGAAGAAGATTTTATTGGAACAATTGTTTCAAGTGATAAAGATTTACTTCAATTAATAAGTAATGATGTTGATATAAAACTTTTAAAATCAAAAGATTATATAAGATATGATAATACTAGTTTTAAAGAAGCTTATGGTATAGATCCAATTAATATAATTGATTTAAAAGCTTTAATGGGAGATCCATCAGATAATATTCCTGGAGTACTAGGAATTGGAGAAAAAACTGCTTTAAAATTATTAATTGATTATAAAAATTTAGATGGAGTATATGAAAATTTAGATAAATTATCATTAAAACTAAAAGAAAAATTAGTAAATAATAAAGATAATGCATATTTGAGTTATGATCTTGCTACAATAGTTAAAGATGTACCTCTAGATTATAAATTAGAAGATTTAAAAATAATAGAAAAAAATAAAACAAAATTAAATGAATTATATGAACAATTAGAATTTTATTCATTTATAAAAAAAGACCAAAAACTTGTATTAGAAGAAAATATAGAAGTTAAAGTAGTAAAAAATATAGATGAAATAAATATTACAGAAGATTCTTCTATTTATTTAGAGTTATTTGGAACAAATTATCATACATCAAAAATATTAGGCGCAGCTATATATAATGAAAAAGAAAGTTTTTATATTCCATTTAATTTATTAAAAGAAGGAATAGAAAAAATAAAAGATAAATTAAAAATAACTTATGATTTAAAAAAACTATATGTTTCTTTAAAATGGCAAAACATCAATATAAATAATATAACATTTGATACAATGATTGCTGCTTATTTATTAGAATATAATATAAAAGATGATGTTTCTTATTTAGCAAGCACACTTAATTATGATATACCTTTTTATGAAACAGTATATAATAACAAAAAAAATTATGTATTACCTAATGAACAAACAATTGCGAATATATCATTAAAAAAAGCTAAATTTATTTATGATACATATAAAGATTTTGAAAAAAAACTAATCGATGAAGAACAAGATAAATTATTCTATGAAATTGAAATGCCTCTTGCTATTGTACTTGGAGACATGGAATATGATGGAATAAATATAGATAAAAAAGAATTAATTAGTATGGGTGAAGAAATAAAAATAAAAATAGAATTAGTAGAAAAAGATATTTTTAATGAAGCAGGTTGTGAATTTAATATATCATCTCCAAAACAATTAGGAGAAATTTTATTTGATAAATTAGGACTTCAAACTGGTAAAAAAACAAAAACAGGATATTCAACTTCAGTTGAAATATTAAATAAAATAAAAAATAATCATCCAATTATTAAAAAGGTTTTAGAATATCGTATGCTTACAAAACTATATTCAACTTATATTGAAGGATTAATAACTGCAACAGGAGTAGATAATAAAATACATACAATTTATAATCAAACCCTTACAAGAACTGGTAGATTATCTTCAATTGAACCTAATCTTCAAAATATTCCAATAAGATATGAATATGGAAAATTAATTAGAAAAGCATTTATTCCGAGTAAAGATTCAATTATAATGAGTGGCGATTATTCACAAATTGAACTTAGAATTTTATCTCATATAGCAAATGTTGAATCATTAATACAAGCCTTTAAAGATAATAAAGATATTCATACAAAAACAGCTAGTGATATTTTTAAAGTTGAAGAAAATGAAGTAAATTCAAATATGAGAAGAATAGCAAAAGCAGTTAACTTCGGAATAATTTATGGAATTAGTAGTTATGGACTTTCTGAAAATTTACAAATTCATCCAGGTGAAGCTAAATCTTTTATAGATAATTATTTAACAACTTATCCTGGTATTAAAGAATACATGGATAATACGATTGAAGAAGCTCATAAAACTGGTTACGTAAAAACTTTAATGGGAAGAATTAGAAGTATACCAGAACTTGCTAATAAAAATTTCATAATAAGAAGTGGTGGAGAAAGAATCGCACTTAATACACCAATTCAAGGAACCAGTGCTGATATAATTAAAAAAGCAATGGTTGAAATATATAAAGAATTTAAAAAAGAAAATATTAAATCTAAAATGATTCTACAAGTACACGATGAATTAATATTTGATTTATTAATAGAAGAAAAAGAAAAAGTTACAAGTATAGTTATAAACTGTATGGAAAATATCTGTAAGTTAAATGTACCAATTAAAATTGATATAGCTTGTGGAGATAATTGGTATCAAGCAAAATAAGGAGATAGTATGGAAGTTAAAAATTTATATGACGCTATTAGTACTAGTTTAGAAAAACTTGGTTATGATAATATAGAAATGATTAGAAAATTGATTTTTTGTGCTTTAAATGGAGAAACTAATTGTTTTACAAGAACTAATAAAGCTCGCGAATATATTGAAAGTAAATCTAAAAATGACATATTAAAAGAACTACACGAAGTTTGTTATAGTGAAAAAAATGATATTGAACAATTAGTAAAAAATTACATTTCAATTGTTTTTTCAAACAAAAAATATAATGAAGAAACATATAATAAAATTAGTGTAATTAGTAATTTATCTAAAATAGAAACAAAGATTAGAAATATCAATATAAATTCAAATACAGATGATGAATTAAATAGTAATGTATGGAATTATTTTATTGATGTTTTTAGCGGTAAAAATAATGTTTCTTTTTCAAGAGAAGAACTAAAATACGATATGATTGAAGCAGCTTTAAAAGTATATAATTCTGAAAAAGGAAATGTACAAATTTTATCAAATCCTGTAATAACAGATACAAATTTAACAAGTACTAATGATGCTATATTTTTAGTAGATAGATTTGTCAGTATAGATAAACTTGATGAATTATTAGTCGCAATTGATAAAAATTCATCACTTTCTGGATTGTTATTAAAGAACATGTTTGATTGTGCTTACTTTGATAAAGTAGAAAAAAATACTAATGATTATTTAATTGATTTAGATAAAGTATTTATAAATAGTAATATGGATTTAAAAGATAAAGCAAAAATACTATTTCAAGCGCTATCACAAAATTATCAAATCGCAGAAGAAAACAATCTTGAAAATATTGATTTATTAAAAGAAACAAATCCATCAATAGTAAAAATAGAAATGTTAAAAAATTCTATTATACTTAATATGTATACAACAAAAAAAGATTATATGGATTTTGAAGAAAGAAGACTATATGCAGGAGATAAAAATATAGATGAAGAAGTAATTCATAGTAGAATAAGAACAAATTCTGAAATAGTAAATGATTTACTTTTAGATAAAGATATTGATAATATTGTAAATATAATTGAAAGTTTAAATGAAAAAAAATTACATTTTTTAACTAATATATTTATTATAAGTAGATCATTAAAAGAAAATAGAGATATTTTAAAAAATGAAGTATCTACAAGTATTCAAAAAGAAAAACATTATTTACTAGGTATTTTAGATAATAAAGAATTATTAGAAAAATTAGATAAAACAGAGTTAGTTAAATAAATTACTAAAATATTGACTTGATAAATAAAAAATGATAAAATGAATAAGTAAAAACGTTGATGAAGAATAGTAATAAATAATTTGTTTTACAGAGAGTTAGTGTTTGGTGAAAACTAACAACAAAAATTTATGAATCTACTTCGTGAGTGGAATGTAAACATTCTCGGTTAATACCGTTATTAAAATTAAGACTATTTAGGATGGTACCGTCTCATTGACTCCTATAATTAGTCTTTTTTTGTTAGAAAGAAGGAATAATATGATAGATATTAAATTAATAAGAGAAAATAAACAAATAGTAAAAGAAAATATATTAAAAAAATTTCAAGAAAAAAAATTACCTCTTGTAGATGAAATAGAACAATTAGATATAAAAGTTCGTGAAATCAAATTAGAAGGAGATAATTTAAGAAACCTTAAAAACACAAAAAGTAGTGAAATTGGAATGCTTATGCGTGAAGGTAAAAAAGAAGAAGCTGATAATATAAAAAATGAAGTTTCAAAATACAATGAAAGAATAATTGAATTAGAACAACAAGAAGAATTATTAAATAAGGAATTAAAAGAAAAATTAATGATAATTCCAAATATTATCGCAGATGATGTTCCAATAGGTGAAGATGATAGTAAAAATGTAGAATTGACTAAATATGGAGAACCAATTGTTCCAGAATATGAAATTCCTTATCATACAGAAATAATGGAAAAACTAAGTGGAATTGATTTAGATAGCGCTAGAAGAGTTGCAGGAAATGGTTTTTATTATTTATTAGGTGATGTCGCAAGACTTCATTCAGGAATACTATCTTATGCTAGAGATTTTATGATAAACAAAGGTTTTACATATTGTATTCCTCCTTATATGTTAAGAAGTGATGCAGTTGAAGGTGTTATGAGTTTTGAAGAAAAAGAAAACATGATGTATAAAATTGAAGGTGAAGATTTATATTTAATTGGAACAAGTGAACATTCAATGATTTCAAAATTCAAAGATCAATTATTAGATTCAAAAGAATTACCTTATACTTTAACAAGTTATTCACCTTGTTTTAGAAAAGAAGTAGGAGCGCATGGAATTGAAGAAAGAGGTGTATACCGTGTTCATCAATTTGAAAAACAAGAAATGATTGTTTTATGTAATCCAGAAGATAGTAAGTATTGGTATGATCAAATGTGGAATTATACAGTAGAACTTTTCAGAAGTATGGATATTCCTGTTAGAACATTAGAATGTTGTAGTGGTGATTTAGCTGATTTAAAAAACAAGAGTGTTGATGTAGAAGCCTGGTCTCCAAGACAAAAAAAATATTTTGAAGTAGGTAGTTGTTCAAATTTAACTGATGCTCAATCTAGAAGACTTGGAATTAGAGTTAATAATGATGGTACTAAATATTTACCTCATACATTAAATAATACAGTTGTGACACCACCTCGTATGTTAATTGCTTTTTTAGAAAACAATTATAATGAAGATGGAAGTATAAATATACCAGAAGTCCTAAGACCTTATATGGGTGGACAAACAAAATTAGGGGGAAAATAATTTATTAAAAGATAGAATCGTTATTGTTTCTATTTTTTTTGTAATAAAATTAATTAATCATCATATTCTTAATTAGATAGTACCTGGAGGGATAAAATGATTAATAAAAAAAATTTATGGTTTTTAACATTATTTAGTTTGATTTTAGTTTTAAGTGTTTATTATATTACAATGCCAAGTGAGTTGTTATTGACTAATACGTCTAGTTATTTAAACAAAGAAACAACAGAAAAAACATCAGTTGAAGTAGAAGAAAACGAGGTTTTAACTGCTCTTAGAGTAACAGATGATGAAAATGTAGAGAAAGAAGTAACTACATTAAAAGAAGTTTTAAGCAACAAAGAATCAACTGTTGATCAAAAAAATACAGCTTTTGAAAAAATTAAAAATATAAATACTAATAGAGCAAAAGAAAAAGAATTAGAACAATTACTACAAGATACATATAAACTACAAGCATTTGTTAAAAAAAATGAAAATCAAATTAAGATAGTTATAACTAGTAAAAAACATGATATAAATCTTGCAAATAAAATTATGAGATCTATTCAAAAAGAGTTTACTGAAAAAATATATATTACTGTTCAGTTTAAAGGATAAGTTATAAAGCTTTTCTTTTTTTTAGGTAAAATAATTCACTAAATATTTATTTGTTCATAAAATAATATGAGTAAATATAAAACACCCAACTTAGAAAGTGAGGGATTATTTGAAAAGTATATTAACAAAAAGAGAAAAAGAAGTTTTCGAATTACTAATTCAAAATAAAACAACAATAGAAATTGCTTCAAAATTAATTATAAGTGAAAAAACAGTTCGAAATCATATTTCAAATGTTATGCAAAAACTTGGTGTTAAAGGTCGTGCAGGAGCAGTTGTAGAACTTTTAAAATTAGGTGAAATTTCATTATAAAATCGTATTATTTACGATTTTTTTCATATTATTAATTAGGTGATATAATGATTAAGCAACATATAATAAAAAAATCTTTAATATCTTTCGCAGTAATTTTTGCTTTACTATTAATGTATTTAATTCCAAAACAAGATAGTACTTTAAGTAATATTAAACAAGAACTTTATTATGTAGATAGTAGTATTGATACAGAAACAGTTTATTTATTAAACAATAATAATATGCTATCAAGAACAATTATAGCGATAGATAAAAAGGATATTGAATCAAAAGCAAAAGAAATGATAGAAATATTGATAAAAAATAATAAAGAAGAGGATAAAATACCAAATGGTTTTAAAAGTTTACTTCCTTCTAATACAAAAATAATAAATATAGAATATAAAAATGAAGTTATAAAAATTAATTTTTCTAAAGAATTATTAAATGTAAAAAAAGAAGATGAAGAAAAAGTTATTGAATCAATTATATATACTCTAACAAGTGTTGAAGGAGTAAAAAAAGTAATTATATATGTTGATAATAAAATATTAACTAAACTACCAAAAACAAAAATTAATTTACCAAGCACTTTAGATAGAAGTTATGGAATTAATAAACAATATAGTATTAGTGATTATAAAAATATAAATAAAGTAACAATTTATTATTTAGATAAATATAATGATAATTATTACTATGTCCCAGTCACAAAGTATTTAAATGATTCAAGAGAAAAAATAAAAATAATTATTGAAGAATTATCTAATATACCAATATACAATAGTGAGTTAATGAGTTTTTTAAATAGTAATACTGAATTATTAAATATCAAACAAGAAAATGATTCTATATTTATAAATTTTAATAAATTTATATTCAGTGATTTAGATGAAAGAAATATATTAGAGGAAGTAATATATAGCATAAGTCTATCAGTAGGTGATAATTATAATTTAAAAGAAGTTGTTTTTGAATATAATAATAAAGAAATTTATAAAAGTGTTATAAAAACTATTGAATAATATAAAAAAGTATTGTATAATTAATATGTTCATTTGGAACATATGTCTCAGTAGCTCAGCTGGATAGAGCATCGCCCTTCTAAGGCGAGGGTCAGGAGTTCGAATCTCTTCTGGGACACCATATTGATAATAGACTAACTAGAAATAGTTAGTTTTTTATATGTAAGAAAAAGTTAATTATATATATCAGTATGTAAAGAATATATATAATATAATATTAAAATAAATGATTGAATATTAAAAATAATTATGATACAATATTAGCCATTAAGGAGTCAAAATTTATGAATATAATAGAATCAGAACAATTTAGAAAAAAATTAACAGATGAATATAAGGAAAATTGTGCTAATATTGATGACTTAGATAACAAAATATATTTATTAAAAAAAAGTTCTTTTAAGAATAAAGTTATTAAAGTTTTTTTAATGTCTTTTATTCCATGCATTGCTAATATTTTTGTATGTTCTGTAATGAAAAAAAATGGATTAATACAATTAGAATTATTTAATGCTTTATCTGTTGGTGTTCCACTAACGATAGGTGTTTTTTCAAAAAAATTATTGGAAAAAAATGATATATTAAAGGATTTATCAAATTCTAAAAATCAAAAACAAAAATATGAAGAAGAAGTAAAATATAGTATAGAAATGGATAAATTAAAAACGTCTAATAAGATAATAAATAAAGTTTCTGATGATTTAAAATCATGGGAACTAATGAGTGTTTATCTTTCTAATCAATATAATAATACTTCAAAAGATAAAGATGAAATAACTAAAAATGACTTAACTTCAAGTGTTGAGAATATTCAAAACCTTTTAAAAGAAAAAAAAGAAGAGTTAGATATTGCAACAACAAGAAAAACTCTATATAATTTTAGGGAAATGGCTAATTCAGATGATATAATGGATTCATTTGGTTTAGGTTTTTACACTTGTCTGATATTATATGTTATTTCAATGAGTCCAATTATGATTGCAAATCAAATTACAATACCAGGTTCTTTAATGAATTTTTTTGGAGTATTGTTTGCACCAGCAATAGTTGGAGGTTTAGTATGTGCTGGATATAGATTAAAAGAGAGAAGTAACCAAATTAAAGCTTTTAAAAAAATTAATATAGAATTAGGTGATTCAAAAATAACTTCGGAGAAACAGGGTTTACTTGATAAAAATTATGAAAATCAAAAAGATAAAATTATAAATGAAGAAGATGAAATTATAAATATAATTTATACTGTTAGAATTCAACTTGAAAATGAAATACGAAAATTAGAAAGTTTAAATAATGATATTGAGAAAATGTCTGAAGATGAACATATGGTTGTTGACCATGTTATTCCTGATTATCAAACTTCTATAATTAGTGAACAAGAGATGGAAGTTATAAGTGAAGAAAAAAATCCTGTTTTAAAGAAAACAATATTTGATATAAAATAATATTAATTGGAAAAAATTCTACTTTTTTTATTTATATTAAAAAAAGTGATATAAATATTATGATTATTTCCTAAGTAAGTAATTATAATAGATAACTTTTTTATAATGTTTAAACTCTAACCTTTAGAGTATGTATAGAAAATACTAACTATTATTTAGTTAGTATTTTTTAAATATTATGTAACAATTTACAAGTAAAACTATATACAGTTTAAAGGAAAAATGATATTATATGAAACATATTGAAAAAGGGTGATACTATGTCAAAAAAAAATTATTATGAAGTATTAGGTATTTCTTAAAATGCAACACAAGAAGAAATTAAAAATGCATACAGAAATAAAGCAAAGCAATGGCACCCAGATGTTAATACTGATCCAAATGCTAAAACTGTAATGGTAACTATAAATGATGCTTATCAAAATTTATCAAATTTATCATTGAGGCAAGAATACGATGATAAATTAAGACAAGAAAACAAAACTGCTTCATCTACTACACAGTCATCAACACAATCTGCAAGACCAAATCAATATTCTTACTATGCTTCTTATACTAGAACAAGAGAAGAAAGCGAATCTGATTTTGATGAGTGGTTAAAAGAATATTTAAAAAGAGAAAGACGAAAATATAGTTATGATGATAAAGATGAATTTAATAAATTCAATATAGATTTGTTAAATAAATTAAAAGATAAAATAACTGAGAATACAGAAGATTTTATTTCTAGATATTATGGGCAAACAAACTATAGTTGTTATGATGAAAAAGAAAAACCTGATAAAAGAAGATAAGTGATTAAATAATGTCTCTTTTCTTAAGGCAAAATATATAATTGTTGTTTCATTTTATTTAATATTATTATATAAATATAACAAAAATCAACAAATGTAACATTTACTTCTTTAAGTAATATTTTGTTTAAAGAGTTTTGGGAATTTTTAAAAATCATGTTATAATATTAAAAAACAAAGGAGATATTTAAATAATGGAAAAAGAAATAAAAATTATTAAAGTAGAAAATATGGAAAATATAAAAAATTTAGCAACAAGAATGCTTGAATTAGCTAAACAGGGTTATATAGTTAAAACAGTATTTAATGATATTCCTTTAACAACCGAAAATGCTAATTCAGTTAAAGATATATTGAATCAAAGAGATGATTATGATCAAAAACAATATGAATTATATATAAATTCACCTCAATATGAGATTGATAAAGAAAAAGCAAAAAAGAAAGAATTAGAAGAAAAGGAAAAAAAGAAAGAATTAGAAGATAAAGCAAAAAAGAAAGAATTAGAAGAGAAAGAAAAAACACAAATTCTTTTACAAGAGTTTAGAAATTTAGATTTAAAATCAGTTTCAGATATAGTGAATTGGATTGGAAAAATGGCCAATTGCAAAAATGATATATTTGCAAATAAATTTGAAGTTTTACCAATGTTAGAAGAAAGTGGTTATCAAACACTAAAAGATGATTTTGATAAAGACATTAACATGACTGCTGAAGAATATATTAAATTTGCTGAAAATTTAGATGAAGTAGGAAATTATATTATTAGTCTTGCAATTAGTGATATGGATGATTTTTGTACTATAAGTGGTTCTATGAATTATTTTGTACAATTATATGAGCAAAGATTAAACGAACAAGATAAAACTGACGATAATTTTTCAATAAGAAGAAAATAAAATAGTCTTTTTGTATAATTTAATTAGTTATTATTAACTTACTACCTATTAATAATGCAAGAGTTGTCATACTGGTAATTCTAACTCACCATATTGATAAAAAACTTGATTGTTATTATATAGATAGTATTGAAAATAAAGAAATATATAAAATAATAATTTTGAAAAATTAATTGAAAAAAATATAAAACTATGATAAAATAGCAACATATTAGGAGGGTTTATGGCAAAAGTAAGTATAATTGTACCTGTATATAATGCAGAAAAATATTTGAATCAATGTTTAGATAGTTTGGTTAATCAAACTTTAAATGATATTGAAATAATCGCAATAAATGATGGTTCAACAGATAATAGTTTAAATATATTAGAAAAATATAATAGTATATTTGGAAATAAAATTAAAATAATTGATCAAACAAATAACGGTGCAGGAAGTGCTAGAAATAAAGGATTAGATGTTGCAAATGGAGAATTTATAAAATTTGTAGATGCAGATGATTATTTAGATTTAACAATTCTTGAAAGAATGATTTACATTACAAAAGACAAAAATGTAAAATTAGTAAGAGGAAATTATACAACTTTAATTGGTCCTTTCAAAATGTCTGACGCAAATAGTTGGAGTGGATTAAAAGGAAGTCAAATTGTAGATGTAAGAAAAAATAAAGACTATATTATTACAGAAACTCCAGGTATTGGAAATAAATTAATACATCGAGATTTATTGGATAACACAAGATTTCCTGAAAAAACAAAATGGGAAGATTTAGCTGTAATGCCCGTTGTGGTTGCAAGTTCAGAAAAACTGTTTCATATGGATGAATCTATTTATAATTATAGAATACATATGAACTCAACTATTTCAGACTTTGTAAAAAAAACACCAAAGGTTTTAGATATTTTTAAGTGTGTAGAACAATTAAATCAAAATTTAATTGATCGCGGTTTAGATGAAGAATATGCAAAACAAATGGAAGGTTTATATATACTTCATATGTTATTTAGAGTTGAAAATGCTATAATGTGGGTTAATTTTTCAAAAGATAATAAAATAGTTATAATAAATTCAATTGTAAATTTAATTGAATTAAAATATCCAAATTGGAGAAATAATGAGTATATAGCAAAATATAGAGCTATTAATCCATTATTTGATTTTGATATGAAAAGATTGGATACTTATCTTGATGATTCATTAAGAAATGAAAATGATTTTAGTATTATATCAGAAAGAGTTAATGAAACATTTAAAACAAGATAATAACAAAACTAACTATTATATAGTTAGTTTTTTAAATAACTAAATATTATTGTTTATTTACAAAATGCTAAATAAGTAGTATTATTATATTGAAATAGAAAGTGTGATAAAATGACAAAAAATTTAACAAAAAAAGAAATAGTTAAAATGTTACTAAATAATAATTTAGAAATAGAAGATGAAGAAGAACTATTAGACTTACTAGTAGATCAACCAATTGCTATAGATGTTGATAAACAAAATAGTGAAACAGCGACACTTGGAGATAAAGTTGCAGATAAATTAACTAAAGTCGCAGGTAGTTGGAAATTTATTATTAGTTTCTTATTATTTCTTGTATTTTGGATTTTACTTAATATATTAGTTTTAAAAAATGTAGATCCATATCCATTTATTTTACTTAATTTACTACTATCATGTCTTGCAGCTTTACAAGCTCCAGTAATTATGATGAGTCAAAATAGAGAATCAAAAAAAGATAGTTTAAGAGGAGCAAATGATTATAAAATTGATTTAAAAAGTGAATTAATTTTAGAAGAATTACATGATAAAATGGATAAAATACTAGAAAACCAAAATAAAATAATAAATGATATGAACAAAAAAAATTGAGTTTTTCTCAATTTTTTTATTCGTTTATTTGTTTTAAATTATTATAGTAATTAGCAAAAGTAACTGACATATATGGAACTAACCATAAAAATAAGATACCACATGTTAATATTCCTAAAATACACCAACCTAAGAAAGAAAGTTGTAAAACAAAATATTCAGCTTTATGACCTTTCATCATAGATCTACTTTTTCTTAAAGCACTCATAATATCTATTTCTGGATTATCCAAAATAATATAATATACTTGTGATAAAGAAATAGCTATTATTATACCTGGAATAATAAATAATAAAAATCCTAAAAATGTAAATATCCCTATTAATAAAGTTGAAAGTACATAAGGTATAAATAATTTTGTTTTAGAAAATAATTCAGTATAATCAACTTCTTCATTTCTAGATACTTTAACAAAATAACTTAAAAAACCAAATGTAAATAAACCACTAATAACAAGATCAGCTACATTACTTAATAGTTGTCTAAAAGCACTATCACTAGCAAATCCTAAAATATTACATACTACTGCAAGCACAATCCCACAAATAAAACTAATACCAAATAGCATTAAAAGGGTAAGAATCGCATCTCCATATTTTCCTTCTAAACTAGTTTTCGCATTACTTTTTAGTTCAGCTCTACTTAACATAAAAAAACTCCTTTCTATATAATTATACTATATATTTAAAAAAAAGAAACAAAAATATGAATAGACTTATTATAAGAAAAATGGTAAAATATTACCAGGTGGTAATATGAAAAGAAGCGAAGTTGATTTAAATAAAGTAACGCCAATGATGAAACAATATTTAGATATCAAAGAAAAAAATGAAGATATAATATTGTTTTTTAGACTAGGTGATTTTTACGAAATGTTTTTTGAAGACGCTATTTTAGTATCAAGAGAACTAGAACTTACTTTAACTGGTAAAAATGCAGGATTAGATGAAAAAATTCCAATGTGTGGAATACCTCATCATGCATCTAATATTTATATTGAAAAATTAGTAGAACGTGGTTATAAAATAGGTATATGTGAACAACTAGAAGATCCAAGAAATGTAAAAGGAATAGTAAAAAGAGATATTATTCAAATAGTTAGTAAAGGTACAATAATTAATGATGAATCTTTAGTTGAATATGAAAACAATTACATCGGAAGTATTATGGATTTTAATCATTGTTATGTACTATCTTATACAGATATTTCAACAGGTGAAATATATTTAAATATGTTAGAACATAATTCATCTAAATTAGTAAGTGAAATAATAAGTATTGGTATAAATGAAATAATTATGAATGATAAAGTAGATAAAGCAATTTATTCTATTTTAAAGAATCAATTTAGACTTACAACTAGTATTTTTAATGATATAGAAGAAAATATAGAATATAAATATATATATGAAGAAATAAATGATATAAGATATGTAGAAGCATTAAAACATTTGCTTACATATATAAATAATACTCAAAAAAGAAAGTTATCTCATTTACAAAAAGCAGTAGTAAAAGAAAATAAAAATTTTCTTAAAATGAATATTCATACAAAAAGAAATTTAGAACTTACAGAAACACTTCGTTTGAAACAAAGAAACTATTCACTTATTTGGCTTCTTGATAAAACAAAAACAGCAATGGGATCAAGAATGCTAAAAAATATGATTGAAAATCCTTTAGTAGAAAAAGATGAAATAATAAAAAGATATGACATAGTTGATATATTACTTAAAGAATTTATTTTAAAAGAAGATTTAGCTAATTTATTGTATGAAGTATATGATTTAGAAAGATTAAGTGGAAGAATAGCTTTTGGTAATGCAAATGCAAGAGATTTGTTGCAGCTTAAAAATTCATTAAAAGTATTACCTGGTATTAAAGAAATATTAAACAAAATAAATTTTTATAAAAATATTGAATCATTAGATGAACTATATAATTTATTAGAAGAAGCAATTTATGAAAATCCACCAGTCACAATTAAAGAAGGTTATATAATAAAAGAAAATTATAATCTTGAATTAGATGAATTAAAAAATCTAAGAAAAGGTGGAAAAGATTTCGTTGCGAGATTTGAATTAGAAGAAAAAGAAAGAACAGGTATAAAAAATTTAAAAATTGGATATAATCGTGTATTTGGATATTATATTGAGATTTCAAAAGGAAATGTTGATTTAGTAAAAGATGAATATGGATATGAAAGAAAACAAACATTATCTAATTGTGAAAGATATATTAGTCCAATTTTAAAAGAAAAAGAATCATTAATATTAAATGCAGAAGAAAAAATAGTTGAATTAGAATATGAATTATTTACAAATATTAGAGATAAAATAAAAGAGTATATTCCAAAAATTCAAAATATTGCAAAAGTAATTAGTGAAATAGATGTTCTACAATCTTTTTCAACTGTAGCTGAAGAAAATAATTATGTAAGACCAACTATAACAGATGAAAGAATAATTAAAATTATAAATAATAGACATCCAGTTGTTGAAAAAGTAATTGAAACTGATTATGTTGAAAATGATGTAATCATGGATAATAATACAGATATATTATTAATAACAGGTCCAAATATGGCAGGTAAATCAACATATATGAGACAATTAGCAATAACTGTAATTATGGCTCAAATTGGTTCTTATGTACCAGCAACACAAGCAATTCTACCAATTTTTGATGCAATATATACACGTATTGGTGCAAGTGATGATTTAGTAAGTGGAGAATCAACTTTCATGGTTGAAATGAATGAAGCAAATCTTGCTATAAGTAACGCTACTATAAATAGTTTGATTTTATTTGATGAATTAGGTAGAGGTACAGCAACTTTTGATGGAATGTCATTAGCCCAAGCTATTATTGAACATATTAGTAAAAATATTAAAGCAAAAACTTTATTTTCAACTCATTATCATGAATTAACTGATTTAGAAAATACTCTTTTAAATTTACAAAATATTCATGTAAGTGCTATTGAAGAAAAAGGTGAAATAACTTTTTTACATAAAATTAAAAGAGGTAGTATAGATAAAAGTTATGGTATTCATGTTGCTAAATTAGCAAATTTACCAGAATCATTAATATCAAGAGCGACTCAAATATTAGATATATATGAAAACAAAGAAAAAAACAGAGATATTATAATACAAGAAGCTCTTCCATTTGAACAAAATGAACAAGTAGAATCAGAAATAGAAAATGAAATAAAAAATTTAAATCCACTTGAAATAACGCCATTAGATGCTTTAAATATTTTATATAATTTAAAAGAAAAAATAAAGAATAAATAATTCATGGAGGTAATTATATGATATTTAAAAGAAGAAAAAGTGTGAATCATTTAGATTGTCATCAATATGTATATGAATTTATCTTAGATGATAGTAGAATAGAATTTCTTCAAGGTGGAAATAGAGATTTATATTTTGCATGTCACAGTAAAAACATTATGAAAGAAATAAATGTTGAAATAAATAATAGTGATTTTTTGCTTTATAATTGTATTGATAAATTATATTATGAAATTATTAATAAGTGTCATACAAATGATTTATTAACTGAATGTTATTATGAAGAATTAGTAAATAATAATATGATATCATGGGAAAGTGATGATGTTGCTAGTATAGAAGAATTGAACAAAGGAAATAAAATTTATAATTATCTTAATATAACAAAAGATAATGATAATTATATTTTAAATTTTATAAATAATTCAAATAGAAATCACTTTGATATTTCATTTAATACTGATAGAAGTAAATACGGAGTATTTGTTTATCCATTTATAGTTTTGATGAGAGATTTAAAAGAAATTAGTGATCCATATCATCAAATTACAATAGATGAATATTCAAAAATAAAAAAACTATAAGGAGAAAAAAATGAATTTATTAAAAAGAGAAAACTGGTTAGTATGTTTACTACTAACATTTATATCACAAGGTATATTTGCTTTTATACTAGGTAAATTTTTAAACGTTTATAAACCCGATGCTTGGTATAGAAAATGGCAATATTGGGTATTTGGAGGATTATGTTTAGTTTTTCCTATATTTATTATGATATTAGTTTTTATTATTCAAATTCAGTGTTCTGTTGCAGAAAAATTAGAAGTACCTGGAAGTAAAATATATAATTCTCCTTATATATGGATAATATTATTTATAATTCCTATATTAGGTTGGTCATTATTAATAATAATGCTTATATATATAGAAATATGGCCTATTATAATGTTAAAAAAAGGTATTGGAGAAAAACATTTAAATTAATATATAAAATAAAATTATCAGTTAATAATAATACTGGTGATTTTTTTATGGAAAAAATTTTAATTACAGGCGCAACTAGTGGAATCGCAGATGCAGTTATTAAAAGAATTATTAATAAAGATTATTATATATATATAACGGTTCATACGCTAAGTCAATTAAATAGAGTAAAAAAGAAATATAAAAACAGTAATAATATTGAATGTTTTAAACTTGATATTACAAATAAAGAAGATAGATTAAAATTATTAAATTTAGATATTGATATTTTAATTTGTAATGCATCTATTGGAATAGGTGGAAGTATTGCTACAATAAATATAGATAAATTAAAAGAAAACTATGAAGTAAATTTATTTTCAACAATAGAAATAATACAAATTATTTTAAGTAAAATGATAAAAAATAACAATGGTAAAATAATCATTATTTCTTCACTAGCTAGTCTTACACCAATAAAATTTATAGGTTCTTATTGTTCTACAAAAGCAAGTCTTAGTTCAATTTCTAAAGTTATTAGAAAAGAAATAAAAATGATAAGCAAAAATATTAAAATAAAATTAATAGAACCAGGTATGTATAATACAGGTTTTAATAAAGTAATGTTTGATAATAAATATGATAATGATAATTCAATATATAAATATAAAAAAAATATTATTTTAAAACAAGAAAAATTTATTTTAGATTTTTTACAAAAAAAAAATTTAAAATCTATTTCAAAAAAAATAGAAAAAGCTATTATAAGTAAAAATCAAAAATTTATATATCGAGCACCTTTTTTCCAAGTTTTAGTAGCTAAGTTATATTGCTTATTTTTAGAATAGTATTTAGTTTATTCTTTTTTTATGGTACAATAAAGTAGGTGGTTTTTATGGTAGATATGAAAAATAAAATGATTAAAAAAATTAGTGAAATAATTAATGTTATTAAAAGATTTTTTAGTAATAAAAAAGATATGTTTTTGAAATTTCTTGAAGATAGAAAAAACAATAAAAAATATAAAACAGATGATCAAAAGAAATTAAAAAAAATATTTAATAAGATATTGTTGTTTTTAAAAAAAGCATTTAATACTATTAAACAATTTTTTATAAAAACATTTAATAATATTAAAAATTTAATTACAAAAATAGTAAAAAAAATATCTATATTTTTAAGTGAGAGAAAAAAGAAAAAAACTGAAGAAATAAGTATTGAAAAAGAATTAAAACTTATTAATAAGAATATTTCTAATCTTGAAAATAAATTAGAACCAGAAAAAAAATTATCAAAAATAAAAATAATTAAAAAACACTTTATTAAAAAACTAACACAATTAAAAGAATTAAAAACAAGAAAAAAAGAAATAAATGATGATTCTTTTATGTTATCAAATATTAAAGATAAACTTCATGATTGTGAAAATAAAATAAGTAAAATAAATAAAACTACTAAGAAAACTAATATTAAAGAAAAAACAAACAATATAAAAATTATAAAAATGAATTCTGAAAAAAGTGATAACAAAAAAGTTATAAAAATTAAACCAAAAAAATCTGATAAAAAAACAAGTAAAATAAAAACAGAAAAACCAAGTATTTTATTTTTATTAACGATGAAAAAAATACTAAATAATTTTAAAAAGGGATTAATTATTATTAAGACTAAATTTGTATTATTTGTAATTGCTATAATAAAAATATTTAAGAATATGAAAAAGAATATTATAATTTTATTTGTTGGCAATAAATTTATTAAGAAAAAGATAGTTACAAAAAAAATCAAAAAAATAAAAAAACAAGAAATACAAGATTTAGAAAACAAACTTATTTATATCAATAATCAAATAAATGATACATATAAAAAAATAGATAAAATAATATCTTCAAAATATAGTGAATCAAAAGAATTAGAATTATTAGTATTAAAAGATAATGTTTTGGATTTAAAAAAAGACTATTATTATTTTTCTAAAAATTCAAAATTTAGTAATTTGAAATTATTAAAAAAAATAGATCAAATAGATTTAAATCATTTATGTTATCATGATAAAAATATTGATAATTTAATAGATTATATTGATTTTCATATTAAAGAATTAAAAAATGAAACAAAAGAAAAACAAAATAAATTAATTAATAATAAATTTATAGTAGAAGAAAAAGAAATAAATTTAATTAATACTAGTATAAATAAAGATATTGATATAAGTAAAATGGAAGTAGATAAAATAAAACAATTAATTAAAAAAACTAATCCAAATTACCGTAAAAAAGTATTAACTACAAATGTAATTGATTTCTTTAAAAACTCTATTAATATAGGTATGAGTTTAATTCCTGTAGAAATATTTAAAAATAAACTTTTTGTAACTTTAACAAGTTGTATTATATTAAATAATAGAATTCATTATATGAGATATTTAATTTCAAATAAAAATGAAGAAGTAGAGTTAATTAATTATGAAAAAATACTACGTACTATTAGTAATAAGAAAGATTGTTTGAAAGAAACTAATTTAATTTTATTAGAAACAATTAAAGAAGTAACTTATTTAAAAGATGAAATAGAAACTGAATATAAATATAAATTAGATAAGTATCCAGAAGTTGCAAAATTATTGTTAGAACTAGAAGAAATGACAAATGATTTAAAGGAAGAGAATAGCAGTATTGAAAAACAAATAAGAGAATTAAAAATAGAAAAAGTAACAGTTTAGTAAAATATAGGAGAGATTATGAATAATATGGATAAAGTTGAATTAGCTAGAGAGTTTTGTAATAAAGTAAGAATTCTTGCTAAAGAATATGATTTACCTTTTTTTATAGTAACTGATGGAGCAAGTTCAATAAGTAATTATGGATGTTCAGCTGTTAAAAATGCAAGAGATAATCATATTAAGTGGGAACTGGAAAACGGTTCTGATCCATATGAAGATTGGTCAAATACAAGCTTATAGTAAAATAATAATTTAGGAGGTACATAATGCTAAATAAATATATAGAACAAATTAAACCATATATTTTAGAATTATTTAAAAATGATTCAAGTGGTCATGATATTAGTCATTTAATTAGAACTATGAATCTTGCTGTTGAAATTTGTAGGAAAGAAAATGGTAATGAAATTATTGTTGGAATTGCTGCATTTATGCATGATATACATAGAATTATGCAAAATGAAACAGGTGTATTTGTTGCTCCTAAAGATTCATTATATAAAGTTAGAGAAATATTAAAAAATACTGATTTATCAGAAGATGTAATAAATAAGATTTGTTACTGTATTGAATATCATGAAATATATAATTGGAATGGAAATAATGTTGATGATATAAATACATTAATACTTCAAGATGCAGATAATTTAGATGCTATTGGAGCAATTGGAATCGCTAGAACATTTTCATATTGTGGTGCTAATAATATAAAAATGTATGATGAAACTATTCCGCTAAATGAAGAAAATAATTATAATGAATCACATTATGATGATTCAACAATACATCATTTTTATCACAAATTGTTTAAATTAGCAGATAATATGAATACAAAAACAGCTAAAGAAATTGCGATACAAAGAACTGATTTTATGAAACAATTTGTAGAAAAATTTCTTGATGAATATAATGGTGTTAATTAAACTAAGGTAGATGAAAAATCTATCTTTTTATGTTATAATTAAAGAGTATTAGTGTTAATTTATACGAAAAAGAAAATGATAAAAAACAAGTATAAAATAATTATTTTAAATTAAATAAGGAAGTGAAAACATGTTAGAAAAAATATTAAAAAGTTGTGAATATGTAATGTGTAATTCTAAATATGTAAAAATCAATTATGATAAATTAGATTTATTTATTAAAGAAATAGATTATAAAGATTTAAAAAAACACTGGCTTTGTAATAATCCATATAATTTGTTTGAATTAGAAATATCTGATATTGTTAATTTCTTACTTATTTTTGAATCAATAGATTATTCTTTCTTTGGAGATCCAAAGTGGTCGATTGATACTGAAGAAGGAATGAAAGACGGATCAGATGCTCTTTTATATGTTTTATTAAAATATGTAAAAGAAAAGAAATCAACTGACTTTAGTAAAATGAGTATAGAGGAATTTAAAAAAATATTACAAGGTAATGTTGAAATTCCATTAATAGAAGATAGATATAATATTTTAATAGAGATTAGTAATATTGTGAATAAAAAAATGAATGGTAATTTTTATGAATATATAAAAAATCAAACAATAGATACTTTATTATTTGCAACTATTATAAATAATTTTCCTTTATTTAAAGATGAAAGAGAATATAATGGAGAAACTATTTATTTTTATAAATTAGCTCAATTATTAGTTTCTGATATATTACATTTAAGAAAAACAATAGAAAATATAGAAGTTGATTGTTCAAATTTATTAGGATGTGCTGATTATAAAATACCACAAACTATGAGAGCTTTAGGTATAACACAATATGATGATGAATTATCTGAAATTGTTGATAATAAAATAGAAATAGATATTTCTTCAAAATATGAAGTAGAAATAAGAGCTAGTATGATAATTGTAATAAATTATATAAAAAATAAATTAGATAAAATAAATGCTATAAACATAAATGATTATTTTTTTACATCAAAAAACAATTATATATTTAAGCCATATCATTTATGTCGAAATAAAAATTATTAAAAAAGAGTTAAAGAAAATAAATAAATTATATTTATATATAGAAATTAAAAAATAGAGAAGGAAGATAAATATGGGAAGAATTAATAACATTTGGCCTCCACAATTTTGGAAAAAAATAATAGTGGGAGAAAGTAAATTAGTTAAGGATGATATTATTTATAAAATGGAAATTAGTGATGGAGATGATTATATTAGTTATAGTCTAATTGAATTTATTTCAAAAGATAATTATGAAAGAATTATAAGTGGGGAGTATATTGTTAAATATTATCCTTATTCTGAATTAACTATTTTATTATTTGATGAAAATAAAAAATTAATTCCTTTAGTAAAAGGAAATGAGAAGTCTTTTGATAAATTATCTGATTTTCAAAAAGAGGAAGCTGAAATAGAATATCAACATTATATGAATAAAAATAATATTTCAAAAAAAGAAGATCTAATTGAAAATGTTAAAATAAAAAAATTTTATAATTTAAAAAGAAATCTTTATTAAGGGAGAATAATATGTTTAAAACAACAGTTCTAAATTTAAATAGTTCTTCATATGAAAATGGTAAAACCTCAGGAATATATTTTAAAGAAAATATTAATATAAATATTGATAAAATAAAAAACAAATTAAATGAAAATAATTATATTAAGGAACAAGTAAAAAAACAATTTGATAATTTAAAATTAAAATATCCAAAATATTATGATGAAGTTATTGGTAAAGCAGATGGACTTGAAATAGATAGATTAGTTTATTTTGCTATATTATGTCCAGAAATACTAGAATTAAATTTCGAACATTGTACAACAATTGTATGTAAAAAAAACAATGGTAAATATATTATTTCGCATAATGAGGATGATGAATATTTAAAAGGTAATTTTTGTTTAAGTAAGGTCAAAATAAATGAAAATAATTGGTTTGTTACAAATGATATGTATAATATGCCATTTGGAAACGGTATAAGTTGGAATAGTTATGGTATTTTTAAAACAATCAATTATTGTCATGATGATAATATAAAATTAGATTATTTACCTAGATATTTTTCACAAAGACATATTTCTGAAGCAGAATCTATAGATGACTTAATAAAAAGATGTAAAGAAATGAAAATAGCGTCTGGTTATCATGTTACAGCTATAGATATAAACAATAATGTCGCAGTATCAATAGAGGTATATAATGATGATATAGATGTTAAATATATAGATGATTATTATATTCATTCTAATCATTATATTCATGGAAAATATTTTGAAAATCCATCAATTGATGAAGAAAGTAATAGTATATTTAGACTTGATAAAGCAACACAATTACTTAAATCTTCTCAAAAAGATATAAGCAGAATTCAAAAAATTCTAAATTATAGATCAAAAGAAGATACTTTTTGTAACTCAATATTACAAACAAAAGAAGATCCTTATGAAACTATTTTCAATATAAGTTTTGATACTGAAGATATAAATAATATATTTTTAAATGTATATGTTAATAATGAAAATATAAAAATAGATTACAATGATTTATTAATAAGTTAAGTAGTAATGATAAATGAAGAAATTAATAAAAAAAAAGAAAAGTAATATACCAAGATAGATGCAAAATCTATCTTTTTATGTTATAATTGAAAGGATTTATAAAGGAGTGATAAAATGAACGAGAATAAAACAAATATTAACTGGTATCCAGGTCATATGGCAAAAGCAAAAAGATTAATAAGTGAAAATTTAAACTTAATTGACATTGTATACGAAGTTATAGATGCTCGTATGCCTTACTCATCAAAAATAGTAGATATAAATAATTATATAAAAGATAAACCAAGATTGATAATCATGACAAAAATGGATTTATGTGATAAAAATGAAACCATTAAATGGATGAAATATTATGAAGAAAAAGGTTATAAAGTAATAGGTGTTGATTTAATGAATAATCAAAGTGTTACAAATATAGTTAAAATAACAAATGAAATAATGAGTGAAAAAAATCAAATAAGAGAAGATAAAGGACTATTAAAAAGAAGAACAAGAGTATTAATTGTTGGAATACCTAATGCAGGAAAATCAACTTTAATAAATAGACTAGTAGGTAAAAAAGCAACAACAGTTGGAAATAAACCAGGTGTTACTAAATGTTTAAGCTGGATTAGAATTAATGAATCATTAGAATTATTAGATACACCAGGTATTCTTTGGCCTAAATTTGAAAATGAAAAAGTCGCATTTAATTTGGCGAGTCTTACCGCAATTAAAGAAGATATATTACCTATAGAAGAAGTAGTAATTTATATATTAAGAACTCTATATAAGTATTATCCAAATATATTAAAAGAAAGATATAATGTTTCAGAATTAGATCCTGATATGATTGAAGTATTTGATACTATCGGAAAAAAACGAGGATGTATTATTCGTGGTGGAGAAGTTGATTACGATAAAGTATGTTCAATTGTTATAAATGATGTAAAAGAAGGATTAATAAAAAATATAACATTTGATAGAGTAGAAGATTATGAATAAAGAGATTAAACCAGATAATATTAATTCGCTTGCCCTTGCTTATTTAGGTGATAGTATATATGAAGTATATATTAGAATTCATTTAATAGAAAAAGGATTAGTAAAAGTAAATGATCTACAAAAACAAGCAATTAAATTTGTAAGTGCAAAAGGTCAATGTAAGCATTTAAAACAAATGATAGAAGATTCTTTTTTATCAGAAAAAGAAATAAATATTATTTATAGAGCTCGTAATCATAAAAGTCACACAAGTCCTAAAAATACAGATATAGAAACATATAAATATGCAACAGGTTTTGAAGCCTTAATTGGATATTTATATTTAGAAAAAAACAATAATAGAATAGAAGAAATAATAAATTATATTTTAATTAAAGGAGAATAATATGTACGTATATGGTAAAAATGTAGTTACTGAAATGATAAAAGATAATAAAAAAATAAATAAAGCTTATATTTATAAAAAATATAGTGATGATTGTAATATAGATTATTTAATTAAAAAAAATGTTAAAATTAATTATGTAGAAAAATATGAATTAGATAAAATAGTAACTGGAAATCATCAAGGTATTATTTTAGATATAGAAGACTATAAATATGTTGATATAGATGAATTATTAATAAAAGAAAATCCTTTATTAGTAATACTTGATCATTTAGAAGATCCACATAATTTAGGCGCAATAATAAGAACTTGTGAAGCAGCTGGTGTCGATGGAGTAATTATTCCAAAAGATAGAAGTGTTGAAGTAAACGGAACAGTAATGAAAACAAGTGTTGGAACAGTAAATAACGTAAAAATATCAAGAGTAACAAATATAGTTAATACAATTAAATATTTAAAAGAAAAAGGTTTTTGGATAACAGGAACTGATATGAATGGAACTAGACATAATAAGCTTGATTTTAAAGGTAAAACAGCTATTGTAATAGGTAATGAAGGAAGCGGTATGTCTAGATTAGTAACAGAATCATGTGATTTTATTGCAAGTATTCCAATGTTTGGTGAAACAAATAGTTTAAATGCTAGTGTAGCAACGGCAATAGTTGTATATGAAGCTGTTCTGCAAAGGGAGCAGGTATAATTTGAATTACAGAGAATACAATGACAATGAACTTTTAACTTATATATATGAATCAAATGAAGAAGCAAATGAAATTTTATTTGAAAAATACAAACCTTTAATTTTTAAATGTGCTAGAAAATTATTTAATAATTGTCAAAATAGTGGATTAGAATTAAATGATTTAATTCAAGAAGGAATGCTTGGACTTAGTAATGCTATAAATAATTATAATGAAAATAAAGATATAATATTTTATACTTTTGCTAAAACTTGTATTGAAAGAAAAATAATAAGTGCAGTTGTTGCTTCTAAAAGATTAAAACATAAGATATTAAATGATTCTGTTTCAATTGAAGTAGAAATGGATGAAAATAATGTACTAAATTTAGATTACTTATTTGTGGATGATGAACATAATCCAGAAACAATTGTTTTTGATATTGAAGAACAAAAAAATTTGATTTTAAGCATCACTCAAAAACTAACACCACTTGAAAATCAAGTTTTTGAACTTAAATTAAATGAACTAAATTATAAAGAAATCGCAAGTTTATTAGATATGAGTCCTAAAACAGTAGATAATACAATTCAAAGAATTAGAAATAAAGCAAAAAAAATAATTGATGAAAATAATAAATAGTATTAATTACTATTTTTTTATGAAATATATTAATAAATATAATTAAAATTGTAAAAAAAGATATCATTTGTTATAATAGAAGTATATAAATAAATAGAAGTATATAATAAATACTTATTAAAAGTAATAGGAGTATAAAATATGGATAATCAAAATTATAGAAATGATTGGATAGATATTATATCAAAAATATATACAAATTTGCACTCATCAAAAAGTGTAATGCATGTATCAAAAGAATCTGATAAAAAAAGAGAAAGATTAATTAAATATTTTGAAAGATTAGAATTAATACATTAAAAAGCCTCAAAAAGTAAAAGAAAAAATGATTTAGATTTATTAAAGAGTTTTTATTATAGTATTTATATAATAAAAGAAGAAGATATTCCAGAATCATATTACCAAACTCAAGCACAAATTGCTAAAGAAAGAGGATATGGTAATATTGAAATAACTGATAATATAAGAAAAGAATATGCAGAACAAATAATAGAAGATCAAAAAAAATCATTAGATAAATGGATAGAATATTTTTTATATGATGAAGAAAGTAAATCATATGAAATGTGGGAAAAATATTGGGTATTCCAAGGTATTAAAAATTTAGGAAAATATAATAAAGAAACAGGTAAATTTCAAAAAAGAGAAAATGAAACAGTATATGCATTTCCACCGGTTGATAGAGAATTAGTATTTACTACTTTAAAACTAATGGAAGACTATTTAAAAGAACAAAAAAAAGAAGAAGAAATTGCATCAGCTTTAGTAAGTGGAAACTTTAAACAATTATATGAGTATTCTATAAAAATTCAAATGACTAGAGGTGATAGAAAAAGCTTTGGAAATGATGGTAATTGGATTAAATATTATCAAGGGAGTGATTATAATATTTTGAGGGATTCACTTCAAGAATACTATACTGGATGGTGTACAGCTGCAGGTGAAAACTTTGCTAAATCACAACTAGCAAATGGAGATTTTTATGTTTATTATTCATTTGATTTAAATGGAGAAGCAAAAATACCTAGAATTGCTATTAGAATGGATGGTAAAAATACAATCGATGAAATTAGGGGTATTGCAGAAGACCAAAATATGGAAGAAGAAATGTTGCTTATTTTAGATGAAAAATTAGAGAACTTTTCAGATAAAGAAAAATATTATAAAAAAGAGTCTGCTATGAAAAGACTAACATTAATAAATAAAAAAGTTGACAATAATGAAGAATTATTAATAGAAGAATTATACTTTTTATATGAAATAGATAATAAAATTGATGGCTTTGGGTACAAAAAAGATCTTAGAATAGAAGAAATAAAATCTAAAAGAAATCAAAAGAAAGATTATGCAAAAATTTATCAAATTAATGAGGGTGAAATTGCTTTATCACAAGAAGAGTATTTTGAAAATCCTACTAAATATAAGTGTTTAATTGGCGATTTAAATCTAAGACATTTAACATGTGCCGAAGGATTAGTTTTACCACAAATTTTAGGTGGCGATTTAGATTTAAGAGGATTAACAAGTGCCAAAGGATTAGTCTTACCACAAAGTATAGGTGGATATTTAAATTTAAATGGATTAACAAGTGCAGAAGGATTAGTCTTCCCACAACGTATAGGTGGCAATTTATATTTAAGTAGATTAACAAGTGCAGAAGGATTAGTCTTCCCACAAAGTATAGGTGGATCTTTAATTTTAGAAAATTTAACAAGTGCAGAAGGATTAGTCTTACCACAAAGTATAGATGGCGATTTATATTTAAATGGATTAACAAGTGTAAAAGGATTAGTCTTACCACAAAGTATAGGTGGAAATTTATATTTAAATGGATTAACAAGTGTAAAAGGATTAGTCTTCCCACAAAGTATAGGTGGCAATTTATTTTTATATAGATTAACAAGTGCCGAAGACGTAGTCTTCCCAGAAAGTATAGGTAGAAATTTAGATTTAAGCAGATTAACAAGTGCCGAAGGATTAGTCTTCCCACAACGTATAGGTGGCGAATTATATTTAAGTGGATTAACAAGTGCTAAAGGATTAGTCTTACCACAAAGTATAGGTGGAAATTTATTTTTAAACGGATTAACAAGTGCAAAAGGATTAGTCTTACCACAAAGTATAGGTGGAGAATTAAGTTTATTTGGATTGACAAGTGCCGAAGGATTAATCTTACCACAAAATTTTGACATAGAAAAATTGTTTTGTAGTCCTATCGTTAAAAATGAAATATTATCTAATCCAGGTAAATACTATAGAACATCTGATGAAGAAATAGAACAAAGTCATAATAAAACAATGTAAGTAATATATGTAGAAATAAAATAGAAAATAGTATTAATTACTATTTTTTTATGAAATAGATTAATAATTATGATAAAAATTGTAAAAATTGATATCATTTGTTATAATAAAAGTATAAATAAATAGAAGAATATATAATAAATACTTATTAAAAGTAATAGGAGTATAAAATATGGATAATCAAAACTATAGAAATGATTGGATAGATATTATATCAAAAATATATACAAATTTGCACTCATCAAAAAGTGTAATGCATGTATCAAAAGAATCTGATAAAAAAAGAGAAAGATTAATTAAATATTTTGAAAGATTAGAATTAATACATTAAAAAGCCTCAAAAAGTAAAAGAAAAAATGATTTAGATTTATTAAAGAGTTTTTATTATAGTATTTATATAATAAAAGAAGAAGATATTCCAGAATCATATTACCAAACTCAAGCACAAATTGCTAAAGAAAGAGGATATGGTAATATTGAAATAACTGATAATATAAGAAAAGAATATGCAAACCAAATAATAGAAGATCAAAAAAGATCATTAGATAAATGGATAGAATATTTTTTATATGATGAAGAAAGTAAGTCATATGAAATGTGGGAAAAATATTGGGTATTCCAAGGTATTAAAAATTTAGGAAAATATAATAAAGAAACAGGTAAATTTCAAAAAAGAGAAAATGAAACAGTATATTCATTTCCACCAGTTGATAGAGAATTAGTATTCACTACTTTAAAATTAATGGAAGATTATTTAAAGAAACAAAAAAAAGAAGAAGAAATTGCATCAGCTTTAGTAAGTGGAAACTTTAAACAATTATACGAGTATTCTATAAAAATGAAAATGACTAGAGGTGATAGAAAAAACTTTGGAAATGATGGTAATTGGATTAAATATGACCAAGGAAGTGATTATAATATTTTAAGAGATTCACTTCAAGATTATTATACTGGATGGTGTACAGCCGCAGGAGAAAGTTTTGCTAAATCACAACTAGCTAATGGAGATTTTTATGTTTATTATTCATTTGATTTAAATGGAGAAGCAAAAATACCTAGAATTGCTATTAGAATGGATGATGAAAATAATATAAATGAAATTAGAGGTATTGCAGAAGACCAAAATATGGAAGAAGAAATGTTACCTATTTTAGATGAAAAATTAAAAGATTTTCCAGATAGAAAAAAATATTATAAAAAAGAATATGATATGAAAAGACTAACATTAATAAATAAAAAAGTAGATAATAATGTAGAATTATTAATAGAAGAATTATTGTTTTTATATGAAATAGAAAAAAAAATAGATGGTTTTGGTTTTGATAAAGATCCTAGAATAGAAGAAATAAAAACAAAAAGGAATCAAAAAAAAGATTATACAAAATTTTTTCAAATTAATGAGGATGAAATTGCTTTATCGCAAGAAGAGTATTATGAAAATCCTACTAAATATAAGTGTTTAATTGGTGGTTTATATTTAGATAGTTTAATAACAAGTGTAGAGGGAGTAGTCTTCCCACAAATTATAGGTGGATATTTAATTATAGAATATTTAACAAGCGCAGAAGGATTAGTCTTCCCACAAAGTATAATAGGATCTTTAGATTTAAAAGACTTAACAAGTGCCGAAGGATTAGTCTTACCACAAATTATAGGTGGATATTTACTTTTAGATAGTTTAACAAGTGCAGAAGGATTAGTCTTACCACAAAATTTTGATATAGAAAAATTGAGTTGTAGTCCTAGCGTTAAAAATGAAATATTATCTAATCCAGGTAAATACTATAGAACATCTGATGAAGAAATAGAACACAGTCATAATAAAATAATGTAAGCATTATATGTATAAATAAAATAGAAAATAGTATTAAATACTATTTTTTTTAATTAAACTTTTAAATAATAATGATAAAGGTTAGTTCAATATGTAAATGCAATTTCTAATTAATTGTTATAATTACAAGGTAAAATGCAATTTTTATCTTGTTTTTTTTATAAAAAGATATATAATAATCAGTGAAAAAGGAAAATTATTGCACG